>Ga0335074_10006286_pt1 | contig 16485 bp, 15 predicted proteins | sample Lox_Sample_23_FD_206715 | JGI IMG/M metagenome (GOLD analysis project Ga0335074, IMG submission 206715) | Soil microbial communities from Loxahatchee National Wildlife Refuge, Florida, United States - Lox_Sample_2.3 | ecosystem: Environmental > Terrestrial > Soil > Wetlands | place: USA...
TGCCGTCGTGCTCGCCGTGGGCGCGAGGTTGAGCGGGCAGGCTTCCTCGGGAACACTGATATCGAGCACCACGCTGGCGCCACGTCCGAGAGTCGAGTCCGGCTTACCGGTCATCACAATGAGCGGAACCGCGAGGCGCTTCAAATGCGGCAGCAGCAGCAGCAGCTCACGCGTTTCGCCCGAGTTCGAGAGCGCGAGGACCGCGTCCGAGCGGGTGATCATGCCGAGATCGCCGTGACCGGCTTCCGCGGGATGGAGGAAGAACGCCGGGGTCCCGGTGCTCGCCAGGGTGGCGGCGATCTTGTGGGCGATGTGGCCGGACTTGCCCATGCCCGTGACCACCACCCGGCCCTGGCATTCGAGGCAGACTCGGCAGGCGGCGATAAAGCGGTCATCGAGCCGTTCGATGAGCCCCTCGATGGCCTTCGCCTCGATGGCGAGGGCCCGGCGGGCCGCGGTCAGCAGACGGCGGTGATCGATGGGGGCGGCGGCGGAGCTCATGACAGGGGATGATAATATCCGAGGTATGAACTCACAGGAGATTGCGCGGCTGATCCGCGCCGGCCTGCCGGGAGCCGACGTTCGGGTGCAGTCCGACGACGACACCCACTTTCAGGCGCGGATCGTAGCCGAGCAGTTCGCCGGCAAACGGGGCGTTGCGCGCCATCAGCTCATTTATCAGACCCTCGGCGAGCGAATGGGGCGTGAGATCCACGCGCTCTCGATCGAGGCCCTGACGCCGGCGGAAGCCGGTCGGGATTGACGTGGACAAGCTGCAGATCCAGGGAGGCGTGCCTCTGCAGGGCGAGGTCCGCATCTCCGGGGCCAAGAACGCGACCCTGCCCATCCTGGCCGGCGCGCTGCTCGCGGACGGCCCGGTGGTGGTCGGCAATGTTCCGCACCTGAAGGATGTCACCACGACCGTCGAGCTTCTGGGCGGCATGGGCGCCACGGTCACGGTCGATGAGCGCATGCGCATCGAGGTCGACCCGACCACGGTGCGCGAGTGCTTCGCCCCCTATGAGCTCGTCAAGACCATGCGCGCCTCCATCCTCGTGCTCGGTCCCCTGGTGGCGCGTCACGGGCGGGCGGACGTCTCCCTGCCGGGGGGATGCGCCATCGGAGCTCGACCGGTCAACATTCACGTTGCTGGTCTGCAAGCCTTGGGCGCCGACATCACGATCGATGGCGGATACATCCGCGCTCGTGCCGGGCGCTTGCGTGGCGCGCGGCTCGTGCTCGACACCGTGACGGTCACGGGCACGGAAAACCTGATGATGGCGGCCGCGCTCGCCGAGGGCGAGACGATCATCGAGAACGCCGCGCGCGAGCCGGAGGTGGTCGATCTGGCGCAGTTCCTTATCTCGATGGGGGCGAGGATCCGGGGCGCCGGCACCGACAAGATCATAGTCGAGGGGGTTGAGCGGCTGCGGGGCACCTCGTACGAGGTGCTGCCGGATCGCATCGAGAGCGGCACATATCTCGTCGCAGGCGCGATCACACGCGGCAACGTGCGGATCAAGAACACGCGCCCGGACCACCTCGATGCGGTGCTCGCCAAGCTGGAGGAGGCGGGCGCCAAGGTCGGCGTCGGAGATAGCTGGGTGGAGGTCGACATGCGGGGTCGCCGACCGCGCGCCGTCGACGTGCGCACCGCGCCGTATCCCGCCTTCCCGACCGACATGCAGGCGCAGTTTGCCGCGCTCAACACGGTTGCCGAAGGTGTCGGTACCATCATCGAGACCATCTTCGAGAACCGCTTCATGCATATGCTCGAGATGCGCCGCTTGGGCGCCGAGATCCGCCTCGAGGGCAACACCGCGATCATCCGCGGCGTCCACCGTCTCACCGCCGCCCCCGTGATGGCCACCGACCTGCGGGCATCGGCGAGTCTGGTGCTCGCCGGGCTCGTCGCCGAGGGCCGCACCGAAGTCGAGCGGATCTACCACATCGATCGCGGCTACGAGGCGATCGAGGAGAAGCTGGCGCAGCTCGGCGCGCAGATCAAGCGCGTACCTTAGCGTCGGGTGACCGGGATCTGCCTCAGCGATGAGGCAGCGTGCTCGAGCATGAGGCAGGGTGGGGCGCAGGGCTCACGGAGGAATTCGGCAGCCGCTGGCGCGGACGCAAGCCCATGATGCCGCCGTACAGCCCCTCGATCAGCTGCATGAACCGATCCCAGCCGTAGTGTTGCAAAGCGTGCGCGCGCGCCGCGCTCGCGACCTCCCGGGCACGCTGCGGCGAGCTGAATACCTCGAGAATCGCTTGTTTGACGCTCTCGGCATGCGCCTCGCAGAGAAAGGCGCGCTCGCCGTTCAGCAAAGGCTCATGCGCGCGCCCCCTCGTGGCGACGATCGGCCTGCCCGCTGCCATGTAGTCGAGCACCTTGAGCGGCAGATTATCGCTGGAGGGTCGCAGCGAAATCAGGCAATCGGCCATGGCGAGGTACTTGGGCATGCGGTCTCGAGACTCCGGGGAGAGGATCCGGACACGCGTGCGAACCTGCGGCTCGAATTGCGCGAGTGCGGCTGCGCGCGCCTCGGCGCTCGCGCCGACACACACCAGCATCAGTTTCGGATCGACGGCGAGCGCGCCGGTGAACGCCTCGAACAGCAGATCGAGTCGCTGGTACGCGGCGAAGTTGCCGGTGTAAGCGACCACGTGCGCACCCGCAGGAATCTCCAGCTCGCCGCGCAGCTGCTGAACGGCGGCCTCCTCGGCGGTGTCGGTGAGTGGCGGGAAACGCCATTCGGTACAGGAGACCTGCGGCGCCACGGCGCGAACATGCTCCACGAGCCCCATGCTGCAAACGACCTGCGACGCACGCCGCAGGGCGAGGCGCTCGATCGCACCGAGAGCGCGTTGCGCAAGTGCCGCGCCGAAGAGCCGGTGGCGGCGCAGCTCGACCGGAATGGCCGAGGCCATGTCATAGACGAACGGCGTCCCGAGCCTCGGGCAGAGCAAGGCCGCGAGATAGGCCGCCTCTTCCACCGCATGCACGGCGCCGTAATTCCGCGTCCGCAGCAGATGCCAGAAAGAGCGCGCAAGCGTCAGGTCGAGCAGCGCCTTGCCGGCTGAGAAGCCGATCGGCACGGCACGAATGCCGAACGGGTTTGCGCATCGATGGATTTTGACTCCCGGAATGAACGCGTCGTGCCCGATCGGGAAGGCGAGCAGATCCACCTCGTATCCGAGCTGGCCGAGGGCGTGGCAGGTGTTGACCAGAGCAATCGGCGTCCCGCGAGCCTGGTAAAACGGCTGAGGCGTCACGACGAGAACGCGCCGGCTCCTCACGCTCGTTACGTGGGTTCGCGGGCATTGCTGGGGCATGTCGGGTCCGGCCCTTCGGCATGGGAAACGCAACCGAGGCCATAGCAAGCGTTGAGCCCGGGAGTGCCGGCGCACGCCAGGCTCTGCTTCAGTCCGAGCTTCTGAAAGCTCGCCACCTGTGCCCGCAGGCCGTTTACACTTCGCGGCCACGTGCGGAGGTTGCTATGCGAATCGGAATGGTGGGGCTTGGGCGCATGGGCGCCAACATGGTGCGCCGGCTGATACGGGGCGGTCATGAATGCGTTGCCTACGACAGATCGCGCGAGGCGGTGCAGGCGGTCGCCTCCGAGGGCGCGATCGCGGCCAACTCACTCGCGGAGCTCGCCGCCGCCCTCAGGCCGCCGCGGGCGGTGTGGATCATGGTGCCGGCGGCTATCGTCGACAGCGTCATCGCGGAGCTGCGCTCGAGGCTCGAGTCCGGTGACATTCTCATCGACGGCGGCAATTCCCACTACCAGGATGACATCCGCCGCGCCGCGGAGTTGCGCCCGGCAGGTATCCACTACGTCGATGCCGGCACGAGCGGCGGCGTCCTCGGGCTCGAGCAGGGCTACTGTTTGATGGTCGGCGCGGAGCCCGCCGTCTTCGCCACTCTCGAGCCGATCTTCGCGACGCTCTCTCCGGGTGGGCGAGCCGCGAAGCGGCGAGCGAGCGCGCAGGAAGCGCGCGCTGGCGGGCCTACCGCCAGGGAGGGCCAGTGGCAGGGCGCATCGCGCGAAGATGCGCTTGCGATGGCCGAGATGGGTTATCTGCACTGCGGCCCGAACGGTGCCGGTCACTTCGTCAAGATGGTGCATAACGGCATCGAGTACGGTGTGATGGCGGCCTACGCCGAGGGCTTGAACCTGCTGCGACACGCCGACGCCGGGCTGAAGAGCGAGGAGGCGGACGCCGAGACCGCGCCGCTTTCCAATCCGCGCCTCTTTCAGTACCAGCTCGACATGGCCGCTGTGGCCGAGGTATGGCGGCACGGCAGCATCATCTCCTCCCGTCTCCTCGATCTCACTGCGGAGGCGCTTGCCTCCGATCCGGCGCTCGGGCACTTCGGCGGCCGCGTGTCCGATTCCGGGGAAGGGCGCTGGACGGTGCAGGCGGCCGTGGAGGTCGGGGTTCCGGCGCACGTTCTTTCCGCCGCGCTCTATTCGCGTTTCGAGTCGCGTGGACGGGCGGAATTCGCCGACAAGCTGCTGTCGGCCATGCGGCTCGGGTTCGGCGGCCATCTCGAAAAAAAGTCCTGAGAGGCAAGACTGGTGGAGCGCCGTGACAGCGACACTCTGGTGCTCTTCGGAGCGACCGGGGACCTCTGCTATCGGAAGATATTTCCGTCCCTCTACAACCTGGTACGCCGCGGACTGCTGCACGTGCCGGTGATCGGCGTGGCGCGAGCGGGTTGGAATCTCGAGCAGCTCGCCGACCGCGTGCGCGACAGCATCAAGACCTTCGTTGCCTCACCGGACGAGGAGGCGCTGTCGCGCCTCATTGGGCTGCTGCGCTACCACGACGGCGATTACCGCGATCGGGAGACCTTCGTCGCGCTGCGCACGGCGCTCGGAGACTCGCAGCGCCCGCTTTACTATCTCGCCATCCCACCGAGCATGTTTCCGGTCGTGATCGATCATCTCGGCACCTCCGGTGCCGCTCAGGGTGCTCGCGTGGTGATCGAGAAGCCGTTCGGGCGGGATCTCGCCTCGGCGAGGACGCTGAACCAGGTGCTGCACAAGCAGTTCCCCGAGAGCAGCATCTTTCGCATCGATCATTATCTCGGCAAGGAGGCGGTGCAAAACCTGCTCTATTTCCGTTTCGCCAATTCCTTCCTCGAGCCGATCTGGAACCGCAATTTCGTGGCGAGCGTGCAGATCACGATGGCGGAGGCGATCGGAGTCGCGGGTCGGGGGAAGTTCTACGAGGAGACCGGCGCAATCCGCGACGTGATGCAGAACCACCTGTTGCAGATCCTCGCGTTGCTGACTCTCGAGCCGCCGGTGAATTCCGCGGGCGAGTCGCTGCGTGACGAGAAAGTGAAGGTGTTGAAGGCGGTGCGTCCGGCGAGCCCCGATACCGTGGTGCGTGGTCAATTCAACACCTACCGTCAGGAGCAGGGGGTGGCGCCGGACTCGAAGGTTGAGACGTATGCGGCCCTGCGGCTCGAGATCGACTCCTGGCGATGGAGCGGGGTGCCTTTCTATCTGCGGGCGGGCAAGTGTCTGCCGGTCACGGCGACGGAGGTGGTCGTCGACCTCAAGCCGCCTCCGGCGCAGGTGTTCGGCGAGCTTGGGCCGGACTATCCTAACTTCGTGCGCTTCCGCGTCGGGCCGGATGTCGCGATCGCGTTGGGGGCCCATGCGAAGAAGCCCGGAGCGGCGATGCAGGGCAGTCAGGTCGAGCTGTTCGTCGCGCAGCATGAGGCGGATGCGATGGACGCCTACGAGCGGCTCATCAGCGTCGCGCTCATCGGGGATACGGCGCATTTCGCGCGACAGGACGAGGTGGAGGCGGCCTGGGCGATCGTCGACCCGGTGTTGGGAATGACCGCGGCGCCCGAAATCTACACCTGCGGAACCTGGGGGCCGGCGGATTCCGAGCGGCTGTTGTCAGGCTCCTGCAGTTGGCACAACCCGGGCGCCGAGCCGCAGGGGTGGACGCGCTCGTGCTCGCCCTCGCGGCTGCCGATGGGCCAATTCGCGCCTTAGAGTTCCGCCGCGCGCTCCAGCCAGAGCTCAGCGCGCGGGCAACCCGCCACCGCCCGCAACGCGATGAGCTCGGGATCCTGACGGACGAACGCCGCGATCGCATCGTGCTTGCCGCCGCCCGCCACCGCGAACAGCGGTTCGGTAACGTGAGCGAGGAACTCGGGGGTGACGCTGATGCCTTGCATGCCGTCCGGCCGTTCGACGGCGGTGGCGAGATGACCGCGGGATTGCCGCAGGTGCTCGGGACGGAAGAGGGAGGCGGTGTGGCCGTCGGGTCCCAGGCCCAGGAGCGCGAGGCCGATGCGCGCGCCTGAATCCAACAGCGTGCGCAGCCGCTGCTCGAAGTCGCGCGCGGCGTCCTGCAGCGGGAGCTCGGTCCTGATGCGCACCACCTGCTCCTGCGGCAGAGCGAGCGCATCGAGTAGGGGACGGGTTGCGTGGTAGTTGCTGGCGTCGGAATCGGCGGGGACGTAGCGGTCGTCCGAATAGATGATCGTGAGTCTCTCAGCGTGCGGCGGACGGCGCCGGGCCACCTCGCGGTAGGCGGGGAGCGGCGTATGTCCGCCGGAGAGCATGATGACGGGAAAGCCGGCGCCTGACTGCGTCGCGGTCGCGCGAATCGCCTGCTCCAGGCGGTCGGCCAGTGCCGTGTCGAACTCCGAGCGGGTGGGGAATCGGCGAACGTCGATTTGCATATCGGTCATCCTCGGCGCTAGCAGCATGCCGGACTTGCGTTCATATTCGCACAGGCGGCCGGAGTCGCGCCTCCGGACGCCGGCAACGAAGGCACGGGTCCGCACCAACGCGCCGGAGCGCGTTTGGACGATCGCAGATCGGCCCGCGGGGCGGTCTTGCCGATCAACTAAGCGGACGGGCGCGGCTGCTCGACCACCCGCACCTTGACGTCGAGCTGGCTGCTGCCGCGCTGATAGTGCAGGGTGAGCGTCGTGCCGGGCTTGCTGATCGCAATGCGGGCCCGGGCTTCCTCGGCGGAGGTCACCGGCGCGCCGTCGATCGATAGCAGGAGATCTCCGGGCCTGAGTCCCGCCTGCTGGGCGGGGCTGCCGACATAGGCGATGACCACACCGCCACGGGCGAGACCGAGCTGCTGCGCCTGCGTGTCGGAGATGTCCTCGGGCACAATGCCGATCCAGCCGCGGATCACCCGACCGTACTTGATGATGTCGTGCAGCACGCCGCGGACCATGTCGACGGGAATGGCAAATCCGATGCCTTCGACGCCCAGGCTCTTGGCGACGATCGCGGTGTTGATCCCGATCAGGGCGCCGCTCGAATCGACCAGCGCGCCGCCGGAGTTGCCGAAATTGATCGGCGCATCCGTCTGGATGAAGTCCTCGAAAGTCGTGATGCCGAGCTGGCCGCGAGCGGTGGCGCTCACGATGCCGTGTGTCACCGTCTGCGAGAGCCCGAGCGGATCGCCGATCGCGAGCACGACGTCGCCGACCCGCAGATTATCGGACCGCCCGAAGGTGATCACCGGTAGATTCGGCAGGTTGATCTTGAGCACCGCGAGGTCGGTGTCCGGGTCCACGCCGACCACCTGCGGCTGCGCGATCCGGCCGTCGGCGAGCTGCACGCGGATGGCGCCTGCATTCGCGATCACGTGGTAGTTCGTCACGATGTGGCCGCTCTCATCGACGATGACGCCGGAGCCGAGGCTGCGCTCGATGCGCTGGCGGGTTTGCGGCAGCACGAAGCCGAAGAGCTCGCCGAGCGGTGACGGTTCGATGCGATAGGTGACCACGCGCGCGGTATAGATGTTGACTACGGCGGGGGCGGCGCGCTGCACCGCGGCCGCGTACGTGACGCGCGCCGGTCCGCGCGTCGCGTAGATCGGCGCGGCGGGTGCCGAGGCGGAATTCGGCGGCGGCGCGACACTGGCGCGCCCGCGGATGAGATCCGGGCGCAGCGCGACGATCACGAACGCGAGCGCCAGTCCGCCGACCACCGACCCGGCAATGAACGTCAATCCTCGGCCCAATCGCTGCAGCATGTCGCGCTCCTCTCGCTGTGTATAATGCCGCGCTACCGCGGGACTTGGGGAGCCTCCCGAATGAGCGAATGCGTAATGGCCACCAATGAGACCGTCCTCCCGAAGGGAGGCACCTGATGGCAACGACCGAGCGCGGCAACGAGCTGCGCGCGCCGGGTGCGCCGCTGCCGCCGGGCGCGACGCCCGTCTCGAAGAAACGGGGCTTCCGGGCGTGGCTCAACAAGCGCCTGCCGGTCGATGAGTTCATCGCCAATCAGCTCACCGGCTATTACGCACCGAAGAACTTCAATATCTGGTACTTCTTCGGATCGCTCGCGATGCTCGTGCTGGTGATTCAGATCGTCACCGGAATCTTCCTCGCGATGTTCTATGACCCGAGCGCGACGCACGCGTTCGGCTCCGTGCAGTACATCATGCGTGAGGTCGACTGGGGCTGGCTGATCCGCTACATCCACTCGACCGGCGCCTCGGCGTTCTTCATCGTCATCTACCTGCACATGTTCCGCGGTCTGATGTACGGCTCCTACCGGCAGCCGCGCGAGCTCCTCTGGCTGATCGGCATGCTGGTGTACTTCGCGCTCATGGCCGAGGCGTTCATGGGCTACGTGCTGCCCTGGGGCAACATGTCGTACTGGGGCGCGCAGGTGATCGTCAACATTTTCAGCACCATACCGGCCATCGGCCCGGGACTGACGCAGTGGATTCGTGGCGATTACGGCATCTCCGGTGCCACGCTGAATCGGTTCTTCGCGCTGCACGTGGCGGCGGTTCCGCTCGTCATCCTGCTCCTCGTGATGCTGCACCTCGTCGCGCTGCGGCGAACCGGCTCGAACAATCCGGACGGCATCGAGATCAAGGAGCACCTGGGCGCGAACGGCAAGCCCCTCGACGGCATCCCGTTCCATCCTTACTACACCGTGAAGGACATCGTCGGTGTTGGCGTGTTCTTCATTGTATTCGCCTTGATAGTCTTCTACGTCCCGACGGTCCACGGATACTTCCTCGAGCCCGCCAACTTCGGGCCGGCCAATCCGCTGTCCACTCCGGCCGATATCCACCCCCAATGGTACTTCGCGCCGTACTACGCGATCCTGCGCGCCGTGCCCGACAAGGGCCTAGGGGCGTTGCTGCTGCTGCTCGCGCTGCTCTCGCTGATCGCCCTTCCCTGGCTCGACTGCTCGCCGGTCAAATCCATCCGCTACAAGGGCTGGATCTCGCGCCTCGCGCTCGCCGTGTTCGTCGTCTCCTTCATCGGACTCGGGTATGTCGGACTGAAGCCCGTCGAGCCGGTCTACGTGATTCTCGCCCGGGTGTTCGCCAGCGGCTATTTCGCCTTCTTCTGGCTGATGCCCTTCTACTCACGCATCGACCGGGTGAAGCCGGTGCCCGAGAGAGTCGTCTACCATGCTCATTAGAGCTCATCACAGGCTCGTCTCTGCGTTGCTGCTCGCCGCACTGCTTGCGGGGGCGGCTTATGCCACAAGCGCCCTGGCCGCCGACCAAGCGGCCTCCGATTCGGATTGGCAGAGCTGGACGGCGAACGCCGACGTCACGGACATCGCCTCGCTACAGCGGGGCGCACGCGATTTCGTCGGGTACTGCCTCGGCTGTCACTCGCTGAAATACGAGCGCTGGTCGCGCCTCGGGCAGGATCTCAAAATCCCCAAGGCGCTGCTCGCCAAGGACTTGATCCCGCCCGGGGAGAGCCCCGCCGGCTACATCATCTCCCCGATGGTTCCGGCGGAGGCCGAAAAATGGTTCGGCAAGGCGCCGCCCGATCTGTCACTGATGGCGCGCGAACGCGGCACGGATTACCTCTACCAGTACCTGGAGACGTTCTACGTCGATTCCAGTCGGGCCACCGGTGCCAACAATCTGGCGTTTCCGCAGAGCGCGATGCCGGACATCGTCTCGCCGCTCGAGGGCCTGAAAATCCCGGTGTACGAGAGCATCGAGGAGCCCGGCCCGGACGGCAAGATGGTCACGGAGCAGGTCTTCGAGCACTTCAAGCAAGTGGCGCCCGGCCGCATGACTCCGCAGCAGTTCGACCAGTTCGTGCACGACACCGTGAACTTTCTGGATTATGTCGGCGATCCGCAACGCGCGATGCGCCATGCGATGGGCATCTGGGTGATCCTATTCCTGCTCGTCTTCACCTGGCTGGCCTGGCTGCTCAAGCGCGAATTCTGGAAGGACGTCAAGTAGGACCCCCGCGGACCCGGTAAAGTAAGGGGAGCCCAGGTGCTGGCCGGACGGGGGCAGCGGAATCGTGTCGAGCAGACGTTCCATCATGACGCTCTTTTCCGCGCCGGGCGACCCGTGGAGCCACCGCACCCGCATCGTGCTTGCCGAGAAGAGTATCGGCATCGATATCGTCAGCGTCGAGCCGGGCAAGTACCCTGAGGATCTGCTCGACCTCAATCCCTATCACTCGGTGCCCACGCTCGTGGACCGGGACCTGGTGCTCTACGACTCGCGGGTGATCATCGAGTATCTGGATGAGCGCTTCCCGCATCCACCGCTGATGCCCGTCGACCCGGTGACGCGGGCGCAGTTCCGCCTGGCGCTTTATCGGATCGAGCGTGACTGGTACAGCCTCCTCGGGCAGATCGAGGCCGAGGAAGACAAGAAGCAACTGCCGAAGCTGCGCAAAGTCCTCGCGGACACGATCGTGCAGGGCGCGGAGCTTTTCAAGGTGAAGCCATTCTTCATATCCGATGAGTTCTCGCTGGTGGATGCCACCATCGCGCCGATTCTCTGGCGTCTGCCGCATTACGAAGTCGAGCTGCCGCCGAAGGCGCAGCCGATCGTCAGATACGCGACCCAGATCTTCTCCCGTGCCGCGTTTCGCGAGTCGCTCTCGGACGCGGAACGCGAGATGCGGCCTTGAGGCGTTGAGCCATGCTCAAAGCTCCTCCCAAACGTCCCTATCTGCTGCGCGCGATGCATCAGTGGATCACCGACAGCGGACATACCCCGCATGTGATCGTGGACGCGGAGCGCTCAGGGAGTGAAGTGCCGCGCGCTTACGTGCAGGAAGGGAAGATCGTCCTCAACCTGAGCTACACGGCCACGCAGCGACTGAAGATCGACAACGACATCGTCGAGTTCGACGCGCGTTTCGCCGGCGTCGTGCACCACGTGCGCTTCCCGGTGAGCTCGGTGATGGGAATTTACGCGCGCGAAACCGGCGAAGGGATGATGTTCGCGGAGCAGGACGCTGGCCCGGAGACACCACCGCCCTCGGGGCCCGCACCGGCCGAGGAAGGCAGCAGTGCGCCCAAGCGCCCGCAGTTGCGGGTGGTCAAATAGCTATACCGGCGCATGCATGCAAATGGGCTTTTCCGGGGCCGCCGCGAGTACATCCCTGTAGGCTGCGGGAAAAACCTCCCTGTTTTTCACGCCCCCGGAAAAGCCCATCTGCACGCCTGGCCCGTTGTCACAGCCGCGACGCCGTCCGAAGGCAAGTGAGTCAGCGGGCCCGGGCCGCTCCCGGGACCGCGAGGTCGACCCCTGTGACTGGCTGGCTGCGCAAAGGGGCAGGACGCCGCAAGCAAATGATCAAGCGGCGCAGGGCCGTTCCCTGCGCCGCGGGCCTAAACGAGTTACTGGGCTGGCAGCGCAAAGGGGCAGGATGCCCACTTTGCGCCAGATCGAGGAGAGCCGGCCTGTAAGCCGGGTTCTGTCGAGGGCAATCATTCCTCTGCGATCCACGTCGCCGTGGACCTCTAGCGGCCTACCCGGAAGCGCGCGCGGATCGGCGCTGCGCGCTCTGTTGCCAGAGCCCGCTGCTTCCCTATTTGGCCTTGCTCCAGGTGGGGTTTGCCTTGCCAGCCTTGTTACCAAGGCCGCGGTGCGCTCTTACCGCACCGTTTCACCCTTGCCGTCCCACGCGACTCTCGCCGCGAGAGCTTGGGCGGTCTGTTCTCTGTTGCACTTTCCGTGGGCTCGCGCCCCCCAGGCGTTACCTGGCACCTGATCCGCCGGAGCCCGGACTTTCCTCCCCTCCGAATCGATGTCGGAGCAGCGATTGCCCGGCCGGCTCTCGTGGCCATTATACCGGCGTGGCCGGGCGTCTAGTCGCTTTCGGGCGAGTGGGCGGCGCTTCCTTGCTGGATCAGTGCGTAGGCCTCGGCGCGGGTCGCGCCGGTCAGCTGGGCGGCAATGGCGGCTGCGCGGCTCGGTGACAGTTCCTTGGACAGCAGCTCGATCGCCCGCCGCAGGAGCGCGGTATCGATGCCCGCGGCCGCGCGTGCGGCCCCCGCGACCACGAGGGTGAGCTCCCCCCGCCTGAAGTTGTCTTCGGTCGCGGCCCTCTGCGCAAGCTGCGCAAGGGTGCCGCGGTAGATGGTCTCGTGCGCCTTGGTGAGTTCGCGCGCAGCCACGGCGGAGCGGTCGCCGCCGAGCTCGGTTGCGAGGTCGGCGAGGGTCGCGGCAATTCGGTGCGGAGCCTCGAAAAAGACCAGCGTGCGCGGCTCGTTCACGAGGCTGGAGAGATGTGCTCGCCGCTCGCGCTCGCGCGCCGGGAGAAACCCTTCGAAGCAGAATCGGCTGACGGGCAGCCCCGCGATCGCCAGTGCGGCGGTGATCGCGGACGGGCCGGGTATGGACTCGATCTCCATGCCCGCCGCGCTCGCGGCCTGAACCAGCTCGAAACCCGGGTCCGACAGCAGCGGCGTACCGGCGTCGCTGATGAGTGCGATGGTGTCCCCGGCCGCGAGCCGCGCCAGGATCTGCGGCACGCGCTGGGTCTCATTGTGCGCGTGCAGCGACAACAGCGGCCGCGAAATGCCGAGCGCCTGCAGCAGCGCGCCGCTGTGACGCGTGTCTTCGGCCGCAATTGCATCCGCGCTCTCGAGCGCCTGCCGCGCGCGCGCGCTGATGTCACCCATGTTGCCGATCGGCGTCGCGATGACTTGCAACCGGCCTCGTGCCTTGCCCATATAATCCCCATCTCCGCCGCACGCGGCGGCCATAAGCTTGGCTCTGCCACAAAGGCTTCTCAAGCAATGCATGCGCGATGGACCGTCAGCGTAGCTGCGATCACCGTCACTTTAGTCCTTGCGGGCTGTGCCACTGTTCCGAGCGGCCCGCCCCCCACGGCCGAGCAGGCGGCGACCCTCGCCCGTCAGGGAAATCTGGCGGGCGCCGCGCAGATGTACGAGGCGCTCGCCAACCAGAGCCGCGACGGAGCGCGCAACGACTTCGCCCTCGAGGCCGCAAGGGCCTATCTCGCGGCGCAGCGACCCGATGATGCGACGCGAGCGCTCGATCTGCTTTCCCCTCCCCTGTCGGGCAGTGCGGCATTCGATCGCTCCCTGATCGAGGTACGGCTCGCCTTGCAGCGCGGCCAGGTGGCGCGCGCCTGGACGCTCGTGCAGGCGATCACGAGGCCGCAGCAGGCCGATTCCGCGACGCGGTATCTGCGCCTCGAGCAGCGGGTCGCCCTTGCCGCCGGGCACCCGGCTGCCGCCGTCGAGGCCGAAATGGAGCTCGAGCACTGGCTGCTGAACGCGGCCGCCATCGAGCAGAGCCGGGAGAGCCTTCTCCAGGCGCTGCGTGATGCCGCCGAGCGCGGCTTGAAGATTCAGCCAGGGACGGAGGTGAGCCCGGTCGTACGCGGCTGGCTCGAGCTGGCGCCGCTCGCGGCGGAGGCGGCGCACAATCCCACGGTTGCGACGGCCGACCTGAGCGCGTGGCTGTCCAGACATCCCGATCATCCCGCGGTCGAGGCCGTGCGCAGCGAGCTTCTCGGCGAGCAGCCGCAGCCGCTCGCGGCGCAAGCTCATATCGCGCTGCTGCTGCCGATTTCTGGGCCCGCGGGGCCGTTGGCGGTGAGCGTTCGAGATGGCTTTCTGACGGCCTATTACCAGTCGCCGGTGCAGCAGCGCCCGGTGGTTCGCATCTACGATACCGGCGGCGGGCAGTCGATCGCCGACGTCATCGGTGCGGCGACGCAGGGGGGTGCCGACATGATCGTCGGGCCCCTGATCCGCCAGGACGTCGCGGCCGCCGCGCAAGACCGTACCCAGCGCCCGCCGCTGCTGGCGCTCAATTTCCTGCCGGACGGAGCCCAGGCACCGCCACTTTTCTTCCAGTTCGCCCTCTCGCCCGTCGAGGAGGCCGAGCTGGTTGCCCGCAGGGTACTGAGCGACGGGCATCGCCTGGGGATTGCGATCGTGCCGGCGGGAGAGCTGGGCGCGCGCGAGCTCGCCGCGTTCAGCCAGCAGCTGCAGAGCGGCGGCGGCACGCTGCTCGCCAGTACTATGATCGATCCTGCCGAGGCGGATTACTCCGATCCACTCAAGCAGGTGCTGGGTATCGACGACAGCCGAGCCCGGCTCGACAAGTTGGAAGCTCTCCTCGGCACCCATCTTCATTTCGTGCCGCGACGGCGTGAGGATATCCAGTTCATCTTCTCGCCCGCACCAGCCAGCATCGAGCGCCTGCTGCAGCCGCAGCTGCGGTTCTACTACGCCGGTGGCATTGCAACCTACGCCACCTCCGATGCGTTCGATCCGGATCCGCGTGCCAATGAGGACCTCGATGGGCTGATGTTTCCGAGCATGCCCTGGTTGCTCGGCAGCCCGCTGGCCGAGGCGGTCCAGTCGGCTGCGAGCCAGGCGTGGCCCGCCGGTGGCCCGGAACGGGGCCGGCTCTTCGCCTTTGGCTTCGATGCTTACCGGATCGCCGAGGCGCTGCGGCAGAACTCCACCCCGTCATCGCTCGATATCAGCGGCCTTACGGGGCAGTTGACGCTGGATCCTGACGGACGCATTCACCGTCAGCTCACTTGGGCGCAACTCGAGGGTGGCGAGGTCACTGAGCTTCCCAGCCCGCCGGGATCATGATTCGCAGAGGAACTCAGCCGCCATGGATAGCGCCACGCTCACTTGGAGGCAACGAATCGGGCTTCGGGCCGAGGATGCCGCTGCGGCGTACCTCGTGGCCCAAGGCGCTCACGTCCTGCTGAGGAACTACCGCTGCCGCTGTGGCGAGCTCGATATCGTGGCCCGGATGGGGCCCGAGGAGCTCGCGATCGTGGAGGTGCGCACCCGCTCGTCCGAGAGTCATGGCGGAGGGGCGGCAAGTGTCGATGCCCCGAAGCGACGGCGGCTGATCCGGGCAGCGAGCCTCCTGCTGCAGCAACGGAAAGATCTTGCGCGGCTGCGCGTTCGCTTCGATGTGATGGTGGTGTCCGATCCTCATGCCGAGACGCCCCGCATCGAATGGATCAAACACGCGTTTTCGACCTGAAGACGCCCGCGGTCGAGCTCAAGATAAGCTACTGGATAAGGTAGTTCGGCCAAATCGCTGATTGCTAAGACGAATGGCTTCATAGCGCTGTTGGAAGCGCTGGCCGGTTCTACATAACTCTCTGTGATTGCGACAAATTTCTCACTATTTCAATTGACATAGCGCAGCCGCGATTTCTATAGTGGCAGCAAGTGGGAGAAAGTGGGAGGAGATGGGTAGATTTCCCCCCTAAGACCCGCATCCACGATGCCGAGGGCATTGGGAAACGGTCCATGTTTCGCGGCGCCACAAAAGTCACCCTGGACGAGAAAGGCCGGATGGTCATGCCCACCCGATACCGGGAGCAGATCGTCGAGCGCGCTCAGGGAAAACTCGTGATCACCGTCGATCGGGATCGCTGCCTTCTCATTTATCCCTTGCCGGAGTGGGAACTGATCGAGAGCCGGCTGATGAGCCTGCCGACCCTGCATGCCCAGGCACGGCGGCTGCAGCGCCTCATGGTCGGCCACGCGAACGATCTCGAGCTCGATGGACATGGCCGGATTCTACTGCCACCCGAGCTGCGCGAGTTCGCCGGTCTCGAGCGCCACGGCATGTTGATCGGCCAAGGCAATCGCTTCGAGTTGTGGAACGAGTCGCGCTGGGGCGAGCGGCTCGATGACTGGTTGAAGAGCGAGGAAGCCGCGACGGACCTGCCGTCGGAGCTCGACTCGCTGTCGTTGTAAGAAGCAGAAGTGTGGTCGAGCACATCCCGGTGCTCGCGCAAGAGGCGCTCGAGGCACTGGCTCTCGAGACGGACGGTTACTATGTCGATGCGACGTTCGGGCGCGGCGGTCATACGGCACTCCTCCTCCAGGCCCTCGGCCGCGAAGGCCGAGTGCTCGCGATCGACCGTGATCCGCAGGCCATTGCGGCCGGCACCCACCGCTTCGCCGGCGAAATGCGGCTTGCACTCGTGCATGCGTCCTTTGCCGATGTCGGCGCGCTCGTGCCGGCATACTCGGGCGGCCGCGGCTGCCGCGGCATCCTGTTCGACCTCGGCGTTTCCTCGCCCCAGCTCGATGATCCGGCGCGTGGCTTCAGCTTCCGGGCCGACGGTCCGCTCGATATGCGTATGGACCCGACACGCGGCGAGCCCGTCTCCGCGTGGCTCGCTCGGGCGAGCGTCGATGAGATTCGCGAGGTGATCGCCAC
>Ga0335074_10006287_pt1 | contig 16483 bp, 13 predicted proteins | sample Lox_Sample_23_FD_206715 | JGI IMG/M metagenome (GOLD analysis project Ga0335074, IMG submission 206715) | Soil microbial communities from Loxahatchee National Wildlife Refuge, Florida, United States - Lox_Sample_2.3 | ecosystem: Environmental > Terrestrial > Soil > Wetlands | place: USA...
CCCGCCGTACCCCCGCGAATCCAGCGCCTTCCAATTCCGTACGCAGCGACTGAAAGTCCCACATCCAAAGATGGCGGCTGTTACCCAGCCAGCTTCTGGCAAATTCCATCAATCCCCGCGGTCGTTCCTCAACGCCTAGGCACGTTTCGACCATAAAGCGCGCCGCGCTCCCGGCATCCAAATCGGCGAGGTAACGCTCGGCCGCCGCGCGCAGGTCGGGTACCACGAGACGAAAGATGCCTCGTTCTCCGAGGAGTCGCCGTGTGTTTCGCAGCGCCAGCCGGAAGTCACTGAGTGAGAGGTGCTCGAGCACATGCGAGCAGTACACGGCGCGGCAAGTTCGCGCCGTCAAGGGCAGCCCTCGAACGATGTCACCGTAAAGAACGTTGGGTGGGAATCGGCCGTTATTGGTCACGACCCAGCGCCCGAGCACCGGGAGCCTCTGGAGGCGAAGCGTCGGACTCGCATCGAAGTTGAGCCATTCGCGCGGCGCGCAGAATCCGCACCCGTAGTGTACGTATGGCGAGCCCATGATCTGTCAGGCGCGCGCCCGGCGCGCTGCAAAATACATCATCGTGATCAGCGAGGTGGTTATGTAGAACCATCGGTTCCAATCGCTGGCAACAACGAAGAGAAGCAAGACGCCAATGACCGCTGCTGCGCAGAACCACCGAGACTGAGGCAACTCCCGCAGTGTAGCCCGAGCGGCCGATTCTCCCGTGAACGCGACGGCCACCGGAACGATGCCGAGGGTGCCGATGAGCAGCGTGCGCACAGCCGACAGTGTCGAATACCTTGCGGCGACAGACCGGATCCCGTCGATGGCCCTCGCCTGAAGCCAACTTGATGCGTATATGAACTCCCCACTCGAATGGGGGGTACACCAGGCTCCCTGGGCAGCCCGCTCCATTGCGGCGCAGATTGCTCCGAGATCGGCATGACCGGATCTTGCGTACCCAACGAGAAACACCGCGGCGGCGGGTGCTAGAATAAAAAGGATCGCGCCTCTCCTCGGTCTGTGCGCCGCAGGAGTCAACAGCTCGAGATAGAGGACGAACAGCGGAAGGCAGAAGAACAACGCGTCATGCGCGGCGACGATCACAGCGAGCAGCATGCCCCAGAGCAGCTGTTTGAAGATGCCGTCGAGACGCCCGAGGTCGGTGAGATATGCGATGCCTGCAGCAGCCAGAAGAAGCACTTCCTTGCGCTGACCTGCGATCTGATGAAAGACGGGGAATAGGGCTGCGAACGGAGAGAGCACCAGCAGTAGATCAAGGAGCGTAAGGTCCCGCGCGCGCAGGACGATGACGGCGAGCGGAAGGAAGATTGCTAGGTAGGCACAGCCGAGGATGAGGAGCAGGGCAACCCGGGGAGAGATACCGATGGCTTCGGACGCAGCGAGGATCGCCGTCCCTGCAAGTCCTCTGCGCACGAAGCCTCCCGCGTAGCTGATCAGCCAATCGCTCACGCAGCAGCTGTCCATGTGCCCCGAAAACGAGACGACATAACTATTCACCCATATCCAGGCGAGCGCCACGGCGAGGCCTAGCAGGGCAGCCATTCTTAGCCGGCGGCCCGGCAACCGGCGCAAGAGCGCAAGCGCGGCGAGCGATTGCAGCCATCGAGCAAAGGCTGCGGGGAGCCACCTCTGACCCTGTGGGGCTGAGTCTTGCTGTACTGCACCGGCGGGCGCTAATCCGTCCGCCGCCAAACTCTCATTACGACGCATCCGATCCAGTATTACACGGTGATATTTCAGATGCGCGGCCCCCCGAGCTCCAGCTCGGGTCCTCGAACTGCGATAATTGAAGTCGTTCGGGGTGATGCGCTCATACGGTGGAGTCGTGAATGGCACGAAGCTTCTCGCACTGGACGCCCAGGTACATCCGTGACCGGCTTGCGGTGATGTTCGACGAACGTGCGAACCCAGGCAACCCGTGGCTCACGCGCGACGCCGTCCGCTTTCTGGACCAAGCGCTGATGCCTACCGACGTTGGGCTCGAATTCGGCTCTGGACGTAGCTCGATCTGGTTCGCTAGCCGTATCAGGCATCTCACTTCCGTCGAGGACGACCCCCGATGGGTCGCGAATGTCACGCGAATGATCGATGAGCAAGGTCTGTCGTCAAAGATCGACTACAGGTTCCGGCGCACCAAGGAGGAATACGTGGGAGAACTGAGCCGCGTCGCTGATGCCTCGATCGATTTCTGCCTCGTCGATGGCTCACATCGCGATGAGTGCGCCATGGGGGTCATCTCCAAGATCCGCAGCGGCGGTTTGCTTGTGATTGACAACATCAACTGGTATCTACCCAGTAACACTGTCGCGCCAGCATCTCGGCGGCCGGCGGATGGATGCGCAAATGCGATCTGGTCGAGTTTCGCGGACGCGGTACGCGGATGGCGTCGCTATTGGACCTCTAACGGTGTCTCGAATACCTGTATCTGGTTCAAGCCCTAGCGCAGCGGTCCCGCTCAGACTTGCGATCGTCTCGACGCATCCGATCCAGTATTACGCGCCGATATTTCAGTCGCTCGCGCGCTCGGAGGTCTTGCAGCCCAAGGTCTTCTACACCTGGTCACAGACGGCCGACGCGCCCGTTGCGGACTCTGGGTTTGGGCAGTCGATCAGGTGGGACATCCCCCTGCTCGAGGCTTACGAGCACGAGTTCGTGCCCAACGTCGCAAGGAGTCCCGGCACGGATCACTTCTGGGGCCTGCGCACTCCGAGGCTCATGCATGCGATCGAGCGTTGGGGTGCCGAGGCGGTCCTGGTCTTCGGGTGGAATTCCGCTTCGCACCTCGCGGCGCTGAGGCATTTCAAGGGAAGGATCCCGGTCTTTTTCAGGGGCGACTCGACGCTCCTCGACCAACGCTCCGCGTGGCGAACGGCGCTGCGCCGAGTGGTTCTCTACTGGGTCTACCGCCATATCGACGTCGCAATCTCGGTTGGGTGCAACAACCGCGATTATTTTCGGTGGTGTGGTGTACCCGAGGCGCGCATCGCTTTTGCGCCACATGCGATCGACACCGAGCGATTCTCGGAGCCGAGCGGAGTTCTCGAGGCACGCGCCGCCGAATGGCGCACCCAGCTCGGCATCCCTGCGGAGGCACGGACGCTACTCTTTGCAGGCAAGTTCGTGCCCAAGAAGGAGCCGTTGCTACTCCTCGATGCCTTCTGCCAGTCGAAAGTGCCGGGACATCTCATCCTCGTCGGCAGCGGGCCGCTCGAGCCGGAACTGCACGCTCGCGCAAAGGCCCGGGCAGATGTGCACATCTTGCCTTTCCAGAACCAGCAGGCGATGCCGGCGGTCTACCGGCTTGGCGATGTATTCGTACTTCCGTCCCGGGGACCTGGCGAGACCTGGGGTCTCGCGATCAACGAGGCCATGGCCGCCGGGCGTCCCGTCATCGCGAGCACGAAGGTGGGCGCTGCGCGGGATCTGGTGATCGAGGGAGCCACCGGGTGGACATTCGAGGCGGGAATACTCGAGGAGTTGATCCGCGTGATCCGGGATGCGCTCGCGAGCGAACCCGAGCGTCTGCGCACGATGGGGGCGGCGGCGAGGCGGACGAGTGCAGAGTGGTCGATCGAGGCAGCTGCGCGTGGGATCGAACAGTCCGTGCTGTCTTTTTGTCGGGAAACGCGCAAGGCCGAGGTCGTTGCAGATTGACTGAGGCCGCGCGGAAGCTTTCAAGGCGATCAAGGCGCTCGCGCATAGCGATGACCACTCGCTGATCGTGGCGTCTAAGAGACAGCACCCGATGTCGGGCGTCACCGTGCTGTCATTTGACATCGACATGCTTTGCAGAACATCGGCGGAGAGCCGCAGTCGCTGCTGCGCTGGCGAACAATGCACGCTCGAGGACAACCGAGCCTGGTCATCTTCCGGATCGGGAGCATCGGCGACACAGTGGTGGCGTTGCCGTGCTTCCATGCGATCGCGCGGGCTTTCCCCGAGCATCGCAGGATCCTGCTCACCAACGCCGTCGATTCGGCGCGAGCCTCCACGGTCGAATCCGTACTCGATGGGACCGGGCTGGTCGAGGAGACAGTGCATTTTCCCGTCGGGCGGGGAAAACTCCCGTACTCCCTGACGCTTGCGCGCCGGTTGCGCGTGCTTCGGCCGGAGGCGCTCGTCTACCTTGCGCCGCGGCCCACGGGATTCCCCGTCTATCGGGACCTGGTATTCTTTCGGGCGGCGGGCATTCGCAGGATCATCGGGGCCCCGATGAGCGCGCTCGCGCGAGAGTGTGCGATCGACCCGCAAACCGGCGAGCTCGAGTACGAGGCGGTGCGTCTCGCGCGAACACTTGGCGATGCGGTGCCGGTTGATCTGTCGCCGCCAAACTGGGGGCTGCGCCTGTCTGCCGCAGAGCAGCGTGTAGCGGCGGAGCGACTCTCGAGCCTGCCGGACTGGCGGCCTCGACTCGCGGTGGCCGCCGGCGCAAAGATTCCCCTCAAGGACTGGGGTGAGGAGAGCTGGGGCATCCTCATCGAGCTGCTGGCCGCTCGGTCGCAGTCGATATCGCTCGTCTTCGTCGGAGCCCTCGATGAGCGATTGCTCGCCGAGCGCCTGGCTGCCCGCTGGCCCGGCCCCCGGGTGAATCTCTGCGGGGAACTCACGCCGCGCGAGTCCGCGGCCCTCCTTGGTCAGTGCGATGCGATCGTATGCCACGATGGGGGCCCCATGCACCTCGCCGCCAGCCAGGGCACCCCCTGTGTGGGACTCTTCGGCAATTACAACTCCCCCCATCAGTGGTTCCCATTCGGCGAGGGCCATCGAGTGATCCACGAACCGCGGGGCGTGCGAGAGATCCGGCCCGAGCAAGTGGCCGAGCTCGTCCAAGCGACACTTGCGGCGGCGCACGCACGATCGGCGCCGCGCGCAGGGGTGTCGGGCAGTTCGCTGAGGCCGCCGAGCGCCGCGGCGGGCTGATCGCGCAAAACCGTCACACGAGATGGCTACATTGCCTCGGGGTCCATTGCAAATTGTAAAAAAACGTTACTGCGGCACCAGCCGCCGGTGGGTCAGGCTTCATGTGCGGAATTCTGGGCGTCGTTGATTTTCGCGGACACTCGTTTGCACCCGAGTTGTTCGCGGGGGCCCTCGAGCATCTGCGTAGGCGTGGGCCCGACGATTCGGGAGTCTGGTCGGATGGCGCAGCCCACCTGGGGATGCGCCGACTCGCGGTCGTTGATCTCACCCCCACGGGCCATCAACCGATGGTCTCCTCCGACGGACGGTTCGTCATCGTCTTCAATGGTGAGATCTACAACCACTCGGAGTTGCGCTGGCAGCTCAGCCGGCAGACTACCTGGTGCGGCACGTCCGACACCGAAACGTTGCTCGAGGCCTATCGCGAGTGGGGTGTCGGCTGCCTCGAACGCTTACGCGGGATGTTCGCGTTTGCCGTGTGGGATACCCTCGAGCGACGGCTGTTCCTCGCGCGGGACCGGCTCGGTGTCAAGCCACTTTATTATGCATGCCAGTCCGACCGGCTCATGTTTGCTTCGCGCCCCCGTGCGATGGCCCCATTTCTCGGCTCCGAGGGCGCCGAGATCGATGTCGAGGCGTTACGCATCTATCTCGAGCTCGGTTACATCCCGGCGCCGCTTTCCTTCTACCGTCACGCGCGAAAGCTGCGCCCCGGGCACTACATTCTTTACGACGCGCGCGGGCTCAAGGAGGTGCGCTACTGGGACTACCGGCACATCGAGCCCAATCCCACCCTCCTCGGCAAGCCTGAAGAGGAACTCGCGGACGAGCTTGATGAGCTCATCCGCCGCGCCACGAAGCGACGGTTGATGAGCGATGTGCCGCTCGGCGCGTTCCTCTCGGGCGGCGTCGATAGCGCCTACGTCGTCGCCTCGATGAAGGCGGCGGGGGTGGCGGCACCCGCAGCCTTCACCATCGCCTTCCGAGAACCCAAGTACAACGAGGGTCCGGCGGCTGCGGCAATCGCGCAGCATCTGGGTATCGACCATGTCACCGAGACGTTGAGCGTCGCCGACCTACTGCAGCTCTTGCCGCTCTGTGTCGAAGAGTTCGATGAGCCGTTTGCCGATAGCTCCGCCTTTCCGACGCTCGCAGTGGCAAGACTCGCGCGCCGGCACGTGACAGTCGCCTTGACAGGGGATGCGGGTGACGAGCTTTTCGGTGGCTACCACTATTACTCACTCATCGGGCGGCTGATGCGGGCACAGAGCTGGCCGCGCGCGGCTGTGCGGGCTTTGCAGACCCTGCTGCGATTGGCTCCCTCGCATCGCGCCCGGCTGCTCGCGGGGGCGCTGCGGCCCGCGAGCTGTGCGCAGCTATACCGCTACCTGAGGAGCATTGCGAAGGATTTCGGGCCCCTCGTCGGGGACGGCGTGCTCGAGGATACCTCCTCCTCCGCGGACTGGTTCGAGCGCGAGGCTCGAACGTTTGCGCCCGGTCTCACGAGTGCAGAGACCGGCATGCGGCTCGATCTCGCCTTCACGCTCTCCGACGGCTATCTGCAGAAGGTGGACGTCGCCACTATGGGCTACTCGCTCGAAGCGCGCTGTCCGCTCACCGATCACGAGCTCGTCGAGTGGGCGATGCGACTTCCCGTCGAGCTCAAGATTCGCGGCGGCCACACCAAGTATCTGCTCAAGAAGGCGTTGTGCCGCTACCTGCCCCGTGAGCTCGTGTACCGCCCGAAGCAAGGCTTCGGGATACCGGTGAGCGAGTGGCTGCGCGGACCCCTGCGGGGATGGGCCGAGGAATTGCTGAACGATGAGTCGCTTCTGGCGCGCTTGCCCCTGCGACGGCAGCGCGTGCGGGAGCTGTTCCGACTGCACACGAGCGGGGCGCGCGACGCGCATCCGCTCCTCTGGGCGGTATTGATGCTGCTGTGCTATGTCGCTCGCCACGACCGCGGCATGGCGCTTCCGCCAGTGGCCAGAAAGCTCGCCGCCTGAGGGCCATTGCGCGTGGCGGCAGCCAAGGTCGTCTTCGTCAACCGCTATTTCGCGCCGGACCAGTCGGCCACGAGCCGACTGGTCACCGACCTTGCCTCGCGCCTCGCCGGGCGCGGCATCGCGGTGTGTGTGATCACCTCGCGTCAGCGCTACGAGGACCCGGGCGCCGCGCTGCCCCCACGCGAGACGATCGGCGGCGTGCACGTCTATCGGGTGGATTCGGCGACCAGGGGCCGCAGCCGCCTTGGCGGCCGAGCGCTCGATTACTTGACGTTCCACGCTGCGGCAAGCGTGGAGCTACTGCGGCGCGTGTCGCAAGGGGATGTGATCGTTGCCAAAACCGACCCGCCCCTCATCTCCGTCACCGCATCGTACGTGGCCAGGTGGAAGGGCGTGGCGCTCGTCAACTGGCTGCAGGATATCTTTCCAGAAGTGGCCGAGGCGCTCACACCGGACCTGTTACCCCGGGTGCTCGCGCGACCGTTGATCGCGGCGCGGGATCGCTCACTGCGACGCGCCGCGCTGAATATCGTGCTGAGCGCGGGCATGCGCGAGCGGCTGATCGCCCGCGGCGTTGCGCCGGCGCGGATCAAGGTGGTGCCGAACTGGGCGGATACGTCGGCCATCACACCGCGTCCGGCCGCCGACACCCTCACTCGCCGCAGGCACGCGCTCGCCGCGCGATTCGTGCTCGGATACTCGGGTAACCTCGGTCGGGCTCACGACTTCGACACCCTGCTCGGGGCCGCGAGGCTCTTGCGCAGCGAGCCCCGCTTCGCGTTCCTCATCACCGGGGCCGGGGCGCGAGCAGAGGCTCTCAAGCAGGCGGTCGCGGCTGAAGGGCTCGATAGCTTCGTCTTTCAGCCGTTCCAACCCGCCGCGATGCTCGGCGACAGCCTTGCCGCAGCCGACGTGCACCTCGTGAGCCTGCTGCCGGCGCTCGAGGGCCTCATCGTGCCGAGCAAGGTGTATGGGGTGCTCGCGGCCGGGCGTCCGACGATCTTCGTGGGCGATCCGGATGGGGAGATCGCGCATCTGCTTCGGGATCACGATTGCGGCGTCGTCGTGCGCACGGGTGACAGTGCGCAGCTCGCCGCGCAGCTGCGCGCGCTGAGCGATGCGCCCGCGCATGTCGAGCGTATGGGTACTCGGGCGCGCGAGCTTGCGCTACAGCGCTATACCGCCGAGCACGCCGTGGCGGAGTGGCTCGGAGTGCTCACCGACATCGCTCCTGCGGCGATGCGTCGCACGCAGCCCGCGCTGGCGGCGGCCAGATACACGTAGCAGGCAAGGAGTGCCACGTCGAGGCACACGAACGCGGCAATGACCGGTGCCCCGGCAGCGTGCGACCACTCGCTCAAGGTCTTTCCGTCGCCGTCGAGGTGGAACCACAAGCTCGGCTCGGCGACGAGCAGCACATTGAAGATGAGCGCAAATGTGACGCGGGCCCGCTCGCGCAGCCTCGCAAGCACCAGAACAGCCATGACCGGATACATGACGAACACCAGGTAACCGGTCGCGCTTTTCTTGCTCATGAGCATGAAGACCAGGCCAACGAGCGCGGTGCCCGCAAGCGAGAGCCACCGCCGGTTGTCTGCGGCGAGCGCGCGAGCGCGCAGATACAGCCATGCGAGCGCCGCGGCCAGGGCCGCAAGCGCGGCGGCATCGACTACGCGTCGATCGTGTATCCCCAGTGCACTCATTAACGGTTCGAGTAGATAAGGGAGATTGCCCGAACTCGTGAGCTCGCCTTCGTGACGGAGGGGGTACGTCAGGTCCGCGCCGGCGAGCCCGAACGCCGCGTACGCCGCGGCGCTCGCAACGAACGCCGCAGCGAGCCAGCGCAGGCGCCGAGCGCTGCAGATCCACAGCACCGGCCAGAAGAGCGCCGCCAGAAATTTCGTAACGCAGAGCGCGAGTGCTTGCGTCAGGCCCGAGCCGAGCTCGCGCCGCTCGAGGAGCAGCAGGACGCTTGCACCGAGAAGCGCCGCGATCCAGACCTGATTGGTTCCAAGGAGCAACTGGATGAGGAGATGACCGCTCGTTGCATACAGCACCGAGGTGCGCCGCGCCGCTTGCCGTCCAAAGCAAGCGAAGGCAGCGCTGTGCCACGCGGGGAGCGCGAGTGCATTGACCAGGATTGCAAAGAGTGCAAAAGCCTTGCCGCTGTTCCAGAGCGCAACGAGTGCGGCGCCTACGTAGGCAAAGAGCGGTGCGTAGCTCGTATCGAAGTCCCGCAGAGGCAGCTTCCCGGCAAGCGCCGCACGGGCGGCCGGCAGATAGTAAGCCGGCACGTCCGAGGTGACCTCTGCGTCGCCGAGACCGTAGAGAGCGATAAAGAGACCGAGCCCCAGCGCGAGCTGCAACGCCGTCACGCGCCACAGGAAGAGGCGCTCCGACCCCTCGTCGAGCTCGGGCCTTGCGAGCAGCCAACCCCCGAGAAGCCCACACCCGAGGGCCACGAGAACCTTGAAGGCAATGGCCGTCAATGCCGGGCTCGCCGTTCGAGAGGCTTCAGTTCGGAACGAAGCGCGGCAGCTGGGGATCGACGAGCGTCGCGAGCTTGAGGATGTGGGCATCCACCTTCGATTCCTGCGCTCCCGGAGGGAGCGGGGCCACGTAGCGCACCAGCGCGCCATCGGTCCGGTGCCGGGTGAAGGCATCCCAGAAGAGATACCATCTCGCGACGTATTCGTTCGTGAGATGCCGGCCCCGCTCCTGAAACCAGTAGTAGACGACCTCGCGGTTGCTGCCGAGCTGAATCAGCGCGCGATTGACGGGAATGGAGGTGCCGCCAGAGCCTGTCGGAATGCGCCGCCGCTCGAGCTTTACGATCTGCCAACCGCCGCCCGGAATGCAGTCGTGAGGCGAATGAATGGCCCGCGTGCTGTCCTGGTTTTGATAATACGCGACGTAGAGATTGACCGGCGTGCCGCCGGGCTCGAAGTAATCGGCGAGCACGTAATCATCGAGCTTGAGGGCATCGAGGTAGACGCGATCGAGCACATCGCGCTGCCCGGTCCAATCGCCGAGGCGAGCGGGAAACTCATCGAAGCCGATTCGCGTCGGCGGTGAGGTCTGTGGAGGTGGCATGGCCGCACCGGCCAGGTCCCCGGCCAGAAGCAGCACGCAGGCTGCGACGAAAGTTCGCGGCACGGTTCCGGCAGGCCGCGCCGGCAGGCCAGACGGCGCACCGACACGGTGCGACGCGGGAGTTTCACGCAGCGTCCCCAAGTCGAACGCCTCGTTCCAAGGCACCCGGCGGCCGCCAACCCGAGCGAGCAGGAACGCAACGAGCACGAGCATCGCGGTGCTCAACATGAATACCAACCAGCCTTCAAAGCCATGCAGTGCGCCCTCAGCCATGCGAGGGCCCCAGCGATCGACCGTGATGCCGATGAAGCCGATCCGCAGGCTGTTCATCACCACAGTGATCGGGATACTCGACAGAAACAGCACGGCGCGCTTCCACCAGGGCGCACGGTAGATAAACGCGAGGATGAAGGCGAGTGTCATCAACGGAAAGAGGTAGCGAAGTCCGCTGCACGCCTGGGCCACCTCGAGCTGATAGTTGCCCAGATCGATGATGTTTCCCTCGAGGAGAACGCTCACGCCGGCGGCGCGGATGAACGCAACGCCCAGCTGCGAGGACAGCAGCTGCAGCTCGAGCGACAGCGGATTGCCGAAGAAGTTGGGCAACGGAATCGCGAAGATGAGAATCAGGAGCGGCATCCACAACCGGCGGAAGATGACGGGGCCGGTGAGGGCGAGCACGAGACCATAGAGCACGAGCAGAAATGCGTAGTGCTCGAAAGACTGCATCGTGGTTGCCACGCCGACGAAGCGCAGTGCGAGTCCCGCCGCAATGAGCAACAGCCCCATCCACGAGCCGGTGAACGGCAGCTCGCGCAGCTCGTGCCTACGCCGCCAGATCAGAGACGCCGAGAGCAGAGGAATCACGATCCCGTGGCTGTACTCGGGATCCAGGCTCCAGATGCTGTATAAGCCGCCGAGCATGCCGGCGAACGGCACAACGGCCGCAATCGTCGCCACCGCCAGCAACGCGTACATCACCCAGCGGGACATTACCCAGCGAGACGCCGGCGGCAAAAAATGCATGTCACGTGTCACTCATTTGACACTCTTTTTTGTAAACCTAACATCGTACGGGGGGAATGCGACGTTTTGGTGACGCAATTTGGTGCAACTCCTCCACGCGACGCACTAGAGATGACAAACTCGTGGATGTCTCGGTTTTAATTTTAACCCTCGATGAGCAGATCAACATCGGTGAGTGCCTCGATTCACTCGCCTGGTGCGACGATATCGTGGTGCTCGATTCCGGCAGCACCGATGGGACGCGCACCACCGCCGAGGCGCGCGGTGCGCGAGTGATCACCCGGACGTTCGACAACTGGTCATCACATCAGAACTGGGCGGTCAGCCAGCTCGGCTTCCGCCATCCCTGGGTGCTGTATCTCGATGCGGACGAGCGCTGTCCGCCCGACCTGCGCGATGAGGTGATGCAGCGCGCAACGGCCGCGGCTCCCGAGTGCGCCTTTCGCGTGAGGCGCAAAGACTTCTTCATGGGGCGATGGCTCAAGCATGCGCAGCTGTATCCGACCTGGCTCGTACGATTGTTCCGTCCGCAGCGCATCCACTACGAACGGCTGGTCAATCCGGTGGCCGTGGTGGATGGGCTGATCGGTGAGCTGCACAGCCACATCATCCACTACCCCTTCAGTCACGGGGTGTCCCACTGGATCGCGCGGCACAATCGCTACTCGGACCTAGAGGCGGTCGAGGCGGTGAATGGTCGCCACGGCGACGGTGCGGATCACTCTGCCGCCAAAGAGTCTCGCGCGCTCTGGTCGAGCGACCCGAATGTGCGGCGGCGCGCCCTGAAGGAGCTCTTCACACGTCTGCCGGCGCGTCCGCTCATCAAGTTCGCCTACTACTATGGCTGGCGAGGGGGCTTTCTAGACGGCAGAGCAGGGCTCACCTACGCCACGCTGCAGGCGATGTACGAGTACATGATTGCTTGCAAAGGTGTCGAGCTCGAGCGACGGCGCCGAGGTCTGCCGGTCTGATGACGCGCATCGTGCTCCCGTTCATCGGCAAGTCCACCTCCCGGGTCGGATTCGGGACCGGCGGATTGCTGCGTATCGGCAGTGCGCGCGGCCGTCAGAGCGCGCTCGCGGCGGCCTTTGCAAGCGGCATCACACACTTCGACACCGCGCCCATCTACGGATTCGGGGAGTCGGAGTGCGCGCTCGGGCGGTTCCTGCAAGGTCGGCGCCATGAGGTGACCGTGGCGACGAAATTCGGGCTGCGTCCCTCGAGGGTTGCGATGCGGCTCGCCCCGCTGCAGCGCGCCGCGCGAGGAGCTCTGCGAGCCGTGCCGGCGCTGCGACGTATGGCTGTGCGAAATACCGGCGTTTTGTATGCGCCACCCTGCTTTTCTGCGCAAGCGGTGCAGCAGAGCCTCGAGGGGAGCCTCAGGGCGCTGCGAACCGATCACGTGGACTTCTTTTTGGCGCACCAGGCGTGCTCCGAGTCGATGCCGGATGAGGCGCTCATCGCGCTTCTCGAGCGGCTGCGTTGCGCGGGCAAGATACTCGCGTTCGGCATCGCGACCGACTTCACGAACGTGGCTGCCGTGCTCGAGCGGCGACCGCGGCTGTCGCAGGTCGTGCAGTTCGACAGCGACGTGAGCACGCAGCATCGCGCCGAGCTGCGCGCACATCCGACGCAGCTGCTCATCACGTATGGCTCGCTGCGGCGCTCCATATCACTGTGCCGCCCGCGGCTGGGCGCCGCACCCCACCGAGAAATCGCTCGCATGGATGATGAGCACCTGGGCGCACTGCTGCTGCGTGCCGCCGTGCTCGCGAACGCAGATGGCATCGTGCTGATGCAATCGCGCTCGATGGCGCGGATCGCGCGCAACGTGCGCGCGGCCACCGAGAATCAAGACGATGAACAGGTGAGAGCTCTCGTGAGCCTGGTGGGGCCGGCCGCATGATCGAGGTCTTCGGAGCTTTGCAGGAAGGCGTCCTGCTCGAGGCAGACCTTTGCATTGCCGGAGCAGGCGCCGCGGGCCTTGCCCTCACTGCGCAGTTCCTCAACACCTCAGCGCGAGTGATTGTGCTCGAATCCGGCCTGCACGAGCCCGATGCGACGGGCGAGGATCTCAACTCGCTCGAATGCGTCGGTCTGCGCCACGATGGGGCACGAGAGGGTCGCATCAGGAGCTTCGGCGGCACGACCCTCGCCTGGGGAGGGCAGCTGCTTCCGCTGCGTGCGAGCGAGCTTGCCCAACGAGCGTGGGTGCCCCACAGCGGCTGGCCGCTCACGCTTGCGGAACTCGAGCCCTACTACCGGCGCGTCGAAGCGATGCTGGGAATCGACGGCCCCCCCTACGACCAGGGAGTGTGGGCGCGCCTCGGCATGATCCCTCCGGCCTTGGACGCGCAGTTCACGGTGAGATTCTCCCAATGGGCCGCGCTCGGGCGGCGTAACTTCGCACTGCGATGGCGACGCGAGATCGCGCGCGCGCGCAACCTGCGGGTACTGCTGGATGCGACTGCTGTGGCAGTGCGCTGTGGGCGCACCGGTGATCGGTGCGAGGGAATCGAAATCCGCTCGCGATCCGGGCGCGCAGCGCTCGTTCGCGCTCAGGTGTTCGTTCTGGCGTGCGGTGGGATCGAGACGGCGCGGCTCCTGCTCGCCTCACCGAGCCTCGACGGGAACGGTGCTGCGAATGCTAGCGGCCTCGTGGGCCGGTTCTTCCAGGATCACGTGTCGTATTTTGCCGGCGAGGTGCATGCGACCGAGCGCCGCGCGGTGCGACACTGGTTTGATCCCCGTTACGTGGGATCGACTCTGTACAGCGTGAAGATCGAGCCCACCGACGCTCTGCTGGAGCGCGAGAAGTGGCTCAACGTGATGGGACACATCGCGTTTCAGGTACCCGAGGCGCTCGGGTGGCTGGAGGTGCGCCGGATCTTGCGGTCCGTGCAGGCCGGGCGGCTCGAGCTCCCCTCCTTCTCCGAGAGCCTCGCCATGGCTCGTGGAAGCGTCGAGCTCACACGCCTTGCGCTTTCGCGCTGGCTCTCCAAGCGGCGGCGCTCCCCCGGCGCTGCGCGGGTGTTGCTGATGGTGGACGTGGAGCAAGCGCCGAACCCGCAAAGCCGCGTGGCGCTCGAAGAGCGCACCGATGCCTTGGGCATGCGCAGAGCGCGTCTGGACTGGCGGTTGACCGACCTGGAGTTGAGGACGCTCGTCGGGTTTGCGCACAAGCTCGCAGGCGAACTCGAGCGCCTGGGTTTGGGAAGGATTCGCCTCGCCCCGGAGCCCAACTTCGACAGCCGCGATGCGCTCGGATCCGCGCGTGACATCTTTCACCACATGGGAACCACCCGGATGGGCACAACGGCTGGCACCGGGGTGGTGCGATCGGACCTGCGTTGCCACGACGTCGCGAACCTTTACATCACCGGGCCTTCGGTGTTTCCCGCAAGCGGGATTGCCAATCCGACGTTCACCGCTCTCGCTCTGTCACTGCGGCTGGCAGATGAGCTGAGATGCGTGTTGAGCCTTGCGCCCCACGCGGCTCGCGTGAGTGTTTCGCGATGAGCGATCCGAGCGAGAGTCTGCGGCTCGACTTCCGCACCAATCGCGCCGCTCGCAAGTACACGCGCCTGGAGCAGGCTCGCCGGGTCGCATGGAGCTTGGGTCGCTGGCTCTTGCGCCTGAGCCCACGACCCTGTTTCGCCTATCGACGGGCCGTGCTCAGGCTGTTCGGCGCAAAGGTAGGGGCGCATGTGCACGTCTACCCCACAACGCACCTCTATATGCCCTGGAACGTCGAGATCGGCGACTGGTCGGCGCTCGGCGAGGATGTCCTGGTCTACAGCCTCGGCAGGGTGCAGATCGGCCGCCAGGTGACGGTCTCGTACCGCTCGCACCTGTGCGCGGGTACGCACGATTTCTCGGACCCTACGCTGCCGCTTCTGAAGCCGCCGATCAGCCTCGAGGATGGGGCGTGGATCGGGACCGAGGCGTTCATCGGCCCGGGTGTGACCGTCGGAGCAGGCGCGGTCGTCGGTGCGCGAGCGGTTGTGGTCAAGAACGTGGATATTATGTCCATCGTTGCTGGGAATCCGGCGCGCCCGATCGCGCGTCGCGTCATAGCGCCGTAAGCCATGCTCGTTTATCGTAGGCGTCCGTAGCAGGGGTCCAAAAGAAAACCCGATGCCGCAAATCTCCCGCGGGGTGGGGGTCTCGATCGTGCTGTTGTTCGTGTGCGCAGGGGCGTACGCGCTGCAGCACGACCTGAGGCAGCTCCCCTCGATGAGTGTGCTGCCGCCGTGGAACCTCCTCATCCTCGCGGCCGTGCTTTCGCTGGGCAATTACGCCCTGCGGATCTATCGCTGGCGGATGTATCTTGGCCGCCTGGGCCATGGCCTGCCTCATCGATTCGCGGCGCTGACCTATGTCGCAGGGTTTGCGTACACTTTGTCTCCCGGCAAGGTCGGTGAGATGGCGCGCGCCCGCTACTACACGCGACTCGGCGTGCCTCTGTCGGATGTTGCCGCAGCGTTCCTCGTCGAGCGGCTCCTCGATGTCGTGGTGATGGTGGCCCTCGCGGGTTTGATCGCCAGCACATCCGCCCGCTACCAGGCTGCAACCTTCACTGCGGCTGCGCTGGCCGCCGTCGCGGTGGTGGCGCTCGCGGTGCTACCGTGGACGACCCTGGCAACCCGCCTCGACCGCGCGGGGCACCTGCCGGCCTGGCTGCGGAGCAGTTTTGTCCAGGGCACGCGCTCCCTGAGCGCCGCGCGGGAGCTGCTGCGCCCCTCGATGCTCGCGGTCGGCTTCCTGGTGGGCCTTCTGGCCTGGGGCTTCGAGGGTGTGGGCCTTGACGTGCTGAGCTCGTATCTGCCGGGGGCGCACCTCGGACTCTCCGCGGCCATCGGAATTTACGGCCTCGCGGTGCTCGTCGGCGGCCTTTCGCTCGTCCCGGGAGGGCTCGGCAGCGCCGAGGCAGTCATGACTGCGCTCATCGTGACGCACGGTTATCCTCTCGCGGATGCACTTCTTCTGACCCTGCTCTGCCGGCTGCTGACCCTCTGGCTCGGGGTGGGGCTCGGGTGGCTGGCCGTGACGAGCCTGAGGCAGCGGGCGCAGCCCGCATAACGTCATGGCCGTTGCTGCCGATCTTCTGGAGCCTGTGTTGTGCGTCGATCTCGACGGTACGCTCGTGCGCAGCGACCTGCTCCTCGAGTCGCTGCTGCGCCTGATCAAGCGCAATCCCCTGTACCTCTTCTGTCTGCCATTCTGGCTGCTGCGCGGCAAGGCCGCCTTCAAGTCCAGCGTCGCCTCGCGGGTCGAGATCGACCCCGCGCTGCTGCCCTATCACCGCGAGTTCCTCGCCTGGCTCGAAAGCGAGCGCAACCGCGGTCGAGCGCTCTGGTTGTGCACGGCAGCCGATCGGCGCCAGGCCGATTGCGTCGCGCAGCACCTCGGGATCTTC
>Ga0335074_10006288_pt1 | contig 16483 bp, 17 predicted proteins | sample Lox_Sample_23_FD_206715 | JGI IMG/M metagenome (GOLD analysis project Ga0335074, IMG submission 206715) | Soil microbial communities from Loxahatchee National Wildlife Refuge, Florida, United States - Lox_Sample_2.3 | ecosystem: Environmental > Terrestrial > Soil > Wetlands | place: USA...
CAGTATGTTGCCCGGGTGATGCGGAAGCGGGCACTGAGATAGCCAGCTTGGAAAGTGAGCCAGAGCTATCAGGAGTAGCGAGCACCTGGTCCTGATCGTCGAAGTATATGTCGACAGATGCGCCAGGGGAGAAGCCGCCGCCCGAGACCTCAATGGAAGTCTCGGGGGGGCCGTTCTTCGGTGAAAGCATGATCGACTGACCGAAGGCAGCGCCGCTGGTGAATAATGACGCGGCCAAAACCGCCCCGTAGCGCGAGATTCTGTTCACTGATAGCATGGCGTTGCTCCTCCAGCCCGGCACTCGGGTGTCATTGCCTGGCGCCAGTATTGGAAGGTAAGCCCAGAGCGAAAAGCCTCCCCCCGAAACGATCATAGACGTAAACCACACCATTCACCACCGCCGGGGAGTAGCCGTTGTCCACTCCCCAACTCCCCAGCGTAGCTCCGGTACTGGCGTCCAATTCGTCCATGGCGTATGCCGTGCTCACATACACGACTCCGTTCGCGACGACAGCCGTGGAGCACAGGCAGATGCCGATGCTCCATAATATGGCGCCGCTGCTGGTGTTCAACGCGTAGAAGGTGCCGTCCGCCGAGCCGGTGTAGACCACGCCATTGGCCACCGCCGGCGAAGAATCAATAGTACCCTTGGTTGCGTAGCTCCACAACTTCACGCCGGTCTTTGCATTGAGCGCGTAGACCCGGTAGTCCTCAGAACCAAAATAAACCACTCCGCCGACCACGGAGGGCGAATCGCTCACCGCCCCACCAGTGGCGTAGCTCCATTTCTTGACGCCGGTAGCGGCATCCAGCGCATAGATGTTGCGGTCCCAGGAACCGAAATAAACAACTCCGTCGGCTACGGCTGGCGAAGAGATGACCTCGCCCCCCGTGGTAAAGCTCCATAACATAGTGCCGGTGTTGGCATCCAGCGCGTAAAGGTTATGATCTTGGGAGCCCACATAAAGGACTCCGTTCGCAACCACCGGGGAAGATTGTACCCTGGAGCCGGTGGAGTACTGCCACAGTTCACCGCCAGTGACCGCGTTCAGCGCATAGACATTGTGGTCAAAGGAACCAAAGTAGACCGCGCCGCCTGAGACCGCCGGCGAGGAATGCACGGATCCGCCCGTGGTGTAAGTCCAAAGTGTGCTGGCGTTGCTCGCGTCGACTGCCTCCAGATCCTTGTTGGACCCGAAATAGACTACGCCGTTGACAACTACAGGTTGAGTGGGAATGCGGACGTAGGAACCCACGGCCCAATTCGCCACCAATCCGCTCACATTACCGGTATTCAAGATGTTTTCGTAAGGATTGAAATTCGTGTGATTCGCCGCGAATCCATACTCGCTCCAGTTGGTGGAAGCCCCAAACGTGGCCTGCGCGCCTCTGAAGGATACCATTGCGTGCGTGCCGGGCCGCCCGGATTCCGGCGAGAGCATGACGGTCTGACTGGGACCCGCGGTGCACCACAGCAATGCAAGGATCAGTGTTATGGCCCTTCGGCTACCAGGCGAGAGCAGTTGCATCGCACTTTCCTCCACTGGCAAAGTCCCCCATACTCTACCATCTGGGCCCAAGGTAGGCAAGAGATTTTTGGGAATCGGGTGAGAACACGCCATGGCCCTTGTGCGGAAATCACCAGTCCCAGCCACGCACCCGCCTGCCGCGATCTCTTCCCCGAATCAGTGCCGGCAGGCGGTCTCTCCGTGCCGCGCAAGCGGTTGCTCCCAGGCCAAATCCGGCGCGAGGGAACCTACCCCAACGAAGTAGCTGGCGCTACTACGGACGTGGTATTGGCCGCGCAGTTGCGAGAACATATTCTATGGGTGGACGGATACCAGTGCCCCTCGCGAAACTACAGGCCGGCTTTAGGCGCTTCATCCACGCGATCTCCGGACCGGCAAACGATGCCGCGCCGCAACTCATCGTGGTGGCACGATTGTGGATCTCCGCTCCCCTCATGGTAGCCAGCTTTCGCGAGAGATTCACGATTCGCGTAGTCACCGGGCCGGAAGATGCCGCCACGCTCTTGCGGAAATCGCCCGCCGCGGCGGTGATTCACGATTGGGATGTGCATCCCGCCTGGCGCGAGTTGTGCGGCGTTTGCGCCGAATTGGGCATCCCGTTCTGTCTGGCGGCCAACGCGCCCGGCGACGATCTCTTCCTGGAAGTTGCCGCGGCGGGCGGGTCTTGCGTGCTGTGGAAGCCGTTGCAGGCAAGCCAGGTCCTGCGCGAAATCACGCTTACCAAACCATCCTCTCGAAATTACCTCACTTGTGGTATGGCCAGTTCCAGCCCTTTTCGCTAACCTGAAATCGGAAGATCGTTCAGCGCCGGGACGATTTTCAGGGTTTTGGAGGGTAAATCGCATGTGTAAGATGTTCGTGACGATACTAGGCGCAGGACTGATGGCGGCTGGTCCACAGTTATGCGCAGCCCGCAATAAGGCTTCCCGTGCGGCGACGGATCAGATTGAAGTGATCGCGCACATTCCGCTCGCGGGTCTTCCTGTCACTCAGTTGACTACCGGCGCGCATTGGGAGAGAAGTTACTTATATCTGGACCGCGGTACGGGCGGGCCCGCGACGGTGCTGGATGTGACAAACCCCGCCGCTCCAGCGGCCGCGGGGCGATTGGACATTCCGGCACAGGAAGCGGGCGCACGGCTGAATGAAGTGGTCGGGAATGTGGCTTTATTCTCCTCACCATCGGCGGCCGCGACACCGTCAACACCGCGGACCGTAAGTATCGTCGCCTTCACCGATCCTCAACATCCGCAAGTCGAGCGGCAGTTTTTGGGAGTGACTGCGATGGTGCAGGACCCCGCACGCGGTCTGACTTACCTCACCAACGGCGATGGACTTTGGATTTTACGCGCCAAACCTGCTCCCGATTTAAAAGCGGAGAGAGAGTACGCGCATTACGTGATGTACAATCCGTAGATTAAGTTGGCGCCGCGCGCTCGCGACCGACTCGCGCGCGGTTAGATAAACTGGAGTTCCCATGACGCCAACTAGGGAACTCCGTAATTTCCGGCGGCGCGACGTACTGCGCGTGGCCCTGAGTACCGCCGCCATCGCACCATTCGCGAAGCTGTTCGGCGCGGATGCGCCCATTCCGGTTCCGACCAAAGTCGTCAGAACCACCAATGGCCGCGTGCAGGGCTTCGCGCACGATGGCTTACAGGTCTTCAAGGGCATGCCTTACGGCGCGCCGCCGATCGGCGACTTGCGCTTCCTGCCGCCCGAAAAGCCGAAGCCCTGGCGGGGCGTTGCGGATGCCACCGAGTTTGGCCCGCCCGCGATCCAGATGGCCGGCGGCGCCATCGCATCGCCCGCCACGGATTTCGGCCGGCAGATGACCAGCATCTTTCCAGTGCCGCAGGAAATCAAGATCGAAAACGAAGATTGCCTGTTCCTGAACGTCTGGACGCCCGCGGTCGATACCGGCAAAAAGCGGCCGGTGATGGTGTGGCTGCACGGCGGCGGTTTCGCTTATGGATCGGGCGCGTGGCCGGTCTATGATGGCGCGAACCTGGCGCGCAAAGGCGATGCGGTGATCGTCAGCGTGAATCACCGGCTCAATGTTTTCGGCTATCTGTATTTGGGCGCTGTTTCGGATCGCTACGCGCAGTCGGGTAATGCCGGCATGCTCGATATTGTCGCGGCGCTCGAGTGGGTGCGCGACAACATCGAGGCGTTTGGCGGCGATCCTACGAACGTGACCATCTTCGGTGAGTCCGGCGGGGGTCTGAAAGTTTGCGCGCTGATGGCCATGCCTGCGGCAAAGGGTCTGTTCCACAAAGCGATCGTGGAAAGCGGGCCGGGTTTGCGGGGCATTTCCAAGGAGAACGCCGCGCAGCTTGCGCGGGGCGTACTGGCGGAATTGCAAATCAGCGCGGGCGATCTGAAGGCGCTCGCCTGCGTATCTCCGCAAGGGCTGGTGGAGGCTGCGGCGGCGGCCATGGCGAAGGTCGGCGGAGGCGGCATGGGATCCTCCACGCGCTTGGCGCCCGTGGAGGATGCGGTGGTGCTGCCCGCCGATCCGTACACGCCCGCCGCGCCCGCCATATCCGCGGACGTGCCGCTCATCGTCGGAACCAACAAAGATGAGATGACCTTGTTCGTGATCGCCGAGCCGTGGTTCATGCGCCTGACGGAAGCCGAGCTTCCCGCGCGCGCCAAGGCCATCGCGGGCGACAAGTCGGAAGCGCTTATTGCCGCAATTCGCAAAGCGCATCCGGATTATTCGCCGGCTTACGTGCTGGCTTCCGTGATGACCGATCAAACCATGCTGGGCGGATCGATCAAGCTGGCGGAACGCAAAATCGCGCGGCGCGGCGCGCCCGTTTACATGTATTGCCTGGTGTGGGAGACACCGGTGCTCAATGGCCTGTTCAAATCGCCGCACACGCTGGAGCTTCCGCTGGTGTTCGACAACGTGGATAAGGCGCGCGTGCTGGTGGGACCGGGACCCAATCCGGAGACGATCTCAAGGCAGATGAGCGATGCCTGGCTGGCCTTCGCACATACCGGGAATCCGAATGCGTCCAGCATTCCCGCGTGGCCGGCATATAGTGTCGAAAAGCGCGCCACGATGCTGTTCGATGTGGAGAGCCGCGTGGCGGATGATCCGCAGCGCGAAGTCAGGCTCGCGTTGGAGGGTTAGTTGGCGTGCTGCGCACGCGGGGCTGGGGGCTAGCGATTGGCGGCCGTTCCCGCGAGAGATGTGGCCCAAGCTTTAGGAGTGACGGCAAACGTGCGGCGGAACATCTCGACAAATGCGCTCGGCTGCCGGTAGCCGGTCGCAAACGCGGCTTGCTTCACCAGGTGTCCGGCAGCCAATAACTCGACGGCTTTCAACAGGCGCGCTTGCCTGCGCCATGTGGCAATATCCGTGCCTACTTCCCGGCGAAATGCCCGCTCGATGGTGCGTACGCTGGCTCCCGCGGCGGCGCACAAGGAATGCAGCGACGGGTTGCTGTTCTGATTATTGAGCAGCGCCTGTGCCACCGTGAGCGCCCGCGAATCGGTAGGCAGGGTCAGCGAAATCGGTACGGCGGAGGCGCGTTCGAGTTGGCATAGGATTAAGTCGCGCAGCGCGCAGTGCAGGCGATTACGCGCGCGGAGTTGGCCGATCCTCACAGCTTCCAGAATCAGCTCGCGCAACAATGGCGTTACGTGCAGAACCGTGCACGCGGCAGGCAGCTTGGGAAGCAGACTGGGACGCAAATAGAGCGTCCGCATCGAAACCGCGCCGGACATGCGGATCGAATGCGTGGTGCGCGCGGATATCCGTATGGCAAATTGCGGCGGAATCAGCCACAGGCTCCGCCCGGAAGAAATCTCCATGACGCCGCGCGTGGCGTAGATCAACTGGTGCGCGCCATGAGAGTGCACGGGCACATGAAAATCGGGCGGATAATCGTAGGCCAGGGTGGCAATGGAAACGCCTGTCTGGGGATCGTAATCCTTGGTGAGGCCATGTCGCATCAGAGATATATTATGGCGCATGGCAGGCCTTACGACAGAGCCTCCGATGGCCTAGACTGGGTCCATGCGCACTTGGAAGCGGATGGGATTTATCCTGGCGGTCTTAGCGGCGCCAACGCTCCGGGCGGCCGAAAGTCCGGCGGCGTGCGCCGGGGCCGCCTATGGCGCGTTGAACTTCTGGCTGGGCGATTGGCAGGTATCGGACGGCGCGGGGCATGCCATCGGGCATAGCAAGGTCGAATCCGCGCTGGATGGATGCGAGGTGACCGAAACCTGGGAGTCCGGCGCTCAATTTCGCGGCCGCAACGTGCACGCCTATAACGCCGAAGACCGACACTGGCATCAATTCAATGCGGACAATCATGGCCACGTGCATGTCTTCGCAGGCACGGCCGGGCAGCGCGGCATGGAGTACTCCGGCGTGAGCAAAAACGAATCGGGCGGTGACGTGCTGCATCGCATGAGCATCACGAAAGAGGACGGCGGCCGGGTGAAGGTATGGTGGCGTAAGTCCGCCGATGCGGGCAAGACGTGGACTACTGCGTACGAAGCGATTTACAGTCGCATGCGAGACGATAAAAAGACTACGGAGTGAAGGATGCTGGAGACAGAAAAGATTGTTGCGTTCGTGGCGGTGTGCGACCGGGATGCGGCGCGCAAGTTTTATCGCGATACTTTGGGTTTGCGGCTTCTGGCCGACGATCAGTTTGCCATGATCTTCGATGCCAACGGAACCACACTGCGCGTGACACCGGTGAAGGATTGGACGCCGCCGCAATTCACCGTGCTGGGGTGGGAAGTGGGCGATATCGTGGCTACGGTGAAAGCCATGACCGCCGCGGGTATCGAATTCCAGCGATATCCCTGGATGAAGAATCAGGATGAGATGGGAATCTGGACTTCGCCTACCGGACCGGAACTGTCGGCCGTGCACGCGGGCGCGCACGTGGCATGGTTCAAGGATCCGGACGGCAATGTGCTCAGCGTGGCGCAAATGCCGGCTACCAAATCGTGATTGGATTATCTCATCGCCACAAAAGTGACGCAGACTGGAGAAGACACTTCGATCTTCTCGCCTGTGGGAGTCAGCCGTCCGCTGGCTGGATTCACGCGAAACACCACCACGCTATTTGAATTCTGATTGGCGGCGAACAGATAAGCCCCAGTAGGATCGAGGGCGAAATTGCGCGGCTCCTGGCCGAGCGTGGGAACATCCTGGATCAAGGTGAGCATCCCCTTGGCGGGGTCGATGGCGTAAACCGCGATGCTATCGTGGCCGCGATTCGAACCGTAAAGATAACGGCCGGAAGGATGCACCGCGATCTCGGCGGTGGTGTTCTCGCCTTTGAAATCCGCCGGCAGCGTGGAAATCGTTTGGAATTTGTGAAGCGATCCCCTAACCCGATCCCAATTGAAGGCCGTGATGCTGTTGCCCATTTCGCTAATCACGTATGCCCAACGCCCGTTAGGATGCAAGGCGATATGGCGCGGGCCAGAGCCGGGCTTCACCGTGCCGTATGGCGGATCGTTGGCGGTGAGCTTACCGCTGACGGCGTCGTAGCGATAGATCAGCAGCTTGTCGAGTCCTAGATCCGCGACGATGGCAAAACGGTTGTCAGGCGTCAACACCACATTGTGGGCATGCGGTTCCTTCTGGCGGTCGGGATTGATGCTGGAGCCGAGATGCTGGATGAAAGCCGAGGACCCACCCAGCTTGCCGGCCGAATCGACGGGCAGAACGGCCACGCTGCCGCCCGTATAATTTGCCACTAAGACGTGCCGCGAGTGGGCATCCACCGTGAGGTGGCATGGGTCAGCGCCGCGGGATGCGACGGTATTTAGCGCCGTCAGTTTCCCCGTATGCCGGTCGATGGCGAACGAAGAGACCGATCCGCTCCTGGCGTTCTGATAATTGCCGATTTCATTGGCGGCGAAGAGATAACGCTGGGCAGGATCGGCGGCCAGAAATGAGGGGCTGACAGTTTCCGCGGCAAGTTCGGGCGGCGTCAGCTTGCCTGTGGAGGGCCGGAAGCGGCTTACGTAGATGCCTTTGCTGCCTTTGTCTGTATAGGTGCCGAAATAGACCAGATATTCGCGCTGGGTGCGGGCGGGCCGCGCGTCCGGCGGCGCGGCGGGCAGAACGGCGGACAAGGCCAGGAGCATGGCGGAATAGCGAGCGGTTCGCATGGGTTCATGTTAATCGCATTGCGGGCGGCTGGCGCAAGCGGCGCAGCCGTGCTTCGCACGACGGGGCCGGGGCCGGGGATAGGCATAGGCGTCAAAATAAGCCGGGCGCAAAGGTCCCTGACCCTTGGTTGGAAGTGGGCAAGCCCATCAATGAACAAGACGGATACCGGCGGGTAATCATCGGCCGAGCGGCGCCCGCAGGCATTTCCGCGAGTCAGGACAAACCGTCAACATAGGTGCCGTGAGCGGCGTTTGAACGAGAGTAATGTGGTTCAAGGCGTCCCCTTTTCGGCCTGACCCTCCGCGGACTCTCCGATGAGGTCATCCCGCGTGACTGGTCAGTAAGCTTCACCCGGTTGTCAATGCCGAGGACGCCGGATCAAATCAGGTGGTTCGAGGCAGAAAAAGACACGCCACTTGCCGACCCGCGGCCGCAGTTCACCGGGACGGTCTTTGAGGGACTTCACATCGCCGTGGCCTGTCGCGGCGAAACGTACGAGGGCTGCATCGATCCGCGCCTGGACGACGCGATCGAGACGCGCCAAATCGCGCACCGCGGCAGGTCGAAAAACTACGCGGCGGATCACAGCCCGAGCCGGCGTCGGACTTCGTCCAAGGGGACGTCTTCGCCCGGTTCCGCGCGGGCCAGATCCAGCTTGGCCGCAGTCCCGGCATCAAGGACTTCCTGCTCACCCAGTTCCGCTAGAAAAGAGATGGCCACCTGCACCTCACTGTCCGGAAGGGCATCCACGAGCGACTGAAGACGGCTGCGATCGGAGGACAAGCTTCAATTATAACTTCAAGGGCGGCCAGCCATTTCCGGGCCGAAGATCAAGCGCTCCGGCCGGAGCCCGGATCCATGCCGGCAATCTTGGAGGAACCCCGCAGGCGCTGTGGGTTGGGAGGTGACCGGCGTTTATCGGGAGGAATCGGCCAGAAGCGGCTCAACGGATCACCCTGCAAGCGAGACGCGTCGCGCGCCCGACTCAAATCTAGCGCAGGATCAGCGGCAGGTAGTTTTCCACGATCTGGCGTTAGGCGGAACCCCCGCTGGCGAGTCCTTGGAGGTACTTTGTCGCCCGCTCTGCCAACTTCTGGGCGCGCAGCCGGACGAACTCCTCGAATTTACTTAGTTCAAGAAGTTCGTCAGAAGGAACCGCCTGCTCGTCCAATCTTTGACGTGCAACCTTATGTTCCTGAAGATACTGCCGGGGAGGCTTGGCGCTAAACGACCTGTTCGCCTTCTCGTTCAGCACGGCAATATTCGCGAAAGAGTCAACAAGGCTGGCATCGAACAAGTCTTTCACGATCTTCCTTGGGAAGATGTGGCGCCATTCAGGCTTGAATCCCTCATTAATCTCGTTATCCTCCTTGTCGAACCCGATTCGAACATCCTGATTGGCCCAGTCCATGGCCCTGTTGTTATACACCGTCAGGTACAGAATGAGTCTGAGGAATTTGTCCGTGTACTCCTCCAGAAAATCATCGGCTGTGAACACAGGGGCCGCTGACAAACCAGATATCAGTTCATTGATGGCCTCGGTAAACGAGGCCCTTGCTCGAATTTGCTTCGTATCCTTGTCGAGCATAGTGGTTGCCGCTCCGCCATACCTGCCGTCTCTCGTGGCAAGCAGTATCCAGCCAAAAGCCTTGGCAAAATCAAAGTCATGGGGAAAAGAGGCCCTCATAACGAAAACAGGAATGAGCACATTTAACGACGGCAAAAGATCGCTCGATAGTACACCGTGCTCCAGGAGATTCTTGATGACAGAGGAGATAGCCTCTTTTGTCATACGCCAATGCTCATCGAACTCATTGGAAGGTTCCCAGAATGATTGCGGAACATCTTTCAGTCGCGCACTGCCGTGCCCAATTATCGCAAGAGTCCTAACTACAACACCCGGATCAAACTCAAAGCCCTTGAGTTCAAGATCCCTGAGGAATGGATCAAACTTCTGTCTTATCCAGCCCTGCTGTTTTGCGGCTACAAGTGCAATGATAATGTCGCTTTCTCTAATCTTCGTTCCGGCCGTGTTCAGTCGGCCAAAGATCTCCGCCACGCCGCGCTTACGGTAGACTTGAGAAAGGACCTTTATGGCTCAGAGCGCTGCCATCACCTGGGCGGATCACACCGCGGAACGTGCCGCTTCCGTCCCGTGGTACATCATCACCTGCGTCATCGCCATCACCTCCGCTTCCGTGGGAGGAATTTGGGACATCTCCTGGCACAAGAGCATCGGCCGCGACACGTTCTGGACCGCGCCGCACATGCTGATTCAGCTCTGCGGCATCCTGGCCGGAATTTCGTGCGGATACCTGATTCTGTCGAGCACCTTTGGCCGTTCGGCAGCCGCGCGGGCCGGATCGGTCAAAATATGGGGATTCCGCGGACCATTAGGCGCGTTCGTGTGCGCCTGGGGCGGCGTGGCGATGGTGGTTTCCGCGCCCTTTGACAACTGGTGGCACGGCGCTTATGGCCTGGATGTAAAGGTGCTCAGCCCGCCGCATGTGCTGCTCATCGTGGGCATCCTGGTCATTCGCGTGGGCGTTCTCCTGCTGATCATGGGCCAACTCAGCCACGCGGTAGGTTCCTTGCGGATTAAGTTGCACGGCATCATGCTGTACACTTACACCTTCCTGTTAGTAACTTCGTTCGGTATTTTCCAGGAATACCTGATCCGAAATTACATGCATTCGGCGTTGTTCTACTTACTCATGACTCTGGGAACCTGCTTCTTTCTTGCGGGGCTTTATCGCATGTCGGATTACCGCTGGTCGGGCACTATCGTAGCTGGTTTCTATACAGTGATGAACTTACTTTACTTGTGGATACTGCCGCTCTTTCCGGCCGAACCTAAGTTAGGTCCTGTTTATCAGAATGTGACGCATTTTGTGCCGCCCGATTTTCCCATTTTCATTATCGTACCGGCGTTTCTGCTGGATCTGACGCGGCCTTATTGGGAGCGCTGGAGTTATTGGGCGCGCGCCGCGGCCATCGCCCCGATTTTCGTGATTTCGCTGGCCGTGGTGCAATGGCCATTCGCCGATTTTCTGATGTCGCCCGCGGCCCACGGGCGCCTCTTCGGGGCGGCCAATTACCCGTTCTTCGTCCCCAGCGACACCGACTGGGTACGCAACGTTTTTACCCAAATGGAATCAGGCGCGCGTCAGTTCTGGACCCGCATGGCGATGGCGGTGGTGCTGGGCGCGGTGATGGCGCGCGCGGGCTTCGGGTTTGGCGCATGGATGCGCAAGGTGCGGCGGTAGGTTGCGAGTTACTCTGCTGGCGGCGGGCTTTCTGGCCGTTCGTTTATTTGCGGCCAATAATCTGGTCGATCAAGGCTACGACCATTTCTATAACCTTGAATTCGACGAGGCTCTAGCCGACTTTAATCAAGCCATCGCCAGCGACCCCCACAACCCCGATCTGCATAATCACGCTGCCGAAACCATCGTATTCAAAGAGATGTTGCGCGATGGCGCGCTCGAAAGCCAATTAGTCACGGGCAACAATTCGATGCTGCGGCGCGCGAAGTTGAACCCGTCGCCCGAAACGCAGCGGATGTTTTTGAACGAGATTCAAACCGCGTCGAGCTTGGAGCAGGCGCGCCTGCGGCGCAATCCCAAGGATACCGGCGCGCTTTACGCCGAAGGAATCACCGAGGGTCTGCGCGCGAATTACTACTTTCTGGTGCAAAAGGACTGGGTGGGCGCGCTACGCGACTCCACTAACGCACGCAAACTACACGACCGCGTGAGCGAGCTCGATCCATCCAATGTGGATGCCCGGCTGGTCGAGGGATTGGATGATTACGTAGTCGGAAGCCTGCCCGCGTTCTACAAAATGTGTGGATTTCTGATCGGCTTTCATGGCGACAAACAGCGCGGCATTCGCACCGTGGAGCAAGTGGCGCAGCATGGCACGCTCAACCGCGTAGACGCGCAAATCTTCCTGGCGGTCATTTACCGGCGCGAGCATCAACCAGCCAAGGCGCTGCCGATCGTGGAGGGGCTGATTGCACTCTATCCGCGCAATTATCTATTGCGCTTCGAACAGGCGGGGATGTATTCGCAATTGGGCGACGGCAAGAAAGCCGTGGCGTGCGTCGCAGAGGTTGGGAAGTTGAAGGCGGAGCACGCGCCCGGATATGCGCGGGTGAGTTGGGAAGAGATCGCTTATCAGGAAGGCACGATTCAATTCTGGTACAACGATCTGGATGCCGCGCTGGCTAACATGCAGAAGGTGACCGCGCATCCCGAGGAGGTGGATCTAAATGCGGGCGTGCTGGCGTGGATGCGGGTAGGGCAGATTTACGATCTTACCGGGCGGCACAATCTGGCTATCGAGGCATACAAAAAAGCCATGGCGTTTGCGCCCGAGGCGGAGGCGGCGCGTGAGTCGCGGGGGTATATTTCATCGCCCTATCGCCGCGACCGCCATTAGCATGCGGCGCTATTCTTCCACCGTGAACTTAACCGGCTGCTCGATCAACTTGGGTTGAGCTCCCGTCGTCAGCAACTCCAGGGCGAAGCGGCCGGATACCATTTTCGCCGGGATTTTGCATTTGATCGTGGTGGCCGTCTGCGAAGTGATGTCCAGCGGAAAGTCGGTCTTTTCGTCCGTCAGATACATCTTCGCGACATTGGCCTTTTGCAGATTTTCCCCAGTAACGGTGATCTCATCCCCGGCTTTGCCATTGCCCGGATCGACCGTGGTCAGCCGGGGCAACGTCTGCGCGAACGCCGTGATGCCGACGGCCAGAAAAAGCGGTGCGGCAAAGGACAGCTTCATCTGAAATCTCCACCTCCACTGCCAATGTATGTCCATTCCGGCTGAAATTCAAGGGGCTTCTGAGCCGCTGCGCGGCGGGTTAGGGGCTGGGCGCTAGGAATTGGGGATCGGTTCCTTACCGGAAGCGCACCTTCACATCCGGCTTGTTCTCGAGGTGCACGGTATCGATAAAGCGCACGCGCGCCGGCGTGTGCGTCATCACGATGGATTGCGTACGCGTCCCATCACCGAAGAATCGAACCCCCTTCAGCAGATTTCCGTCGGTGACCCCGGACGCCGCGAACACGATATTGCGTCCAGGCGCCAATTCGTGCGTCGTATAAATCTTCCCGATATCGTGAATGCCCATGGCCTGCATGCGCTCTTTTTGCGCCTCATCTTTCACCACCAGGCGGCCCTGGATTTCGCCGTTCAGGCAGCGTAGCGCCGCGGCCGTAAGAACGCCTTCGGGCGCGCCGCCGGACCCCATCACGGCGTGTACGCCGGTGCCGGATACCGCCGCCGCGATGCCGGCCGATAAGTCGCCATCGCTGATCAGACGAATGCGCGCGCCGGCTTCCCGGATATCGGCGATCAGGCGCTCGTGGCGCGGACGGTCGAGCACCACCACCACCAGATCGTCCACGCCGCGCTGCAGGCGGCGCGCGATGGCTTTCAAATTATGTTTCACGGGAGCTTCCAGGTCCACCGCGCCTTTGGCAGCCGGACCGACTACGATCTTCTCCATGTAACAATCCGGTGCATGCAGCAATCCGCCGCGTTCGGAAGCTGCCAGGACGGTGATGGCTCCGCCCGCGCCCGTCGCGCAGAGATTCGTGCCCTCGAGCGGATCGACGGCGATATCCACCGACAGCGCGCCAGGCTGCTCTTTGGCGGCGCCCACCTTTTCCCCGATGAACAGCATGGGCGCGGCATCACGCTCGCCTTCGCCGATCACGATGGTGCCGTCGATGGCGATGGTATCGAGACACCGCCGCATGGATTCCACCGCGGCATGGTCCGCCGTCTTCCCATCACCCATGCCCATGGTGCGGGCCGATGCAATCGCCGCGTCCTCCACCACGCGCAGCACTTCCAGAGACAGGTCGAACATGATAAGTTTGCTCCTCATGGACCATAATACAGTTTTGGTGTTGGCCGATCCTACAGATCCGCTGCTGGCGATGCTGGAAGTGCTGCCGGATACCGTGCGCATCGCGGCCGGAAATCGCCTGGAGGCGTTCGCGGATGCCGCGCCGGAAGCAGACGTGATCCTGAATTGGACCGGCAGCCGCGACCTGTTGCGGCAGGTATGGCGCATCGCGCCGCGCGTGAAGTGGGTGCATTCGCGATCCGCCGGTTTGGACGAGCTTCTGTTTCCGGAACTGACCGAAAGCAGCGTGATACTGACGAACGCACGCGGCGTCTTCAGCGAGATTCTCGGCGAGTTTGTGATGGCGGCGGTGCTGTTTTTCGCCAAAGGCTTGCGCCGCATGGTGCGCAGCCAGGAAGCCGGCGTATGGGATCAGTTCGACACGGTCGAAGTGGCCGGACAAAGCATGGGAATCATCGGCATGGGAGACATTGGCAAGGCCATCGCCCGGCGCGCGGAGGCACTCGGCGTGCGCGTCGCCGGATTGCACCGCGCGGATGGGCCGGAGCGTAAGCGCAAGTTGCTGGCGCAGGCCGATTATGTGGTGCTTAGCGCGCCGCTGATGCCTGAAACGCGCGGCATCGTGGGCCAGGCGGAGTTAGAAATCATGAAACCCACCGCGGTTTTGATCAACGTGGGCCGCGGACCGCTGGTGGATGAAGCGGCGCTGATTCGGGCATTAAGTGACAAGCGTATCGGCGGGGCCGCGCTGGATGTTTTCAATCAGGAGCCGCTGCCCGCCGGCCATCCATTTTATAAGTTGGATAACCTGCTGTTATCGGCGCATGCCGCGGATCATACACCGGATTGGCAGCAGCGGGCCATGCGGCTGTTTCTGGATAACTTCGCGCGGTATCGAAAGGGTGAGCCGTTGGTGAACGTAGTAGATAAGCGACGTGGGTATTAAGTGGTCGTGGAAAAGAGGTCTTAGGCTATGCCTGAAATTGACGAGTTTGCAGCTAACGACTTGAGGACGCTTCGTCGAGTGCCCGGCGGAGGGCGCGCTGGTGCGTTCGCTTTCATTCCGTTGGCGGTCCGAGACGGAACGCGACGAGCGCGACCTAGTGTTCCTCGACGACGCGGACAAGCCCGTTGCGTATGCCGGGATTAGGGGCTGGTGCTCGCCGGACGGCGAAAAAGAAATTCCCGGAATTGAGCGCGACGTGAAGGATAAGCTAGGAACGCTCCCAATCCCAGGTGCGATGTTGTTTCTGGCGAGCCATGGCAAGGACCCGGCCGAAGGCAACTTCGCCTGGCTCGGCAAACGGCTACGCGTAGCTCCCGCGGCGATGGTCACCAGCAGTTTCGAAACGTCGCCCTTTGGCGGTAAGCCCTGCGAGTTTGCACTGGTTGGGTTCTTCGCTGCCGACTGTGCAAAAGCAGTTAGCCGCTAACGCGTGATCTGTAACTACGCGGACTTCCAATCCACCACGCGCAGTAGGGGAATGCGGGAGAACTCGGCAGCGTTGTTGGTCACCAAAGTAGCTCCGCGGCTGCGGGCCGTTCCGGCGATCAGGATATCGAGGGGTCCGATAGTCAAGCCGCGCCGCTCCAAATCGAAGCGAATGTTCGCCGCGCTTACCGCCGCCGCGGCGTCGAACGGCACGTGCGGCATGCCCTCCAGGCCCGCCTCCAGCGCGCGCCGGCGCCGGACCGGTAGTTTCGACCGAAGCGTCCCATATTCCAGTTCGTAAAGCACGACAGCCGGAATCGCCAGATCGGTCCGCGCACTGTTCCTGAGCCGGGCGACTATCTCGGCGTCGCCCTTGAGGAAGTGAATCAGAACGTTCGTGTCGAGGAGGGTCAATCCAGACTCTCTCGCGGTACGTCCTCGCCGTAGCCCTTGCGGAGTTCCTCGACGTCCGGGAAGTCGGGAAACGCTCCGGCCAGCTCCAGGAACTCCGGGGGTAGAGATCCCTTTACGGACTTGGTTACGCGATCCGCCACCCATTTGCTCACGCTGATCCTGGCGGCCTTCGCGGCTTTGCGGACTTGGCGATCGACGTCGTCGCTAAGATATATCGTCAGGTGCGCCACGGGGGTAGTTTAGCATGTACTACCTAAGCCTGATGCACCGCTCCAGCTTGGCGATTTCCGCCCTTGGCTTAGGCTACCATGGCTGCATGGCCAAAAACGTTCGGTTCCAAGCGGACTCCGCCCCGGCATACGGCGTTCTCGAGGGTGATATCGTTCGCGAAATCCATGGGGACCTGTTTGGTGCGCACGAAGAAACCGGCGCTGTGTATGCGCTTGCCGAAGTGAAGCTACTCTATCCTTGCGAGCCGTCCAAAGTCTTGGCCGTCGGCCGCAATTATAAGAGCCATCTGGGGAGCCGGCAGGCGCCGGCGCGGCCGGAGATGTTCTACAAGCCGGTCAGCGCACTACAGGACCCGGGCGATCCCATCGTGATTCCGGAAGGCGCGGCGAATGTACACTTCGAGGGTGAGTTACTCATCGTGATCGGCCGCCGCGTCGCACGCGCATCGGTGGAAGAGGCCCGCGCGGCTATTTTCGGCGTCACCTGCGGCAACGATGTGAGCGAACGGGATTGGCAGAATGGGCCGGACAAAGATCTGCAATGGTGGCGCGCGAAGGGCGCGGATACTTTCGCACCATTCGGTCCCGCGATAGTTACCGGCTTGGATTATTCGAATCTGTTACTCGAAACCCGCTTAAACGGCGAAGTAGTGCAGCAGCAATCTACCGCGGACCTTACGTTCGATTGTCCAACTATTGTAAGTTGGGTCAGCCGCTGGGTAACGTTAGTTCCCGGGGATGTAATTTATACCGGGACACCGGGGAACACACGTGCGATGTCTGCCGGAGACATCATCGAAGTCGAAATCGAAAATATCGGCGTGCTGCGGAATCCGGTAC
>Ga0335074_10006290_pt1 | contig 16479 bp, 13 predicted proteins | sample Lox_Sample_23_FD_206715 | JGI IMG/M metagenome (GOLD analysis project Ga0335074, IMG submission 206715) | Soil microbial communities from Loxahatchee National Wildlife Refuge, Florida, United States - Lox_Sample_2.3 | ecosystem: Environmental > Terrestrial > Soil > Wetlands | place: USA...
GGCCTGTTCATCAGGGGCGCTTACTGCCTCGCCCGCACCCTGCCAGGCGCCGGCATCTCCGATCAGGTGCTGACCAGCTTCATCAACGCCAACGCGGCCTCGCTCTGGACCTACGCCCAGGACGCCGAGACCTCGGCCCCGGCGTCGCAAGACCTGAACGAGTTCGGCTTCCTCTGGGGCAACGTCACCTTCACCAGCAACAAGAAGGTGCTCAACTTCGCCACCGAGACCTCGGCACTTGAACTACTCAACACGGAAACCGGCACCTCCACAGCCATGTGCTGACTGTGCCGCTATCCAACTCCCCACCGGCCGTGAATGACGCAAAGATCAAGACGAATGCTCGTCACCGTTATCTTGGCGTCGCTACGGTCGACGCGAATCGCGAAGTCAGGCAGATCGGCATCGGGTACTTTTATTGTGCCTAGCTGGGCTTGATCGACTGTCAGCCTGGCAACCGGCGCGAATATAGCCGTGGGGATTTCTAGCAGCTCATAGTATACGGCACAGCCTTCCCGCCCGCGGAAACCCCTGAGCATTACTATCGACGAAGTAACGCTCTCGTACTCCCTGAACAACGAGACGATGCGATCCCGGCGATCAGTTTTCCTCCTGACATCCTGAATCCACGCCGCCTCTGTGAGCTTTGAGATGTGAACGCGCCTTATACTCATGTCTTTCGCCGACGAAGCCTTTAGCGAAAGCCTGCGCGGCCGCGAGCCGGCCACGGTGATCGTCGTATCGAAGAAGCGCTGAGTGGCCGAGGCCGCTACCTCGACCTGCCACCCAGCGGCGAGGCATGACTCATTGAATGCCGCTTCGAACTGCGTCGTCGACAAAGGGTCCTTGCTGAGGCCATGATGGCCGCGCAGCCTCGCGAGGAACGCATCTTCCCAGGCTGGTACCGTAAGCCAGGTCGCTGGAAGCCTTTCACTGTGCATCGGAGCCAGCACCGCATCGACGAAACCGCCAACTACGTCAGCCTGACCATCGGTCAGCCGATCGATCTTCCTGTGGAGATCACCACGATCGTAGGCTCGCTTCACGTTGCCGAACTTACCGGCCCGATTGGCCGATTCGGGCCGAATCGCGCGATGAGAAGTGATCAGACCGCGATCAACAGCGAGGAATCGGCTTCGATGTCCTCTGGCTCAAGGTGGCATCCAGGCAAGATCAGCTCGTCAGGCCCAGGCCGGAGATCGGTGAGTATCCACTCGCACAGAGCCGCAAGCTGATAGCTGATCAGCGGCGGAACGGCATCCCCGATGTGCCGGTACATGTTCGTGAGCGTGCCGACGAAGGTGTAATCGCGCGGAAATCCCTGAAGGATCGACATCTCGCGCACCGTGCACAACCGGTCCTGCTCAGGGTGAGCGTAGCGTCCGTTGCCGATGTGAGCGCACTCCCGCTTGATCGTCACCGCCGGCCTATCCCACCACAACCGGCCGTAGACATCCGGATGACTACCGAAATCACGAATCTTTGCCCGGTATTTCATCGACGGGGTCAGCAACTGGTCAGCATCAGGATGACCAATCAGGTCTATCCAGCCGCCGCCGTCGGCAGGAGTGGCCGCCAGTCGCTGCCGGTTAGCATCCGAGATCATCATCGGAGAAACGTGCATCGGATCACCGGGATAGGTCTGCCCCGCCCCAATCGCTGGCAGATCCCAGATGGCCCGGCGGACGTGAGTTGCTTTCCGCTCGACTCGATAGCCAGCCCACATGTCGCGCAGCCCGCGCAACGGCAGAGGTCGCCTTACGGCAACGACCAGGGCACGCTCGCGTCTTTGCGGTAGGCCAAACTCATTGAGGAAATGCGTGGCGGCCAAAGCGGAGTAGCCGAGTTCTGAGAGGTCATTGATCAGGCCGTGCAAGTGAACGGAAAACCGCCCCATTACCAGCTCGCGTGCGTTCTCCATAAGAACGATCTGAGGGCGCAGCACCTTTATGTAGTCGGCTACAACTCGGACGAGGCTGTTCCTGCCATCGTCGCGCAGATGATTCTGTGCGAGCGTCCGTGAGAATCCGGTGCAGGGCGGGCAAGCGCAGAGCACAGAAAGGTCGCCCTCCGGCAAGTTCATTGCCTCGCAGACGGAGACCGGATCGGCCGCGGCGAGGTCAGCTTCTACTGGCGCGATGCCGACATTGGCAAGGTAACTGGCGTTGCACCCCAGCGTCCCCCGCCCGCTGCTCGGCTTCCCGATCTGAGCGTCGGCCGCGCCGGCAACCGCGAACCTAGGGTGCGCGCAGAATCCGTAGCTCATGCCGCCAGCACCAGAGAAGAGGTCTGCAACCGTCCACTGCTGCTCAGCTCCAGGCATCGGCATCCTCCCTCGCAGCAGACCTTACTGCCCGGCACTGTCAACGAAGCCCCCGGCGCTCCGGATGAGCCTGATTCGGTCGCAGCCGGGCCGCGAGAGAACCTCAGTGGGCGGCGCCTGCGGCGAAGACGTGACCCCAGTTGCTGATCGCTGTTGTCTGGCGCGCTATCCAGGTCGCGTCGTTGACGAGCAGCCCGTCGGTGCCGTACTCGATGTCGAAGCCGGCCGGGGTCCGCACGTAGAACGAGACCATCTGGTCGTTGGCGTGCCGCCCGAGCGAGGCGCTTAGCTTGCCGCCGCGCCTGGCGCAGCGGTCCATGGCACGGCCCACTTCGTCGAGCGACGCGACCTCGATCATCACGTGGACGCACCCTGACGGGCTGGTCATCGGCGCGAGCGCCAGCGAGTGGTGCCTGGGATTCACCCCGAGGAACCGCATCATCGCGGGAGGCCCGCCGGCCGGCCGCCCGAACAGTTCAGGCGCCATCGCCATCGTGTCGCGCAGCCGGAAGCCGAGCACACCCGTGTAGAACTCCATTGAGGCCTCGTCATCGCCTGCCGGGATGACGACGTGCCCCATGCCGTAGTCGCCGGTCACGAACCTTACCCCGTACGCGCTGAACGCCGGCCGACTGTCGAGCGACGCGCCCCAGAACACCTCGAGAGTGTGCCCTGACGGGTCGTCGAACGTCAGCATCCCGGCGACCCTGCGCAGCGCGAGCTCCTCGGCGGTACCTGCCTTGGCCGGGACGCCGGCCGCGTCAAGCCGCCGCGCGAGGCCGGTCAGGTCGGCCTCGCTCGCGACTTCCCAGCCCGAGGCGAGAAGCTGGTTGCTGTCCCCTGGCACGATCACGAATCGGGCGGGAAAATCATCCATCCGCAAATAAACAGCGCCGGACTCAGGGCCTCGTCCCTCTATGAGTCCAAGGAGCTTGGTACCGAAATCCCGCCACTGTCCAGGATCAACCGCCTGGATCCGCAAGTACCCAAGCGACCTGATGCCGTTCATCGCGTACCTCCAAGAAAGTCCAGCGTGAGGCGGTTGAATTCGGCGAACTTCTCGAGCTGTGCCCAGTGCCCGCAGCCGCTGAACACGTGAAGCTGGGCCTTCCTGATCTGCTTGAGCGGCACCAGTGCACCGTCGAGCGGGTTGACCCTGTCCTCACGACCCCAGATCAGCAGGACCTGGTTGCGCAGCCGGTGCACCTCGCGCCAGAGCATGCCGTCCTCGGCGGTCGCCGGGTCGTAAAAGGACATCCCGAGCGCGGTCATCGCGGCCAGCGCCTCCGGCTTACTCGCCTTCTCGTACCGCTCGTTGATCAGTTCGTCCGTGATCAGGTCCTGCTTGAAGACGAGCGTCCGCAGGAACGACGCCAGTTTTTCCCTGCTCGGCCCCGGCGGCGCGCCGAACTGGGCGAGCTTGCTCACACCTTCTGTCGGGTCGGGCGAGAACACGTTGAGGCTGAGGCCGCCAGGGCCCATCAGCACCAGCTTGCCCGCACGGCCGGTGTAGTTCAGCGCGAACCGTACGGCCGTGCCGCCGCCGAGCGAGTTGCCGACCAGATGGACCTTCTCGATTTCCAGGTGGTCGAGAAAGCTGGCCAGGGCGCGGGCGGAGAACGTGAAGTAGTTGCCTTCGACCGGTGGCTTGTCCGACTCGCCGAAGCCCGGCTGGTCGAGCATGAGGGTACGGAACTGCTTGGCGAACACCGGCAGGTTGGGCCCGAAGTTCGACCACGCGGAAGCGCCTGGCCCGCCGCCATGCAGCAGCACGACGGGCAGGTCGCCACCGGAACCCGCCTCGTGGTAGTGCAGCCGCATCATCGCGGTGTCAGCGAAACTCATAGCATCGCGTCTGCCGCAGGCGGCAGTCCGAACTCGCCGCGCCCGAACATCGACAGCGCCCGCTCCGGGTCGTTGATCGCGTGGGCGCGGCCCGAGTGCACGTCTCGCCAGAACCGCTGGATGGGCGTGCCGTTCTTCAGCGCCCGGCCGCCTGAGTTCTCGAACAGCAGGTCAACCGCACCGACCGCGCGCTGAGTACCAAGCACCTGATCCCGCCTGATGCGCAGCCGCAACGGCATGGGGATCGGCTCCCCCGCCCGCGCGTGCCCCATCAGCTCTTCCATGTTGCGGTCGATAGCGAGCCAGGCCGCGTCGATGTCACCGGCCGCGCGGGCCACCCTGAGCTGGGCGAACGGATCCTCCGAGGTCTTGGCTCCCAGGTAGGCCGTGCTGACGCGGTCGCGCTGGTAGGCCACGTGAGCGTCATAGGCGCCGATCGCCATGCCGATGATCGGGGTCGTGACAGCGCAGGAGAACAGCGACCCGAAAGGTATCCGGTACAAGGGCGCGTCGTTGATCGCTTGTCCGGGGCATTCGCACTTGGTGACGTCGCCGAAGCCGAGCGAGCGGTGCTCGGGTACGAACGCCCCGTCGACGACGATGTCGTTGCTGCCAGTGCCGCGCAGGCCGACCGTGTTCCACACGTCGTCGATCTGGTAGTCGCCGATCGGCAGGAGGAAGGTACGGAAGTCGATCGGGTTCTTCTCAGCGTCGGTGACGATGCCGCCGAGCAGCACCCAGGTCGCGTGCCCCGAGCCGGAGGAGAAGCCCCAGCGGCCGGTCAGGTTGTAGCCGCCCTCGGTGACCTGAGCCCGGCCGGTCGGCGCATAGGCCGACGACATGCGGGTCGCGGTGTCCTCGCCCCAGACCTCGAGCTGCGCCTGCTCAGGGAACAAGGCGAGTTGCCAGGCGTGTACGCCGACGACCGATGAGACCCATCCGGTCGAGCCGCAGGCGCTCGCGATCATCCTGACCGCACGGTAGAACGTCACCGGGTCGGCTTCGAATCCGCCGTATCTTTTCGGCTGCAGCAGCTTGAAGAACCCGGCCTCTTCCAGTGCCTTGACCGACTCGGCGGGCACCTGCCGCGCGTCCTCGGCTTCCTGCGCCCGTTCCCGCAATACCGGCAGAAGTTCTCCGACGGCGTCAAGTACCGCTTCGCTCACTGTGCGCTCGCCTCCAAGCCTGCTTAGGGACCCTAGACTAGTGCAGTAACTAGAACGTGTTCTAGTCTAGGCTTGTCAGCTCAGGGAGGGCCGATGAACGACAGTGTCAGGACTATCGACTCCGCACCGCTGCCCACGCGGTATGCGCGCGGCTGGCACTGCCTTGGCCCCGCAGGCAAGTTCCGCCAGGGCGGGCCGCACGCGGTCCAGGCCTTCGGCACCAAGCTAGTGGTCTTCGCCGACTCCCGCGGCGCACTGCACGTGCTTGACGGGTTCTGCCGGCACATGGGCGGCGACCTCACGATGGGCACGATCAAGGGCGACCAGGTCGCCTGCCCGTTTCACGACTGGCGCTGGGGCGGCGACGGCCGCTGCGCGGCGATCCCTTACGCCAGGCGCGTGCCGCCCGCGGCGCGGACCAGGTCCTGGCTGACGCACGAGGAGAACAAGCATCTCTTCGTCTGGAACGACCCAGAGGGTAACCCGCCGCCCGCGGACGTGACGATCCCGAGGATCGAGGGCGCGTTCTCGCCCGAATGGTCGAACTGGACTTGGGACTCGATCCTGGTCAAGAACTCGAGCTGCCGCGAGGTCGTCGACAACGTCGTTGACATGGCGCACTTCTTCTACATTCACTTCGCGTTTCCCACGTTCTTCAAGAACGTGCTCGAAGGCCACATCGCTTCGCAGTACCTGAACACGAAGTCCCGGCCCGATGTCGGCGGCGGGACGCACTACAGCGAAACCACGCTGAAGTCAGAGGCGGCTTACTACGGCCCGTCCTACATGATCGACTACCTGTGGCACGACTATCACGGCCTGGTCATGGAAAGCGTCCTCATCAACTGCCACTACCCGGTCACCCCAGACTCGTTCCTGCTTCAGTGGGGCATCATCGTCAAGAAGCCGGCCGGTGTCACCGACGAGCAGGGCGACAAGATCGCGGCCAAGTTCGCCGAGTTCATCGGCCTGGGCTTCCAGCAGGACGTGGAGGTCTGGACGCACAAGACGAAGATCGACAACCCCCTGCTCTGCGCCGAAGACGGCCCGGTCTACCAGCTTCGCCGCTGGTACGAGCAGTTCTACGTCGATGTCGCGCAGATTACCCCTGACATGGTCGAGCGCTTCGAGTACGAGATCGACACCACCCGCGCCGTCCAGTCCTGGGAAGCCGAGGTCGCGGCCAACCTGGCTGCCCGCGCCGAACAGCCCGGCTAGATGGAATGAGTATCCGCACCGACGAGCGGCCCTGGCGTTACACGCCGGTCGAGTGCGCGCAGTGCGGTGTCGTCGTGCAGGTGGCCAAGTTCAGCCTGCAGCACACGAGCGTCCAATGGTCGGCCGGCGCCGTAAGGGGCTGCGCAGAGTTCGCGCGAGCGGGCGGCGACCCGGCGCTGATCCCTACCTGCCTGAGCCTGCGGGACAGCATCGAGGACGCGGTCGCTGGCGGGCGGGTGGAAGTATTGCCGCCGTGAGCTCAAGGCGAACCTTTTACCAGGTACCGGTGGCCGAGGTCATCGCGGAGACCGAGCAGGCGTGCTCGATCGCCTTCGACGTGCCTGCCGAGCTCACGCAGGCCTTCGCCTACCGGCCCGGTCAGTTCCTTACCCTGCGCGTGCCGGCGGCTGACGGCGGGTCCGTGGCCCGGTGCTACTCGCTGTGCAGTTCACCGGTGGCGGGTGAAGCCCTGCGGATCGCGGTGAAGCGGATGGCGGCAGGACTCGCATCCAACTGGATCGCCGACAACGTTCGCGCGGGCACCGTGCTCGACGTCCTGCCGCCGGCCGGGACGTTCACGCCGCGCTCCCTGGAGGGTGACTTCCTGCTGTTTGCTGGCGGAAGCGGAATTACGCCGGTGATGTCCATACTCAAGTCGGCTTTGCTGACGGGGCGCGGGCGGGTCGTGCTCATTTACGCCAACGCGGACGAGCGCTCGGTTATCTTCGCGCGTGAGCTGAGGGAACTCCAGGCCATTGCCCCGAGGAAATTGGTCGTCCTTCATTGGCTTGATGCCGTGCAGGGACCGCCGTCGCCGGCCGGACTGCGCGAGCTGGCGCGGCCCTATGCCAGCTTCGAGGCGTTCGTCTGCGGACCCGACCCTTACATGGCGACCGCGAGGCAAGCGCTGACCGAGCTCGGGGTGCCGGCGTCGCGCGTGCACGTGGAGCGGTTCCTTTCGCTGGCCGAGAACCCGTTCGAGGCGACGGAGGCGGTTGGCGGCGTCGCGGCATCGCTCGAGGTTGACCTCGACGACGAGGTGCGCACGCTGGACTGGCCGTCCGGGCAGCGGATGCTTGACGTGATGCTGGATGCCGGGATGGACGCGCCTTACTCGTGCCGCGAGGGCGTATGCGGTGCGTGCGCGTGCAGGCTGGTCGACGGCAAGGTCGAGATGGCGCACAACGAGGTGCTCGAAGACGCTGACCTGGCCGACGGCTACGTCCTCGCCTGCCAGTCGGTCGCCCTCACCCCTGAAGTCAGCATCAGCTACGAGTAGCGGCGCGGGGCGGGGCGACACGCAGGGACAGCGCGGGCGTGAGCGCGTCCGGAGAGTACTTACTCGCAGCGTCAGTCCGCTGGGTGCGTATGCCCGGTATTTACCACGCAGAAGATGTTGCCCTCGGTGTCGGCGAGCACAACGAAGTCGGGGTCCTCCGGGTAACTGTCCCAGTCCACTTGCCGCGCGCCGAGGGAAACCAGCCTGGCGACCTCGGCCGACTGCTCTTCCGCGCTCGGCACGTCAAGGTCGATGTGCACGCGCGGATGATCCTGCGGCGGTTCGTCACTGAACTGCAAGGCCAGGAGCGGTTCCTCGTCGGCCGGGCCCAGTTCGGTCCACGAGGAGTCGTCGCCGCCTTCGACGATGTCGTAGCCGAGCGCCAGCGACCAGAAGATCATCGCCCGCCTCATGTCGGTGACCCCAAGTACCGTCAGGCCAAGCGTCAGCATGCGGCTCCTTACCCCTTGCGCTTTACTCCTGCGTCAGTTCATCCCTGGCCTGCGCGAACGCGGTCGCGGCGAGTTCCAGGTCCTCGTCACTGTGCGCCGCGGAGACCTGCGTCCTGATCCGCGCCTTTCCGATGGGCACGACCGGGTAGCTGAAACCGATAACATACACGCCCTTGGTGAGCAGCCGGTCGGCCAGCCTGGCCGCTTCGGCCGCATCGCCGATCATGACGGGAACGATCGGGTGATCACCTGGCAGGACATCGAAGCCGAGGCCGGTCATCCGCTGCCTGAACGACGTCGTGTTCTCGCGGAGCCTGGCACGCAGGTCCTGTCCGTGCTCGAGGATCTCGAGCACCTTGAGCGAGGCACCGACCACGGCAGGAGCGACGGAATTGGAGAACAGGTAAGGGCGGGAGCGCTGCCTGAGCAGGTCAACGATTTCCTGGCGGCCGCTGGTGTAGCCGCCGCTCGCGCCGCCAAGCGCCTTCCCCAGCGTACCCGTGACGATGTCGACCCGGTCGGTGACGCCGTGCAGCTCGGGTGTTCCCCGCCCGGTCGGGCCGACGAAGCCCACCGCGTGCGAGTCGTCGACCATCACCATCGCGTCGTACTTCTCTGCGAGGTCGCAGATTTCTGGCAGCGGCGCGACGTAGCCGTCCATCGAGAACACGCCATCGGTCGCGATCAGCCGGCGCCTGGCATCCGAGGTGGCCTGGAGCTGGGCCTCCAGGTCGGCCATGTCCCTGTTCTTGTAGCGCAGCCGGCGCGCCCGGCACAGCCTGATGCCGTCAATGATCGAGGCGTGGTTCAGTTCGTCGCTGATCACGGCGTCCTGCTCGCCAAGGATGGTTTCGAACAGCCCGCCGTTGGCGTCGAAGCAACTCGGATACAAGATCGTGTCCGCCGTGCCGAGGAACTGCGAGATCTTGCGCTCAAGCTGCTTGTGCAGGTCCTGGGTACCGCAGATGAAACGCACGCTCGCCATTCCGAAGCCCCAGCGGTTGAGCGCGTCCTTGGCCGCGTCAATGATCCTCGGGTCGTCGGCGAGGCCAAGGTAGTTATTGGCACACAGGTTCAGCACGGAAGCGCCGTCTGCTACCACGATGTTCGCCCGCTGCGGGCTATTGATGACCCGCTCGGTCTTGAACAGACCGTCCGCGCGGATCTGCCCGAGTTCCTCGGCGATCTGCGGTTGCACGCTGCTATACATCCCCGGCCCCTCCCCTACTTTGCCTACACCGTTGTCAGCGTGCCAATGCCCGGGGATGTTACCGATCAGCCCAGTCAAGTACGACCTTGCCGCACTTGCCCGCCTTGACCGTTTCGAAGGCTGCGGCGTAATCGGCTGCGTCGAAGCGATGCGTGATCACCGGGCTGATGTCAACACCCGATTGGGTCAGTACCGACATCTCATACCATGTCTCAAACATCTCACGACCGTAGATCCCCTTGATCGTGATCATGTTGAGCACAAGATGCGCCCAGTCGATCGAGAACTGCTCGGCGGGCAACCCGAGCATGGCAACCTTCCCGCCGTGGGTCATCGCGCCGAGCATCTCGCGGAGCGCGACCGGCTTGCCCGACATCTCCATGCCAATGTCAAACCCCTCGCGCATGCCGAGCTCAGCCATGATCTCCTTCAGCGGAAGCCGCGAGGTGTCGGCGGCCATCGTCACGCCGACCGTGCGGGCGAGTTCCAGCCGGTAAGGCGACACGTCGGTGATCACGATGTGCCTGGCACCGGCGTGCTGTGCCACGATCGCGGCCATGATCCCGATCGGCCCTGCCCCGGTGATCAGCACGTCTTCGCCGAGTACGGGGAAGGTCAGCGCGGTGTGCACCGCGTTGCCGAACGGGTCGAAGATCGCGGCAACCGCCAGGTCGATGTCGGCCGGATGCTTCCACACATTGGTCGCCGGCAGGACAACGTATTCCGCGAACGCGCCAGGATAATTGACGCCTACGCCCTTTGTCCTCGCGCACTGCACCCGGCGGCCGGCCATGCAATTACGGCACTTGCCGCACACGAGGTGGCCTTCGCCGCTGACGATGTCACCGACGTCCAGATCGTCGACCTCAGACCCCATCTCGACTATTTCACCGGAAAACTCGTGCCCGACGACGAGCGGCGCGGAGACATTCTCCTTCGCCCAGCCATCCCATTCGTAAATGTGCAAGTCGGTGCCGCAGACGCCCGCCCGCAGGACCCTGATCAGCACGTCGTTCCTGCCCACGGCGGGGACGGGCACGTCCTCGAACCGCAGTCCAGGTTCCGCGTTCGCCTTGAAGAGAGCCTTCATCTTTCTCGCTCCCAGGTGGGGACGACCCGCCAGGCCCCATTACCGGCCGGGTCCGCTGCGACTGTACCGCAGGGCCACGACCGGATTGGCGATAGCGGATACTGCCAGCAGGGGAAGACGACAGGACGGACGGCAGGATGCCACCTTTTATTGACCTTCGCTCCGACACGGTGACCCGGCCAACCGAGGCGATGCGCCAGGCGATGGCCGCCGCCGAGGTAGGTGACGACTGGTTCGGCGACGACCCGACCGTGAACCGACTGCAGGACCGGGCGGCCGAACTCACCGGCCGCGACGCCGCCCTTTACCTGCCGACGGGCACGCTTTGCACGCAGATCGCGCTGCACGCGCTGGTCAGGTCCGGGCACATCGTGGTCTGCGAGGCGTCGGCACACGTCTGCGGCATGGAACTCGGCGCCGCCGCCGTGCTGTCAGGGATCACGTTCCGTCCGGTCGTCGGCACGCGCGGAGTTCTCGCGGGCGAGCAGGTCGCCGAGGCACTCACGCCGCACCCCTACGACGTCACGGTCGTCGACCTCGTGGCCATCGAGAACACCCACCAGGTCGGCGGCGGCACGCCGCTGACGGTCGCGGAGGTCGCCGACGTCGCCACGGCCTGCGCAGGCGCGGGCGTTCCGCTCTACCTCGACGGCGCCAGGATCTTCAACGCCTGCGCCGTCACCGGCGCCGAAGTCTCCGACTATGCCGCACGGGTCAGCGCGATGATGTTCTGCTTGTCGAAGGGCCTTGGCGCGCCGATCGGATCGATGCTTGCCGGTGACGCGGAGTTCATCCGCGAGGCACGGCGGCTGAAGGTGCTGTTCGGCGCGGCCTGGCGGCAGGCGGGCGTCATGGCCGCGGCCGGGCTGATCGCGCTCGAAGAAGGACCCAAGCGGCTGCACGAGGACCATGAGCACGCGCGGATCCTCGCAGAAGGTGTCGCGGAATTGCTGCCGGGATCAGTAGATCTCGCTTCAGTAGCGACCAATATCGTCTTCGTGAACGTGGGCCGCACTGGCCGGTCACCGGCCGAGTGGGCCGCCCGGCTCGCCGCTGAGGGAATTCTGGTCACGATGGTGGCAGGCAAGATCCGCATGCTCACCCACCGTGATATCAGCCGGCCGGACATCGACAAGGCCCTCGCCGCCTGGCGCCGGGCGGCCGGATAAGCGCGCCGGGAAGCCTAGCGGCTGACGCGCTCAGTCGCGCCGAGCACCCGGACCGCGAGTTCCGCCGCCACTTCAACGTCAGCCGTACCAGGTGCGGCCGGCTTGAGCCCGGCCCGCGCGTTCACAACGGCCTCGCTCAGCGTGACCGGCCCCGGCCGGCGCCCCCGTTCCCTGATGACGGCCGCCCCGTCGAGCAGCACCTGACTGACCTCGGCCGAGGCACCGCGTCCTGCCTCATCGCTGGCGAGGCAAACGAGCGCAGCCGTCTCCAGGCAGGCGGCCATGGGGAACGTGAACGTTAGCGCCTGCGCCGCCCGTACGGCCCTGACCGCCCAGGCGGCCGCCCCTGCCAGGTCGCCGCTTGCCAGCAACGCTCGCGCGAGCACGCACCTGATCAAGGGCAGTTCGCGCTCGATTCCCAGTTCCGTGCCCTCGGCGTCCGCTACTGCGGCGATCTCGGCCGCCGCCGCGAGATCACCTGAGGCCAGCGCGAGCCCGGCGGAAACCGACAGCAGCACCACGCGGGCGATCCGCCGCGACCCGGCAAGCAACGGCGTCGCCTCCGCCACGTACTCACGCGCCCGGTCCAGATCACCGACCTGCCAGCACACCATCGCCGCGGTCGGCAAGGTCGCGGCTAGCTGCCCGTCAGAGCCAGCCTCCCTGCACAAGGCGATCGCGTCGACGGCGAAGCCTGAGGCGGCAGGATCCGCACGCTCCGCGAGCACGCAGCCCATCCCGATCATGGCCCCGACCTGAAGGCTGGCGCCGAAAGGCCGGGTCGCCCCGATCGCCCGCCGCACATAAGAAAGTGCTTCCTCGCCCTGATCCAGGTCATCGGCCAGCCCGCCGAGGTAGATCAGAGCGCGCGCCGCGTAAACGTCGGCCTGCCCGTCAAGCAGCTCGACGGCGAGCTCTAGCTCAGGCACCGCAGCGGCCGTATCCCCCGACCAGTAGCTCAGGTACCCGAGCGCGTACGCGGCGTGCGCCAGCCAGTCGCCGGCCTCGTCCTGGCCGCCAGCCAGCAGCCTGGACAGCCAGAACCGGCCTTCTGCGACATTCGTCGCCGCCCAGTACCTATGCAGCCTGAACCCGAGTTCGAGCCCGGTCGCGATCGGGAGCCGCCCATCGATCGCTGCCGCCAGCAACGACCTGACCTGCGGCAGCACTTCCCCGACCGGCTCAAGGTAAGGCTCCGGAGGTGCACCGGGATCGGCCGGCATCAAGGCGAGCACTGACACCGCCAGGCGTTCTGTCACCGGCCCCGCCTCGTCCCTGGCTTCGAGCAGGTCACGCGCCAGCCGGTGCAGGTCATCGTCCTGGTGATACCGCCAGCGAGGGCCTCCGCGGTCCACCGCGAGCAGCCCGCGCGCGGTCAGCTCGCGCAGGATCCGCACGATCCTGACCGGCGGGATCGCCTCGTCGGCGACCACCTCACGTACCAGAGGCAGCGCCACGTAACCGTCGAGAACGCCGAACCGCCTGAACACCGTCGCCTCGTCACGGTCGAGCAGTTCATAGCTGCTCAGCGCCACCCCCCGCAGGGTTTGCCGCCACGGGAATTCCTCCCCGCCCGCCACCAGGTCAGGCAGGTGATCGAGAAGGTCAGGCACCGACATGATGGCTAGCTGAGCCGCGGCGAGCTCGAGCGCCAGCGGCAGCCCGCCGCAGCGCCTGCACAACTCGGCCAGGAAAGGCAGCGTCGCAGAGTCAAGCTCGAGCCGCCCGCCTCCGGCCCGCACCCGGTCGGCAAGCAGCAGCAACTGCGGGCTGCCAGCCAGGTCACCGGCCACGGGCAACGGCTCGACGGAGATGACTGCCTCGCCCTCGACCGCCAGCGGAACCCGGCTGGTGACCAGCACTGACAGCGTCGGGCACGAGGAAAGCAGGCCGGCTGCCAGCGAAGCCGTCCCGTCCACGACCGCCTCGCAGCCGTCGAGTACCAGCAGCGCACGCCCGATCGGCGCGAAGAACCCGGCCACCAGCACAGCCGGATCTCCCGTACCCACCGGCAGCCCGAGCGCCGCCGCCACGGCCCCGGCGACCAGTTCGTCCTGTGACAGCGTCGCCAGCGAGACCCAGTACCTTCCACCGGCGAACTCGACGCCCGCCGCGACCTCAACAGCCAGCCTGGACTTTCCTACACCTCCAGGTCCGCCAATGGTCACCAGACCGGTCTCGCCGAGCGCGGTGCCGAGCGCGGCGAGCTCCTCATGGCGCCCGAAGAACGCGGACGACCTGGGCGGCAGCCGCGCCGGACCAGAACCCCCTCCGGCACCGATCGCGGTCAGGTACGCCTCGACGGTCTCCGGTGCGGGGTCAACGCCAAGCTGGTCGGCGAGGGCCTGACGACAAGCCTCGTAGGCGAGCACGACCCCGGCGCGGTCACCGCCCCGATGCAGCGCCCTGATCAGCATCCGGTGCGCGCGCTCGTCGAGCGGGCCCGCGGCCACGGCCCGCCGTCCGGCGTCCGCCGCCCGATGGTGATCACCGAGCGCTCCGGCGGACTGCACGACCAGCTCGAGTGCCAGCAACGCGACCCCGTCCGCCTGCGACCTGTACCCGCCAAGCCAGCCCGCGTCCTCGCCTGGCAGAAGCTGATCACCGGAAAACAGCGTCACCGGCTGGACCAGCGAAAGCGCGGCCTCATGCCGACCCTGGTCCGCCAGGGAACTCGCCGCCCGTACTACTGCCGGCGCCGCAAGCAGATCCACTTCGCAGTCCCCGGCCAGCCCGTACCCGGCCGGCGTCGTCACGATCACGCGTTCGCCGCCTGCCCCGATCGACCCGAGCGCAGCGCGCAAGGCCCTGATCACCCCACGCAGCGCGGCTGGCCAGGTAGGCGGCGGCTCACCTGGCCAGATGATCTCTGCCAGCCGCTCCGCAGGCAGCGGCCCGGTCCCTGCCGTCAGCGCCAGCGCCACCAGCGCCAGCCTGGCCCTCCGCCCGCCAAGCGCACGCCCGGACATTGACAAACCCCTGGCCAGAACCGTGACCGGCCCGAACACGCTGATTACCAGGCCGTCCCCCGTCATTACACAGACGTTACGCCAAGTGGCTGTACTGCTACTACAACATCACAACCGACTTGTTCATGGAGATCACGTGCGAGCCACCAGAATCACGGCGCTCACGCTGGCCAGCGCAGCGCTCTTGCTCATCCCCGCCGCGGCTAACGCAGCCTCGGCCAACGCAGCCTCGGCCAACGCTGCCGCGGCTAGCTCACCCGCGGCCAGCTCACCCAAGCCGGGACTCACCGGCACCCCGATCGTGCTCGACAACAACGTCGAGCTGAGCGGCTACGACGCCGCCACCGACGCCGCAGGCAATACCTATATCGGCTGGATCTCCGACAAGAACAACGCCGGCCGCAAGGTGCACCTGTGCACGCTCCCGCCAGGGGCGAAGAAGTGCAAGGGCGGCATCCAGACGATCGACTCGCTCGGCGACTCGTCCGCAGCGGGCCTGAAGGTGCTGGTTTCCTCGAGCGGAGAGGTGATCCTCGTCTGGTTCCACGACACCACCGCGTCCACGATGGGCCCGCAGGGCGGCGAGCTCGCGGTCGCGACCTCTGACATGGGCGGGACGTTGTCGCCCGGCTTCGACATGGGCTCCGCGCCCAGCTTCGGCACGTTGCTCGACGCCAGGCTCGGTCCCGGTGACAAGGTCTGGACCGTGGCCGGTCCTCCGGCCGCCGAGACCGGGCTCCAGGTCCGCACCGACCTGCAGACCACGGGAAACCTGGTGACCGTGCTCAAGACCCCGTACTACGCAGGCGCGGCGCGGATCAGGTTCCACGGCAGCAACGCGGTGCTGGCGATCCAGAAGTACGGCGCGATCACGGTCCCCGTCGATTACGCCAGCTATAAGCACGGCACGTGGACGAGCTTCGCCAAGCTCGCGCACACCTGGACCTCAGACGCCGACCTCGGCCTCGTCGGGACGAGCTCGGGCATCAGGCTGATCACCAGCATCGATGACGCCAGCTACAACCCGGTCGTCTGGAACTGGAATGGCAGCAGCTTCATCGACGGCGCCCTCACCGGCGACCTCAACAACTGCTCGCCTTCCAGCCACGACCTGGTGTCGGACGACAGCGGCCGGGTCGCCGACGTGTCGGTCGAATGCGACGACCTCGCGATCGCGAACTTGCCTGACACCAGGCATGCCGCCGTCGTCAGGTACAACGCGCACGGCACCTTCGCGGGCGGCGACCCGCAGATCACCACGACCGCGCGCGGCAAGGGCTGGGTCGCCTGGTCCGCCGAGTCAAGCAAGGCAAACAAGCTGCTCGCCGCCCCGATCCTGCTCCCCGGCCGTGACGTGACAGCCAGCAACTCCGCCAAGGGCAACCACGTCACGGTCGAAGGACCGCAGTCCTGCCTGCCCCCTGCCGGCATCGCGGTCGGCGTGAAGGGATCGCCGGCCAAGAACTGGCACGTCGTCAGCAAGGTCCTTCGCCTCGGCAGCTCCGTGGTTCACTCGGCCGTGCTGAACGGCGCGACCCTGACGCCAGGCAACTCATACACGCTCTCGGGAACGGTGAAGTTCGCCAGCGGCGGCTCGCACGAGACAGTCACCGCGAAGCTGAAGTTCACCTCCTGCCCCACAGGGACCACCTCGGGCTGACCAGCGGAAGCCAGCGCTGTGCCGGCAGGCCCGCCAGGCCTGCCGGCACAGGCATGCACTACAGCATCGCTGGCCGTCCGATGTCGTAGCTAGTCCCG
>Ga0335074_10006291_pt1 | contig 16478 bp, 15 predicted proteins | sample Lox_Sample_23_FD_206715 | JGI IMG/M metagenome (GOLD analysis project Ga0335074, IMG submission 206715) | Soil microbial communities from Loxahatchee National Wildlife Refuge, Florida, United States - Lox_Sample_2.3 | ecosystem: Environmental > Terrestrial > Soil > Wetlands | place: USA...
AGGCCCCATAGCGATCCCCCGATGCCGGCGGCGGCGAGCACGGGTCCCGTGATTACGACGATCACCGCCGCTGCCAGCCAGCAGCGCCCAAGTCGAGGGAGTTCCGACTGCGCGTCATTCGCCGGCGGACGCCTCATCGTCCAACTCTAATCGCCGGTGACACAGTGGTCGCGATTTCCTGACGGCCGTCGCGACACGACTCGGGCGTCAGAGGCTGAGGCGGGTGCCGCTGAGGATGGTGCCGGCCTGCTTGATGCGGCGAATGACCGGTGAGACCTCGGCGGCGCGGACCGCGTCGATCGCGCCGACCTCGTCGGTGAGAAGGCTGTACAGCTCCGTCTCGCTTCTGCACACGAGGGATGCCGTGAGGTTCGCCGGCCCGCTGACGGCGGCCACGAAGGTTGTCTGCGCAAGCGCCGCGAGCTGGGCGCCGACGCGCTCGAGGTCACCCGGGGCGACCGAGAGCCACAGACTCGCCGCGGTCGGGAATCCGAGCAGCTCGGTGGCCACGTCGGTGTGAACGTAGGCGTGGCCGCTCGCCCGGAGCGTGTCGAGTCGCCGCCGCGCTCGCGCAGGTGAAATCCGCGCGGCGGTCGCCAGCTGGGCATAACCCGCTCGCCCGTCTTCGCGCAGGGCGGCGAGGAGCGCTGCGTCTTCGGGCCGAGTGTCGGTGGTCCGGTTGGACTGCAGCGAGACCGCGGGTCGCAGGGCGGCCACCTGTGCGGCGTCCAGGGGATCGTCGAACGCGGACCAGTCTCTGATGCCGCTTCCGCCGAACACCTTCATGATCGCGTGTGCGGCGACCGTCGTGACCAGGTTCGTGCGCGCCAGCCGCTCGAGCAGCAAGGCGTCGCGTTCCGCGAGCGAACTCGGGCGGCTGATGCACAGGATCTCGGCCCCGCCGGCCATGATCCGCAACCAGGACACGTCATTCCGCGCGGCGAGCGCGCCCGCCAGACGGGCAGCCGCTCCGGGCCGCACGCCGATGCGGACGATCCAGTCGAGTCCCTCGTCGATTGGCGAGGGAAGCACCAGCACCCGCACCGCGCCGGCCTCATGCAACCGGCGATAGCGACGGGCGATCGTCTGCTCGGAGGTCCCGATCACCTGACCAATCAGGCTGAACGGAGCCCGCCCGTCGATCAGCAACGCGTGCAGCAGCTGGTTGTCGATCCGATCAAGCGTGAAGGAATCGGACGCAAACGGGGGCATGAGTGGAGGATACCCGCGACTACTTGGGTAAGCCTGGACACTCGCTCGGCGGCTGGTCACACTCGTGGCGTGCGTAAATGGCTTCCGCTCTTCTGCGTCTCGCTGGGCACCTTCATGCTGCTGATCGACGTCACGATCGTCAACGTCGCGCTGCCCGACATGGCGAGCGATCTGCACACGTCCTTCTCGTCGCTGCAGTGGGTGATCGACATCTACGCCCTGTCGCTGGCCGCACTGCTGCTCGGCATCGGCGCGGTCTCGGACGTCGTCGGGCGCCGGCCGATCTACATCGCCGGGCTAGTCGTGTTCGCGCTGTCGTCGCTGGCGGCCGGGACCTCGGCCAACACCACGATCATGATCGTCGCGCGGGGCATCCAGGGGGCGGGCGCGGCGGCGATGTTCGCGACGACGATCGCGCTGCTCAACATCTCCTACTCCGGCCGGGATCGCGGCGTCGCGTTCGGTGTGTGGGGCGCGACCAACGGCGCCGCTGCCGCCGCCGGTCCCATGCTCGGCGGCCTGTTGACCGAGTACCTGTCGTGGCGCTGGATCTTCTTCGTGAACCTTCCGATCAGTGTGCTCGCGGTCGGGCTCAGCTGGCTCGTGCTCAGCCGCCAAGAACCGCGCCGCAGTCGCCGCATCGACGTGCTCGGGATGGCGTTGTTCACGGTCTCCGCGGCGGCCTTCACGTTCGGGCTTACGCGCGCGTCCGAGCGCGGCTGGGGCTCGGGCCAGACGCTCGGTGCACTCCTTGGCGGCGCGGTCGCGCTCGCCGCGTTCATGGCGTTCGAGTCGCGTACGCGCGAGCCGCTGCTTGACCTCCGGCTGCTGCGCCGCGCGGCGTTCAGCGCCGTCCAGACGGCCTCGTTCATCTATTCCTTCTCGGCGTTCGCGTACCTCACCTACGTGTCGTTGTGGCTGCAGTCCGTCCGCGACATGTCGCCGATCCAGGCGGGCGCCGCGGTCATCCCGCTGAGCCTGTGCGCGCTGCTTGTGTCCCTCTCGATCGGGCGCTACCTGCACAGCCCCAACGCCCGCCGCTGGGCGATCGGCGGCGGGCTGGGTCTGGTCGGGATCGGCGCGCTCGTCAACATGCATCTCGGGGCCGGCTCGAACTCGGTTTCGGTGCTGCCCGGCCTCGTCCTCGCCGGCATCGGGGTTGGACTGGTCTCACCGACGATCGCCTCGGCCGCGCTCGCGTCGGTCCCGCCGGATCAGGGCGGAATGGCCTCCGGCGCGCTCAACACGATGCGCCAGCTCGGCTACGCCCTCGGGATCGCCGGCCTTGGCGTCATCGTCCAGAGCCGCATCACAAGCCACCTCCACGCCACGCCCGGCGTGCATGACGCGTCCGCACTCGGCAAGGCGGTGGCCGGCGGCCAGGCGCGCGCGATCATCCACGCCGCCCCGGTGCTCACCCGACCCGCGCTGCACGACGCGATCCACGGAGCCTTCGCATCAGGCCTGAACGGCGCGCTGCTGATCTCGGGCATCGCCGCGCTGTTCGGCGCGGCTGTCACCATGATCGCGCTGCGCCCGCGACCAGACGCGCCGGTGGCCGCATCGGCGACCGAGCCCCGAGCGGCCGTCGCACAGCCCGCGCTCGACGGGTAAGTCCAGCCCGCCGCGGCCCGTTGTGTACGGTCAACGCGTAGATGCCCACCTTCTCGATGCAGCCCATCGGGTTCGTCCGCTCCCCACGAACCGAGCCGATCGACGACGACTGGGGGGCGGTGGTCGCGCGGGTCGAGCTCGATGGCGCGCAGTTCACCGAGGACTCGCTGCGCGGGCTCGCGGAGTTCTCGCACGTAGAGATCGTCTACGTGTTTGACCGCGTCGATCCCGGCTCGTTTGAGCTCGGCGCGCGACGGCCGCGCAACAATCCTGACTGGGACGAGGTAGGGGTGTTCGCGCAGCGCAACAAGCGCCGGCCGAACCGGATCGGAATCGGCACCTGCGAGCTGCTGGGCGTGAGTGGTCTCGAGTTGACCGTCCGCGGGCTCGACGCGATCGAGGGCACGCCGGTGCTCGATATCAAGCCCTACATGGCCGAGTTTGCGCCCCGAGGACCCGTCCGCCAGCCCCGCTGGTCGACTGAGCTCATGCGCGGCTACTGGTAAGGAACTGACCCTTAAAGTGAGAGCGCCCCGGTACCGGCGGGGTATGAGGCCGGACTCGGAGCGCACTCGGAGGGAGGAGAGGTACTGCGATCCCAATCGTGATCGCTCACGAGCCAGAAGTCCAAGACGAACGATCCGCCCAACCTATAAGCGCCGCTTCTCAATCCTGCTGCGTTCGGTTGTCGGGCCCCCGGGGCTGTTCAGATCTTCGGCTTGCCTTCACCTTCGCCAAAGAGCGCTGCCTCCGCGATCGGCGGCACCTCGGCCGGCTCCACCACGGCGGCCTCGGCGCGTGGATGGTTGACGATCGCGACTCCAAGGATCACGATCGCGACGCCGATGGTTCCGGCGAGGCCCGGCAGCTGGCCTTGGAAGGCTTCGATCACCACGGCGACGGCGGGCACGAGGAACGTCCAGGCGTAGACGCGGGTGGACGGCCAGCGGCCGAGCGCCGCGTTGAATCCGAGGTAGACCAGGACCTGGCCGCCGAGGACGAGGTACACCAGCTGCAGGTCGAGTGTCGTCCTTCCCCAGTTGGTGGTTCCTCCGGCCAGGAGCGCGAGCGGGATGAGCGGAATCCCCCCGGTGAGGAATTGGGCGGCGGTGATTCAGGGGATGTCGAGGTTCGGTTCGCGCTGGGTGAGGACCCGCATTCCCCAGTCCGCCCCCAGCCCACCCAAGCGCGCCGAGCAGCGCGTCGGTCCGGCCGCCGATTATCCGAATTGCAAAACGCCCTCTCGGTACAACGAGTGCGAACCCAATGGCGCGCAGCCGAGCGATGCTTCGACGGCCGTATCGGGCAGCTGCTCGCGCTGGGCCTCGTCGTACAACGCCGACCCGAACCCGCCCGTCCTATCGGCCGGGCTGCAGCAATAGAAGTCCGAATCGCCACTGCCCGACTCGGACTCAATCGTGCGCGCTTGCCGAAACGCGCCACAAGCCGCCGACTTGGCGGCCTCGGCGTATTTCTCGCGCACCGTCTCACGGACCCGCTCGACTGGTGCGTCACTTGTCGCGCAGCACCTCGTCTTCAGCTCAGCCATGCGGACAGCTCCTCCAGCGCGTCGGGGATCACGTAGTAGTGGGCCCACAGCCCGACCCGCTCGGAACCGACGATCCCGGCCGCGCGCAGCACCTTCAGGTGATGGGACAGGTTCGGCTGAGAGAGATCGAACAGCGGCACCAGCTCGCACACGCACACCTTGCCCGCGTGCCTGCGAAGCACATCGACCAGCTGCACGCGCACTGGATCGGCGAGCGCCTTCGCGAGCTCCGCCATCCGGATCGCTTGCTCACGCTCGACGTCGGGGTAGACGACGGGCTCGCAGCAGCGCTCACCCGCCGCTCGCTTGACCTTCGGGGACGGCTCCAGATCGACAGCCATCTATGCACATGTATCGATTGAAGTGATGATTGTCAATGTTTAGACTCCGAGCGATGACCACGGTCCTGTTCGTCTGTCTCCACAACGCCGGCCGCTCACAGATGAGTCAGCTTCTCTTCGAGCAGGCGGCCGCAGGCCGCTACACCGCACTCTCGGCGGGTACCGCGCCAGGTGAGCGCGTGCAGCCGGAGGTGGTGGAGGTGATGCGCGAGCTTGGATTCGATCTCGCCGGCCGGGTCCCCCGACTTCTCACCCCGGAGCTCACGGAGCAGGCGGACATCGTCATCACAATGGGGTGCGGCGACGAGTGCCCCTACGTCCCGGGCTCGCGCTATCTCGACTGGGACCCGGCCGACCCAAAGGCCCGACCGATCGACGAGGTCCGTGCGATTCGCGACGAGATCGCCCGTCGCGTCGCCGTGCTCGTCGTCGAGCTCGACACTACGCGAGCCGCTCGAATGCGCTGAGCGACCGAGCGATCCCTCGGGTACGTGACGAGCCGGGTCCGATGGGTCGCTCCCTTCGCTGTCGCAACTAATTGCCGGTGCGGGTATGCTGCACCGCCACCCCGGCCGGAGCGGCGCCAAAAGTTGGGCTGACCTGCCTTCTGGATCACGCGCCGTCCCTGTGGCCCAGGGCTACTGCACCGATCACAAACCGCATCCCCTCCCCTGAGCGCAAATGACCCGTGGATCAGATCACTTGCGGTGCCGCGAGACGATCGCGCCTTTCGCAGTGCCATGCCTCGGGCGCGGCTTGCTCGCAGTCGCGACGTCGGCAGTGCCTTACGTGGCTCTCTGTTTCGCGATGTATCTGACTCTCGGCGTCTCACCCGCGCTGACGGCAGCGCTGGCAATTCCGGCGGCCGGGTTCCTAGTCCGGGTGTTCGTCGTGTTTCACGACTGTGCGCACGGTTCTTTGCTGCCGTCCAGACGCGCGAACGTGTTGCTCGGGACCGTCCTTGGTCTATTTGTGCTATCGCCCTTCCGTCGATGGCGACACGACCACGCCGTGCACCACGCGACGTCAGGAGACCTCGATCGACGTGGGGTCGGCGACATCCTCACGTTGACGGTGGCCGAGTATCGGGCGCGTCCGTGGCGGGGCCGCGCCGCCTACAGGCTGATTCGGAATCCGCTGGTGATGTTCGGTTTCGGCCCGGTGTTCGCAATGATCATCGGACCGCGGATCGTGGCGCGTGGGGCGCGGCCGCGGATGCGCAACAGCGTGTTGGGGACTGATGTTGCGCTGTTGGTCTTGGTCGCGGGGGTGTGCTGGTTGATCGGCTGGCGGGATTTCCTGATCGTGTGGGCGCCGGCGGCGATGGCGGCCGGGTCGGTCGGGATCTGGCTGTTCTACGTGCAGCATCAGTTCGAGGATGCGTACTGGCAGAGCGGGGCCGCCTGGAGCTATGCCGATGCGGCCCTGCGCGGGAGCTCGTATCTGAAGCTGCCGCGCGTGCTTGGGTTCTTCACGGGGAATATCGGACTGCACCACGTGCATCACCTCAACGCACGGATACCGAACTACCGCCTGCAGCGCGCCCATGATGCGAATCCCGTGTTTGCGGCGGTGCCAACGCTCTCGCTGTGGGACGGGCTTCGTGCCGTCAGGTTCAAGTTGTGGGATGAGGAGGCGGGCCGGCTCGTAACGTTTGCTCAGGCCCGCCGGGGCATTCGGCGGCGCGGTTCCAGTAGCCAGCCTTCGTAGCGGTGCTTGCGCGCGGCAGCCACCGTGGGTGCTACCGTGAATATGTGGGCGTTCTTATCGCCCGTGAGGTTTCGTTGCCGGTGCGGCGAGTATCCCTGCGAGACTTGTGCACTGTGCCGAGAGGCCGCGACATTGAAGGCGTGGCGCGAGCCTGGCCCGCCGACCAGTCCGTCTCGACCTCGATAAGCGATGAGGTGATGCTGTGAAGTCGACGCGTGAGAGAGCCGAGGAAAAGCGCGAGGAGAAGCTGGACCTGGTTCGCGAGCAGGTGGCGAGCGGATCGCTGGTGATCCGCCAGATGACCGACGAGGAGCGCCGTAAGTACCCACCGCGCCCGGTCCCGCCGAAGCCGGCGGGTCGGCGGTGACCCGAGCAGATAACGGGCGACACGACACCTGCCGGTGATCGTCGGTCCGGGCTCTAGTGATAGATACCCGGGGCGACTACGCCGGCGTAGTAGAGGAAGTGCGCGCGGGTGTAGGTGCGGTTGCCGGTGATGTTCGGGTTGAGGTTTGAGCCGAGTTGCAGGTCGGTGCCGAGGAACGGCTGAAAGCCGGGATACACGCTCAGGTAGCTCGTGGGGTCGCCGCGCAGCAGGCCGATTAGCGTCTCGGTCACGATCCGTCCGCCCACCGGCCCAAGGTTCAGCCCGTCGGCGATGGCCTTGGCTTCGGCCAGGATGTAGTACCACAGGGGCGTGCTCTGGGCGAATGGGGGATAGACGCCGGCCAGCTCGTCCAGGTCTGATGCGGCGAGCGCGGGAGCACACATGGCGCGGGCGATCGCCTGTCCGGAGGGCAGCCCCCAGGTCAGCTGGCGCAGCAGGTTCCGCTGCGGCAGGACGGTCGGACTGGTCTGCGTGTGCGGCGCGATCGCCGGCACCGGAAGGGTGAACAGCACGCTGGAGACGATCGGATCGATCTTCTTGTTGTTCTTGACGTTGCCATCGCCAAGATCGAAGAAGGTCTGCCACCCGACGTAGCGGCGCGGGGCCGGATAGCCGCCGAGCAGATCGTCGCGGTCGTAGGTCACCGGATCGGAGAAGTCGGGCTCGTTCTTGTCGAACACCAGGGCGAAGAAGGGATCGGCGGTGGCGCTGGTGCTGTCCCCGGTGCCGCTGGTGAAATTCGCCCGATACGAGGGGCGCACCATGCTGTGACCCATCCGGTAGCCGGCCGCGCCGAACTCGATCGGCATGAACGTATCGCCCGCCGGCGGCCGGTAGAACCGGTTGCCGCGCGCGAGCACGTCATTCACCACGTCCTGCCCGGCGATCTGGGGCAGATGCTCGTTGACCAACAGCCACTGGTAGTGCCACAGCGTCACCTCCCGTGCGAGCAGGAACGCCGCGTAGTTGTTACCCGGGTCCTCGCGCTGAGCGCGGACGGCCGGAAATCGGGCCAGATCGTGCTCTGAGAGTTCGTCCAGCACGCGGTTGTAGAACAGGATGTGCGCGCAGTGCATGCCGCCGACGATCACGTTCTCGTCGTCGCGTGGGTCACCCACCAGAGCGGTATAACTCCCGTCCCCATTCGCCACGCGCGGCAAGTCCTCGTGCACGCCGCCGGTTCCGATCTTGAGCTGGGGCCCGACCGACCCGTCGGGATTCTCCACGTACAGATCGGGCCTCATCCCCGGGCCGCCGCCGAACACCGAATCCAGATCGAGGAGCGGGGTGCGAGTGTTCGGAGAGATCAGCGGGTTGCGCGGAATCCCGAGCTGCGAGGTCTGATCGAACGTGATGTCGTGATCGATGAACTGCCCCACGAACGTTGACCCGGCCGTCATCGTCGGATTGTCCGGATTGGTCCCGTAGGAATCAGCGACCGTCGGGTTGCCATCGACGGTCGGATCGACGATCAGTGCCTTCGGTCCGGCCGACAAATCATCCCCAGCGTCCATGATCCCGCCCGGCATCCCCACCTGAAGCAATGCCGCCCGCACAGTGTCATTCGCCTCGGCGAACGGGGGCAGATCCGGGAAGATGCGGCCGAAATCCATGCTGCTCGCGGGCGCGCCCGCGGCGTAGCGGGCATAGCGTCGCGGACCGAGCGGCCGCACGGTGGGATCCGCCACGGCGCTTGCAGCACCAGCCGACCCCGCCAACAGTCCCGCCCCAGCAGCACCCATCCCCTTCAGAAAGTGCCGGCGTGACGGACCTCTACGACTGCTCACAACAGCACCCCCTTGGCCCTCACCCTGGGCCGCCATCGGCTCGATTACAGTCTCGGATGGCGTTACGTGGACGCGGCGAAAACGGTTCGCTTCACACGCGCGCAGTCCCACCAGGAACGCTCATGACCGAACCTTGACGACGCCAGGCGTGAAAGTCACCGGGGCTCACCCCGGAGTTTTGGTGTCCGCACCCGGGACGTTAGTCGCCAGGAGCAGCCACGCCTCAGTCAGTGGATTTCAGGGCGCTGTGAAGCTGGGTGCGGCTGCGGACTGCGAGCTTCTGGTAGGCACGGGAGAGCTGCCATTCGACGGTCTTGGTCGATACGAAGAGCGCTTGGGCGATTTCACGATTGGTTAGCCCCTGGGCAGCCATACGCGCGACCCGCAACTCGGCGGGGGTCAGCGCGTCCGGCCCGCGCAGCGACGATCGTCGCGGTCGGGCCCCGGCCGCGAGCAGCTCCGTACGAGCCCGGTCGGCGAGCGCGACCCCGCCGCATCGATGAGCGTGGTCGCTCCCCTCGGCCAGTGGCCTTCGAGCGGCTTCGCGTTGTCCGCGCTGGCGGAGGCCGGCGCCGAGATTCACCAGCGCCCGGGCGTGCTCCAAGCGAGCCGGGGAGGGCTCCAGAACCTTGACCGCGTCGCTCAGCAGCTCAAGCCCACGGGCGCCGGAATCGAGCAGGCCCGCCGTCGACAACGCCACCCCGAGCCGCCTGGCCGCGCCGAACGCGTGCGCCGCTGCGAGCTCGCGCGAGGCCAGAGCGATCGCCTCGTCGTGGCGGCCGAGTTCCTCGAGCGCTATCGCGGCGGTCGCGACCCAATCGCTGAGCACCGATAAATCGCAGCCGCCGGCGCGCATCCGGCGGTCGGCGTCCAACAGGTCCGCGACCCCGGCCTCCGCATCACCCCGGGCGATCCTGACCCGTCCTCGGTTCACAAGGCTCATCACCCCCGGCCAGGTGCCAAGGGTCGTCTCGGTGAAGACAACCGAGGAGACGAGCCTGGCCGCCTCCTCGACCCGGGCCCGCTCGAGCAGGACGGGGACGAGGAACACGCCGGCGAAATGGTCCGCGCCGAGCTCGCTCGCGATCTCCTGCACCGGCTCGAGCTGGCCCTCGGCGACCGCGAGCGCGCCGGCCCGCACCGCGGTCTCGCTGCGGAAGCATGAGCAATGCATGAACAGCGGCGCCGACCCGATCCGCTGCGCCTCGGCAATCGCCGCGTCCTGGACGTGGGCGGCGAGCTCGAAGTGATCCGCCCAAGCCAAGGCGACCGACGCGCCCGTGTATGCCAGGGTGAATTCACGAAGCCGCGGGTCTTCGAGCGCGCGCTGGGCAAGCCGCGCCATCTTCACGGCGGGGAGGCCGGCGATGCCGAAGCTCTGTGCGAGGGCGGCCAGCATGACTGGGTCAACCGCCACGCCCTGCTCGGCGCGCTGAAGATGACGCGTCATGCGCTCCCGTAAGCGGGACACTGCCGACAAGCAGGGACCTCCACCACCAAGCAAGAGCGCCTCGAGTCGCTCGGTCATCTCCGGCGGCAGCTCGTCGCCCGCATCGAGTACGCCCTCAAGCACCACGACCACCTCACAGAAGCGCCCGATCGACGCCAGCGCACCTGCCAGCTCGAGCGCGATGCCAGCGCGCCGCGCCGGGTCCCCGGCCAGCGTGACCGCCTGCCTCAGGGCTGCGAAGTCGTGCTTGGCCGGCAGCAGCGCCTCGGCCCTTCCCAGCTCGATGAGAATCTCGAGTCGGTGCTCGTGCTCAGGGGGCTCCGCCAACGCCCGGTGCAGATAGGCGCTCGCTGCCTCGGGCGCGCCCTGCCCGAGGGCCTCGCCCGCCGCCCGCTGGAGCGCCTCCACGACCCACGCGGCGCCAAACGGCTCGGCCGAGAGCAGATGGGGAGCGACTCGGTCCGTGGTCGCGTCCTCGCCGTAGAGCATCCGAGCCGCGGCCAGGTGCAGAGCGGCGCGGTGCGACGGCGAGAGCTGTGCCGCCACCGCCTCGCGCACGATCGGGTGCACGAACGACAACGCCTGCCCTGGGTCCAGCAGCTCCACCGCCCGCAGCCTGTCGGCCGCCAGCTGGGCGCGCTCATGATCAAGACCGGCAAGCTCCGCGCCGTGGCGCAACGGCGAGCCGGGCGCGAGCACCGCCACCGCGCCCGCCAGCCGCTCGCAATCGGAGCCCAGCCTCGCGAGGCGCACGATCACGCTTCGAGCGATTGCCGCCGCACCCAATTCCCGCACCCGTCCGGCAAGCTCGACCGTGGGACGAACACGCTCAGCGCCGAGCGCCATGGCCAGTTCCCGCAGATAGAACGGGTTTCCGCCCGTCGCCTGATGACAAGACCGGCACAGGTCCTCATCCGCCCGAGGCCCCAAGCGCCCGCGCACCAGCTTTCCAGACGATGCCTCGGTGAGCGGCGCCGGCTGCAACACGGCCGCCGCGAGCTCGGACAGCATCACCATCGAACCACCGGGACCAGGACCCTCGCCCGGGCGGATCGCGACCGCCATCAGCACAGGCAGCGACTCCACCCGGCGCGCCAGGTAGAGCAAGAACCGGGTGGATGCGGCGTCGAGCCACTGCGCGTCATCGACGATCAAGGTGAGGGGCCCACGGTCGCCCAGATTCGCCACCAGCCAATACAGGCCGTGCAACACCCCGGCGACGCGATCAGGCTCCGTGCCCTCGCCCCTGGTCGGCGCGAACACCGGCTCCGCCAGGCGCGCCGCCCCGTCGAACAGCCGACCACCGTCCTCCCGGTGGGTGTGCGCAAACAGCTCCCGCACTGCCGAGAACGACGACTCCATCGCCAGTTCGTCACCCCGAACACTGAACGTCGTCATCGCCCGCTTCACGGCTCCGTCCGCACAAGCCGCCAACAGGGAGGTCTTCCCGATGCCGGCCGGGCCCGAGACCACGAGCAGGGCACCGGTCCCCGTCCGAGCGGTGTCGAGCAGCTGGTCTATCCGCGCCAGCTCCTCGGTGCGCTCGAGCAAACGCCCCGGCTCCAAACCCTCAGCACGACCCGGCATCCGTGTCCTCTGCAGCCCCGGCAATTATTTGGGGCAGATTATTTCTCGAATCTGAGTAGAGGGACCATATGTCTGGCCGGATGTGGTTCATCACGGGCGCGTCGCGTGGCTTTGGTCGTTCGTTCACGCGGGCCGCACTTTCGGTGGGTGACCGTCCACCGAGGCGGTCGTGGGCTTCTCGCTATCAATCGCGGCTCGAGGGATTCCGCGCGGGGGAACGGGTCGCCCGGGGCGCCGACGACCGCTAGCGGGTAAGGCGGCGCTTTCCCGTCGCCGCTTCACACGGTCCTCTGACCCCGGGGTGTGGCGCCGGCCTTCCACTCGGGCCTTCGCAGCCGGTAGAGCAAGGCAGGCGGGAGCACTCCGAGCAGGATCACCGCGGCCAGCATCCCTGCCACGTACACCGGCGTGTTCGCGTGCCCAAGCTGGCTCGGGGGCAACAGGCCGACGATGCCTGCCGTCACGGACGCTAGCGTGCCGACCACGCAGATCGTGATCAGCACGGGCGCCCGATATCCACGCGGGTGCTCGGACTGACGTCGCCGCAGGTTGCGCGCCGCAACGAACATCAGCACGTACATGATCAGGTAGACCTCCGTCGCCAGCGCGGCGAAGATCCAGTACGCGCGCGACACGGTTGGCACCAGCGCGTACAACAACCCGATCGCGGTGATCACGACTCCCTGGGTCACGAGGATCCGTACCTGTACCCCGTTCGCGTTCACCTGCTGGAAGTACCGGGGCAGGTAACCGCGCTCGCGGCCGATCTGCACCAGGCCAGTCGACGGACCGCCCAGCCAATCGAGTAGGCCGCTGATCGAGGCGAACGCGAGCGCAAGCGCGACAACGGGCTCGAGGAAACTCAGGCTGAAATGGTCAAGCAGGCTTCTGAAGGCCTGCATCACCCCTGCGGTGAGACTTATGTGCTGGGACGGCACGGCGATTGAAATCGCCAGCGTGGGCGGGATGAAGACGAGCAAGACCAGGATCACGGCCAGCAGGATCGCTTTTGGGAATTCGCGTGCAGGGTTACGGAGGTCGTCGACGTGAACCGCGTTGACCTCGACGCCGGCGTAGGTGAAGAAGCCGTTGACGATCAGCACGATGCTGGTAAGTCCGTGCCACGGCGGCAGCACGTGGTGCCCATTGAGCGGTGCCGCCGAGTGGTTGCCCTGGAGCAGGTAGATCCCCGCCAGCACGACGAGCAGCAGCCCGGGAATCAGCGTGCCGATCAGAATCCCCCAGGACGCGAGCTTGTCGGCGGCCGTGATGCCTCGGGCGGCGACGAACACGGAAGCCCAGAACAGGATGATTATCACCAGCGTCGTGTACACCCCACTGTGGGCGAGCCCGGGCCCGAACACATACGACAGCGTGCTCGCGATGTATGCCAGTACCGCTGGGTAGTAGAAGGTGGTTTGGGCGAACTGGCACCAGACGGCGGCAAAGCCCATCGCTGGGGAGATCCCCTCGCTGACCCAGTTGTATACGCCGCCCTTCCAGCCGGAAGCGAGCTCGGCTGACACCAGCGCTGCCGGAACGAGGAACACGAGCGCCGGGATCACGTAGAGGACGACCGATGGCAGGCCAAACACAGCCGCCGCGGGGGCAGAACCCAGATCTCCGACCGATCCCACGGTCAGCAGCGCGAGCGCAAGCCATGTCAGGGCCGCTTTGCGGGGGACGCGGCCACGGACTCTTGGCCCAGGACCCGGACGGCCCCGAAACGGCCCCTTTGCAGTCACCTTGTGGTCGGTTCTCCTGCCTTCAGTGGACTTGGAGCGTTGCTCTGCGGCGGATGTCTCGTGTGTGCCCGGCCGGCGCGGCTCAGGAGTGAGGCGTCAGTCTGAGCCCGCCGGCGTCGCCTGGAAGGTTACGGTCGTTCCGACTGCGGACTGGACGAAGACATCGGGCATGGCACGCGCGATCGCGTGGACCGCCTTCCAGCCCGAGCAGTGCGCGGGCACGAGGCGACCAACTCTGGCGGCGCGCAACGCCTCGACGGTTGGTTCGATGCGCGCCTCGAATAGTCCACCGGTGAGATGCAGGCCGCCGAGGAGGCCGGCGACGCGGGTCTCTCCGGTCAAGCGCTGGGCGTGAAGCAGGACGTTGATCACGCCTGCGTGCGAACACCCCGAGATGATCACCAGGCCGCGGTCGCGCACGTTGACGATGAGCGCCTGGTCGTCCCAGATCATGGGGTCGGGCTGCCAACCATCCCGCTCGCGCGCCTGGTGGATCGGAAAGCCGGTCTCGAACTCGGTGACCCGCTCAACCTGTCCGGACACCAGAATGGCGTCGTCGAGCAGAAGGCTGTGTGCCCGCTCCTCGGTTACCTCAAGCCCCTCGGCCTCAAGGTCGAGGCGGCTCGGCGGTGGCAGCCGCAACTCGCCGCCGGAGGGAAACACGACCCTTCGATCGCGCCAAGCATCGGGGTGGATCAGCAGCGGCAGCCGCGAGCGCCCCCGACGACGGACCAGGCCCTCAAGGCCGCCGTGGTGATCGGCGTGGCCGTGGGAGATGACGATCGCCCGCAAATCACCGACCGGGACCTGGAGCACGTCGAGGTTGCGGGCGAGGGCATGCGGGGTCAGCCCGGCGTCGTAGAGCACCGTGCTTCGGGCGCCATCCCGCTCGATGCTGACCAGCGCGGAGAAACCGTGCTCGGCAACCAACTGCTCGGCCGTGCCGAGGTCTTGCGCCTGATAGCGAGCTACGCCTTCCTCGCTCGCCATCAGGACGTCGAGGAAGTTGTCGATCACGACCGTCACCTCGACGCGGTCAACCGGGGTCAGCACACGCCGATCCTACGCCAGCACCCACATCACGGGTCGAGTGTCACTCAGCGCCCGTCGACGGCGGTGACGCGAATCCGCACCGGGACGCTGAAGCGCTGCGCATACGACTCGGCCGTCATCCCGAAGCGCTCGAACTCGGCGGCGTACTTATCCGCAAACGCCGGGTCCTCGACGGCGCTCGGGCCGGATTCATCCACCTGCGCGGTGCCCGACAGGATCACGATGTCGCCGCCTTCCCCATCGCCCCCAAAGTTCAAGGTGACCTTCGGGTTGCGCGCGATGTTGCGGATCCGCGCGCCCGGCTGGCTGTACACCGACACGTTCTCGCTGCCGTCCCAGACGAACCCCACCGGCCGGGGGAGCGGGGCGCCGGACGGTGTCACGGTGGTGAGCCACACGATCAGCTCCTCGCGCAGGTGACGCGCGACGCGCGCGCCGAACTCGCTCGACTCGTCGATCATGGCCGCGATCCTAGTCGGAGGCGCTTCCGATGAGCCGCGGCCAGGCGTCGAGTTGGTCGAGGATTGCGGTGACGGTAAACGCGAGCGCGTCGGCGATCTCAGCCGGTGAGAGTCCGGCTGCCGTGCCACGTCCGGACTCGTCGGTGATGGTCTGGAAGACCCAGGCAAGCGCGATCGCGTGCACCTTGGTCACGGCCAGAGAAGGCCCGCCCGGGGCATCGGTCAGAACCGCGGCGATCGCATCGGCGTGCCGGTCGGTCATCTCGAGGGCCAGCCGGCGGACGGCCGGGCTTCGCACCGACAGGTAGCCGAGCCCGCCGTGTATCTGGGTGTCGCTCATCGTGCGCAGCTCCGCGACCATCGAAAGCGCGGCGTCGCGGATCGCCGCGGCCGGGGAGACGCCGGATGGACGACTTGCGATGAGCGCGGTGAGCCGGTCGCGCAGTTCCTCGTCGCGGTCGAGGACGAGCGCGCGCTTGGTCGGGAAGTGGTTGTAGACGGTCTGCTCGGACACCTCGGCGGCGGCCGCGACGTCGAGCACCGAGACCTGCTCGTAGCCGTGCTCGGCGAACAGACGCGCGGCGGTCGAGGCGATCAGCTCACGTGTCCGGCGCTTCTTGCGCTCCCGCAGACCGTCAGTGTGCATCACAGATAGCGTAGTCGACTCAAATATTAGAGTGCACCCTAGCCATCTGTTATGTTGGGAATCATGCCAATCACTGCCTTTGACGCACCCCACGCGCAGTACCTCAGAGAGCAACAGCGCGGGCGTCTGGCCACCGTGGCCCCGAACGGGGGCCCGCAGAACAAGCCGGTCGGATTCCGCTTCAACGAGGAGCTTCAGACGATCGATATCGGTGGCTTTCAGATGGAGCGCTCGGCCAAGTTCCGCAACGTCGCGGTCCGCCCGCAGGTCGCTTTCACCGTGGACGACGTGCCCGATCCGTCGGCCGGCGCCGACGGGGTGCGGTTCGTCGAGATCCGCGGCGTCGCCGAGCAGGTGCACCTCGATTCGCAGTCGCAGCCGGGACCGAGCGGCTGGATCATCCGCATCCACCCGCGGCGGGTGGTCAGCTGGAACGTGGCCGGCCGCGGCCTGCACGGCGCCGACTTCGCCGCGGGACCCTCCGAGGCCACGAATGCCCGGCCGGCTCTCGGTCTCACGGGCGCGCTTGCCGAGCGGCCGCAGGCGGCGGTCGCCCGGCAGGTCGCGGAGATGCAGGCCGGCCTGGGCGATCACGACGCGGAGGACTACAACCGGCACTTCGCACAGGATGTGATGTGGGGGAGCCCGTATGGCGCCACGGTTGACGGCTACGAGGCGCTGCATGCGATCCACCGCCGGATGCACGCGACCGCGGACCATGCAGCCTCGCGCTACGAAATCGTCCGCGTCCTGGTCCCCACGCCCGAGGTCGCGGTGGCCCAGGTCAGGCGGACCGCGCTGGACGAGGGCGGTGAGCCGATCCCGTCGCTCTCCGGCACGGACCGGTTCTCCGAGATGGCGCTCTATGTCCTCGTCCGCCGCGGCGCCGAGTGGTGGCTGGCCGCCGGACAGAACACGATCGTGGTCGCCGATCG
>Ga0335074_10006292_pt1 | contig 16478 bp, 10 predicted proteins | sample Lox_Sample_23_FD_206715 | JGI IMG/M metagenome (GOLD analysis project Ga0335074, IMG submission 206715) | Soil microbial communities from Loxahatchee National Wildlife Refuge, Florida, United States - Lox_Sample_2.3 | ecosystem: Environmental > Terrestrial > Soil > Wetlands | place: USA...
GGGAACATCTACGTCGAGTCGTCCGGCATCGATTCGGGAGGCCCTCTGCCGAATACGACCGGCGATCCGATGCTCGCCTGGCAGGCAACAGGCGCCGGGTGTGGGCTGACTACGAACCTGTCGGCGAGGCAGAGCGCTGAGGAGATCGCCGCGAACTGCATGAACGTTGGGATCGCGCAATGGGGCCTTGGCCCTGGGTACAGCAGCAACCCGCGAGTTGCCGGCCTGATCGATTACGCGCGACAGCAGGGGCAGCCCTGGTGGGACTTCGACACCCAGGTTGGTTACATATTTAAAGAACTTGGCAGTAGCTCGCTCATGGTCAACGGTTACACCGGTACGGAAGTTGCAAGCGCTCTCAAGACCTGCGGCACTTCGTTATATAACTGCACCTACGATTTCATGTACGGCTACGAAGGACCCCAGGCCAACACTGCGCAACTGCGAACGTTCTACGCCCAATTGGCCCTCAACGCCTGGCGAGGGGTCGCATCCTACGGCCTAACTTGTGACCTATGGGCCGGTTGGCAGCATGCTGCCATCGTCGCAGGAGAGTGACCCAATGGCCGCCACGTGGGAGCACTTTGGGCCTTTTGCGAGAGCGTCGACCGGGGCCGGCAAGATGCGACCGAGAGTAAAGCGTAGGCGTCATCGACAGTTGGTTGCTGCCGCCATGGTGCTCCCGGTGATCGCCTCGGCCGCTTGGCAAACGGCCCGCAGGAGCCAAACATCGTCTGCGTCTTCCACTGCTGCCGCGGGTCCTCCCAGCTGCGGCGTCTTCCACCCAGTTGTCAACGTCCCGCCGTCGGTTCCGGTTCTCGGCTTCGGTGCCGTCTCCTTGGGTTGGGGAACTGCCCATCCGCTTACCTTCTCCAACGGTGGCGAGGCAAGCGGCACTGTTTGGTGCATAACATGGAAACATTGGGGTGCCGCCAGCTCCTACGGCCAGGGCTGGAGCGAGATCTATGGCCCGGCTAATACGAGGCCAACCGTGCGGATCGAGATCAGAGCTTTCGACCTAGGTCACTGCCGGAGCGGTGGCCACCTCGCTTACAAGGACCTTGCCGTCAAGGAGCCGCATAGTCCTGGCGGAAGTCTCGGAGCCTGGAGCCCGTGGGGTCCGACCGGACGCATTTGCCAATGGCCCCGTCCGATGATCGCCAGTCACTAGCGGGTCCAAAGTCCAGCCCCGGAGCAGCCGATCAGCCTGCGTGGCTACGGTGCGTACCGACCTGATAGCTCAGTCCGAAACAGGTTTGGGACTTGGGTCCCCGGAAACCACCTCGCGACTCGCGACCGGCCGGAGCCCCCGGGGCAGGTTGATCCGCACCATGGACCCGAACGCCGCGGCTACGAGGGCCATCGAGGCTCGCATACAGCTTGTAGGTCGTCAACACTTCCATCGACACCCATGTCAACAGCAAACTGATTCGCCAAGCAGAATCACGACACCTTAAGCATCCCCTCGGGATGTCTCTCGGTGGCGCCTCGCCAAGGACCGTCCGTTCCGGAAAGGGCTGTTCAGTTCGCTGGTGCCGCGCGACCTGGGAGCTGGGCGCCGCACCGCCATGGCGCGTCGAGGTGTCGCCCGCCAGCGACATGGGGCCCCCGTTGACGTAGTCCCGCCAGCGAGATAGGGCCACCCCTCCGCCAGTTATGGGGCCCCCGCCCCGCCAGTTATGGGACCACCCCTGGGTCCACCAGTGACGGCGCTGCTGACGGTGAAGTTGCCACCAGGCCGACAGCGGCCCTCATGGAGGTGGCAATGGCATTCAGGGAGGTCCGTGTGTACGAAGTCAAAGAAGCGCTGCGCCTGTGGCTGCGCGGCAAGGGGACACGCTCGATCGCGGTGATGGTCGACTTGGACCGCAAGACCGTCCAGCGCTACATCGCGGCTGCCACCGGGGCCGGGCTGGGCAGGGACGCCAGCGAAGACGCCCTCGACGACGACTTGATGGCCAAGGTATGCGAGCGCGCCCGGCCCCGGCGCCCCGATGGCCACGGGGAGTCCTGGGCAGCCCTACAAGCCAACCACGACCAGCTAAAGGCCTGGCTGGTCGACGACGGCCTGACGGCAGTGAAGGCGGCCGAGCTGCTCGCCCGCAAAGGGGTCTTCGTCCCCGAGCGGACCGTCCAGCGCTATGCCCTCGAGGTCTTAGGCGTCGGCCGCTCTGCCCGGGCCACGACGCTGCGGGTGGCCGATGGCGAACCGGGCTCTGAGCTGCAGGTCGACTTCGGCAAGATGGGGCTCGTCCCCGACCCAGCCTCGGGCCGCAGAAAAGTGTGCTGGGCGCTCATTTTCACGGCCTGCTACTCCCGGCACTGCTTTGTCTGGCTCAGCTTCCGCCAGACCACCGAGGCCGTCATCGCCGGCTTCGAAGCGGCCTGGGCGTTCTTCGGTGGCGTCTTCAGGGTCATCATCCCTGACAACATGGGCAGCGTCGTCAAAAAGGCCGACCCGCTGGACCCCCGCTTGAACCAAGCCTTTGTCGAGTACGCCCAAGCCCGTGGGTTCCTCATTGACCCTGCCAGGGTGCGAAAACCGACCGACAAACCGAGGGTCGAGCGCGTAGTGCCTTTCACCAGGGGCTCGTTCTTCGCCGGGGAGAGCTTCATCGACCTGGCCGACGCACAGGCAAGAGCTGAGCAATGGTGCCGGGGCCGCGCCGGCCAACGCGTCCACGGCACGACGGCGGCCCGGCCAGCCGAGGTCTTTTCGGCAGAGGAAGCGCCCCAGCTCCTGCCGGCACCGCTACAGCCTTACGACCTGCCCATCTATGCCAGCCCCAAGGTCCATCGCGACCACTACATCGAAGTGGCGCGCGCCCTTTACTCGGTGCCGGGCAACCTAATTGGCCAACGCGTCGAGGCCCGCGCCGACCGCGCCATCGTGCGCGTCTATTCCCGCGGGGCCCTGGTGAAGACCCACCCCCGCAAGCCCCCGGGCGGGCGTTCCACCGACCCGGCCGACTTCCCGGCCGAAAAGACCATCTACGCGATGAGGGACCTGGACCGCCTCCAGGCGATGGCGGCCGCCCATGGCCCGGCCATCGGTGCCTACGCCAAGGTCATCTTGGACGACCCGCTCCCGTGGCGGAAAATGCGCCAGGTATATGCACTTTTGGGCCTTGTGAAGAAATGGGGCCCGGAGCGGGTGGAGGCCGCTTGCTCCAAGGCGGCCGACGCCGAGGCGTTCAACATCGGCCTCATCGGCCGCATGCTCGAGCGCGCCACCGAAGGCGCCGACATCGCCGCCCCGCCGCGAGGCTTGTCCCTCCCCGGTCGTTTTGCCCGTCCCCCCGAGCAGTTCGCCATAAAAAGACCAGGAACGACTACCACCACCCCCGATGGGGCCTCGGGAGCGGACGTAGAGGCCGTTTTTAGCCAACCGAGCCTCCTCGGTCGCCAAGGTGCCCGGTGAGCGCCCCCGGCCCTGTCGTCAGCGCCGAGCTGAAAGCCGTGCTGCGACAAGTAAAGCTCGGCCGTTGCCTGGACACCTTGCCCGAACGCCTCGCCCTCGCCAAGAGCGCCGACATGGCCTATGCCGACTTCTTGGAGCTCGTGCTGTCGGACGAAGTCACAAGGCGCGAAACGACCTCGGCATCGTTGCGGGCGCGCGCTGGGGGCCTTGACCCCGACATGTGCCTGGAGAACTGGGACGCCTCGACCAAAGTCAGCTTCGACCACCAGATCTGGGACGAGCTGTGCTCTTTACGCTTCATCGACGCCGGCCACAACGCCTTGGTCCTCGGCCCGGTCGGGGTGGGCAAAACCTTCATGGCGACTGCGCTCGGCCACGCCGCCGTCCGGCGGCGCTACAGCGTCGTCTTCAGCCGCACCGACGTGCTGTTGAAACGGCTGCGCGCTTCACGCCTCGACAACAGCCACGACGCCGAGATCCGAAAGCTCGTCCGGGTGGACCTGTTGGTCCTGGACCTATGCCAACCGTGCAACTATGCCGACACGGTGGCCCGCGGAGCGGGAAGGCCCTTTTGATTAGGCGGGCTCTTGGGGCTGGGCCGGGCGGGATTGTCGGCATAGTTCGCTGACCGGCTAGAGCCTCCAGCAACCGGGGCGTGGTGCTCCGGGCGAAGGGAGGCGAAACAAACGATGTCGGGGACCCGGAGGAAACCTGGGAGCCTTGGCCCCTACGTTGAGGGCTATCGCGCTTGGCTTTTAGGGCTCGGTTACACGCCCAGCACCGTTAGGGGCGAGCTGAAACTGGTGGGCCAGTTGGGCCGGTGGTTGGCCAGTCGGGGCGTCGAGCCAGCCCAGCTGGACGACGTTGTCATCAAGAAGTTCCTTGCGGACAGGCGCGCCGAGGGGTTCAAGCGGATCGCGACGGCGCGTAGCTTCGCGCAGCTGATCAAGCACTTGAGGGCCGAGGGGGTGGTCAGTGCAAGAAGTCCCGAAGTAAGAGTTGCTCCTGTAGGGGACCTTATGGCCAGCTACAAGCAGTGGCTCATGACCGACCGGGCACTGGCACCCTCCACGGTGCTCCGCTACGAGGCCTTGGCCCGGGTGTTCCTGCAGGGACGGGCCACGTCTTGCGGTGAGCTCGGCCTAGACGGCCTGAACGGTGCGGACGTGGCCAGGTTCTTGCTCGGGGAATGCGCCCGGCTCAGCGTCGGCTCCGCTAAGGGCAGGGTCACCGAACTACGGTCCTTGCTGCGGTTCTTGCACTTGAAGGGCCTGACGGCACTGTCGCTTGCCGAGTCGGTGCCACCAGTGGCAGGTTGGCGCGACACGGGAGTGCCAAAGGCCATGCCCGTTGCCGATATCGAGGCCCTGCTCCAAAGCTGTGACCGTTCCACCCTGGCCGGGACGCGGGACTTCGCAATGGTGACGTTGCTCGCCCGGTTGGGACTGCGATCAGCCGAGGTGGCATCGCTGGAAGTCGCCGACTTGGACTGGCGGGCAGGCGAACTCATCGTGCGCGGCAAGGCGCGCCGCCAGGACCGCCTGCCATTGCCGCACGACGTGGGTGAGGCAGTGGTCGCCTACTTGTCGCTTCGGCGCAGCGTGGGCACCCGGAGGGTGTTCTTGACGCTCCGCCCTCCCCACCGGCCTGTGCTGCCTGGCCTGGTGGGCGAGGTCGTCCAAAGGGCGTGCCGACGGTCTGGGCTGCCCGTCGTCGGGGCGCACCGCCTCCGCCACACCCTGGCCACTGAGCTGTTGCGCCAAGGTGCGTCGCTGGTGGACATCAGCCAGGTGCTGCGCCACCGGGACCTGGCCACGACGGCTGTGTACGCGAAGGTCGACCTCAGCCGGCTCCGCCAGGTCGCCCGTCCATGGCCAGGAGCGGCCCGGTGAGCCCCTTCAGCCAAGACGTCCAGGACTATTTGGCACTTCGTCGTTCGCTCGGCCACGACCTCTCCGACGCTGGCCGGTTGCTCCCGCGCTTTGCTGGCTACTTGGAGTCAATAGGTGCCGAGTTCGTGAGCACCGAGGCCGCGCTCGCCTGGTCCTGTCAACCCGACGTCCCGGCGAGCAGCACGGTTTGGCCAAAGAGGATGACGGCGGCGCGAGGTTTCGCCCGCTATATGGCCGGCGTCGACGCCCGCACGGAGGTGCCCCCGCCAGGGCTCGTGGCGTCTAGGCAGCACTGGCGGCCGCCGTTCATTTACTCGAACGCAGATGTCCTGGCCTTGATGGGCCAAGCTCGTCTCTTGCCGACATCGCCGTTCAGGGCATTGACGTTCGAGACCTTGGTCGGCCTGCTCGCCACTACAGGGCTCAGGGTCGGCGAGGCGATCAAGCTCGGGCGTGACGACATCGATTGGGCCGAGGGCGTCCTCTTCGTGCACCGCTCTAAGTTCGGAAAGTCGCGCCAGGTCCCGCTTCAACAAACCAGTGTCACTGCCCTCGCGCTCTACGCCAAAGAGCGCGACAAGTTGAAAGGCCGGCTGCCAACGCCCAATTTCTTTGTGTCCCTGCACGGCACGCCGCTCATCTACGCCGTTGTCGGCCAGGTTTTCAGGGAGCTGTGCGCTGGTGCGGGCGTGGGTGCCAGTTCATCGGTGCGGCCGAGGATCCACGACCTGCGCCACAGTTTCGCGGTGCACTGTCTCGCCCAGTGGTATTCCGAGGGAGTAGACGTCCAGGCCCGGTTGCCTCTGCTGTCCACGTATTTGGGCCACCGGGAACCTCGTTACACCTACTGGTACTTATCGGCAGCGCCCGAACTGCTTGCCCACGCAGCCAGGCGGCTGGAGACCGCGTCGGCGGTGACGAGGTGAGCTCGGTCGCCCCGACCCTTCAAGCGTTCTTCAGCGAGCGCCTTGCTCGTCAACGCCAAGCCAGCCCCCGCACCGTCGCCTCGTATCGGGACACCCTGCGGCTGCTGCTGTGCTTCGTGCAAGCTTCGAGTGGAAAGTCCCCGTCTTCTCTTAGCTGGGACGACCTCGACGAACCGGTCGTCACCGCATTTCTCGACCATTTGGAGACTGGTCGTAACAACACCGCCCGGACCCGCAACCTGCGCCTGACCGCCATCCGCTCACTGTTCCGTTATGCAGCGCTACGCCACCCCGAACATGCCGCTGTGATAGCCCGGGTGCTGGACATCCCGCCCAAGCGTTTCGAGAAACGGACGGTCACGTTCCTCGTCGCCGAGGAGGCAAAGGCATTGCTCGGCTCTCCCGACCCGGCGCGGTGGGAGGGCCGGCGTGACCGTGCGCTCTTGGTGCTGGCCGTCCAAGCGGGCCTCCGGGTTTCTGAGCTGGTGGGGCTCAACTGCGGCGACGTCGTCCTCGGCACCGGTGGGCATGTACGCTGCGAGGGCAAGGGCCGGAAGCAGAGGGCAGTGCCGCTGACCGCAGATGCCCAGGCCGTGCTCACTACGTGGCTTGCCGAGCGAGCTGGTGAGCTCGACGCACCGTTGTTCCCCACCCGGACCGGACGGCGCTTGAGCCGTGATGGCGTCGAGCGCCGTGTCGCTACTCACGCTGCCACAGCAGGACAATTCTGCCCGTCGCTGCTCACCAAGAAGCTTCACCCTCACGTGCTGCGCCACAGCTGCGCGATGTCCTTGCTGCAGGCCGGGGTCGACACCTCTGTCATCGCCCTCTGGCTCGGCCACGCCGACGTCCGTTCCACCCAGCCCTATCTCCACGCCGATCTCAGCATCAAAGAGCGAGCCCTGGCACTGACGACGCCCGCCTCCGTCCCGCCTGGGCGCTACAAACCCCCCGATGCCTTGCTCGCCTTCCTGGAAGCACTGTGACTATGCCGACAATCCCGCCCGGCCCAGCCCCCAGAGCCCGCCTAATCAAAAGGGCCTTCCCGCTCCGCGGGCCACCGTGTCGGCATAGTTGCACGGTTGGCATAGGTCGATGACCAGCAACCGGGGGTTGGCATAAAAGCGCATGGCCTGTTCCCAGGTGCCCTCGATGGCCGCCCGGTGACAACGCGCCGCCAGGTCGGCGGCGGTTGTGTAAAGGCAGCGGTGCCCGGCTTCGACAGCGGCCCGGGCCAGGCAGGTGGCCAACATCGTCTTTCCCACCCCGGGTGGGCCGATCAGCAAGATGTTGGTGGCGTCGTCCAAGAAGCGCAGGCTGGCCAGGTCCTCTATCAGCTTGCGGTCGAGGGTGGGCTGGGCCTCGTAGTCAAAATCGGCCAACCTCCAGGGGGCGGGCAGTTTGGCAAAGCGCTCGAGCAACGAGCGGCGCCGCTCGTGGCTGGCCGCCACCTCTATGGCGAAGAGGCGCTCAAGGACCTCGACGTGGCCGAGCTTTTGCTCCCGGGCACGGTCGAGCTCGGCCGCCAGGGCCTCGGCCACGGCCGGCATCCTGAGGGCGGCCAGGTGGCCCCGCAGGGCCTGGTAGGTATCGGCGCTCACCGGGCGCCCTGTCCTTGGGCGTCGACGACTTGTTGGTAGACGGCGAGGTCGATGACCACGTCGGGGTCGTGGTGGGCGCCGAGCACGCCGGCGGCGATGGCCCGGGCTGCGGCCGAGGGCGGCCGGTTGGCCTTGGACCGACAGGGGGCGGCGCGTGTGAACTGGGCCAGTACGGCGAGCTCTAGGGCTTTGGCCTGGCCCGGGTCGCGCACCACCCGGCCGGTGCCCGGCCGGGCACGTCCGTGGCAAGACAGCACCGCCCCAGACGCCGAGACCACCTCGACCAGGCCCGAGCCGAGCCGGTGCCGGACAGTCACCACCTGGCCGTAAAACCCAGGCGGGGTGCCGTAGAAGTTGCCCTCGAAGCTGACGGTGGCCGCGCTTGTGACGGTGCGCACGGCCTCGACGATGGCCGGGTAGGGGGCCGCCGGGAGGGCGAGGAGCCCTTCGAGGCCGGCCAACAGGCCCACCGTCGGGCGGGCCAGGCCCCTCGAGGCGAGGTAGGCGCCTGCCCGCTCACCCAGCACCTGTTCGAGCCGGGCGAGCGGCCGGGACCGTTTGTCGGCCACCCGGCTGCAAAAACGGTCTAGCTGGGCCTGGCCCGCGGCCATCGTCGTGGCGGTCATGGTGCGCCAAAAACGCTGGGTGGAGAAATGGACCGACTTTTCCACCGAGCCTTTGCGGTTGCCCCGCCGAGGCGGGCAGACGGCAATACCTGCCCCGTAATGCTTGAGCACGGGGGCGAAGCTCGCCCGCAGGCGCCCGCTCCCCGGCTCGACGACGGTGGCCATGCGGTCAAAACGCCACGACCTGGCCGTGCCGCCGAGCTCCCTCAGCACATAGTCCATGGCGCCGACCAGGTGGGCCTGGTCCTCGGCTTCGGCAAACGCGGCCCGGAACTGGCCCGAGAACGGCAATGACCCAACGAGCAGGTGGGCATCGCCGCCCCAGGGCGCGCCGGGCAGCTCGTCCCAGTCCCATTGCAGTTCTTCTCCCGGCGGGTGGGGGATGTCGATGGTGTCGCGGCCCTTGACCCCAGAGCACGCCTCGCAGTGGGGCCGCAGCGCCCTGGCCCGCAGCGAGCGGGTGAAGCTCGGGTAGCTGAGCGGGTAGCCAAGGGCGGCCACCTCGTCGAAGAGGGCACTGGCCCACACGTGGGCGTCGTCGGCCAGGCGTTGGGCCACATAGGCCGCCACCTCGTCGAAAGGGTCGGGAGCGGACCGTTTTCGTTGCCCGGCGGTCCTTTTGCCGGACAGGTAGCCACGGACCGTCTTGCGGTCCCGGTCGAGGTGACGGGCGATGGCCGAGATCGACCAACCGCGGGCTCGTAGGGCACTTGCCTGCACGTCTTCTTCTCCTGAGAGCATGGAGGTCGGCTCCCTTCTGGGTTGTGGCTTGGACACCACAAGCCTCAGGAGGGGGCCACCCTCGGTGGTGGATGGTCAGTCCACCGACGGGCTCAAGAGTGGGGAATTTCGATTAGCAGGTCTGGGGAGCTTTACGTGAGCGTGGTCACCCAACCACAACCATCGAAGAGCATGGCTGGTCGATGACGGCCTAGCAGCGGGTCAAGGCGCGCCGAGCTCCTGGCACTCTCGTAGCTTCCCGGCAACAGAGCCTGCGTTTCGCTACCCGTCAGACCAGAACGGGAGGACGGTCTCCACTCACGCGAGAACAGCAAGGCTATGGTGGTAGAGAGCGCTGGGCACGTCTGATATGGGGACCGATTGCACAGGCAAGGCCTAAGGGAAACAATTGCCCTCAAGTTGGCGAGTACCCACTTGGCGAAGGCAAACCAGATGTTGTCTACTAACGAGCACGCCGCTGTTTTACAGTACGCGAGACGCGCGGCTGACTTATTCGCTAAGTGGGCTCCTCGATCGAGCAACCTGGCTCGCAGCCTGACCTCTGCCGCAACGGCACACGAACGCTTGGGTCAGCTTGAGAACGCCAGGAAAGCAATCGACGAAGCGGTGGCGATCTTCCGGTGCGTAAGTTTACCAGCCGATCTGAGCGCCGCCCTCACCGTCCAGACCGTCGTGCAACGGCTTTCCGGCGACCTCGACGGCGCAATGACAGGATGCCAAGAAGCTCTTCGCCTTACCTCCTCAGCGATGTGGGATCGTGACGAGGGAGCAAGAGTGCTCATCGAAGCCACAGCGCTCGAGGGGATCGGAAGCGTGCATTTGTCCCGTGGCGAGCCAGTGCAAGCGCTTTCTTACTTTCACAAGGCGCTTATCGAGTACAGAAAACACCCTCGCGGTTTGACGGGGGCAGCTCTTATCCTTTCCAGCATGGGGTCAGCGCACCTGCGGATGCATCAGCCGGAACAAGCCTTACAGTTTTTCGAGAAATGCCGTGAGGTTTCCGAAGCCTCCGCAAATGCGCTGGGTGCTGTGAACGCCTTGTTAGGCATTGGTGCCGTGCACAAGCAATCCAACACGCTGCGACCAGCGTTGTCGTATTTCGAGCAAGCGTACGACATCATCAAAAAACTCAGATCTGACTCGCTCCTCGCGGCCAAAGCCCTACGGTTGATCGCAGAGACGAGCCTCGACATGGATGACCTGGAGAAGGCGCGCAACTCCAGCGATCGGGCACTCACTGTGGCAGGCCGACTAGCCCCAAGATCAATGGAGATGGCCCGGTGCCTGCTTGCGGTCGGTCACGTGGCGTTAGCTTTTGGAGAGCCATCGCAGGCCAGAAAGTCATTCGAACGGGCACTGGCCATTGCTGAAACAGCGGCCTTGACTAGCGATGAAACTGTCGATGCGCTGAAGGAGCTGTCCAACACGCTTGCCCTAATGGGTGATCTGACTTGCGCCGCAACCTACCATACGCGCGCTGCTAGCATCGAGGCGCTGCGGGCTACTCCCCCTAGAACTCCGGACAATTAAAGCCACTTAAAGGAAGTCATCGATCGCGAGCTTCTCGAGGTCCGCTAGTTTTGCCACGGACAGGTTCCAGTGGACATCAGTCACAACGACCCTTTCCCGTTTGAAGGCAACTATTAGTTCAGTTGGGCTGACTGGCGGGGTCCGCGCCCCCTCCTCGAGCAGGGCAGGCACTCCCAGGCCTTTGTATACCCGCGTACGATACGCGCGAGCGTTTTCGGCGTTCGCCTCCAAAAGCGACAGCGACGGAGGAGTCGACCACGTCTCATAAAGGAAGGAGACCGCAGAGCGCCTTGCAGATGCTGAGTTATCTTGGCCGTAGACGCATGTCGTGATGACCACCGCCCTCCGTCCCGTGCCCGAGGTGGCGGTGAAGCCGCTCACCGGTGACGGTGTGGGGCGACCAAGGATTGCTCCCATGACCACAGGACTTATCTTCTGGCACAGAACCGGGAGGGCAGGAAGAGCTGTCATGCCAGCCCAGGCGCTGTTGCTGACCGCGGTTAGGAGTCCTAAGGCCACCACCAATGCCATGAAGTATCTCCTCCAGGTCATGGAGGCTCTCATAGCTGCTCGCCGATACGTTCGCTCCTCGTTCCTACGAGGAGCGTCGCCGGGAGCACGGCCTCTATTTCGTTTGGCTGGTTCATTGTCTTTAGCAACCTTTTCTACGCCGCTAACAAATCGTCGATGGCGGCCAGCACGGCTCCTTCCACTCCCCCTGCTTCCGCTGCTTCGGTCGCGACGGCGATAGTCGCGACGTTGTCGAAACCCGACACCTCGACATCATCAAAGCCCAAGTCGGCCGACGAGCCAGCTTCGGTGTCAAAACCGAGAGAGTTGACTGCTACTGACTCGGCACCGACAGCCTCTACAGCCTCGTTACTTAATTGGGGGTCGCCGGAGATGCTCGCCAACTTGGGCGAGTACGTGAAGGTGACAGACGTATCGACCCCTACCGTTTCTTCGTCATTACCCTCCCCGAACGTCGTACTCTTGCTGTACGTGATCGTGGCGGATATCTGACCCTTGGAGTTGATACCGACGGTAACCTGCTGGCCTTGCACGTTGCCAACAAATCCGTTCAGATTGGTTGATAAGTTACCCCGTGGGTCGATACTTGCAGTACCGAACGGCGTGCCGATATCGACCTCACCATTCGCCTGAAGGTCGATTTCGTTGATCGAATCCGTCCCCTTGACGTCCGTAACAGTCGTCGAAGCACTGATGTAGAAGCCTCCGCCAAGGTAAACTGTAGGTGAACTTATTTCGGTGCCTATCTTCAGGTCACCGTTTTTAGGGGTGATTATGTTCGTGGGGGGCGGTGCTGCCGTCTCCCTTGCTCCACCACAGGCACCGCTCGGGTCGGTCTCGGTCACCGGGTCGTCGCCGGCATAGTCGAACGGTGACTGTGTGAAAGAAACGGCTGGGTCCACCGACAGGAACTGCCCCGTGGTTGGGTCGTAGTACCTCGCCCGCATGTAGTAAAAGCCAGTGGAAGAGTCCAGGTACTGCCCTGCGTACATGAACGGCGTGGTCGCCGAACCGGTCGAGCCGGTGACGTTGCCCCACGCGTCGTAGGTGAAACTGCCGGTGACCGAGCCAGTCGAGTTCGTAATCGCCCGAGTCGAGCCGAGCTGGTCGGCGAGCAGGTAACTCGGCGTGCCCGCAGAGCTGACCTGCTCGACCGGAGTGCCTGTCGGCCCGTAGATATAGCTGTTGTCGCCGTCGGCGAGGAGCAGCGGGAGCGAGCCCTCTGTGTCCCATGTGAAGTCAGTCGTCGTCGAGCCGGACGTCTCGGACTGGCGGAGACCGCTACCGTCGTAGATGAAGCTGACTGACGACGACCCCGTCGTCAGCCCGGTGAGCTCGTTCGCCTCATCCCAAGCGAAGGACGTCGACGGGCCAGAAGCTGGCGTCATATCCGTGCGGTCGCCCTCCGACGAGTAGGTGTAGGTAGTCGTGCCAGCGGGCGGTGAAGAGCACGTGCCGCTCCCCGTACCCGACCAGCAAAGCTCTCCATCAGCGTCGAAGGACTGGGTCGCCCCTTCCGGTCCCGAAGTGAGGTCGTTGGCCGAGTCGTAGCCGTAGCTCGACGAGCCGGCACCCGTTAGTTGCTGGAGCGAGTTGTAGCTGTAGGTTGTCGTCCCTGCCCCGGGGGTACCCGTGTCGGTCTCAGAAGTAATGTTGCCGTCGTCGTCTCTCGAGTAGGAGAACGACACGAGCGTGCTCGAGCTCTTGGTGTCGGTTATCGAAGAGAGCTCGTCGGCGTCGTCGTAGCTGAGAGACGAGCTGATCGCGTTCGGGTAGGCGGTCGAGGTCAGGTCCGAGTCCGCGTCGTAGCCGAAGCTCGTCGTATTGCCGAGCCAGTCTGTCACCGAGCTGAGCCTGTCTAGGTCGTCGTAACTCTGCGTGACCTGCTGGCCGTTCGGGTAGCCAAGGATGGTGAGGTCGCCATCAGGGTCGTAGCCGTAGCTGACGGTAGCATCGGCGCCGTCTTCGTAGGAGATGAGGCGGCCAGCCGGGTCGTAGACATAGCTCGACGTGCCGCTGGCGTCGGACATGGTTGCGACTTGGCCGTCAGGAGTGTAGGTGTAGCCGACCGAGTGGGTGACCCCGTCGGAGTAGCTGACGCCCGTTACCTCGTCGTCGGTGTCGTAGGACCAAGTAGTCGTTTTCGACGAGGGGTTCGTCATCGTTAGCTCGTTGCCATCGGCGTCGTAGGTGTACGTGGTGGTCCGCGAGAGCGTGTCGGCCGTGGCAGTTAGTTCGTCAAGGTCGTCGTAGGAATAGGTCGTCACGCCGCCTGCCGCGTTGGTATAGGTCGTCTGGTTCCCGTCGGGGTCGTAGCTGTAGCTGAGCGTTGTCGAGTTTGGCTGAGTCACCGTGACGAGCTGGTTGTCCGCGTCATAAGCGTAACTCGTCGTGTTCCCGTCCGGGACGGTCATCGATGTCTTGTTGCCTGCCGGGTCGTAGGTGTAGCTCGTCGTATGGCCGTCTGGGTCCTCGACGGAGGTCACCCGCCCGAGCGCGTCGTAGGTGTAGGTAGTGGTCTTCCCCCGGGCGTCGACTGAGGTGAGCTCGTTGCCGTCCGAGTCGTATGTGTAGCTCTCGGTGAGCGAGCTCGGGAGGCTAACTCCCGTGAGCTCGTTGTCAGCGTCGTAGCTGTACCCCGTCGTATTGCCATCGGCGTCCGTAGAGCTGAGCTGGTTGCCGAGGTCGTCGTAGGTGGCGGTGACAGTGTCACCGTCCGGGTCGGTCGTGGAGGTGAGGTCGCCGTAGGCGTCGTAGTTGTAGGTGGTCGGTTGGCCGCCGGCGAGTTCTTTCACGACGTTGTTATAGATGTCGGCCACGTAAATGTCGCCCGTGGGGCCGATGGCGAGCGCGATCGGCTGGTTGAAGCTGGCCGACGTGGGGGCGAAGACGCCGTCTTGGTAGTAGTCAGCGTAGCCGCCGGCCACGGTGTAGATGTCGCCGGCGGTCATGGCCTGGCCCCACTGGGTGCTGGTCGTGGCCGCCACCTCTTGGACCTCGTTGTTCGGGGTGTCGGCGATGTAGAGGTCGCCTGCGGCGTCGACGACGACCGAGTCGGGGCTCGACAGCAGCGCCGAGGTGGCCGGGCCATCGTCGCCCGAGTCACCTGACGTGCCCGAGGAGGACCCTGCGACAGTGTAGATGTCGTCAGCGGTCATCGAGATGCCCCACTGGGTGCCGGTGGCGGCCGCCACTTCTTGGACCCGGTTGTTGGTCGGGTCGGCGATGTAGAGGTCGCCCGAGGAGTCGAGCGCGAGGCCGTCTGGGAGGTCGAGCTCGGCCGAGGTGGCCGGGCCGCCGTCACCCGAGTGCCCCGCGGTGCCGGTGCCGGCGATGGTGTAGATGTCGCCGGCGGTCATGGAGATGCCCCACTGGCTATGGGTGGTGGCGGCCACTTCTCGGACCCGGTTGGTGACACGGTCTGAGATGTAGAGGTTGCCCGCTGCGTCGACGGCGATGGCGAGGGGGCCGTAGAGCAAAGCCGAGGTTGCCGGGCCACCGTCGCCCGAGCTCCCGGGGGCACCGGTGGCGGAGCCGGCCACGGTGTAGATGTCGCCGGCGGTCATGGAGATGCCCCATTGGGTATGCGTCGTTGCGGCGAGCTCTTGGACCCGGCTGTTGTCCCTGTCGGCGATGTAGAGGTCGCCGCCTGGGTCCAAGGCCAGCTGGACCGGGTAGTCGAGGAGGGCCGAGGTCCCAGGGCCCCCGTCGCCCGAGTAGCCTGCGGTGCCGGACGAGCTGCCGGCGATGACGTAGGATCCCCCGGCGGTCATGGCTATGCCCCACTGCGTGCCGGTGGTGGCCGCCACTTCTACGACCTGGTTTTCGACCGAGTTGGAGATGTAGATGTCGCCCGAAGCGTCGACCGCCACCCCGTCAGGGCCGTCGAGGGGTTCGTTCACGCCGGCCACGGTGTAGATGTCGCCCGGGACGGGCCCTGGTGGCAGGGCCGCCGGCACTAACTCTTTCACCAAGCCGTTGTAGTTGTCGCCTATGTAGATGTCACCCGAGGGCGCGATGGTGAGCCCGGTCGGGAAGTTCAAGCACGCCGAGGTGGCGGCCGGGACTGCGTCGCCACAACTTGCGTTCCCGGCTGCAACGGTGAAGATGTCGCCGGTGGTCGCCTGGACCTCTTCGACGCGGTTGTTGAAGCCGTCGTCGATGTAGAGGTCGCCGGCAGGGTCGATGGCGATGCTGGCGGGGCCGGACAGCAGTGCCGAGGTGGCCGGGCCGCCCCCGCCCGAGTCGCCTGAGTTGCCCGACGCGTTGCCGGCAACAGTGTAGATGTCGTCGACGGTCATCGATTGGCCCCACTGGTTGCCGCTCGCCGAAGCCACCTCGACGACTCTGTTGTTCCCGAAGTCGCTGATGTAGAGGTCACCTGAGGCGTCAAAAGCCAGGCCGCCTGGGTTGTCCAGCAATGCCGAGGTGGCAGCCCCGCCGTCGCCCGAGTCGCCCGAGGCGCCCGAGGAGCTGCCGGCCACGGTGTAGACGTCGTCGTCGGTCATGGACTGGCCCCACTGGGAGCCTGTTTCGGCCGCCACCTCTTGGACGCGGTTGTTGCCCCAGTCGGCGATATAGAGGTCGCCCGAGGCGTCGAAGGTGATCGCGACGGGTCCTGACAACAGCGCCGAGGTGGCCGCCCCGCCGTCGCCCGAGTCACCAGAGCTTCCCGAAGAGTTGCCGGCGACGGTGTATACGTCGTCGGCCGTCATGGACTGGCCCCACTGGCTGTGGGTGGTGGCGGCAAGCTCTTGGACACGGTTGTTGCCCGAGTCGGTGATGTAGAGGTTGCCCGCCGAATCGAAAGCGAGCTTGATCGGGTCGTTGAGCAACGCCGAGGTGGCGGCCTCGCCGTCGCCCGAGTAACCCGAGGTCCCAGACGAGCTGCCGGCGATGACGTAAGTCCCCCCGGCCACCATGGAGATGCCCCACTGCGTGCCGGTCGTAGCGGCGACCTCTACGACCTGGTTGTCGCTCGAATTGGCGATGTAGACGTCTCCCGAGGCATCGACGAGCACCCCGTCTGGGTTGGACAGGGTGGGGCTAGCGTCCACGGTGTAGATGTCGCCTGGGACGCGTCCCGCTGCCAGGGCGCCGGGCACCAGTTCTTTCACGACGTTGTTATAGATGTCGGCCACGTAAATGTCGCCCGTGGGGCCGATGGCGAGCGCGATCGGCTGGTTGAAGCTGGCCGACGTGGGGGCGAA
>Ga0335074_10006294_pt1 | contig 16477 bp, 15 predicted proteins | sample Lox_Sample_23_FD_206715 | JGI IMG/M metagenome (GOLD analysis project Ga0335074, IMG submission 206715) | Soil microbial communities from Loxahatchee National Wildlife Refuge, Florida, United States - Lox_Sample_2.3 | ecosystem: Environmental > Terrestrial > Soil > Wetlands | place: USA...
TCGCGGAAGCTCCTGCAGGACTAGCCAGGAACAACCGAGGCGTTGTACCTGGCCCAGATCACGTCGGGGGAAGTGCCGGGCTCACTGTGCAGGGCGTTGATGAGTTCGGCGATTTCCTGGGTCATCACGGCCAGGACCCGGGTCTGGCCCGGTCCCCGGTTGGCGAACGTGTGCACGGTACCTGCCGGGATGTACGCCAGTTCCCCGGCCGCCAGGGTCCGCCGTTCCTCGCCCTCCAGCACCTCGAGCTCGCCGTCTAGCACGTAGAAGGCCTCATCAGAGCCGTGGTGCACATGAGGCGGCGCCTGATCACCCGGGTAGGGCGCCAGGTTCCATTCCCTGATGACAAAATCAGCCACGGTATGCAGGCTACGCGCGCGACGTCGGTGAGGTGCTACGCGTCCCGCCTGAGACCATGGACCCGTGCCCGTCACCAGACTTGTCACAGAGGACGACGCGCCGGTCCTGGCGGAACTGCTCCGGGTCAACCGCGGCTTCCTGGCCCCCTGGGAGCCGATCCGGGACGACGACAGCTACACCGTCGAGGGCCAGCGCGCCACCATCGGGTCCGCGCTCGAACGCTACCGGCAGGGAATCACCGTGCCGTCCGTCATCCTCGACGAGGAAGGCCGCGTGGTCGGCCGCATCACGCTCAACGACATCGTGCGCGGCGCGTTCCAGTCGTGCCATCTCGGCTACTGGCTGAGTGCCGCCGCGAACGGGCGCGGCCTGGCGACCTCGGCGGTGCGCGACATGATCCGGGTGGCCTTCGAGGAACAGGGACTGCACCGGATCGAGGCCGGGACCCTGCTGCACAACGTCAGGTCGCAGCGCGTCCTGGAACGCAACGGGTTCGTCCGCTTCGGCGTGGCTCCGGCCTACCTCAACATCGCCGGACAATGGCAAGATCATGCCCTGTATCAGCTCGTGAACGAGGGCTGGTCCGGCCCGTAGGCCGGAGCGGTAACACCTCAGCGATACAGCTCCCGGGCGATGATCGTGCGCTGCACCTCGGAGGCGCCCTCGTAGATGCGAGGGGCGCGGACCTCACGGTACAGGTGCTCGAGCAGGTGGCCCTGGCGCAGCGCGCGGGCCCCGTGGATCTGGACCGCCGCGTCCACCACGAACTGGGCGGTCTCGGTAGCGAACAGCTTGGCCATCGCGGACTTCGCCGCGATCCTCTTCTCGCCCGCGTCGTACGCCCCCGCGGCCGCGTACACCAGCAGCCGGGCGGCCTCGGTCCTGGTGGCCATCTCGGCCAGCAGATGCGAGACGGCCTGCTGGTCCTTCAGCGGCCCGCCGAACGCCGTCCGGGTGGCGGCGTGCTGTACCGCCGCGTCGGTGGCGGCCTGGGCCATGCCGACCGCGAACGCGCCGACGCTGGGCCGGAACAGGTCCAGCGTGCGCATGGCGACCCGGAAGCCCCGGTCCAGCTCACCGAGCAGCTCGGTCGCCTCGACCCGGACTCCGTCGAAGATCAGGCGGCCGATCGGGTGCGGGCTGATCATGTCCAGGTGCTCGCCGCTCAGGCCGGGCCGGTCGCCGGGGACGGCGAACGCACTCACCCCGCGTGCTCCCGCGTCGGGCGCGGTCCGGGCGAAGACGGTGTACACGTCGGCTTCGGGCGCGTTGGAGATCCAGATCTTCTCCCCGGTCAGCCGCCAGCCGTCCCTGTCCCGCTCTGCGGCCAGGGCCAGCGCGCCGGCGTCGGAGCCGGCCTCGGGCTCGGTCAGGGCGAACGCCGGCACGGCGTCACCGGCGGCGATCGCGGGCAGCCAGCGGCGGACGATATCCGGGAGCCCGGACTGCAGGATCGGGTAGGCGCCCAGGCCCTGCAGCGCGAGCGCGGTTTCCGCCTCGGTGCTCTGGGTGGCCAGCGACTCCCTGAGCAGGCACAGGTCCGTGGCGGCCGCCTCGCGGGAATCCGAATCGCCGAACAGCCTGGCGAGCAGCCCCAGGTCACCCATCGCCTTGATCAGCTCGCGGTTCACCCGGCCCGGGGTTCCGGCCTCCGCGATCGGCCGCAACTGCCCGGCCGCGACGGCGCGGACGTGCCCGGTAAACGACCGCTGCTCCGCGGTCAGCGCGAAGGCATTCACGGGGCGCTCCGCACGCCCGCAGCCACTGAGCCGTCCGGCACGACGGGCGGGGAGCCCGGACGCCAGCGGGCGTGCGCGGTCCGCGATGCCCCGGCCCGGATCAGCTCGAGCCTCGGCCTCGGCCCGTCCGTTCGGCCTGATTGCGGCTTGCGGTTGCCGGCCGCGAACGGGTCGGGCCAGACGGCGCCGGGGCCCGCGTACCCCTGCTCGGCGGCGGCGTGCAGCGTCCAGTGCGGGTCGTACAGGTGCGTCCGGCCGAGCGCGCACAGGTCGGCCCGGCCCGCCAGGATGATCGAGTTCACGTCGTCGTACGAGGAAATGGCGCCGACCGCGATGACGGCGATGCCGTACTTGCGGCCGATCTCGTTGCGGATGCGGTCCGCGAACGGGGTCTGGTAGCTGCGGCCGAACGCCGGTCGCTCGTCGCTCACCACCTGCCCTGTCGACACGTCGATACCGTCCGCGCCGTGCTCGGCGAACGCGCGGGCGATCTCGACCGCCTCATCGATGTCCACCCCGCCCGGGTGCCAGTCGGTCGCCGAGACCCGCACCGTCATCGGCCGGTCTTCCGGCCAGACCGCGCGGATCGCGCCGAAGACCTCGAGCGGGTAGCGGAGCCGGTTGGCCAGCGATCCGCCGTAGCGGTCGGTGCGCTGGTTCGTGAGCGGGGACAGGAAGGAGGACAGCAGGTAGCCGTGCGCGCAGTGCAGCTCGAGCAGGTCGAAGCCGGCCCGCGCGGCCGCCCGCGCCGCGTCGGTGAACTGGTCCTTGATCTGCGCCAGGTCGTCCAGGGTCAGCTCGCGCGGCGTCTGGCTCTTGGGCGCGTAGGGGAGGGGGGAGGGACCGCACACCTCCCAGTTGCCGTCGGGCAGCGGGTCGTCCATGCCCTCCCACATGAGCCTGGTCGAGCCCTTGCGGCCGGAGTGCCCGAGCTGGATCCCGATCTTCGCCCGGCTGTGGGCGTGGACGAAGGCCGTGATGCGGCGCCAGGATTCCTCCTGCTCGGCGGTGTAGATCCCGGTGCAGCCCGGCGTGATCCGCCCGGTGGGGGAGACGCAGACCATCTCGGTCATCACCAGCCCGGCGCCGCCCAGCGCCTTGCTGCCCAGGTGGGTCAGGTGGAAGTCGCCGGGCACGCCGTCCTCGGCCGAGTACATGTCCATCGCGGAGACGATGACCCGGTTGGCCAGCGCCAGGCGGCCCAGGCGGAACGGCTGGAACATCGGCGGGCAGGCTGGCGACGGGTCCCGCCCGTCACACGCCTGGCTGTCCGCGAACCAGTGGTCCATGTCGGCTACGAATTCCGGGTCGCGCAGCCTCAGGTTGTCGTAGGTCACCCGCCGGCTCCGGGTCATGATGTTGAACGCGAACTGGTGCGGGTCCTGGTCGGCGTACTGCCCGATGTTCTCGAACCATTCCAGGCTGGCCTGGGCCGCACGCTGGGTCGAGGCGACGACCGGCCTGCGTTCCTCTTCGTACGCGGCCAGGGCGTCGGCGACGTCGCGGCCGGGCTCCTCGTGCAGGCAGGCGGCCAGGGCCAGCGCGTCCTCCATCGCGAGCTTGGTTCCCGAGCCGATGGAGAAGTGCGCGGTGTGCGCGGCGTCACCGAGCAGCACGACGTTGCCGTGCCGCCAGGTGGCGCACCGGACGGTGCCGAAGCTGATCCACCGGGAGTTGTTCCCGACCAGGTCGTGCCCGTCCAGGATGCCGGCGCACAGGCCGGCGATCTGCTCGATGGACCGCGCGTCGCTGCGGCCCGGCGGGAGGCCCTCGGCCTCGGCGGCGAAGGTAGCGAACCCGGCCCGGTGCCAGACGTCCTCGTGCATCTCCAGGATGAAGGTGCTGGCCTCGTCGCTGTATGGGTACCCGTGCACCTGCATGACGCCGGCCGGGGTGTCCAGGACGTAGAACTTGAACGCGTCGAAGACCAGGCTGGTGCCGAGCCAGATGTACTTGCACCGCCTGCGCTCCAGGTCGGGGGCGAAGGTCCCGGCGAACCGGGCCCGGGTCACCGAGTTCATGCCGTCGGCCGCGACCACGAGATCATGCCTGGCCGCCAGCAGCTCCGCGTCCGGGGCCTCCGTGCGGAACAGGACTTGCACCCCCAGCTCGGCGCAGCGGGCCTGCAGGATGGCCAGCAGGCGCTTGCGGCTCATCGCGGCGAAACCGTGCCCGCCCGAGGTAAAGGTAGTACTGCGCCGGTGCACGTCGATGTCGTCCCACCGGGCGAACTCGCGGCGCATAGCGTGGAAGATCTCGATGTCGGCGTGCTCGATGCCGCCGAGCGTCTCATCGGAGAACACCACCCCGAAACCGAAGGTGTCGTCGGCCGCGTTCCGCTCCCAGACAGTGATCTCGTGCCGGGGGTCGAGCCGCTTGGCCAGAGCCGCGAAGTACAGGCCACCGGGCCCGCCGCCGAGGACCGCGATCCGCACCGCACCGACTCCTTCCGTTCCCGTCCGGGCCGGCCCTCCCTTTCCGGCGGCCCGTTTCCCGGCAACACGTCCGATCGTATGACGATTATCGTACGACCGTCAAGAATGCGTCATAGGCACCACGAGTCTCCGCCAGGCATAAGACCAGGGTCTTCCACTGGCGCGATCTGTCCGGTGCCGGATGAGACTGAGGCCGTCGTCTCGAAGGGGAGCAGCGACGCCGAGAGACAAGGAGATGTCATGGCTGAGCCGGAATATGTGGTCGTCTATGCCGCAACGTACCCGAGTGTGGCGGCTGCGCGGGCAGTGCTCGACACCATCGAGCACCTGGACAAGGAGGTGAGCGGCCCGTACGACGCGGCCGTGGTCGACAAGGAGAACGGCAAGGCGCACGTGGTCAAGCGGATAGACCACCCGCACGTCCACATCATCCCGGAGCGGTTCGGCGGCGGAGACCTGACCCGCAAGGAGCTCATTGAGGCGGCCGGGGAACTCCTTGCTGACGAGGCAGGACTCATCGTGGTCGGCGAGGCCACCATCGAACCAGCACTCGACAAGGTGCTTACCGGTACCAAGGTCGTCAAGCGCGAGATCGAGGCGACGGTTGACCAGATCACCAGCGAGCTGCAAGAAGCGTTCAAAGGCTGACGCGGGCGATGAGCGCGGAGACCGACTCGGCGCGGCCCTCCTCGACCTCGCGGGCAGCCCAGTCGTAGAGCTCCTGGCGAAGCGAGACGCCGATCTTCTTGGTCATACCGCTATTCATACCTCTGGTCAGCCCGGCCGCGTGGCGGCACCGGGGCTAGGCTCCGCTTATGACGGTGGAGCGGATCAACCCGGATGAGCTGGCCCCGCCTTCCGGCTTCTCGCACGCGGTCCTGGTAACCGAACGCCGGCTGGTTTTCCTGGCCGGCCAGATCGGGATGGACCGGGGCGGGAAGGTCGTCGACGGCGGCGTCGTCGCGCAGTTCGAGCAGGCCCTGGCCAACCTGCTCACCGCCCTGGCGGCGGCGAGCGGGCGACCGGAGGATCTGGTGAGCCTGACGCTGTACATCGTCGACGTTGATGACTACCAGGCGCACGGCAAGGAGATCGGCGCGGTCTGGCGCAAGCTGGCCGGAACGGACTACCCGGCGATGGCCGGCGTGGGCGTAACCCGGTTGTGGGTGCCCGAGGCGCTGGTCGAAATCCAGGGCGTCGCCGCGGTCAGCCGCTGATGACCCGCCGCACGTAGGCCCGGGCCGGTTCCTCGAGCAGCGACCGGAGCGTGAAGAACGCCTCCGTGGCGCGCAGGCCGATCCAGTCAGGCGGGAGCAGTTCGGCCGGCAGTCCCGGATCAGAGTAGGGCAGCCGCCGCCAGTCGGTCAGCGCGCGCACGTAATCGGCGAACGCCTCGCGCCCCCCCGTGGACCCGGCCCCGCCGTCGTGCCCCTCCGCGGACCCGACCGCGCCGGCCACGCCGGCCGTGCCGGAGGACCGCTCGCCGGAGGACCGCTCCCAGCGCCGCAGCGCCGGCTCGTACGCCTGAATGAACGCCTGGTACCGGCGCTCCAGTTCGTCTAGATCCCACCAACCCCGGATCTTGGCCGCCGGATCGCCGAAAGCCAGGTGCTCCGCGTGGAACAGGTCGGCGTAGGAGTCCAGCCCGAGCCGCCGGAGCGTCTCGGCGGTCGTGTCCTCCGGATGGGCGGGCACGATCCACACTCCCGGGGCCACCATCCCGAACCCCAGTCTGGCCAGCTCCGATCGCAGCACGTGCCGCCGCTGGCGCTCGGATTCCGGCACGGAGAACACCGCGAGCAGCCAGCCGTCGGCGATCGTGGCCCGCTGCCGGCGGAAGATCCTCGCGTCGCCCTCGCGCAGGATGGCCAGCGCCTCGGCCGAAAGCTGGTACCCCGCCGATCCGTCCTGTCGGCGCGCCACCAGGATCCCGCGCCGCTTCAGCCGGGAGATCGCCGACCGCACCGCGGGCTCGTCGACGCCCAGATCAGCGAGCAGCCGGATCAAGGAAGCGATCGACAGCCAGCCGCCGTCGGACCGGGCGTAGAGCCCGTAGATCGTGACGATCAGGTGCCGCAGCCGCGCCGACCAGGCGGTGGCCTCCCCGCCGGGTTCGTTCGTTTCCGCTACGGCCGTCACTGGCTCACGATATCAACCGGGGACTGTCAACCGGGGACCGCAAGAACCCCTCAGACCGCGCCCTCAAGACGGTCCAGGAGCTCCTTGTGCAGCTGCCAGAGCCGGAGCGGCAGGTGCGAGCCGAACATGCGGAAGAACTCCGGGATCTGCTCCGCCTCCCGTTTCCAGGCCTCGGCGTCGACCGTCAAAAGCACATCCAGGTCGGCCCCGCTGGTCTCGAGCCCGTCAAGATCCAGCGACTCCGTAGTGGGCAGGTACCCGATCGGGGTCCGGGCCGCCGAGGCCTCCCCGCTCAGCCGCTGGACGATCCACTTCAGCACCCGGCTGTTCTCGCCGAACCCCGGCCACACGAACCGCCCGCTGGCGTCCTTGCGGAACCAGTTGACGTAGAACAGCCGTGGCAGCAGCGCCGGGTCGGCGGCCCGCCCCGCCAGCGACAGCCAGTGCCCGAAGTAGTCGCCCATGTTGTACCCGCAGAACGGCAGCATCGCGAACGGGTCGCGGCGCAGCTCGCCCACCGTGCCCTCGGCCGCGGCGGTCTTCTCCGAGGCCACGTTGGCGCCGAGGAACACCCCGTGGTCCCAGTCGAAGGACTCGATCACCAGCGGCACCGTCGAAGCCCGCCGGCCGCCGAACATGATCGCCGAGATCGGCACGCCCGCGGGATCGGCCCACTCCGGGGCGATGATCGGGCACTGGTCGGCGGGCGTGGTAAACCGGGCGTTGGGGTGGGCCGCCGGCTCACCACACCCGGGGGTCCAGTCCCGGCCCTTCCAGTCGACCAGGTGCGCGGGCGGCTCGTCGGTCAGGCCCTCCCACCACACGTCGCCGTCGTCGGTCAGGGCGACGTTGGTGAAGATGCTGTTGCCCCACATGGCGGCGACCGCGTTGGCGTTGGTCTTCAGGCCCGTGCCCGGCGCCACGCCGAAGAACCCGGCCTCCGGGTTGATGGCGTACAAGCGCCCGTCCGCACCGAACCGCATCCAGCAGATGTCATCGCCGATGGTCTCGGCCTTCCACCCCGCGACGGTGGGCTGGATCATGGCCAGGTTGGTCTTGCCGCACGCCGACGGGAAGGCCCCCGCCACATACACCGGCGACCCGCCTGGCGGGGTCAGCTTGAGGATCAGCATGTGCTCGGCCAGCCAGCCCTCGTCCCGCGCCATGACCGAGGCGATCCGCAGCGCGTAACACTTCTTGCCGAGCAGCGCGTTCCCGCCGTATCCGGACCCGTAGGACCAGATCTCCCTGGTCTCGGGGAAGTGCGAGATGTACTTCACCGAATTGCAGGGCCACGGCACGTCGGCCTGGCCGGGCTCCAAAGGCGCGCCGACCGAGTGGACGGCCCGGACGAACGACCCGGTCTCCTCGATGGAGCGCAAGGCCGAAGTGCCCATCCTGGTCATGATCCGCATGGAGGCGACGACGTACGGCGAGTCGGTGATCTCCACGCCGAGCTGGGCGATGCTGCTGCCGATCGGGCCCATCGAGAACGGGATCACGTACATGGTGCGCCCGCGCATGCAGCCGTCAAAGATCTCCGCGAACGTCTGGCGCATCTCGCCGGGCGCGATCCAGTTGTTGGTCGGGCCCGCGTCCTCTTCCTTCTCCGCGCAGATGAACGTGCGGTCCTCGACGCGCGCCACGTCGCTCGGGTCAGACACGCACCAGAAGCTATTCGGCCGCAGCTGCGGATTCAGCCGCGTGAAGGTCCCCTTCCCGACCAGCAGGCTGGTCATCCGCTCCCACTCCCGTTCCGACCCGTCGCACCAGACGACGTCGTCGGGCTTGGTCAGCTCCGCGATCTCGCGGACCCACTTGGCCAGTTCCGGGAGGCTAGTCTCGGCCGGATCTCCAGCAGTGTCTGCGCTGAACATCGTCATCTCTCCTGGGGGTGACCGTGCGGGTACGGCCAGACCCGTGGGTCCTGGCCCTCGGTTACCGAACAATCCGATTCAGCCAAATTACAACCTGGCCGGTAGCTGGCAGGACATGGGGCCGGAGGTCATTCCGTGATCCCGGTTACACAGCCGGAGCCGGGGGTGGCCCGCTGGTGGCCCAGCGGATGGCCTGGACCATGGCCCGCCCGGCCGGGCGGACCAGCACGGTCTCGGTCACCGGCAGGCGGGGCAGGTGCAGCAGCGCGCGGGCCCAGCCGGGCAGCGACGAGACCGCCGCCACGGCCAGTACCCCGTAGGGCGCCAGCGCGAGCGGGGGGAGCGGAGGCTGCAGCAGCAGGAACCGGGCCGCCTCGCGGGATTGCGGCGTAGCGGCCAGCTCGCCCCGGTAGGCCTGGATCCCGGCCAAGAGCTCGGCCTGCGTGAAAGGCGGATCCGGCACGCCGAGCGCGGCCCCGATCCTGGCCATGTCCGCGACGTAGCCGTCGCGCCCGGCCTGGTCCAGCTGGGTGCTGCCGTAGCGGGCGTGGGCGGCCAGGAAGCTGTCCACCTCGGCGAGGTGCACCCAGGTCAGCAGCCGCGGGTCGGAGGCCGAGTAAGGCCGCCCGTCGGGCGCGATCCCGGTGACCCGCTCGTGGATCGCCCGGACCCGCTCGATCGCCTCGCGTGCGTCGCTCTCCCGGCCGAACGTGGTGACGCCCACGAAATGGCCGGTCCGCTGCAGCCGCCCCCACGGATCGCCGCGGTAGTCGGAATGGTCGGCGATCGCCGCCATGGCCAGCGGGTGCAGCGACTGCAGCAGCAGCGCCCGGATCCCGCCGATGAAGATCGACGCATCCCCGTTCACCCGCCGGATCGGCCGGTCCTCGGCGAACCACCGCTCGCCCGGCGCCCGGATCACCCGCGCGCGCGATGCGCCCCGCGGCCCGGCGACCAGCCCGAAGATCGCCGCGCCGATCCGCCCGCGAACCACGTCGGCCGCATCCCGGGCTCCCACGGTTCTCATGATTCCTTTATCCCCGAACGAGCGTTGGTACACGCCAGCGGTCGGCCCACCGGCTCATGGTGTCGTGGTGCATCCCCAGGTGATCGCACCGTCGCGGCAGCGTGGCCGGAACGTTACCGTCCGCATGAAACCGTGGCGCACCGCGCTCCGTCCCATGCGCGTGACGAAGAATCTGATGCACATGAAGAACGAGTTGCGGGCTGCCGCGCTGGTCGGTGTCACGGCGCTAGCCATGGCGGGATGCGGGTCGGCCGCGCCGGCGCCCCCGTCCCCGCCGCCAGTGATGGCCCACGGCGTGGCCATCAAGGAGCCCCTGGTCGACCCGCGTCCCTACGGTGCGGCCGATACGGCGTTCGGGCTCGACGTGCTGGGCGCCTGGTGCCGGTCTGATCCGCGGTCCAACCTGGTGCTGTCGCCCACCAGCCTGGCCAGCGGGCTCGGCATGGCGTACCTCGGGGCACGCGGCGGCACGGCCCAGGCCATGGCGGCGGCGCTGCACCTGCCCGCCGCGGGCGGTCAGGCGCTCGAGGCCGGGTTGCAGGCGCGGTCGGCGGCGCTGCGCAGCCTGGGCGGCCCGGGGGTCACGGTCGACGCCAGCGATCAGGTGTGGGCCGACCCGACCCTGAAAACCTTGTCCAGCTACCTGAACGCCGTGGCGACGGGCTACGACGCGGGCGTGGCGCAGGCGCCGTTGCTGAGCAGCCCCGACCGGGCCGTCGCCGAGATCGACCGGGCCGTCGCGGCCGCCACCCGGGGGCAGATCCCGCAGTTGCTCGCCCCCGGCTCGCTGAACAACATCGGCTGGGTGCTGACCGACGCGCTGTACCTGCAGGCCTCGTGGGCCGCGCCGTTCGCGCCCGGCGACACCAACCCGGGGCCGTTCACCACGGCCGCCGGCCGGCCGGTCAGCGCCCAGTTCATGAACGGAGGCCCGTACCGCGCGGTCACCGCCGGCGGCTGGACCGCGGTCTGGCTCCCCTACCGCGGCGGCAAGCTGGCCATGGTCGCGCTGCTGCCACCCGCGGGCGTCTCCGCCTGCACGATGCCCGACGCGGCGGCCCTCGGCCGCGTCACCGCCGCCCTGGCGGCCGACTCGCCGGGGGTGTCGGACCACAGCGTCGCGCTGCCGAAGGTCAACCTCAAGGTCAACGTCAGCATGAAGTCCCTGCTGACCGGGCTCGGCATGGGCGTCGCGTTCACCCCGGCCGCCGACTTCACCGGGCTGTCCCCGCAGGCGTGCTGCATCGGCCTGGTCCGGCAGGCGGACACCCTGCGGGTCGCCGAGCAGGGTACGACGGCCAGCGCCGCCACCGCGGTCGGCGTGGAGGCGGGCGCGGCGTTCCTGGGGCCGCAGCCGATCACCTTCGACCGGCCCTACCTGATGCTGGTGACCGACAGCGCGACGCGGGAACCGCTCTTCCTGGCCAGGGTGACCGACCCCACGGCCGACTGACCGCACCGGGCCGCTGCGCCCAGACATCCGGCAGCGCCCTGACCAGGGGTGCTAAGGTGCACGGTGGTTCCGGGCGACTACATCGATTACTTCGCGGCGGCAGGCACCGCGGCGAGCCGTGGCCTAGCTGGCCGCGCTCACGCGTTCCAGCTGCTCAGGAAGGCCGCATCCTTGGCCGACACGTCGGCGCGGAACATCGGGTGCAGGTCCATCGACGGTGAGTACCGGCTGGCCGGGACCTCACGGCCTAGCGCCTCGGCCATCGCCCGCACGTGGTGGGGACCCGCGCCGCAGCAGATGCCCACGTAGTTCACCCCGAGCTCGCGGGCCTGCAGCGCGAACTGCGCCATCTCAAACCGGGTACAGACGAACGGATCGAGCGCGATCGGAAAGGCCCGGTCCCCGTCCGGGGACCGGAGGGTCTCCATGGTCGGGGCGGTCGCGTCGGTGCGGTAGGGCACCGGCTGGACGGCGACGGCGCAGTCCACCGCCTCCCGGATCCCGGCGATCAGCGGCACCATGGTCCGCGGTCCGCGGTCGCAGTTGAGCCCGACGACCTGCGCCCCCTCGGCGGCCAGGATGCGGCACGCCTCGGCGTATTCGTACCCGTCACGGGTGCGGTCGGGCTGCGTGGTAGCCAGCGTCACCATCGCGGGCAGCCCCAGGCCGTGGGTGACCTCCAGCGCGATGAGCGCCTCGCCGAGGTAGTCGTTGGTCTCGGAGATGACGAAGTCGATGCCCTCCTCCACCGCCCAGCCGAGCTGCTCGGCGTACATGCCCCGGACCGTCTGCCGGGTGGCCGGGTCATCGGGGTCGTAGGCCCAGGTGTTGCACACGTTCCCGGCCACCAGCGCGTCGCCCTCGCGCGCGACCTCGCGGGCGATCCGCACCGCCTGCCGGTTCATGGCCTCCAGGTCGGCCTCGCGCCCGACGTCCCGCAGCTTCTCCCGGTGCGCGTAGTAGGTGAGCGCGACCATCACCTCCGCGCCCGCGCGCAGGAACTCCCTGTGCAGTTCGCGGACCGCGTCGGGGAAGTCCAGCACGACCTCGGGCACGAACGGTCCGGCCTTGATGTAGCCGCGCCGTTCCAGCTCGAAGACGTAGCCCTCGGCGCCGAGCACCGTCCCGTTAGCCAGCCGCTCCGTAATCGAGAAGCTCATGACGCCGGACCTCCAGCCCGTGGCCCGCTTGCGCTCCGCCGGCGAACCCGGCGGGCGTGAAGCGGCCGATGTCGTAGACGGCAGCGTATCGCCGGGTCGGCGATACGACCTCTGGCGTCAGGCGTTGGCTCCGGGGGAGGTGAGCAGGAAGGCGCCCTGGCCGATGAAGATGCTGCTCTCGAATCCGCGCCCGCTGACGTGCGTGCGTCCGACGTGGATCGGGCTGCCGGCTACGCCGCCCCAGTCCCAGTAGATGTTATCGTCGTCCGCGGCCAGGTTGAACGGGCCATCCTGGGTGCGGATGCTCAGCCAGTTGTTCGTGATGTGCGTGCCCTGGACCGTCGCGCGGCCCACGTGGCCGCCGATCTCAGCCCAGTACATCTCGCCGCCGCCGACCGCCAGGCCCTGCGGGCAGGAACTCTTGGGGAGCTTGACGTACGCCACGCCGCCGCCGCCGAAGTTGGCCCGGCCGATCTCGCTGTCCAGGCACCGGCTGAAGAACAGGAAGTGACCGTTGGTGGCCAGACCGTTGGCGACCCCGCCGCCGGTCTCCTGCGGCAGCTTGATGAACTGCCGGCTCAGCTTCGTGCCGTTGGGACGGACCCGGCCGATCGCGTTCCCGTCGGCCCAGTAGAGCCACCCGTCCGCGGCGACGAGCCCGACGGGGAAGTCCAGGCGGCCGACCAGCATGTGGGCGTGCGGCGCGCCCTTCAGCCCGACCCAGCTGATCGCGTCGTTCGCGCCGGTGAGCGTCACCCAGTAGAGCCGGTTATCCGCGATCGCGATCCCGCTGACGCTGACGTCGCCGACGTGCACGACGCGCTTGGCCGCTCCGCCGCTGACCGGCACCCGCACGATGTACCCGCCCGCGACGTAGTAGAGGTCGCCGGGGGTCTTCTTAGCGGGTGTCGCCGGGTGGAGGGCCGCCGGCGGCCGTACCACCGATGCTCCCGCGGCGGGTGCCGCCAGCACGGTCGCGGCCGCGGTGAGCGCCGTGGCCCCGGCCGCCAGGAAGACTCGCACGCGCCTGAACCTCATCGGGGATGACTCCCTTCCGCATTTCCGCACCGAAGGCGGCAGACGTTGATCATCCGGATCCGCCCCGACTCTACGGTCCGTGACCTGGCAAAGCTCGCATCCCGCCGCCTCGGCGTGTCGGACTGGTTTCGCACAGCGACCACTAAGCGAGCTAACGCTAGGCTTGATATAAGGAGGTCGGTTATGGGCATCTTCTCTTGGCTCCGCCGCAAGCCCGCGGATAAGCCGAAGCCGAAGCACAGCCTGATCCGTTACCGGTACGAGGACCCCAAGCTCGAGAAGATCGAGCAAGACGCCGCCGCGGACGTCGCCCAGGTGGAGGAGGACGCCCACTTCTTCCACCGGGACGACTCGAAGTGGGAGGGCTGACCGCGGGCCGTCGCCCGGCCTGCATCTAGCCAGGATTCGGCTCATGTGGAGCATGTTCCGGGCGTACCCATGGCCCGCTCAAAGCCCGATTCCAGATTGCCGTTCGGCGTCAATGAGTTGAACTTGTTCGGACCGTCGGTCGTTGAACGGGCGAGGGAGTTCGTCGCCCGGACGCCGGCCGGGTTCGCGAACCGCTGCCGCAGCCGTCCCCGGATCCGTCCCCGGGGCCGTCACAGAGGCTGCAGCGGGAAACGGACCCGGCCGGCCATCGTCTATCTAGGCTCCTGAACCCGACCGCTACTCCTTCACCATGACCCTGATCTCTCGGTAGCTCTCCCTCGGGATACCGTGCCGTCATGGAACACGCCAGACTCGGCCGGACCGGCCTGCAGGTCTCCAGGCTGTGCCTAGGGACGATGACCTTCGGGCTCCAGAGCGATGAGAGCGCCGCCGTCGCCATCCTCGACCGGGCCGCCGAGGGCGGCATCGACTTCATCGACACGTCGGACGCGTACCCTCTGGGCGGGGACCTGAGCACCCGCGGCATCACCGAGGAGATCCTGGGGCGCTGGCTGCGGGGCAAGCGGGACCGGTTCATCGTGGCCACCAAGTGCTTCGTCCCGACCGGCCCGGCGCCGTTCGACATGGGCAACTCCCGCAAGCACATCATGGCCGCCGTCGATGACTCGCTGAGGCGACTGCAGACCGACTACATCGACCTGTATCAGCTGCACGGATATGACCGCGAAACGCCGATCGACGAGACCCTCGGCGCCCTTGACGACCTCGTCCACTCCGGCAAGGTCCGGTACACCGGCTGCTCGAACTTCCTGACCTACCAGCTGGTCCGGGCCGTCGGCCGCAGCGAGACGCTGCGGCTGGCCCGGTTCGACTCCGTCCAGCCCCGCTACAACCTGCTCTTCCGCCAGATCGAACGGGAGATGCTCCCGTTCTGCCTCGAGGAGGGCGTCGGCGTCATCCCCTACAACCCGGTCGCCGGCGGCCTGCTGTCGGGCAAGCACTCTCGCTCCGCGCCGCCCCCGGAGGGCACCCGCTTCACCCTCGGCACCGCCGGCGGGATGTACCAGGACCGCTACTGGCACGACCGCGAGTTCGACACGGTAGCGGAACTCGCCGAACTGGCCGAGCAGGCCGGCGTAAGCCTGGTCACGCTGTCGGTCGCCTGGGTGCTGGCGAACCAGGCCATCACCGCGCCCATCATCGGAGCGAGCAGGCCCGAGCAGCTGGGCGCGAGCCTGGCCGCCGCGGAACTCAAACTCGACGCCGACCTGAAGCGTCTGCTCGGCGAGCGGACCCACCAGTACCGCATGGGCGACGCCCCCAGGTAGGCCTGACCGGGCGGTAGCCTGCTTGCGGCCCTGATTACACGACGCCCGGAGTCGTCTTCTCATGCTTAGTCACAGTGTCATCGATTCGCTGTTCCCGCCCGACCTGCCCGAGCCGGAGCACTGGGAGCGCCGCTACCCGCCGCGCGACCTGCCCGCGGGGGCGGAGGTCACTCGCCTCGCGCCGAGCCCGACCGGCTTCCTGACCCTCGGCGGCGTGTACACGGCGACCATCAACGCCGACATCGCCCGGCAGACCGGCGGTACCTACCTCATCCGCATCGAGGACACCGACCAGGCGCGCCTGGCCGAGGGCGCCGCTGAGCAGTTCGCGGAGGCGTTCGAGTACTTCTCCATCGCGCCGGACGAGGACGACGAGACCGGCCGCTACGGGCCGTACACCCAGTCGGCGCGGGCGGAGATCTACCTGACCTACGCCCGTGACCTGCTCCGCCGCGGCCTGGCCTACCCGTGCTTCGCGACCAAGCAGGAACTCGAGGAGATCACCGCCCAGCAGCGGGCGGCCGGTGCCCTGCCCGGCTACTACGGCAAGTGGGCCATCTGGCGCGACGCCCCCGAGGAGCAGGTGGCCGAGCGGCTGGCCGCCGGAGACCCGTACGTGGTCAGGTTCCGCTCGCCGGGGCTCGGCGGCGTGAGGGTCAGCTTCACCGACGCGATCCGCGGCGAGCTGACCATGGACGACAACCGGAACGACGCGGTGATCCTGAAGAGCAGCGACGCCGACCTCCGGCTCCCCGTCTACGCCCTCGCACACGCCGTCGACGACCACCTGATGCGGGTCACCCTCGTCCTGCGCGGTGAGGAGTGGATCTCCTCGGTCCCGCTCCACCTCCAGCTGTTCGATGCCCTCGGCTTCGAGCGGGTCAGGTACGGGCACATCGCCGCGCTGATGAAGCAGGACGGCGGGAGCCGCCGCAAGCTGTCCAAGCGCAAGGACCCCGAGGCCACCGTCAGCTTCTACATCGAGCAGGGCTTCCCGGCGCCGGCCGTGCAGTACTACCTGCGCGGCCTGGCCAACGGCCGGCTCGCCGAGATGCCCCTGGCGCAGGCGCTGTCCGCGCCGATCAGGCTCGCCGAATGCGGCACCGCCGGGCCCCTGGTCGACATGGTCAAGCTCGACGACATCTGCGCGGACTACATCGCCACCCTGCCCGGAGATCAGATCCTCGCGGAAGTCGCCGCGTGGGCTTACCGCTTCACGCCGGATCTCACGATGGTCCTGTCGGCCGAGCACGCGCTGGCCCTGCGGGCCCTGGCCATCGAGCGCGACGGGGTCCCGAACCCGCGCAAGGACCTGCGGAAGTGGGCCGACTTCCTGCCCGTCTACGGGTACTTCTTCCCCGAGCTGTTCGTGCCGGTGACCGATCCGGAGGATCCCCGGTTCGGCGGACTCGATCCGGACCTGGTCCGGGCGATCGCCGACGGGTTCGCCCGTGCGTACGCACCGCCGGGGGAGGACCTCAGCCTGTGGTTCGGCCAGATCCGTCAGCTCGCGGCGGACCTCGGGTTCGCG
>Ga0335074_10006295_pt1 | contig 16476 bp, 14 predicted proteins | sample Lox_Sample_23_FD_206715 | JGI IMG/M metagenome (GOLD analysis project Ga0335074, IMG submission 206715) | Soil microbial communities from Loxahatchee National Wildlife Refuge, Florida, United States - Lox_Sample_2.3 | ecosystem: Environmental > Terrestrial > Soil > Wetlands | place: USA...
TGGGTCAGCGTCGCGGCAAGATCCTGCTGCACCAGCGGATCGCCTTCCTTCAGCACGGTGCCGTTCCGGCTGAATACGGCGCGCGCGGCCGGATCGGCCATCAGCGGACCGGCCACCACCGACAGGTCGTTGGCCAGAGCGCGCGAGACGGGGATGCCGAAGCGCGCCATGCGCTCGGCCGGAACGACCAGGCTCTCGAACGGGAGGCGCCCATAGCGCGCGTGCAGCAGATAGAGACCTCGGGCGAGCATGGGCACGGCCGCCGGCCGATCGGCGTCGGGGCCAACCTGCGCAGGCGGGCGCGGCAGGAACATGATCGCCTGCGGCGTGCCGCCGTTCACCGACTTGGCACCGGGCGAATAGGCCAGGCACGCGCCGCCCGCGCCCAGGCTGGCGCGCGAGGGCAGCGTGACCGCCAGCGCCAGCCCTACCGCCACCGCGGCATCGGCCGCGTTGCCGCCCAGCGAGAGCACGTCGCGCCCGACCAGCGCGGCGCGCGGCTCGTCGGCGACCACGCCGCCCAGGAAGCCCTGGACGTGGCCCAGTTGGCCAACCGGAGGGGCCGAGCTGCCGAACGGGTTCATGCCCGAGAGCGACCCGCACGAGGCATTGAACAAGGTCAGTCCGGACAGGACGACGGCACGCCAAGCCGCTAGGATCGCGCGCATGTTGCGCGCCGGTGCCACGCCTTTGCTCTGCAAGTCTGCTGATCCTTGTTCGGGGCGGCCGGCCGTGCCCGTGCTGGTCCACGTCGTCCTGGTGAGGAGGCGTGCCATAAACAGGTTCTTAACCACCGGCAACTACCCAAAGGATTGCCCATGCCCCGCCTGACCCGCGCTTGCCTGCTATTGCTCGCCGCCGCGTGCCTGCCAGCCTTGCCGAGCGCCGCAGCCGAGCAATTCACGCCGGCGCAGCGCGCCGAAATCGTCGCCATCGTGCGGCAGGCGCTGAAGCAGGACCCTTCCATTCTGCGTGATGCGGTCGCCGCCTTGCAGGCCGACGACGCCGCCCATGCGGCGGCCGAGTCGCAGGCGGTGCTCTCCGCGCATCGCGACATGCTGGTGACGCCGGCCGATCCGACCGCCGGCAATCCGCGCGGCGCTGTTACCATCGTGGAGTTCTTCGACACGCGCTGCCCCTATTGCCGCAGCATGGAACCCACGATGCAGAAGCTGCTCGCCGAGGATCACGAGGTGAAGCTGGTCTACAAGGACCTGCCGATTCTGGGTTCGGCCAGCGTGCTTGGGTCCAAGGCGTTGCTGGCGGCCGAGCGACAGGGCGGATACGACAAGCTGCGCGAGGCAGTGATGCAAATGCCGTCCGACACGACCCTGCCGATGATCCAGGCGGCCGCGGAGAAGCTGGGTCTCAACTGGTCGAAACTGCAACATGACATGCAGTCGCCGGCGATCCAGCAGCAGATCGACGCCAACCTCAAACTGGCGCAGGCGCTGGACATTGATGGCACGCCGGCATTGGTGATCGGCAATCAGATCGTGCCCGGCGCGCTGGACCTGGCGGACTTGCAGAAGGAAGTCGCCGCAGCGCAGGAAACGGCCAAGCGTTAGGAATGACTAACGTCAACCCGTCGCAATCTCGTGCCGTGCGGGGTCAGGATGACCTCGCCGGTCGCTTCCAACGCTTGGCGAGTCATTGCTTCGCGGAGCGACGCGGGTGCCGGCACGTGACGACGCGGGCGCTGAGCAAAGCCGGGCGTCGAGCGAAGACGGGCGTCGAACGAAGGGCGTGGGTGTCCAACCAGCACAAACTGTAACAATTACGCCCCTGTTGACTGTAGCTAGCGCCCCGCCATAGATTGCGTCAGGCGGTCGTTGTTTAGACAAAACGGCCCGGGAAGGCAAGCGTCACTGTCATGCGGAAGAATACCCTGCGCTGCCTTCCATCCCACCCGACCGACCGAGCATGGCATCATTGAGGTGCGTGAGCCTGAACCACGTTTGACGGGCCTGCAGTCGTTCCACGTCGCCCCAACTTCTTTTGTGTTCACCATCCTTCTGGGATTGTTCGCGGCACTTCCTGCCCTGTCGATTGATCTCAGCGCACCGACGCTGCCGCTTCTCCCGCGCGTTCTACAAACGACTGTCACGATAGCGGGTCTTACCCTGTCGTTTTTCATGGTCGGTTTCGCATTGGGGCAACTCGGTGCGGGAAAACTCTCGGACGCAAGAGGACGCCGCCCGGTTTTGCTGGCCGGACTGGCATGCTTCACCTTGTCGGGGATCGCTTGCTCACTGTCACAATCCGGGATCGAATTGCTGGCTTCGCGGTGCCTGCAAGGTTTTGGCGCCGGCTCCTGTGCGGTCATATCCTTTGCGGTCGTGCAAGATCTTTTCGAAGGAGAGGCCGCACGCACAAAGCGAGCATATGTCGCGACTGTTCTCTCCGCCGTGCCGGTGCTTGCACCGGCATTGGGTTCGGTGCTGGTGGATCAGTTTGGCTGGCGATCCGTCCATGTGGTGCTCGCAGCAGGCGGCACCGTCTTGCTCGCCGTCGTCGGCTTGTGCGTGCCGGAAAGCCGTCGGAGGCAACGCGACGCGCAGCACGGCTCGCCCGGCGACGGTCCGAGGTCTCTCTGGAACGACCGCGTGTTCCTGCGCACGGCGCTTGCCAATGCGCTGAGCTATGGCGTCATCTTCTCATACATTGCCGGCTCGCCGATCGTTATCATTCGTCAAATGGGTTATTCGCAGGCGGTATTCGCCGCTGTCTTTGCCTGCACTGCGGTGGCGCTCACCTTGGGCGCCGCGAGCAGTGGGATGCTGGCGCGGCGCGGAACCAGCACAGCCACGGCGATCCGGGGCGGCCTTATCGTTTCTGTCGCCGCGACACTGGCGCTCGCAGCATTCGGCCTGACCGGCGTCTCCGCGGCCATCATCGTGCCGCTGCTATTGGTGGTGTTGTTCTGCCGCGGCATCGTTGTCCCGAATCTGCAGCACGTCGCGATCACGCGCTGGAGCGAGCGGGCCGGAACCGCATCGGCGCTGGTCGGGGTCTCGCAATTGCTGGGCGGCGCTCTTGCCAGCGTCGTCGTGGCCGCGCTGTTGCCCTACCTGCGGTTGAACGCTGTGCTGGTTCCGATGGCGATGCTGGCGGTGGCGGCGTGGCTTACGTGGCGGCCGCCTCGTCCGTGATCCGGTCTTCTTCGAGCGGTTGTGCCTTAACAAGCAGTGACGGATCGAACGGACAGAGCCGCCGCTTGCGAACCATGACCGCATACTCTCCCTGGCGGATCGTCGGGTGCGGGTTGGGCAGCAGCACTTTTCCCAACCGGCCCCAGTCGTCCGCCGACAGGTCGGCGGCGTCCGAGCACGCGAAGGAGGAAAGCGTCTCTTCGCGATACGCAAGCTGCGGCAGCGGCTGGACCTGAATGATGGGGACCTGCGACCTGATGTGCACGGTCGTATCTGTCCTGGTCAGCCGGAAATTGGTGAATAGCGGGCCGAACCACAGGTCGGTCTCGATGATGCCCTCCCACGCGACCACGCCCGGGATGGCGGGGATGTTCACCGGAGGCCTTACCGAAAGGCTCCAGCCGGGCCGGGTCCTGGCAAGCAGGCCGGTCCACATCTGCACCCCGCCGACCTCGGGCAGCGCAGTCAGGAACGGAGGCGAGTAGCCCCGCATGGCTTCCGGCGCCGAGGCATCGAATTCCGTTGCGTAGTCCGGGAACTGGACCGCGCCGCTGTCGGTGCCGCTCAGAGGCATCCAGCGCTCGTCCTCGCCGTAGGACCAAAAGATTTGCTCGCCGTCCCACAACAGGCGGATGTCCAGGGGAGGAAAAACCCAGTAGCCGAAGCCGGTGGCCGATGTTAGAGCGTCACAGTAACGCATGCCGCGGCTTGGCAGATAGCCGGCGGCGGCCCGCTCGGCCCGTTTGGCAGGGCGCGTCGCGCGGATCAGGCGAAAGAATTCGACGATTGGAGTTTCAGTCATTGCTTTGATGCGGAAGGGCCAAGCCTCCCTGCCCTGAGGTTGGCTTGGCCGCGTTCCTGCTCCATCAGGCCGTGGATTAGAAGGAAATGCACCCCGCCCCGATTCGGGTACGCCCTGCGTCCTTGGTCTCCGGACGCGTCTTCGTGCTCTCGTCGTAGTGGATGCATCCGGCGCCGATGCGCACGCGGCCCATGTCCTTCGTCGCCTTCGGCTCACCAGCCTTTACCTCAGCGACAGCCCCGATCTCTTTGTTGCTCATTGTCAATCCTTTCAAGAAGAGACGGTGCCTTTTTGCACCGCCGACTGAAACCATTATGAAAGTTTTTCGTCCTTGTAAATGATTAATGGTGCCTCGGACCAACGTTAAATCTCCGTTATATGATTGTTGTTATGCACAATCCGCTCTGCGGCCTGCACGGTCGGCCTCCATCGCCGGCTCAGTCAAGTCGGGGACCAGTTCGGATGCGTGGTGGGGCGGTTCCAGCGAATGATTGATGGAATGTGTCCGCCTGCGGATTTTTGCACGCGGCCCGCCGTTGCAATCGAATTGGAACGACTGCCGGGGCAACGTAGCTCGACGGCAGCCCGGGCCGGGCAAGCGATTGAACCCGCATGCTGCAGAAGCCGGACTAGTTGGGGGGCCCATCCCAGGCTCAGCCGATGAGGGTACGGAAGCGACCAGGGTTCGAAACCGAAGAAAGTATCGGGCAGTGATCATCGACCGCGGCTTGTTGCTGGAGCACCTTGGGCGCCTGGCAGCCGATGTAACCGGAACATCTTTCGCGATGATCCAGGTGGTGGGTGAGCGAAAGGAGCTTGGAGCCAGAAGGGCGACGGTCGGGCTGTCAGCGCCGCAAGTGGACGCGCTGCCTCAACTGGAGATCCTCGTGAACCCGGCGCAGGGGCTGGCGGTCATCCCGGACGTGACAGCGGACCCGCGGTACACCAGGCTCGCACCAGCTTTCGCCGGCTCCACGTTCCGAAAGTTGATCTACCGCAAGCTGGTATCGTTGGGACATGAGCATCTCGGCTTCATTTGCCTGGTCGACGATGTGTCCCATACCGACCCGACCGCTGCGCAACTCGAATCTTTGGGTCACATAGCAAATATCATCATATCGGATCGCCAACGTGAGCAGCGGCACTTGCATCTCGTCCACGTAGCAGACCGCGCGCTCCGGATCGAGCGCATGCTGCACCTGGTCTCGGAGGCCGACACCTGCGCAGACGCGCTAAGCAGGGTACTTGAGGCGCTGTGTCGCTTTCATGGCGCTTCGATCGGCCAGATCCATCAGCTCATCCGGCCAGATAAACCCTTGTTCGAGATCAGCCGCTTCGACGATATGGCCCGGGGCGATAACGACCGCGAATCCGACGAAAAATTCGCCACGCTGGCTACGCTCGCGATGGAAGCGATCCGTGGCAACAAGCCCTTCGTCACCCACAGCTCACAGATCGAGCCTTCGCAGGTCGCGACCGACTTCGCCGCGCTCCAAGTTCATTGCCACGTATCCGTGCCTATCTGGGTGCATCAACAGCGCTTCGGCATCTCGCTCGCCTTCGCAACGGACAAGTCTGAGCCCGATCTTGTGGCCGCAGATGTCATGTCGCTCGGAGACGCGGTGCGGCCGGTATTGCTGCAAAAAGTGACCGAAGAGCGCATGCGGTTCGCCGCCTACCACGACGACCTCACTCGACTTCCGAATCGCCTCATGTTCCTGGAGCGGCTAGGAACGGTACTTGCCGCGGCGCGATCCGGCGCGGAGAGTTTCGCCGTTCTGAGTCTGGATCTGGATGGTTTCAAGCTGGCCAACGACACCTATGGCCACGGCTTTGGCGACAACCTTCTTGTCTGTGTGGCACAGCGGCTGCGCGAAGTAGCCGTGGGCAGCAATACTGTCGCCAGAATGGGTGGCGATGAATTCGCGGTCATTGAACTCGGTGACAAGCAGCCGGCCAACGTCGATGCTCTAGCACAACAAATACTTGCGGCAATCTCCCAGCCGTTCGAGTTGGCCGGCCAGAGCGTTACCATCGGGGTTTCAATCGGCGTCGCGGTATACCCGCAGCATGGCGAAAGCCCCGACTTGCTGCTGCGCAGCGCCGACCAGGCTCTCTATTGCGCGAAAAAGGCTGGCCGAAATACGTATCATATCTACGACCCCGCGCTCCAGGCGGAGGAGCGCACGTCGGCGCAGATTGAAAGATATCTGAAGGAGGCGGTCGACCGTGGTACGCTGACGCTGGCGTACCAGCCGATCTGCGACATCGAGTTATCGTCGATTGTCGGGTTTGAGGCGCTTTTGCGATGGCGTCATCCCGTCCTGGGCACCGTTGGGCCTGACAAGTTCATACCGATCGCCGAAAAAAGCGGCTTGATTGTCCCACTGGGTAGATGGGTCCTGGAAACCGCCTGTGCCGATGCAGCCGCATGGGAGCAGCCCGCGACGGTCTCCGTGAACCTGTCGCCCTTGCAGTTTCGCCAGTCCGACCTGCCGTGGCAGATCGCCGACGTGCTAAGCCGCACGGGCCTGCCGCCCGAACGTCTCAAGCTGGAGGTCACCGAGGGCCTTCTGCTGGACGAATCGGAACTCGTCCTCAAGACCATGCGTGCGCTTCACGCACAGGGGATTCGCGTCGTGCTCGACGATTTTGGCACGGCCTATGCCGGCATCAACTATCTGCGGCGATATCCGTTCGACGGCATCAAGATCGACAAATCCTTTGTGCGGGATCTCAACGAAGACAAGACGACCCTGGCCATCGTGGAGGCGATCCTGTCGCTCGCCAACAGTCTCGCCCTCGCGGTCGTGGCAGAGGGCGTGGAGACCGAGCGTGAACTGAACGTGCTCCGGAGGCTGGGTTGCCATCTTATTCAAGGATACCTGGTCGGCAAGCCGGTGGATGACCGGCAGGTGCACCTGCTGTTACGGCGCCCTTGGACAGGACATGCTGCAATCGACCGCGCGAGTGCGCGGCCGCGACATCCGGCGGACCAACCTCGCGCCGCTTGCCTGACCACCGTCAATCCGCTAGCCGACGTTATTGCCGGCTCATCCTACAGCGCCATGAAAGAGCCAGGTGCGATACGGCGGGACAGGCGCAGCGAGCCCAGGCCAACTCATGTGCCTGTTGCCCCCGACAAAGTTGCATTTTCGCGATCCATCGGCGTTGCGGATTGAAATTTGACAGTGCAATGCCGCGGATAGAGCCCACCAGGCACCATTTGGGATGGCGGTTGGCGGTGTTGCCGTTCCGCAGCAAGGGACTGTCCGCGGGACCCGGAATCGCCCTCGGCATGGCCGAGGAAATTTCCGCTGCCCTCGCCCGGTTCGACCTGCCGCGCCTGGTCGCCACGGCAACCTTCTGGGATGGAATCGGTCCCGCGGCGGACGCAAGGTCAATCTGTCGTACACACCAGCTTGATTATGTCATTGACGGCACCATCGAGACCAAGGGAAACGATATTACAGTCGATGTATCGCTGCTGGATGTCGTGCTCGATTTCGACGTGGTCTGGCATGGCCATTTCGACGGTACGCTGGGCGATCTGTTCTCATTGCAGCACCGCATCGCTTTCCAGACGGTACGCCACGTCGATCCGGACATGTCGCATGGCAATGCGGATGCGATGGCGCCGATCAGAACCGAAATCGCCGAGGCGCATCAATGCGTTCTGACCGCGATACAGGGCATCTTCCGTCTCGACCGTCAAACTTTTGTTCAGGCCCGGGATTACCTGCTGCGCGCCATAGATCTTGATGACGAATATGCGGCAGCGCACGCCTGGCTTGCGTACTGGAGCCTGATTGCCGCCGGCTACGGCTGGCTCGAAAATCCCCGCGCGGTCATGGAGCTTGCCGGCACAGCCGCTTCCCGCGCCATACAGCTCGACCCGTTCGACGCGCGCGCTGTCGCAATCGCAGGCCATGTCCGGGCCTATCTGTTCCACGACGTACCACATGCGCTGGAATTGCTCGCCAGAGCCATTGAACTCAATCCAAACTTGCCGATTGCCTGGACCATGAGCAGTTGGTCAAGAATTTATAATGGGGAACATGTGATGGCGGTCCGCCATGCCATGATGGCGCAATCGCTGTCACCGCGCGATCCGCATATTTGGCTCGCGGAGCATTCCTTCTCGACGGCGCAGCTCTTCAACCGAAACCTGGAGGAAGCAGATGCACTTGCCGCGGTCGTGCTGGAACGAAATCCTGACCATGTGTCCGCACTCAATTGCCGGCTGGCAATCCTCGGCCATCTTGGACGCGCGGATGAAGCCAGCCATCATCTCGCAATGCTGCGAAAGTTCGACCCTCAGGTAACCGCGGCACGAATTGCATCCCGGATGCCGTTGCGGCCGGCGGACAAGGGCTTCTACATGGAGGGACTGGAGCGGGCCGGTGTGCCTCGGTCATGACGAAAATTCGATCGTGCAGGCCCCGATTTGCGCCCAGGATGGCACGGACAATTGTGATACAATAAACTGTGGATGGCGCACCCCCGTCCGGTGCGCCCGGGCACGCATCCTAGTCCGGTGACACATCTCCCATCGTAACCGGAGCGCAGTGCTCAACCCGATCCGCCAGCGCATCCAGTTCGTCCGCGAGCCCCAGCACGTCGCGTTGTGCGTCGTCATGGCCGGACAGAATTGTGGCGTAATGCCGATAGCGCGCTGCCCGTGCCCGTATCCGCGCAGGCATCTCGACAGCCTGTGGCTTTGGCTCGTGCTCCATGGCCTCCGTAACGGATGGCTGTCCGAAAAGTTCTTCCTAATTAACTGATTGGAACTTAATGCTGCGGCCAGAATTATGCTTCGTTCTGCCACACCCCATACGCCTTCAACCGTTCCTGGAGCAATCGCACCAGGGTGGCCGCAGCTCCGGCGCGCTCCTCGCGCGGAAGGCTATCGGCGACCGCATAGGCCGCGCCCTCGATCAGCACCCCGATCACCCCATAGGGATCGATGTCTTCATCCAGAGCGGAACGGATCGCAGCGCTGAGAGACTGCAAAGCACGGTCGTCGTCGCCGGTGTGGGAGCCATCCATTCACGCAGCATACGTCGGCCCGTCGTGATGGGAAATCCCACCATCGCAGCGGACACCGGGGCGGCAATCAACCACGCAAGATGCGCAGAATCGAAAGCACGGCCGCGGCGTCGGCAGTTCGCGCCCCATCGGGCGGGTGCCAGCCGTCGTGAGGCATGGCCGCTACTCGGTCGGGTCCAGCGCCTTCGATTCGCAGCCCGGCGCCGGCTGGTCGAGACCGGCAGCGCGTTCCTCATATTCCGTCGCCAGCGACAGCAGCGCCTGCTCTGCCTTCGCATCGAGAATCTGCTTTGCCAGCCGCCGGAATCGGGCGGCTTGCTCCAACAAAAATGACTTTTCGTCCGCCACGTTTTCAGTCCGGCCATGCGTGCCGGCTTCTACCGAAGGATGGGAACGGCCACATTGATGTGGATCAAGCGACATCCTTGCGGAAACGCCTCTGATCGGCGCGGTGCGGCCGGCAACACCCGTCACCGGCCGGTCTGGCCGCCTATTTCCGACGCAACAGCAACAGGCGCGACGCGAGGCTGACCACGAGCACGAATGCGGTGGTGAGAAGGGCGGCCGCGTAGGCCAGGGCGTTCGCGGAGGCGAACGGCTCATTGATGAATGCCCAGATCACATAGGTCAGGTAGCCGATCGGCGACCGCACCAGGTGGCCGTTCCACAGATAGCTCGACCAGCCCGCCGTGTAGAGCAAGGGCGCGGTCTCGCCGACCGAGATCGCCAACGCCAGCAACACCCCGGTGACCACGCCAGGCAATGCGTATCGCATGCTCAGGCTGAACGTCACACGCGCCGGACCGGCGCCGAGCGCATAGCCTGCCTCCCGCAATTCCGACGGCACCTCGCGCAGGGCCATTTCCGTGGTGCGGCAGATATAAGGCAGGCACAGCACGGCGAGCGTGATGCTGGCGGCGGCAATCGAGAAATGCCAGCCCAGCCATTCCACCATCGTGATATAGCCGAAATAGCCCAGCACGATGGACGGCACGCCTACCAGCACGTCCGACAGGAAACGAATGACACGGGCCCAATGCGTCCATCGGTATTCCGACACATAGATGCCGGCCGCGATGCCGAATGGCACCGCCAGGATCAACGTGCCGACTGCGATCGCCACAGTTCCCTCGATGGCGTTCAGCAGGCCTCCGCCGGTGCCCTGGGTGACCTGAGTGAACACCGCCGGGGTCAGCGCACCGACGCCGCGCACCAGCACCATGCCGAGGATCCACAGCATGGCCCCGCCCAACAATACGAGCGACCCTGCGCAAAGCGTCCAGCCGACCCCCGCGAGCAATTCACGCCGCCGCTGGCGGATGCGGTATGCGCTGCGTCGCAGCGTAGCCCCGCGCGAAACCGGAAGCGCCGACGTACTCATGCGTTGCGCCGATGGCGGGGGTCGAAACCGGCCAAAATCAGGCGCGCCACGGCGTTCACTGCAATCGAAATAATACACAGCACCAGCGCGATTTCGGCCAGCGAGCGCACCGCCAGGCCGGTCGGGTCCTGCAATGCGCTGTCGAGCTGGGAGGCGATGAAGGCCGCCATGGTAGAGATGGGCGCGTAGATCGTCTGCGGCAGCGTGTTCAGCGCATTGCCGGAGACCATCAGCACCGCCATCGTTTCCCCCAGGGCGCGGCCGGTGGCCAGCACGCAGGCGCCAATCAAGACCGAGCGCAGGCCGGGCAGGATGACGCGCCACACCGTTTCGAACCGTGTGGCGCCGAGGGCTGCCGCCGATTCGCGGACAGCGGCAGGTTGGCTGTCGATCGCGTCGCGCAGGGTGGCGGCGATCAGCGGCACGATCATCAGCGACAGCACGATGCCGGAGGTGAGCAAGCCGAAGCCGCTGCCGGTGGGTTCGCCGAATCCGGGTAGCCAGCCCAGCGTGTCCGCCATGGCCGGGAAGACATAATGCGCCATCAGCGGCACCACGGCGGCGTAGCCCCACAGGCCGAAGACCACGCTGGGAATTGCCGCCAGCAATTCGACCAGGAAGGAAAGCCATAGTCGCGGGCGCGGCGGCACCGCTTCGGCCAGGAAGATCGCAGCGCCGACGCCAATCGGCACCGCGAGCAACAAGGCGATCAGGGTTGAAAGCAGTGTGCCGACGATCAAAAAGAAGATGCCATAGCTGGCGCCCGGCAGGATATCGACGCCGCCAACGCTGACCGGATCGGCGTAGAGGCTGCCAAGGTTCCAGTGCATCCCGCCCAGGAAGCTGACGCCGTTGTAATCGATCGCCGGCCAGGCGTAGATCGCGAGAAACGCTAGGACGGCGACCATGCTGGCCGGCACCATGCCCCCCAGCGTGGCCAGGAGCGTACGGAACTTCATGATGGCAGACTAACCCCCCGGCCTCGGCGCGGTTGCGCCGGGATCCGGTGGCAATACCAGCCTTCTGTCACCCGCTGATCTTCGCGATCTGCGCGTCGCTGAGCTTGCGGACGCTGGCAGGCAGCGGCACGAAGCTGACCTGGTGCATGAAACTGGCCGCATTACCACCGGTGCCGCTGAGCGCCCAGCGCAGGAAGGTCTTCAAGTCCTGCGCGGACTGCACGTCGGACTGGGTCGACTTGATGATAGCATATTCGTAGTTGATGATGGGATAGGAGTCGGCGCCTGGTGCGAAGATCAGGCTGATCCGCTCGTCCTTCGGCGTCTTGGCAACCATGGCGTTGGCCGCGGATTGCACTGTCGCATTCGTCGGCAGCACGAACTTGCCAGCTCGGTTCTCCAGCATCGCCTCGCCCAGCTTGTCCTGCGCGATCGGGCCCTTGAAGCTGATGCCGATATAGGCGATCGAATACGGCGTCTGGTTCACCGTGTTGACCATGCCTTGGTTGCCTTCGGCACCCAGCCCGCCGTTGACGGAGGGCCAGCTTATCGTGGTGCCGTAGGCGATGCTCTTGGCCCAGTCCGGCGTCGTGTCGGACAGGTACTGGGTAAAGATGAAGGTATCGCCGCTGCCGTCGGTGCGGTGCACCGGGACGATGGTATTGTCTGGCAGCTTGACGCTCGGGTTCAGCTTCGCGATCTCAGGATCGTTCCACTTGGTTATCTTGCCCTGGTAGATGCCGGCAAGCACCGGGCCGCTGAGCTTGAGGTGCTCGTTGTTCAGCCCGGGCAGGTTGTAGTTCACCATTTGGCTGGAGATCGCGAGCGGAATGTTCAACATTTCCGGATGCTGCTTCTCCAGCGCGTTGCTGAGGTAGGCATCAGACGCACCGATTTGCGCGAGGCCAGAGACCGATTCGGAAATTCCCGTACCACTGCCTGTGCTCTGCGTGGTAATCTGCACGCCGGGGTATGTTTTGGTATAGACTGGCACCCAGATGTTGAATAGCGGATAGAGCAGGCTGGAGCCGGTCTCCAGCAGGCGTCCGGATTCGGCGGCGGAAGCTCCGCCGACCGTCGCAAGGCCCAACGCGGCCACGCCGAGCAGGGCAAGTTTTGACCATCGGCGAGGGCGCCCCATGTACATGGCATTCTCCGTTTGGGAACTGGGATGGCGGATAGCTACCGAACACCGGGACGTTGCGCCATCAGGGGGCAACAGGCGAATACACTGATTCATAAAAACTTCAAATTCCACGAAATATTGATTGATCGTGGATCGAATTTAATCTCCCGGCCATTCCCGCGAAATATCCAGCGGTCCGAAGGGTCTTTTCCCATCCATTACATTGCGTCCACGAATAACCCCACAATCCTGTCTGAACGCGCGTGACACCCGACACATCGGTCGTGAATTACATCTGCACAGAGCTTACCGCGGTCTCCAGCTCTTCAAACGTCGGCATATGCTGGCTGGGTACCATCTTGCGGCCGGACTCGACGCTGACCTGCGGTGCATTCCCATGCAGGTGCGTCACCAAAACCGCACGAATGACTTCGTAGTATTTGGCCTCCTCCTCCACCACGCTTTTCAGGCGGCCGGCGAACGGCCCCACCAAACCGTATGCCAGCAACACGCCCAGGAACGTGCCGGTAAGCGCGCTGGCAATCATCGCGCCGAGGATCGCCGGTGGGCGGTCGATATGCGACATCGTTTTGATCACGCCCAGCACCGCCGCGACGATACCCAGGGCCGGCAACCCGTCAGCCATGGTCTGCAACGAATGCGCACCGTGCAGCTCCTCATTCAGCATCTTCTTTAGTTCCCGCGCCATGACGTCCTCGATCTGGTTCGGGTCGTCGGCATTCATCCCCACCATGCGCAGATAATCGCAGATCGTTGCCGTAGCAAACGCGTTCGCGAGAATGCGCGGGAACTTCTGGAAAGCGGCGCTTTCCTGCGGCTTTTCGATATGCGGCTCGACCGCCATGTTACCTTTGGTACTCGCCAGGCGCACCAGAAAGTACAACAACGACAGCAGGTCGATGTAATCCGTCCTGGCGAACGCGGAACCCGTGAAGATCTTGCCGAATTTTCCCACCGCGTGCTTCACGTCGTGCAAACTGTTGCTCATCAAGAATGAACCGATTGCGGCTCCGCCGATCGTCCACAGCTCGAACGGCAGCGCCTCCGCCAGCGGCGCGACCGCGCCGCCCGACGCAAGATAGCTGCCGAACACGCAGGCCAAAAGAAACACCAGGGCGCCGATCGACAGCATGACGTGGTGCTACCGTGCCACCGTTCCCGGCGCCGTGGCCGCCGGTGGCGCGGATGCTGATGCAGCCTGGCCAGTACCTCGCAGCACGATGATCGCGATTCTCCGGTTGGCCGCTGCCAACGGATCCTTCGGCAGCAACAGGTCACGATCGGCATTGCCGGTGACCGAGCGGATGCGCGCGTCCGACAGTCCACCCTCCATCAGCAACCGGCGCGTGGCATTGGCGCGCTCGGTTGAAAGCTCCCAGTTGGTGCGGTCCGGCCCCGGGAACGGCGCGGCATCCGTGTTTCCCGCGATCGAGATCTCCTGCGGCAATCGCATCAGCACCGGCGTGACCTTCTCAAGCAGTAGCTTCGCGCGCTCATTCGGTTCGGCCGAGCCGAACGGGAACATCGGCCGCTGCTCCGAATCCAGAATCTGGATTCGCAATCCTTCCGGAGTCATGTCGATGACAAGCTGCTTCGCCAGTCCCGCGAGCTGCTGATCGCTACCGACGGCGTTGCGAATCTGTTGCGCTGCTTTATCGAACTCGACCTTCTCCCGGCGGTCCTGGGCGGCCTGTATTTCGGCGTCCGTCGGTTCTCGCGGCGGCGCCCCCACAACGGAACCCGTGCTACGGGGCAACGCGGCCTTGGTCGGAGACTCCGCATTCGGCGGCGACACTGTTGCTGGCACCGGCGCAGCCGCAGGGGCGGCAAGGCTGGGCGGGGCACCGGACGGTGCGATGGCGACAGTCGAACCGACCCCGCCATCGGCGGTGGACGGTGGCGGATGGGGCGGCGCAACGGTCGTGGTCGGACCCGGCGGCGGCGGAGCCAACGGCGGCGTTTGCTGGTCCGCCCCGGGCCCCTGGTCGTCGTCGGTGCCGGCACGCTCCGACGAATCCGGGTTGGCGTCGGCGTCCGAAGGGTCCAGCGGCGTGGGATGCGAGCCGACCAGTGCCTGAACTGCGCCACGGTCCGAGACCAGGGCACCCCGATCGAACGCCGTATGTCCGCCAAACGGATTGCCGGTCCCGGACGACGCGTGGCTCAACAGACTGTTCGGGCTGAAATAATCGGCCAGGCCTTTGCGCTGGTCCTCGGTGGTAGCGTTCAGCAGCCACATGAGCAGGAAAAACGCCATCATGGCCGTGACGAAGTCGGCGTAGGCCACTTTCCACGCACCGCCATGGCCGGCGGCCTCAACCACCTCTTCCTTTTTGATGACGATGGCAGCCTGGTTGCCGGCGATCCTGCGGTTTGCCTTGCTCATCTGCGCCTCAGCCTGGTGGTCTGGGCGGCAGGATAGGCACGGTTATCTTAATGTTCGGTTGAACGCCGCGGGCCGCGATGCGGGGAAGTCGCTTTTTTCGTACTGCCGAGCACCGCAGGGCTGGTTGGAGCGGGCGCAGGCAACTCTGCCGCTGCCGCATGTGGCACCGGCCCCTTGCCAACTGCGCCTGACGGCCCGATGTAGGGTTCGTCCGGACCAAACCGGTCCTGTTTGTCCCCTGCGCGTGAGGTCAGGCCGCTATGTTCATCGAGACCGAAGGCACCCCCAACCCGGCGACGCTGAAATTCCTGCCCGGCCGCTATGTGATGGAAGCCGGCACCGCGGACTTCGCCAGCCCGTCCACCGCCGTGCGCAGCCCATTGGCTCTGGCCCTGTTCGACCTGCCGGGCGTCGGGCGCGTGTTCCTGGGCAACGACTTCATCACCGTGACGAAGACCGATGAAATCGACTGGGCATCGCTGAAACCGCAGGTCCTGGCGACGATCATGGAACATTTCGTCTCCGGCCGTCCGGTCCTGGAAGGTGCCGTTGACGAGTTGGACGAAGAGGACATCGATCCGGCCGATCAGGAGGTCGTGGAACAGATCAAGGAGCTGTTGGACACGCGGGTTCGCCCGGCCGTGGCCGGCGACGGCGGCGATATCGTGTTCCGCGGCTATCGCGACGGCATCGTGCGGCTGCACATGCAGGGCTCTTGCTCCGGCTGCCCATCGTCGCGCGCCACGCTGAAGCACGGCATCGAAAACATGCTGCGGCATTACGTGCCGGAAGTCGTCGCGGTGGAGCAGGTGGATTTCTGAGGACCATTCTACCCTCCGCAAAGTCACGGTCGCTTTGGGAGAACGCGCCGCCTTGAGCATGCCGCTCGTGCGCGTCCCGCGACGGACTTTTTGACACAAATTGCGCTGTGGCCGCCCTTCTGCAGGACATTGCCCACGCTTGGCTGGGGGCCGGCTGATTGGCGGCCTCATGCGAATTCCTTCGCCAGCGGCCGTTGACGCCATGCGCCTGCGTTTCCATTCTGGGTGGCAGTATTCATGCCCGACCGGGAGATCCGAATGACCATCGATGACGCAGGCCTGGACTTGCTGTTCCGCGAGGCGCGTACCCACAACAAATTCAGCGAAGAGCCGATCCCCGACGAGAAGCTGCACGAGCTTTACGATCTGCTAAAATTCGGTCCGACCTCCGCCAACAGTTCTCCCGCGCGCTTCCTGTTCTTGCGGACCAAGTCGGCGAAGGAACGGCTGGCCCCGGCGCTTTCCTCCGGCAATCTGGCCAAGACGATGGCGGCGCCCGTGACTGTCATCGTCGCCTACGACCCCAAATTCTACGAAAAGCTGCCGAAGTTGTTTCCGCACAATCCGGATGCGACGTCTTGGTTCACCAGCAACGACGCGCTGGCCGCCACCACGGCTTTCCGCAACGGCACGCTGCAAGGCGCCTACCTGATCGTCGCCGCCCGCGCATTGGGGCTGGATACCGGCGGGATGTCCGGCTTCGACAACGACAAGGTGGACCAGGAATTCCTGACCGAGTACGGCTGGCGCTCGAACTTCCTGGTCAATCTCGGCCGCGG
>Ga0335074_10006296_pt1 | contig 16475 bp, 12 predicted proteins | sample Lox_Sample_23_FD_206715 | JGI IMG/M metagenome (GOLD analysis project Ga0335074, IMG submission 206715) | Soil microbial communities from Loxahatchee National Wildlife Refuge, Florida, United States - Lox_Sample_2.3 | ecosystem: Environmental > Terrestrial > Soil > Wetlands | place: USA...
CTTTGCTCATGGTGTGATTCCAGGTTATTTCTTGATGATGCCTTCGGCGATGTTCGGCGGAACCTCGGTGTACTTCGCGAACTCCATCGTGAAGGTCGCGCGTCCCTGGCTCATCGAGCGGACCGTGGTCGCGTAGCCGAACATCTCCGAGAGCGGCACTTCGGCGGTGATCGTCTTGCCGGCCGCCGTCTCGTCCATGCCCATGATCTGGCCGCGCCGCCGGTTCAAATCTCCGATCACATCGCCCGAGTACTCCTCCGGCGTCACGACCTCGACCTTCATGATGGGCTCGAGCAGGACGGGCCGCGCCCTGCGGAAACCCTCCTTGAAGCCGATCGAGCCGGCGATCTTGAAGGCCATCTCGCTCGAGTCGACCTCGTGGTACGAGCCGTCGAACGCCGTCACCTTCACATCCACCACCGGGTAGCCCGCGATGACGCCCGTCTCGCAGGCCTCGCGGATACCCTTGTCGACCGCCGGGATGTACTCCCTCGGTACCGAGCCCCCCGAGATCCCATTGACGAACTCGTAGCCCTTGCCGGCCTCCTGCGGCTCGAGCTTGAGCCACACGTGACCGTACTGGCCGCGCCCGCCCGACTGGCGCACGAACTTGCCCTCGGACTCGACGGCGGCGCGAATCGTCTCGCGGTAGGCCACCTGCGGTTTGCCGACGTTCGCCTCGACCTTGAACTCCCGCTTCATGCGGTCGACGATGATCTCGAGGTGCAGCTCGCCCATGCCCTGGATGATCGTCTGACCCGACTCCTGATCGGTGTTCACGCGAAAGGAGGGGTCCTCCTTCGCGAGGCGCTGCAGGGCGATGCCCATCTTCTCCTGATCGGCCTTGGTCTTCGGCTCCACCGCCACTGCGATGACCGGAGCCGGGAACACCATCTTCTCGAGCGTGATGACCTTCTCCACGTCGCACAGGGTATCGCCCGTGATCACGTCCTTCAGACCGACCGCCGAGGCGATGTCGCCGGCGCGCACTTCCTTGATCTCGGTGCGCTCCGAGGCATGCATCTGCAGCAGCCGTCCGATGCGCTCCTTGCGGTCCTTCGTCGGCACATAGACCGTGTCGCCGGAGTTGAGCGTACCGGAGTAGACGCGGAAGAAGGTGAGATTGCCGACGAACGGGTCGTTCAGGATCTTGAACGCAAGCGCCGAGAACGGCGCCTCATCGTCCGCCTTGCGCGTGATCGGCGCCCCGCGGTCGTCGATGCCCTTCACATCCGGCATGTCGACCGGCGAGGGCATGAACTCGATGATGGCATCGAGCATCGCCTGCACGCCCTTGTTCTTGAACGCCGAGCCGCACATGCACAGGCAGATCTCGTTCCTCAGCGAGCGCTCGCGCAAGCCGCGCCGGATGTCGGCCTCGCTGAGCGTACTCTCCTCGAGGTACTTGCCGAGCAGCTCCTCGTTCGCCTCGGCGGCCGCCTCGATCATCTTGCCGCGGGACTCCTCGGCCTGCGCCACGAGCGCAGGCGGGACGTCGCGGTACTCGAAGCGCATCCCCTGGGTCTCCATGTCCCAGTAGATGGCCTTCATGCGGATGAGGTCGACCACGCCTTCGAAGCCTTCCTCGGCACCGATCGGCAGCTGGATCGGAACGGCATTGCCGCGCAGGCGCTCCTTGATCTGCTGCACGCAGCGCAGGAAATTGGCGCCGGCGCGATCCATCTTGTTGACGAACGCGATGCGCGGGACGCCGTAGCGGTTCATCTGGCGCCACACCGTCTCGGACTGCGGCTGTACGCCGGAGACGGCACAGAACACCGCGACCGCGCTATCGAGCACGCGCAAGCTGCGCTCCACCTCGATCGTGAAGTCGACGTGCCCGGGGGTGTCGATGATGTTGATCCGGTGCTCGGGGAAGGTGTTGTCCATTCCCTTCCAGAAGCACGTGGTCGCCGCGGCCGTGATCGTGATGCCGCGTTCCTGTTCCTGCTCCATGTAATCCATGACGGCCGCACCGTCGTGCACCTCGCCGATCTTGTGCGACACGCCGGTGTAGAACAGGATGCGCTCGGTCGTGGTCGTCTTCCCGGCGTCGATGTGCGCCGAGATGCCGATGTTCCGATAGCGCTCGATGGGCGTTGAGCGGGGCACTGTGAGTCCTAGGTCAAAAAGTAAGGGCGAAGCCTCGCGCTCGAGGCGTCTCGCGACCGCGCTTGCGTCCGCGCGGGGGCCGTACACTCCGGGCGCCCTGCGGCGCCGCCTCGAAACCGGTCACCAGCGATAGTGCGCGAACGCCTTGTTGGCCTCCGCCATGCGGTGCGTGTCCTCGCGCTTGCGGACGGCGGCGCCGCGGCTCTCCGCGGCGTCCATCAGCTCGTGCGCGAGGCGAAATGCCATGGACTTCTCCGAGCGTGCGCGGGCGGCTTCGATCACCCAGCGCATGGCCAGTGTCTGGCGGCGAGTCGCTCGAACTTCAACCGGGACCTGATACGTCGCGCCGCCGACGCGCCGGGATTTCACCTCGACGACCGGCTTGACGTTGTCGAGCGCCTGGGAGAGCACCTCGATCGCCTCCGACCCCTGCTTGCCCGTCTTCTCGGCGATGCGGCTCAGCGCGCCATAGATGATGCGCTCCGCGGCCGACTTCTTCCCGTTCTTCATGATGACGTTCATGAACTTGGCCAGCATGAGATTGCTGAACTTCGGGTCGGGAAGAATCTCACGGACCGGGGCCTGGGCTCGACGCGACATCTGGGTGCTCCTCGCGAATCACTTCTTCGGGCGCTTGGCGCCGTACTTCGAGCGACCTTGCTTGCGCTCGCCCACGCCGGCGCAGTCGAGCGTGCCACGGACGGTGTGGTAGCGCACGCCCGGAAGGTCCTTCACTCGGCCTCCGCGAATGAGCACGACCGAGTGCTCCTGCAGGTTATGGCCCTCGCCGCCGATGTAGCTCGTCACCTCGTAGCCGTTCGTGAGCCGCACCCGGCACACCTTGCGCAGCGCGGAGTTCGGCTTCTTGGGAGTCACCGTGTAGACGCGCGTGCACACGCCACGCTTCTGAGGGGCGGCCCCGAGGGCAGGCACCTTGGTCTTCTCCGGGGGAAGACGGCGGGGTTCGCGGATGAGCTGGGCTGTGGTCGACATGGTTGTGAAGTCGCTCGACGTGGATATTCGACGTGGACACCAGATGAAACACCGGGCCGTCCGAAAAAGACGGCCCGGTGCTTGCGAGAGTTCACTGCTTTCGACCCAGCATGCCTGGGGCTGGGCCGACAAAGGCCGGCGATTCTAGGTATCGACCCTCATCGTGTCAACCGCTGCTGCGGCGCAGTAGCCGAGCTCGAGCAAACGGCACGATCATGGGAACCCGCCGCCGATACTCGCGGTACTCGGTCCCGAGCAGCGCGAGCAGGTCGCGTTCCTCCAGCTGGATCGCGAGGAGGATGTAAGCGGTCGTCGCCGCCGCAAACAGAAGGTGCGCAAGCGTCATGCGTGGCGTCGCCCAGAACGCGAACAGAAAGCCGGCGTAGAGGGGATGGCGAACCAACCGATACGGCCCCGGGCTGCGAAAGCCCACGGGATCATAGCGGCGACCGACCAGCTCGAGCCAGATCTGCCTCAGCCCGAACAGATCGAAGTGGTTGATGAGAAAGGTGGTGGCGAGCACGGTCAGCCAGCCGAACGCGGCAAGTCCGTACAGCACCCACCTGCCGCCCGGATTGCTCACCTCCCAAACGACGCCTCCGAGTGGGCGCCAGAGCGCGAAGAGGATGAGCAGCGCCACGCTCGCGGCGAGCACGTAGGTGCTGCGCTCGGCCGCTTCCGGGATGAACCGTGTCAGCCAGCGCTTGAACGGAAGCCTTGCCATTCCGCTGTGCTGAACGGCGAAAAGCGCGAGGAGACCGAGATCGACGAGCAGGCTGATCCCGAAGGGTGCCTGCGGTGGCGAATCGAGAGCGCTCGGCACCCACAGGTCGTTCACGAACCCGATGGCATAGAGGAATGTGCCGAAGAAGACGACGTAGCTGACGACGCCGTACAGAAAAATGAGTGTTCGCTTGAGCACGCGCAGACCCTCCCCTTCAAGGCCGCTCGGCTTGCGCTACCCTGCCTGGTTCTTCCGAATCTCGGCGGCCCGGTCGTTCACGACGATACTTGTAACCAATTGTACGTCATTATGCAAGGCGGCCCGACGAGGGCGGGGCGCGGTCCACCGCGCCCCGCTTGATCCCTGGCATCACGTCGTTGAGCTGCTCTCTTCCTCGCTGACGCTCGACTCTTCCATGTCCGGCAGGCCGCCGCCCACGTCCATGAAGCTGCGCCGCTCGACCGCTTCGGGCTTGCGACGGCGATGCGCGTGGGCCGCAAAGCCGGTACCGGCCGGAATGAGCCGGCCGACGATGACGTTCTCCTTGAGGCCGCGCAGATCATCCTTCAGGCCCCGCACCGCGGCTTCCGTGAGCACGCGGGTGGTCTCCTGGAAGGATGCCGCCGAGACGAAGGATTCCGTCGCGAGCGAGGCCTTGGTGATGCCGAGCAGCACTGGCTGCAGGCGGGCCGGCCCTTTGCCGCTGTGCTCGATGCGATCGTTGAGGTCGAGCGCACGCGAGCGGTCGAGCTGCTCGCCGCGCAGCAGCGCCGTATCGCCCGCCTCGAGCACCTCGACCTTGCGCAGCATCTGGCGAATGATCACCTCGATGTGCTTGTCGTTGATCTTCACGCCCTGGAGGCGATACACGTCCTGGATCTCGCGCACCAGGTAGTTCGCGAGCGCCTCGACGCCCTGCAGTCGCAGGATATCGTGGGGGTTCGGCTCACCGTCGGCGATCACCTCACCGCGCTCCACCGTCTCGCCCTCGAAGACGTTGAGCTGCCGCCACTTCGGGATGAGCTCCTCGTACTTCTCGCCGTCGTCGCTCGTGATGATGAGACGGCGCTTGCCCTTGGTCTCCTTGCCGAAGCTCACGGTGCCGGTCTTCTCGGCGAGGATCGCTGGATCCTTCGGCTTGCGCGCCTCGAACAGGTCCGCAACGCGCGGCAGGCCACCCGTGATGTCGCGGGTCTTCGACGACTCCTGCGGAATGCGCGCGATCACATCGCCGACGGACACCTTGGCCCCATCTTCGAGGCTGACGAGCGCCCCCGGAGGGAGCGTGTACACCGCGGGGATCTCGGTGTTCGCGAACGTGACTTCCTTGCCCTTGGCGTTGACGAGCTTGATCGTCGGGCGCAGGTCCCGCCCGCCACGCTGCTTGGTATCGAGCACGACGGTGCTGGAGAGTCCCGTCACCTCATCGACCTGCGAGGTGACCGTGAGCCCGTCCACGAAGTCCTGGAACTTGAGGAATCCGGCGACTTCCGTCACGACGGGATGCGTATGCGGATCCCACGTCGCAACCACCTGGCCGGCACCGACCGTGTCCTGCTCCTTCACCGTGATGACCGCGCCGTACGGGATCTTGTAGCGCTCCCGCTCGCGGCCGAAGTCGTCCACCACGCCGATCTCGCCGGAGCGCGAGACCGCAACGAGGTGGCCCTTCTCGTGCTGGACCGTCTTGATGTGGTGGAAGCGGATGATGCCCTTGTTGCGCACCTCGACGCTGCTCGCCGCGGCCGCGCGTGATGCCGCCCCGCCGATGTGGAAGGTGCGCATCGTGAGCTGCGTGCCCGGCTCACCGATCGACTGCGCCGCGATGACGCCCACCGCCTCGCCGATGCTGATCGAGCGCCCGCGCGCGAGATCGCGCCCGTAGCAGGACGAGCACACCCCGTACCGCGTCTCGCACGTGATGGGAGAGCGCACGTTCAGCTGATCGATGCCTTCGGCCTCGAGCTCGCGCACGAGCTTCTCATCGAGCAGCGTGCCCTCGGCAATCAGCACCTCCTCGGTGCCGGGCTTCTTCACGGATTGCGCGAGCACGCGTCCGAGGACGCGCTCGCCCAGGCCCTCGACCACATCGCCACCCTCGACGAGCGGCGCCATGGCGAGTCCCTGGCGCGTCCCGCAATCGATCTCGGTCACGACCAGGTCCTGCGCCACGTCCACGAGCCGGCGCGTGAGATAGCCGGAGTTGGCCGTCTTCAGCGCCGTGTCCGCGAGGCCCTTGCGCGCCCCGTGCGTGGAGATGAAGTACTGCAGAACGTTCAAGCCCTCGCGGAAGTTCGCCGTGATCGGCGTCTCGATGATCGAGCCGTCGGGCTTTGCCATCAGGCCGCGCATGCCGGCCAGCTGGCGAATCTGCGCGGCGGAGCCGCGCGCGCCCGAGTCGGCCATCATGAAGATCGAGTTGAAGGACTTCTGCTTCTGCCTCTGACCCTTCACATCGGTCGCCTCCTCGCTCCCGAGCTTCTCCATCATGGCCTTGGCCACCTGATCGTTGGCGCGCGACCAGATGTCCACGACCTTGTTGTAGCGCTCGCCGTTCGTCACGAGTCCCGAGGCGTACTGATCCTGGATCTCCTTCACCTCGCGATCGGCCGCAGCGACCAGCTTCGTCTTCTGGTCCGGGATCACGATGTCATCGATGCCGAAGGACACGCCCGCGCGCGTCGCGTAGTAGAAGCCCGTGTACATGAGCTGATCGGCGAAGATGACCGTCTCCTTGAGGCCGAGCGTGCGGTAGCACGCGTTGATCGTCGCGGAGATCGCCTTCTTCGTCATGTCCTGGTTGACCAGGTCGAACGTGAGCCCGCGCGGCAGGATCTCGGAGAGCAGCGCGCGGCCGACCGTCGTGTCGACGTGACGCGTGCGCTCGAGCGTGCTTCCGCCCTCGCCGGCGACGTGCTCCCGGAGCCGCACCTTGACCCGAGCCTGCAGATCGACCGAGCGGCTCTCGTACGCGCGGTGCACCTCGTGCACGTCGGAGAAGGCCATGCCCTCACCGCGCGCGCCGACGCGCTCGCGCGTCATGTAGTAGAGCCCGAGCACCACGTCCTGCGAGGGCACGATGATCGGGTCGCCGTTCGCAGGCGACAGAATGTTGTTCGAGGAGAGCATGAGCGCGCGCGCCTCGAGCTGCGCCTCGAGCGAGAGGGGCACGTGCACCGCCATCTGGTCGCCGTCGAAGTCGGCGTTGAAGGCCGTGCACACGAGCGGATGCAGCTGAATCGCCTTGCCCTCGATCAGCACCGGCTCGAACGCCTGGATGCCGAGTCGATGCAGGGTCGGTGCGCGGTTCAAGAGCACGGGATGCTCGCGAATGACCTCCTCGAGGATATCCCACACCTCGGGTCCCTCGCGCTCGACCAGGCGCTTGGCCGCCTTGATGGTCGACGCCTCGCCCCGCAGCTGCAGCTTCTGGAAGATGAACGGCTTGAACAGCTCGAGCGCCATCTTCTTCGGCAGTCCGCACTGATGCAGGCGCAGCGTCGGGCCGACCACGATGACCGAGCGGCCCGAGTAGTCCACGCGCTTGCCGAGCAGATTCTGGCGAAAGCGCCCCTGCTTGCCCTTGATCATGTCCGCGAGGGACTTGAGCGGGCGCTTGTTCGAGCCCGTGATGGCGCGACCGCGACGGCCGTTGTCGAGCAGCGCGTCCACCGCTTCCTGCAGCATGCGCTTCTCGTTGCGCACGATGATGTCCGGGGCGTTGAGCTCGAGCAGCCGGCGCAGGCGGTTGTTGCGGTTGATGACGCGGCGATACAGGTCGTTCAGGTCCGACGTGGCGAACCGGCCACCATCGAGCGGCACGAGCGGACGCAGATCCGGCGGCAGCACCGGCAGCACCGTCATGACCATCCACTCGGGCTTGTTGCCCGACTCGATGAACGACTCGACGAGCTTCAGGCGCTTGGAGAGCCGCTTGAGCTTCGTCTCCGAGGACGTGCCGCCCATCTCTTCACGGACGCGCACGAGCTCGGCCTGCAGGTCGATCGTACGCAGCAGCTCGAAGACGGCTTCCGCCCCCATGCGGGCGTCGAACTCATCGCCGTGCTCCTCGATCGCCTCGAGATACATCTCGTCCGTGAGCAGCTGGCCGCGGCTGAGCGGCGTCATGCCCGGGTCGATGACGACGAAGGCCTCGAAGTACAGCACGCGCTCGATCTCGCGCAGCGTCATGTCGAGCATGAGGCCGATGCGCGAGGGCAGGGACTTCAGGAACCAGATGTGCGCGACGGGGCTCGCGAGCTCGATGTGGCCCATGCGCTCGCGGCGCACCTTCGACTGCGTGACCTCCACGCCGCACTTCTCGCAGACGACGCCGCGGTGCTTGAGGCGCTTGTACTTGCCGCACAGGCATTCGTAGTCCTTCACCGGCCCGAAGATCTTGGCGCAGAACAGGCCATCGCGCTCGGGCTTGAACGTGCGGTAGTTGATCGTCTCGGGCTTCTTCACCTCGCCGTACGACCACGCGCGGATCATCTCGGGCGAGGCGAGCCCGATCTTGATCGAATCGAAGTGCTCGACCGGGGCGTGCTGCTTGAAAAGCTTCAGTAAATCTTTCATTGGCTTCAATCCTGTTCCAGCTCGACGTTGATCCCGAGCGAGCGGATCTCCTTCACCAGCACGTTGAACGACTCGGGCATCCCGGCATCCATCTGGTGATTGCCGTCGACGATGTTCTTGTACATCTTCGTGCGGCCGTTCACGTCGTCGGACTTGACCGTCAGCATCTCCTGCAGCGTGTAGGAGGCGCCGTAGGCCTCGAGCGCCCACACCTCCATCTCGCCGAACCGTTGACCGCCGAACTGCGCCTTGCCGCCGAGCGGCTGCTGGGTCACGAGCGAGTACGGCCCGGTCGAGCGCGCATGCATCTTGTCGTCGACCAGGTGGTTGAGCTTGAGCATGTACATGTAGCCGACCGTGATCGGCCGCTCGAAGCGCTCACCCGTACGACCGTCGAAGAGGTGCGTCTGACCGCTCGTGGGCAGCTCCGCGAGCTCGAGTAGGCGCTTGATCTCCTGCTCGCTCGCGCCGTCGAACACCGGGGTCGCCATCGGTACGCCGCTCGACAGGTTGTGCGCGAGCTCGATGAGCTCGGGATCGCTCAAGCTGTCGAGGCTTTCCTTCTGGCCGCCGCTCTCGTTGTAGACCTCCTTGATGAAGCCGCGCAGCTCCCCGACCGCCGCCTGCTGCTCGAGCATGCGTCCGATCCTCAAGCCCACGCCCTTCGCGGCCCAGCCGAGATGCGTCTCGAGCACCTGTCCGACGTTCATCCGCGAGGGCACGCCGAGCGGGTTGAGCACGATGTCGACCGGTGTGCCATTCGCGAGGTACGGCATGTCCTCGACCGGAACGATCGTGGAGATGACGCCCTTGTTGCCGTGTCGGCCGGCCATCTTGTCGCCCGGCTGCACGCGCCGCTTCACGGCGAGATAGACCTTGACCATCTTCAGCACGCCGGGGGCGAGGTCGTCGCCGGCGGTGATCTTGCCCTTCTTGAGGTCGAGGCGCTGCTCGAAGGCCTTGCGCTGGGCCTTCAGCCGCTCGGAAGCCTGCTCGAGCTGAGCGTTCGCCTCCTCATCCTCCAGGCGGATCTCGAACCACTCCTCGCGCGGCAGCTCCTCCAGATACTCGGCGGCAATGCTCGTGCCGGTCTTGAGCTTGCGGGGCCCGCCGGCTGCGGCCTTGCCCACCAGCGTGTCGCGCACGCGATGAAACAGGTCGTCCTCGAGGATGCGCTGCTGGTCGGCGAAGTCCTTGCGCACGCGCTCGATCTCCGCCTTCTCGATGGCGAGCGCTCGCGAGTCCTTGTCGACGCCGTCGCGCGTGAACACGCGCACGTCGATCACGGTGCCGTCCATGCCCGGTGGCACGCGCAGCGAGGTGTCCTTCACATCCGAGGCCTTCTCGCCGAAGATCGCCCGCAGCAGCTTCTCCTCCGGCGTGAGCTGGGTCTCGCCCTTCGGCGTGACCTTGCCCACGAGGATGTCGCCCGCCTTCACCTCCGCGCCGATGAAGGCGATTCCCGCCTCATCGAGCTTGGCGAGCGCGGCATCACCGACGTTCGGAATGTCGGCGGTGATCTCCTCCGGACCGAGCTTGGTATCACGCGCGACGCAGGTGAGCTCCTCGATGTGAATCGTCGTGAAGCGATCCTCCTGCACGACGCGCTCGGAGATGAGGATCGAGTCCTCAAAGTTATAGCCGTTCCACGGCATGAACGCGACCAGCAGATTCTGGCCGAGCGCGAGCTCCCCGAGATGCGTCGAGGGACCGTCGGCGAGCACGTCCGCGCGCGCGATGTGATCACCCGCATGCACGAGCGGGCGCTGGTTGATGCAGGTGTTCTGGTTCGAGCGTGTGTACTTCGTGAGGTTGTAGATATCGACGCCGGGCTCGCCCGCCGTCGTCTCCGCGTCGTTCACGCGCACCACGATGCGCGAGGCGTCGACGGAATCGACGACGCCGCCGCGCCGCGCGACGACCGTGACACCCGAATCGATCGCGACCGGACGCTCCATCCCCGTGCCGACGAGCGGGGTCTCGGAGCGCAGGGTCGGGACGGCCTGCCGCTGCATGTTCGAGCCCATGAGCGCGCGGTTGGCGTCATCGTGCTCGAGAAAGGGAATGAGCGAGGCGGCGACCGAGACGATCTGTTTCGGGCTCACGTCCATGTAGTTGATGCGGTCGCGCGGCATCAGCGTGAACTCGCTCTGGAAGCGGCACGAGACGAGCTCATCCGCGAGCTCCCCGCTCGGACCGAGCCGCGCATTGGCCTGCGCGATGGCGAACTCGCCCTCCTCGATCGCCGACAGGTACTCGATCCTGTCGGTCACGCGGCCGTTGTCAACCTTGCGGTACGGGGTCTCGAGGAACCCGTACTCGTTGGTACGCGCGTACACGGCGAGCGAGTTGATGAGGCCGATGTTCGGACCTTCCGGCGTCTCGATCGGACACACCCGTCCGTAATGCGTCGGGTGAACGTCGCGCACCTCGAATCCCGCGCGCTCGCGCGTGAGGCCGCCCGGCCCGAGCGCCGAGACGCGCCGCTTGTGCGTGACCTCCGACAGGGGGTTGTTCTGATCCATGAACTGCGAGAGCTGCGAGGAGCCGAAGAACTCCTTCACGGCCGCGGCGACCGGCTTCGCGTTGATCATCTCCTGGGGCATGAGCGGCTCGGTCTCGGCGATCGTCAGGCGCTCCTTCACGGCGCGCTCGACGCGCACCAGGCCGACGCGGAAGGCGTTCTCCGCCATCTCGCCGACGCTGCGCACGCGGCGGTTGCCGAGGTGATCGATGTCGTCGACCGTGCCGTTGCCGTTACGGATGTCGATGAGCACCCGCAGCACGTCGATGATGTCGTCCTTGGTGAGGACGCCGGAGCCGATGCCCGGCTCGCGACGGACGCGGCGGTTGAACTTCATGCGCCCGACGCCCGAGAGGTCGTAGCGCTCGGGATTGAAGAAGAGGTTGTTGAAGAGGTTCTCGGCCGCGTCCTTGGTGGGCGGCTCGCCGGGACGCATCATGCGATAGATCTCGACCAGCGCCTCGAGCCGGGTCTTCGTGGGATCGATCCGCAGCGTGTCCGAAACGTACGGACCGCGATCGAGATCGTTCACGTAGAGCGTCTTCACCTCGGCGATACCCGCCTCGATGAGCTTCTCGACGCTCACCGCCGTGAGCACCTCGTTCGCCTTGGCGAGGATCTCGCCCGTATCGGTGTTCACCACGTCGTGCGCGAGGATCTTGCCGTAGATGTACTCGCGCGGAACGCGCAGGCGCGTGACGCCCGCCTCCTCGAGCTGGCGCACGTGCCGCGCCGTGATGCGGCGCCCTTCCTCGACGATCACCTTCTCGCCGATGCGGATCTCGAAGGTCGCGGTCTCACCGCGCAGGCGCTGCGGCACGAGGTGCAGGGCGATCTCGTCCTTGCTCAGGAAGAAGGCGTTCGTGTCGAAGAAGGTCTCGAGGATCTCCGCCTCGCTCATGCCGAGCGCGCGCAGGATGATCGTCACCGGCAGCTTCCGGCGCCGATCGATGCGCGCGAAGACGCAGTCCTTGGGATCGAATTCGAAATCGAGCCACGAGCCGCGATACGGAATGATGCGCGCGGAGAACAAGAGCTTCCCCGAGGAGTGGGTCTTGCCGCGGTCGTGGTCGAAGAACACGCCGGGGCTGCGGTGCAGCTGCGAGACGATCACCCGCTCGGTGCCGTTCACGATGAACGTGCCGTTCTCGGTCATGAGCGGCAGCTCACCGAGATAGACCTCTTGCTCGCGCACGTCCTTGACGGGCTTCTTGGCGCCGGCCGCCTCCTTGTCGAGGACGACGAGGCGCACCTTCACGCGCAGTGGCGCCGCGTAGGTGAGGCCGCGCAGCTGGCACTCCTTCACGTCGAACACCGGCTCGCCGAGCCGGTAGCTCACGTACTCGAGAGAGGCGTTGCCCGAGTAGCTCGTGATCGGGAAAACCGACTTGAACGCGGCATGCAGCCCCACATCCGTGCGGCGGTCCTCGGGCACTTCGGCCTGCAGGAACGACCGGTAGGAATCGAGCTGGATCGCGAGCAGGTAAGGCACCTCGAGAATGCTCGGCTGCTTGCCGAAATTCTTGCGGATGCGCTTCTTCTCGGTAAAGGAATAAGGCATCGGGCTACCTCAAAAAACTCAAGAATAAAGTGGCCGACGCGCGGCCGACCCGGACAGCTGCCGCCGCCAGGTCCGCCGCGCGTCGAACGCGATGCGAATGATGAAGTGAATTGGGGATTTGGCATTCTACCCCATCACTCGCCATTTGTCGTCGACCGCGGACAGCCGCGGTCCGGTGCAAGTCGAGGGCCGCAGGCCATCGAGACTTTACTTCACCTCGACCTTCGCCCCTGCGTCCTCGAGCTTCTTCTTCATCGCTTCCGAATCGGCCTTCGAGACGGCTTCTTTCACGGTGGAGGGCACCCCCTCCACGAGGTCCTTCGCCTCCTTGAGGCCGAGGCCGGTGAGCTCCCGGATCACCTTGATCACGCTCACCTTCTTGTCTGCCGGATACTCTTTGAGGGTGACGGTGAATTCGGTCTTCTCCTCGACGGGAGCCGCGGCCGCGGCGGCCGCGCCAGGCGCCGCAGCGATCGCGACGGGGGCAGCAGCGGTGACGCCGAACTTCTTCTCCATGTCCGAGATCAGCTCGACGACCTCCATCACACTCATCTTGGAAATCGCGTCGAGAATTTCATCTTTCGAAACAGCCATTTGGGGTCTCCTGAAACGGATTGCAAGGGGTACTGGGGTTCAAGAAGCGCCGGCGGCCTGCTTCTGCTCGCGGATGGCCGCGAGCGTCCGCGCAAGCTTGGCCTGCGGCTCGGCGAGGGTGCGCACGAGCTTCTCGATCGGCGCCTTCAGCACGCCGAGAAGCAACGCGAGCGCCTGTTCGCGCGTCGGTAGGCTCGCGACCCGGTCGAGGTCCTTGCCCGGCAGCACCGGGCCACCGAGCGATACGAGGGTCGCGACGAGCCTCTCGTTGGTCTTCCCGAAGTCCTTCACCACGCGCGCGGCGGCGCCCGGATCGTCCTTCGAGAAGGCGAGGACGAGCGGTCCCTTGAGGGCAGGACCGATCGGCTCGAACGGGGTGCCCGCAATCGCCCGGCGCGCGAGCGTGTTCTTGACCACACGCATGTACACGCCCTGCGATCGGGCCTTCGCCCGCAGCTCGGTCATCTGCGCGACGGTGATTCCACGGTACTGCGCCGCGACGACCGACTGCGCGTTGGCGGCAACCGCGGCGACTTCCGCCACCAGCGACTTCTTGTCTTCGAGTTTGAGGGGCACTCAAGTCTCTCCCGGCCTGAAGATCACAACGGATCACAACTGGAGCCCGTCTCCGAGCTCCACCCTGACGGCGACCTTCACGGACCCCAGGAAACACCCTGTGGCCGCAAGCGGCTCACCATCTGCGCAGGCCGTGATTAAGAGGTCGCGCGCGCCGCCGGGCTTGCGGGCCCCGGCCGTCGCGCTCACCTCACCTGCGGTCTTCGATGCCGACTCCGCGCGCCCAAGGGCGCGCGAGAGCCGGACCGCATCAAAGTCAAATGAAAACCTGTCCTCGAGCCGCGCGCCTCAGGCGCCGAGGCTCGAGGTGTCCACCGCGATACCCGGACCCATCGTCGAGGAGACCGAGACGCGCTTCAAATACTGGCCCTTGGCGGCGGATGGCTTCGCCTTGTGCAGATCCTGGATGAGCGCCATTAGGTTGTCCTTCAGCGCCTGCACCTCGAAGCTCGCCTTGCCGATCGTGCAATGGACGATTCCGGCCTTGTCCACGCGGTAGCGCACCTGCCCGGCCTTGGCGTTGCGCACGGCGCCGGCCACATCGGGCGTGACGGTCCCGACCTTCGGGTTGGGCATCAGTCCGCGTGGACCCAGGATCTGGCCCAGCTGGCCGACCACCCGCATGGCATCCGGGCTCGCGACCACCACGTCGAAATTGATCTCGCCGGCCTTGACCTTGGCCGCGAGGTCCTCCAGGCCGACGATGTCGGCGCCGGCGGCGCGCGCGGCGTCCTGGTTCTTGCCGCTCGTGAAGACGGCGACGCGCACCGACTTGCCCGTGCCATGCGGCATGACGGTCGAGCCGCGCACCTGCTGGTCGGACTTGCTCGCATCGATCCCGAGATTGACGGCGGCATCGACGGTTTCGTCGAATTTCGCCTGCGCGAACTCCTTGACGAGCTCGAGCGCATCATCGAGCGGGTAGTGCTTGCCGGGCGCGAGCTTCGCCTTCCAGGCCTTCGCACGCTTGGTGTCGTGTCCCATGGCTCAGAGTCCCTCCACGTCGACGCCCATGCTGCGCGCGCTGCCGGCGATCGTGCGTACGGCCGCCTCGAGGTCGGCCGCCGTGAGGTCCGGCTGCTTGGTTCGGGCGATCTCCTCGAGCTGCTGGCGCGTGATCTTGCCCACCTTGCTCGTGTTCGGCGCACCGCTCCCCTTCTCGATGCCGATCGCCTTGCGGATGAGCACCGAGGCGGGCGGGGTCTTCATGATGAAGGTGAAGCTGCGATCGGTGTACACCGTGATCACCACGGGAATCGGCAGGCCCTTCTCGAGCTTCTGCGTCTGCGCATTGAACTGCTTGCAGAACTCCATGATGTTCACGCCCTGCTGGCCGAGCGCCGGCCCGATGGGCGGCGAGGGATTCGCCGAGCCCGCCGGCACCTGCAATTTGATGTAACCCTGTACTTTCTTCGCCATTGCGAGCGTCTCCTCGGGTGCAAGCGCCCGTACGGGCTCCCCGATCCGAAATTCTCTATCAGGCCCCGTGCCTGACGGCGCGACGCGCCGTTACGCTTTCTCCACCTGCGAGAAGTCGAGCTCCACGGGCGTCGAGCGTCCGAGGATCTGCACGGCCACCTGCAGCCGATTCTTCTCGTAGTTCACGCTCTCGACGACGCCGTTGAAGTCGTTGAACGGCCCCTCGATGACGCGCACCACTTCACCCGGCTCGAACAGCACCTTCGGCCGCGGCTTGTCCACGCCCTCCTCGACCCGGCGGAGAATCTGATTCGCCTCCTTGTCGGTGATCGGCGCCGGCCGATCGGAGGTGCCGCCGATGAAGCCGAGCACCTTGGGGACGTCCCGCACGAGGTGCCAGGTCTCCTCGTCCATCTCCATCTGCACCAGCACGTAGCCGGGATAGAACTTGCGCTCGCTCTTGCGCTTCTGGCCGTCGCGCATCTCGACGACCTCCTCCGTCGGGACGAGGATCTCGCCGAACTTGCTCTCGAGCCCCTGCCGTTTGATGCGCTCCTGGAGCGCCTCGGCGACCCGATGCTCGAAATTCGAGTACGCGTGCACGACGTACCAGCGCAACGGCATGCTCAACCTCCTAACCTTGCCCCGTCAGATGGCGCGTCGCCCAGGCGAGCACCAGGTCCACGACCCAGAAGAACACTCCCGCGATCACCACGAAGCCGAACACGACGGCCGTCGTCGTGAGCGTCTCGCGTTGCTTGGACCAGACGACCTTGCGCAGCTCGCCGCGCGCATCGAGCACGAACTGCCGCAGATCGCGGCCGTACTTCGAGGGCGCGAGCACCGCGGCCGCCAGCGCGACGCCGCCCACGACGGCGAGCCAGCGCTCCCACGCCGCCTGCGTATCGCCGAGCACGTAGTAAGCGGCAACGCCTGCGATCACCAAGGCGATCGCGGCGCCGAGCTTCACCTGGTCCAACGCATCGGTCGCCTGGACTTTCTGTTCGTCGTTCACCTGAGGTCCATGGCAGGCCAGGAGGGAATCGAACCCCCAACCTGCGGTTTTGGAGACCGCCGCTCTGCCAATTGAGCTACTGGCCTACACGTTAAACCGGCTGAAAGTCGCCTGCGGCGCTTTCAGCAATACCCTCTTACATTGGCTGAAAGTCGCCTGCGGCGCTTTCAGCAATACCCTACACATCTTCCGCGGGCAAAAAGCGTGGTTTTTGCCCGCTGCGCACTGTCACCGGCGCTTGCGCGCCGTCGGAAATCCTTACTTCAGCACCTTCGACACCACGCCCGAGCCGACGGTCTTGCCACCCTCGCGAATGGCAAAGCGCAGCCCCTCCTCCATCGCAATCGGACTGATCAGCTCCACCGTCATCTTGATGTTG
>Ga0335074_10006297_pt1 | contig 16475 bp, 12 predicted proteins | sample Lox_Sample_23_FD_206715 | JGI IMG/M metagenome (GOLD analysis project Ga0335074, IMG submission 206715) | Soil microbial communities from Loxahatchee National Wildlife Refuge, Florida, United States - Lox_Sample_2.3 | ecosystem: Environmental > Terrestrial > Soil > Wetlands | place: USA...
GTGCCGGCGATGTCCGGCTTCTGCGACGACAGCGAGGCGATGATCAGCCGCGCCGCGCCCGCCGCGTCGAAGACATAAATCGCCGAGCTGTGCGTCACCTCGTAAGGATGGCCGTTTACCGCCGGCGTCACCGAATAGGCGGCGCGATAGCGCCGCGCCAGCATCGCAAGTTCGTCGGGCGTACCGCGCAACCCGTCGATCTCGGCCCCGAAATTCTTGACGTATTTCGCCAGTACCGTCGGCGTGTCGCGGTTGGGATCGACCGTCACGAACAGCATGCGCAGGCGCTGCGCATCGGGTCCGAGCCGGTCGAGGATCGTCGAAACATGCGCCAGCACGGTCGGGCAGATGTCCGGGCAATTCGTATATCCGAAATAGAGCAGCACGACCTTGCCGCGATAATCCGCTTGCGTGACCGGTTTGCCGTCCCCGGCACGGGTCATCGTGAAGTCGAGCGGCGGCAGCGTGCCCGAGACGTCGATCGAATGCCATTTCGCGTCGCCGCCGCAGCCGGCAAGCGGCAGCAGCGCCGCACCGGCGGCGGCAACGCCGAGAAAGCGCCGGCGGGCGAATGCCGGCGCCGCGCGCCGCTCACAGCCCGGCGATGAGGTGGCTTTGGCCATAACGCAAGACGACTGCCAGCATGATGACGACAAGAAAACCGAGGATCGCGACGCTCGCGAGCAGAATTGCCAATAGCCGATTGCGGCTGCGCAACCGTGCGGATTTCGACGCGCCGGTAGCGGGCGCCGCGGCAATCCGCCCGATCTGCGGGTCGTCGTCGCGGTCGCGGCGTCTCGCGGTGACGTGCATCGCTCACCCCCGGTGGATGACGCAGCCGTACTATAAAAGATTGTGCCGGGTGCGGCGTGCGGCGGCTTGCCCCTGCCGCCGGATGCCGCAGGATGGGCGCGGCTTGCGTTAATATTCAGACCGACGGTTCTGGATCAATGCGGCGTTCGGCCTGTCGGCTACGGAGATGCCGGCAACAGACGCCCTTGATCATCGATTTTGCGGAGATTCCGATGTTGGCAACGCCGCTCGAAACGCTGGCCTTCATTATCATCAAGGCGCGCGAATACGATGCCGGGGAGGAGGTCGAGGCCGATGTCGATTCCGGCTCCAACCCGGCCGATGACGGCGAAATCGATGTGCTGGAGGAGAATCCCGACAATCCCGTCCGGCAGGAGCTGGTCGACGCGATTGCCGGGTTGAGCGAGCCCCAACGCCTCGAGGTTTTGGCGCTGATGTGGCTCGGGCGCGGCGACTATGCCAAGGAAGAATGGCGCGAGGCGGTGCGCGAGGCGAGGCGCCTGCATGACGGCAAGGAGGCCGAATACCTCGTCTCGACACCGCTGCTCGGCTCATTTCTGGAAGAGGGCCTGTCGCAGCTCGGCTATTCGATCGACGATTACGAAATCGGCCGGTTGTAGGTCCGCCGGCCAAGCACCCGGTCGGCGGCGCTGCGCCGGGTGGTCAATGGCGCGGCAATCTTTTGCCTAAAATATGGGCGCCGCGCCGCCCGCGCATGCGGCCTCTGCCACCCGATGCCGAGGCGCGGGTTGGCCTCGATCTTGCTCCGCTCTGCCGCGGCGGCCGCGTAGGGGCCGGCCGCGCAATTGCAGGGGAGAGCTCATCATGTCGTCCGACAGCGCGATCATCGACCGCCGGCGCCTTGGTCTGCTCGGCATTGGCTTGGCGGCCGCCGCGGCGACCGGTGTCGGCGCCGTCCCGGTTCCCGGGGCCGTGCCGCGCGCCAAGGCAGCGCCGGCAGCGCCGGAAACCGGGCCGATCAAGGTCGGCGTGCTGCATTCCTTATCCGGCACGATGGCGATCAGCGAGGCGCCGCTGAAGGACGTGATGCTGATGCTGATCGCCGAGCAGAACAAAAAGGGCGGCGTCATGGGCCGGCAATTGCAGCCGGTCGTCGTCGATCCCGCTTCCAACTGGCCGCTCTTCGCCGAAAAGGCAAAGCAGCTCCTGTCGGTCGACAAGGTGGCGGCGGTGTTCGGCTGCTGGACCTCGGTGTCGCGCAAATCGGTATTGCCGGTCTTCGAGCAGCTCAACGGCATCCTGCTTTATCCCGTCCAATACGAGGGACAGGAGTGCAGCCGCAATGTGTTCTATACCGGCGCAGCGCCGAACCAGCAGGCAATCCCGGCCGTCGATTACCTGATGAACCAGGTTGGCGTGAAGCGCTGGGTGCTGGAAGGCACCGACTACGTCTATCCACGCACGACCAACAAGATCCTCGAAGCCTATCTGAAGTCGAAGGGCGTCGCCCCCGCCGACATGATGATCAATTATACGCCGTTCGGTTATTCCGACTGGCAGGCCGAAGTGGCCAAGATTAAGGCGTTTGGCTCGGCCGGCAAGAAGACCGCCGTCGTTTCGACGATCAATGGCGATGCCAACGTGCCGTTCTACAAGGAGCTGGGCAACCAGGGCATCAAGGCGACCGACATCCCGGTCGTCGCCTTCAGCGTCGGCGAGCAGGAATTGGCCGGCATCGATACCAAGCCGCTGGTCGGCCATCTGGCGGCCTGGAATTACTTCGAGAGCGTAGACACCCCGCTTAACAAGGAGGTCGTCGCGGCCTTCAAGGCTTTCGCGAAGGACGACAAGCGCGTCTTCAACGACCCAATGGAAGCGCATTACATCGGCTTCAACATGTGGGTGAAGGCGGTCGAGAAGGCTGGCACGACCGACCATGACGCCGTCATCGACGCGATGATCGGCGTCTCGCATCCGAACCTGTCGGGCGATTACGCGACGATGATGCCGAACCACCATCTGACAAAGCCGGTGCTGATCGGCGAGGTGCAGGGCAACGGCATGTTCAACATCGTCTGGCAGACGCCCGGCCTCGTCGTCGCGCAGCCGTGGTCGCCCTACCTGCCGGAGAGCAAGAACCTGATCGGCGATTGGCTGCCGCCGATGTCGTGCGGCAATTACGACGTCGTCGCCGGCAAGTGCCTGGGGAGCGTCAAAAAGGCCTGAGTGGCAGGATAGGAGCGGCGCGGTGGGAGGCGAGAGCGGCGGCGGCCGATTCTTGCGGGGGGTCGTACTCATCGCGCTGCTCCTGCTGGGCCTGCAATGGTGCTGGAGTGCGCGCGCCGCCGGCGATGATCCGTTTTCGCAGATCGCGGCGACCAACGCCGATACCGAGGCGCGGGGGGTGCAGGCGCTCGCAACTTCGGGCAACCCGCGCGCTGCTGCCGTCATCGATGCGTTGCGCGACGGCACGCTGTTCGCGTGGAAATGGCCGCGTCCCGATCCGCCGCTTTATATCCGCGCCGCCAACGGGTTTGTCGACGCCCGCACCGGCGCGCCGGTCGCGAGCCCGCCGTCGCCGGTCAACCTGCGGCGGGTCATCGTCAGCGACGCCGTGCGCGGCGCGATTGAGACTGCCGAAGGCGCTCTCGGCCTCTTCTCGAAAAGCGCTGCGAGGCGCGCCAGAGCAGCCGACGCGCTCTACCAATCGGCGGATCCCGGTGCGTTGCCGCTGATCCTGCGGGCGCTGAAAAGCGAGACGGACGCCGGCGTCGCCCGCCTGCTGCGTGAGGCCGAGGCGGCGGCATTGCTCAATTCCGACACCGGCAGCGATGCGGCGCGCATCGCCGCGATCAACGAGCTGTCGGCGCGCTCCGATCTGTCGGCGCGCAACCTGTTGGCGTCGCTGCACGGTCAGTCGCCGCCGGTTGCCGCCGCGACCGCCGATGCCATCCGTACGATCGACCGGCGCCTCAAGCTCTGGGGCCTCGTCGAAAACGTCTATTACGGCATCAGCCTCGGCGCCGTGCTGCTGCTGGCCGCCGCCGGGCTGGCGATCACGTTCGGCGTCATGGGCGTCATCAACATGGCGCATGGCGAGATGGTCATGATCGGCGCCTACACGACCTTTGTCGTGCAGCAGCTGATCGCTGCGGCGACCCCGGGCCTCTCCGAATTTGGCATCCTGGTCGCCGTGCCGGCGGCGTTTCTCGTCGCCGGCGGTCTCGGCGTCGTCATCGAACGGTGCCTGATCCGCTTCCTGTATGGCCGGCCGCTCGAAACGCTGCTCGCGACCTGGGGGCTGAGCCTTGTCCTGCAGCAGGCGGTGCGCAGCATTTTCGGCCCGACGAACCAGGACGTGACCTCGCCGGACTGGATGAGCGGCTCATTGCAGCTGGGCGGGCTGGTGCTGACGGTCAACCGGCTGTGGATCATTCTGTTCGCGCTGCTCGTGCTCGGCGCATTGATGGCAGTGCTGCGGTGGGGCGGGCTCGGCCGCAGCATCCGCGCCGTCATGCAGAACCGCCGCATGGCGGCAGTCATGGGCATCCGGACGCCGTGGATCGACGCATTGACCTTTGGCCTTGGCTCCGGCATCGCCGGCATCGCCGGCGTGGCCTTGTCGCAGATCGACAATGTCAGCCCTAATCTCGGCCAGAACTACATCGTTGACAGCTTCATCGTCGTCGTGGTCGGCGGCGTCGGCAATCTGTGGGGCACGCTGTTCGGCGCGATGCTGATCGGCATCGTCGACAAGTTCGTCGAGCCGTTCGAGGGCGCCGTTCTCGCCAAGATCATCGTCCTCGTATTCCTGATCCTCTTCATCCAGCGGCGGCCGCAAGGTCTCTTCCCGGTGAAGGGCCGGGCGGCGGAGGCGTGATGCGCGCCGATCATGCGAGCGCCGTCACCCTGGGCTGCGTGCTCGGCGGCGCCCTGCTGCTCGCCGCGCTGAACCTGCTGGTTCCGACGGCAAGCGCGTTCCACGTGCCCAACTTTGTCGTCTCCGTCGCCGGCAAGTACCTGTGCTACGCGATCCTCGCGCTGGCGATCGATCTCGTATGGGGCTATGTCGGCATCTTGACGCTCGGCCACGCCGCATTTTTTGCGCTCGGCGGCTACGCGATGGGCATGTACCTGATGCGCGAGATCGGCGCGCGCGGCGTCTATGCGAATCCGATCCTTCCGGATTTCATGGTCTTTATCGGCTGGAACAAATTGCCGTGGTACTGGTATGGCTTCGATCATTTCTGGTTCGCGCTGCTGATGGTGGCGCTCGTGCCGGGCGTGCTGGCCTTCGTGTTCGGCTGGTTTGCATTCCGCTCGCGCGTTTCCGGCGTCTATCTGTCGATCATCACGCAGGCGCTGACGTATGCGTTGATGCTGGCGTTCTTCCGCAACGACATGGGGTTCGGCGGCAACAACGGGATGACCGATTTCAAAGATATTCTCGGCTTTCCGCTTGATGCGGAGACGACCTCGGTCGGACTGATGCTGGCGACGGCGGCGGTCTTGTCGCTCGCATACCTGCTCGCCCGCGCGATGACCCGCTCGCGCTTCGGCAAGGTGTTGGTCGCGGTGCGCGACGCCGAGTCGCGCACCCGGTTTCTCGGCTACCGGCCGGAATCCTATAAGCTCTTCGTGTGGACGGTGTCGGCCGTCATCGCCGGCATCGGCGGCGCGCTCTATGTGCCGCAGGTCGGCATCATCAACCCGTCCGAATTCGCCCCCGGCAATTCGATCGAGGCGGTGATCTGGGTCGCTGTCGGCGGCCGCGGCACGTTGTCGGGCGCGATCCTCGGCGCGGTGCTGGTCAATCTTGGCAAGACGTGGCTGACCAGCGCATTGCCGGAGGTCTGGCTGTTCGCGATCGGCGGGCTGTTCATCCTCGTCACATTGTTGCTGCCGCGCGGTTTGATCGGCCTGTTCGCCGGGCGCGGCCCGATGGCAGCCGCGGAGCGCGACCGCCGCTCCGCCGCGGCCGAGGCGGCGATGCGCGAGGTGGCGCAATGAAGGAGCCGACGCTTCTCTACCTCGACGGCGTCACGGTATCCTTTGACGGGTTCAAGGCGCTCGACGATCTGTCGCTGGTGCTCGAACCAGGCGAGATGCGGGCCGTGATCGGCCCCAATGGCGCCGGCAAGACGACGATGATGGACGTCATCACCGGCAAGACGCGCCCCGATGAGGGTCACGTCGTGTTCGGCGCCGACATCGATCTCAGAAAGCTCGACGAGCCGGCGATCGCCCGCCTCGGCATCGGTCGCAAATTCCAGCGGCCGACCGTGTTCGAACCGCTGTCGGTGCGCGACAACCTGCTGTTGGCGCTGGCCGGCGACCGCAGCCCGCGCTTTGCGCTGGCGGCGCGCGAGACGGCGCGGGAGCGCATGCGGATCGACGAGCTGCTGGCGACGATCCGCCTCTCCGACGAGCGCGACCGCCGCGCCGCGGACCTGTCGCATGGCCAGAAGCAATGGCTGGAGATTGGCATGCTGCTGGCGCAGGACCCGAAGCTCCTGCTGGTGGACGAGCCGGTTGCCGGCATGACCGACGCGGAGACCGCCGCAACCGCGGAGTTGCTGCGCGAGATCAACAGGAGCCGCAGCGTCGTCGTCGTCGAGCATGACATGGCGTTCGTCCGCGCCCTCGGCGTCAAGGTCACGGTCTTGCACGAGGGGCGCGTTCTGGCGGAAGGATCGATCGATACGATCCAGAACAACGCCCGCGTCATCGAAGTCTATCTCGGGCGCTGAGCGATGCCGTTCTGTCCATTCCCGTCATGTCCGCGCTTGACGCGGGCATCTCCAGTCTCGCGGAACCGGTGCCCAGATTGCCGGGTCAGGCCCGGCAATGACGATGCGGTTTGAACGATGCTCTCGGTCGAAGCGGTCGATCTCTATTACGGCGCCAGCCAGGCGCTGCGCCGCGTCAGCCTGACCGCGAAAGCGGGCGAGGTGACTTGCATCCTCGGCCGCAATGGCGTCGGCAAGACGAGTCTGTTGCGCGCAGTGTTCGGCCTGCACCCGATCCGCGCCGGCCGCATCCGCTGGGAGGACCGCGACCTGGGCGCGCTGCCGCCCTACCAGCGGGCGCGCGCGGGCCTCGCATTGGTGCCGCAGGGCCGCGAGATCTTCCCGCGGCTGACGGTGCGCGAAAATCTCGAAACCGGATTTGCCGTGCTGCCGCGCCGGCACAAACGGATACCGGATGAGATATTCGAGCTGTTCCCGGTCCTTAAGGACATGCTGGGTCGCCGCGGCGGCGATCTGTCGGGCGGCCAGCAGCAGCAACTGGCGATCGCCCGCGCTCTGATCACCCGGCCGCGGCTGCTGATCCTCGACGAGCCGACTGAAGGAATTCAGCCGTCGATTATCAAGGATATCGGCCGTATCGTCGAGCGGCTCGCCGCCAAGGGCGACATGGCGATCCTCCTGGTCGAGCAGTATTTCGAATTCGCGCGCGACCTGGCCGCTTGCTGGCTCGTCATGGAGCGCGGCGAGGTCGTGCTGTCCGGCCGCCGCGGCGAAATGGACGAAACCGCCGTTCGCGCCCACCTGACGGTATAATCCAGAAACCCGCGGCCCGGTTGCTGCGCCGAATTCGGCGCTTGCGGCCGCAGTCTTCCCGCGCCGGCCGCGGCGGAGTAACGTCTCCTCACACACGGCCTCGCGACGGGCATCCGCGATGAAGCTTTACGGCTATTCCCGATCCTCGGCGGCGTTCCGCGTGCGCATCGCGCTCAATCTGAAGCGGCTTGATTATGAGAGCGCTTTTATCCATCTGCGGCGCGGCGACCAGTCGCAGCCGGCCTATCTCGGGGTCAACCCGCAGGGCCTTGTGCCGGTGCTCGACGTCGGAGATGAGCGGCTGACCCAATCGCTGCCGATCATCGAATACCTTGACGAGATCCACCCCGAACCGCCGCTGTTGCCGCGCGATCCGGCTGGCCGCGCCCGGGTTCGGGCATTGGCCGCGATCGTCGCCTGCGACATTCATCCGCTCAACAATCTGCGGGTGCTGCGGTATCTCCATCGCCAGTTGGGCCGCAGTGAGGCCGACATCGAGGCTTGGTACAATCACTGGATCGCGGACGGCTTTGCGGCGCTCGAAGGCCTGTTGGCGCCGGACCGCCGGACCGGCCGATTCTGCCACGGCGATCAGCCGACACTCGCCGACATTGCATTGGTGCCCCAGGTGGTCAATGCCGAACGCTACCGGCTCGATATGACGCCATACCCGACCGTTGCAAGGATATTTCACGCTTGCGTAACGCTCGACGCTTTCGCCGCGGCGCATCCGCGCCAGCAGCCCGACTACGAACCATGATGCTGTCCCGATCGCGGCGCGCTACGCCGGTGCGGGGCCGCAAGACGGCGGCCGTCATCGGCGCGCTCTCTCTTGTCCTCGGCGTTGCCGGCTGCAGCAGTTCGCCGGCCGCCCCCGCCGGCGATCCGCCGCTCAGCAGCAGCAATCTCAGCCGCATCGAAGATGCGATGCACGAGGTTGAGCAGAATTACGTCGTGCCGGTCACCCAGGACAAGCTGGTCGACGGTGCGCTGAAGGGCATGCTGAGCCAGCTCGACCCGCATTCCGACTATATGACCGCGCGCGAATACCGCGAGCTGCTGGCAACGACGAGCGGCCAGTTCGGCGGCATCGGCATCGAGATTTCGGACGAGCAGGGCGTGCCGCAAGTGATCTCGGCGATCGACGGCACGCCGGCCGCCGCGGCCGGTCTCGAGCCCGGCGACCGCATCGTCAAGGCCGACGGCCAGCCGCTCGTCGGCATGGAGATCAGCGAGGTCGTACGGCGCCTGCGCGGCGCGCCCGGCAGTCGGGTCATCCTGACGATCGCGCGCGCCAACAGGGGTGAATTCAACGTGCCGATCACCCGCGCCGTCATCCATGTGCGATCGGTCAAATCGGCCTTGGAACCGGGACGGTTCGGATATGCCCGGATCAGTACGTTCGACGACAACACCCCGGCCGAATTGCGCGCCGCGATTTTCCAGATGCGGCGCGAGGCCGGCGGTCGCTTCACCGGGTTCGTGCTCGATCTGCGCAACGATGCGGGCGGCCTGCTCGACGCCGCGGTCGATGTCGCCGGCGATTTTCTCGACGGCGGCATCGTCGTCTCGACGCGCGGCCGCGAAGCCGACGAAAACCGGGTTTACGACGCGCCGGCCAACGGCGACCTGATCCAAGGCACGCCGATGGTCGTGCTGATCAACGGTGCTTCCGCCTCCGCCTCGGAGATCGTCGCCGGTGCCCTGCAGGACCACGGCCGCGCAACGATCATGGGGACCCGCAGCTTCGGCAAGGGATCGGTGCAGAGCATCATCCCGATCGAAGGACAGGGTGCGCTGCGGCTGACGACGGCGCTCTACTACACGCCCTCCGGACGCTCGATCCAAGGTCAGGGAATTACCCCGGACGAGGTCGTCACGCTGCCCAAGAGCGAGCAGGTCGCGAATGCGATCATGACCTATGAGAGCGACCTGTTCGGGACGCTGAAGCCGACCGGCGCACTGGCGCCGACCGAGAAGGCGCCGGCGCCGTCCGCCGGCGCCATCGCGAGCGAGGCGGAAGAAGCCCATCCGATTAATCCGAAGGACATCGGCACGACGCATGACGCGCAGCTGAGCGCCGCAATCGCGTTGCTGCGCGGGCACCATGCCGCCGCGGCGGTCCGTTAGCGCGGCGGCCGGCGTTTCATAATGACGGGGTGAGGCACATGGCGAACGATGCGGCCGGGGCGGGCGACGCCTACCAGTTCGAGTTTGTCTCGCTCGACGGTGAGCGGCTGCCGCTCGCCGATTGGCGCGGTCGCCCGGTGCTCGTCGTCAATGTCGCGTCCTATTGCGGCTACACGCCGCAATACCGCGACCTCGAAGCGCTGTGGCGACGCTTCCGCGACCGCGGCCTTGTTGTGCTCGGCGTGCCGTCGAACGATTTCGGCGAGCAGGAGCCGGGCGGCGCCGCCGAAATCCGAAAATTCTGCGACACCAATTACCAGGTCGATTTTCCGCTGACCGAAAAATGCCGCGTCAGCGGTGCCGCCGCACACCCGTTTTACCGCTGGGTCGCCGCCAATTTGGGCGATGCCGGCGCGCCGCGCTGGAATTTCCACAAATACCTGGTCGGCCCGGATGGTCAGCTCGCCGGCGCGTGGCCGTCGCAGGTGCGGCCGGGCGACGTTGCGATCACCGGCGAGATCGAGGCTGCCTTGACCGCATCGTAGCCACAGGCTAGCCGCGCGGCGCCTGCTTGCGGGTAGCGGCAATCAACTCCTTCAGGTCGTCGAGGCCGATCGCGCCGGGCACGATCTGGTCGCCGATAACAAAGCCCGGTGTGCCGTCGATGTTGAGCGCTTCGGCCAGCGCGAAATTGGCCTTGAGCTGCTGCGTGATGGCGGGGTCCTGCATCTCGCGCTTCAGGCGCCCGACGCGCAACCCGACCGATCCGGCAACGGTAAACACCGCCGCGTCATCGATCTGGCCTTTCAGCGCCATCATCGCCCGGTGAAAGGCGGCGAACTTGCCCTGTTTCTGCGCCGCGAGCGCGGCTTTTGCCGCCGTCACCGATGCCGGCCCGAGCACCGGAAATTCCTTGTAGACGATGCGAAGATCGTGGTCTTGCCGCAGCAGCGATTCAAGCGCCGGCTCGACCTGTTTGCAATAGGGGCACCGGTAATCGAAAAACTCGACGAGGGTCACGTCACCCTCCGGATTGCCGCCGACCGGGCTTGCCGGATCGTCAAACACTTCGCGCCGGTGCGTTGTCAGCGCGGAGGCGGCCTTGTCCTGAGCCTGGCCCTTCATCTTGGCGTCGGCGGCCTGCAGCGCGTCGACGACGATTTCCGGATGGCTTGCGAGATAATCCTTCACGATGCCTTCGATCGCCTGGCGCTGCTGCGCGCTGAATTCGGCGGCCGATGCCGAAGTCGCGGCGAGCGATACAACGGCGGCGACACATAGCAGAACGGCGACTCGTCGCATCGGGGACAGGCTGATCACGATGGCAACTCCCTGGCGGCCCTGGCGGGCAGGAGCGCGCCGCGCGGCGGCTAGGTCCGGTCGTCGTGCGGTTTGCTCGGCGACTGATCTGTTGTGCGCCGCTCTGCGTGCGCCGCTTACGATTGTGTCAGACGCTGCCACCAGCCGCGTCGCGGGTTGGCCGGCCGTTCGCCGACCGTCAGCACGTCTTCGGCCTGGCGCGAGCGTGCCGCGTCAGGGTCGGCCTGCGGCGGCGATGCCGCGTCGGCGCCGGCCTCCTCGAGGACGCGCTCGCCGTCGCTGACGAACGGCACCCCTTCCTCGGCTTCAGCAGTCGGCTGCGGTTCGCTGTCGCGTGCGGGTTCCGCGCGTATCGCAGGCGGCGGCGCGGCCGCCTCGCCGGCGAGCGGTGCCAGGCTCGCCGTCTCGATGCCGACTTCGTCGTAGGCCCATGTCTCCGGTTCGGGCAGCGGCATGTATGCCGCATCCGCCGCTTCCGGCTCCTCGGCGCTCGGCACCACCTCGATTGCCTCCGCGGCGACCGGCTCGGCGAGCGCGCCGTCCGCCGCTTCCTCGCGATGCGGCCGGGGCCGCCCGCCGCGCCGGCCGCGCCGCCGGCGGCGACGGTCGGCATCGCTGTCACGCGCCGCCGCCTCGCTGTCGTGGGCAGCCGCCGTTTCCGCCGGCGCAGCAAGGTCGCTGTCGCCGGCAGCCGTCTCGCTTGGGGCGCCTGCGTCGCGGCCGCCGGCCGCCGCCTCGCGCGGTTCGCGGATGCGGCGGCGCCGGCGCGGCCGCCGCCGCCGGCCGCGCTCGTCGCCGTTCAACTCGGCGGCTTCCTCTGTCGTCTCCGAAGCGTCAACAGCCGCTTCTTCTTCTTCTTTCTCTTCCTCCTGCTCGGCAAAGCTCGGCGCCTGCACGGTGCGCAGCGGCGGCGCCTCGCCAACGCCGAACGGACGCAGGCGCTCCAGGCGGAAGGCCGGCGGCACGAGCGAATCGTCGCGCGCGACGACGACCTTGATGCCGTATCGGCTCTCGATCTGGTTCAGCGACTCGCGCTTCTGGTTGAGCATGTAGAGCGCGACGTTTATCGGCACGTAGATGCAGATTTCGGCCGCGCGGCGGCGGATCCCCTCCTCCTCGATCGAGCGCAGCACATGCAATGCCGTCGACTCGACCGAGCGGATAAAGCCGGTGCCGCCGCAATGCGGGCACGGCTGGGTCGAGGCTTCGGCGAGCGAGGGACGCAGCCGCTGCCGCGACATCTCCAACAGGCCGAATGGGCTGATGCGGCCGACCTGGATGCGTGCGCGGTCGTTTTTCAGCGCGTCCTTCAGTCGGCGCTCCACCGCAATCTGGTTGCGGTGCTCCTCCATGTCGATGAAATCGATGACGATGAGCCCCGCGAGGTCGCGCAGGCGCAGCTGCCGGGCGATTTCCTCGGCCGCTTCGATATTGGTGCGCAGCGCGGTTTCCTCGATATTGCGCTCGCGCGTCGAGCGGCCCGAATTGACGTCAATGGCAACCAGCGCCTCCGTCTGGTTGATCACGAGGTAGCCGCCCGAGCGCAACTGCGCGACCGGCGAATGGATCGCGTCGATCTGCGTTTCGATTTGGAAGCGATGGAAGAGGCCGATCTGCGGGTCGCGATAGGGTTGCACGCGTTTCGCATGGCTCGGCATCAGCGTGCGCATAAAGGCCTTGGCGGTCTTGTAGGCCTCCTCGCCCTCGACCAGAACCTCGTCGATGTCGCGCGCGTAGAGGTCGCGGATCGAGCGCTTGATCAGGTTGCCTTCCTCGTAGATCAGCGCCGGCGCCGTCGATTTGAGCGTCAGGTCGCGGATCTCGTTCCACAGCCGCAGCAGGTATTCATAGTCGCGCTTGATCTCGGCCTTCGAGCGCTCGCCGCCGGCGGTGCGGACGATGACCCCCATGCCTTCGGGGATCTCCAGGTCTTCAAGGATGTCTTTCAATCGCCGCCGATCGGCGATGCTAGTGATCTTGCGCGACACACCGCCGCCACGGTTGGTATTCGGCATCAGCACGCAATAGCGCCCGGCGAGCGACAGGTAGGTGGTCAGCGCCGCGCCCTTGTTGCCGCGCTCTTCCTTGGCGACCTGCACCAGCATGATCTGGCGCCGTTTAATGACTTCCTGGATCTTGTAATGACGACCCGGTTGATAGCGGCGGCGCTCGTCGGCATCCGCCTCCTCGACCTCCTCGACCTCGTCGCCGCCGAAGGTCTCGACATTTTCGTTTTCGCCGGGCGCCCCGTCCGCTTCACCGGTCGGTTCGCCGACACCGCCGCGACCGATATAGGCGAGTTCGCCGGGATCGTTCGCAAGCCGCGAATCGCTGTCGAGGCGCAGCGCGATCGTCGCCGCTTCGAGGCCATAGCGTTCGGCCGCTTCGGCCGAGGCAGGAACAGCGACGGAACCGCCGCCCGTCTCGTCAGCGCGCCGGTCCCAGGCGGCGGCTGCGTCGTCGTCCGCCTCGTCGGAGGCTGGTGCGGCGTCCCGATCCTCGGCGGCCGGCCCGACCCAGAACACCGGCTCGGCCGGTTCCGGCGCCGGTGGCGCGTCGTGATCAAAGGGCCCGGGCTCCGGATCGTCTGCGCCGGCGGCCGCCTCGTCCAGTTCGATGCCGTAGCCGGTTTCGTCGTCGGCCACCTCGTTCGGCACGCGGACCGGCTCGGGCAGGGCATTGGCGAGAGGCACGCCCGCGTCCTCGCCCGCGGTTTCGGCGGCGGCGCCATCACCGGGGAGCAGCTCGAAATCGTCCGCCCGTCGATCGCCGACCGGGATCCGGTAGTAATCCGGATGGATCTCGCTGAACGCGAGGAAGCCGTGCCGGTTGCCGCCATAGTCGATGAAGGCGGCCTGCAGCGACGGCTCGACCCGCGTCACCTTTGCCAGATAGATGTTGCCCTTGACCTGTTTTTTCGTGGACGACTCGAAATCGAAGTCTTCGAGACGTGTACCGCTGGTTACGACCACCCGGGTTTCTTCGGGGTGGGCGGCATCGATGAGCATGCGTTTTGCCATTCTGGCGGAACTCCGGGGCGCGCGGCAGCGGCCGTCGCCGAGGCGGCCGGCGGCGCGATGGTGTTTGAATAAAGACGGTGCGGATGAAAGCCGGGTGCGTCTGGGATCATAGCGTCGCGTAATTTTCTGGTTTGGCGTCGCGTCGGCAGACACGCTCTGCTTCAAGTTACGATCGACATGCCTGGCCTCGCGCCCCGGTCCCAGAGGCTTTGCCGGTGGGACAAGCGAACATCACGAGGCCGCCGGGCTCGGGCCCGGCAGGCGGATTCGCAACATGCAATGTAACGGCCAATTGCCGCCGCGACAATGGTTTCCTCGGCATTCACGGCGCCGGCGGCCGGACGACGCACGGCGCGCAGCGGTCGCGCGGCCGGAACCGCCTTGGAATAGCCACAGGGTTGGCGCATAACGCCGCCCGCAAATGCCGCGGCGATTGCCGCGCCATGTGCGTCAGGGGAGTGTGCGCCGTTGCGCGCGTCGTTGAAGGTCGTTCGAATCCTCTTTGTCTGCATGGTTTTGGCGGCAATAGCCGGCGGCGTCTTCGCCGGGCTGACGGTCTGGTATTTTGGGCGCGACCTGCCGGATTACCAGCAGCTCGCCATGTACCAGCCGCCGATCATGACGCGCGTTCAGGCGGGCGACGGCCGGCTATTGGCCGAATATGCGACCGAGCGGCGCGTTTTTGTCCCGATCGAAGCGATCCCGAAGCGCGTTACCGAGGCCTTTGTCTCCGCCGAGGACAAGAATTTTTACACCCATCACGGCATCGACCCGGTCTCTATCCTGCGGGCCGCGGTAACCGACCTCGGGCGCTGGCGCAGTCATCGCCGGCCGCTCGGCGCCTCGACGATCACCCAGCAGGTCGCAAAGAACATGCTGCTGTCGAACGAGTTGTCGATCGCCCGCAAGGTCAAGGAGATCCTGCTCGCTACCAAGATCGACGCGGCGCTGCCGAAAGACCGCATCCTCGAACTTTATCTGAACGAGATCTATCTCGGCGCCGGCGCCTACGGCGTCGCGGCGGCGGCGCTGACCTATTTCGACAAATCGCTCGACCGGTTGACCTTGAGCGAGGCGGCGTTTCTCGGCGGCCTGCCGAAGGCCCCTAACAACTACAATCCCGAGCGCTTTCCCGAGGCGGCCAAGGCGCGCCGCGACTGGGTGCTCGATCGCATGGCGGAAGACGGCTACATCAGCACCGCCCAGGCGGCCGCTGCAAAAGCCGAGCCGCTCGTGCTGCGCCAACGCAGGGCGGCCGAGGTGGTCGACGCGCCGTATTTCGCCGAGGAGGTGCGGCGCGAACTGGTGGCGCGCTACGGCGAGACGGCGCTGTACGAGGGCGGGCTGTCGGTGCGCACCAGCCTCGACCCGGCGATGCAGAAGGCGGCCGACGCGGCGCTGCGCGAGGGGCTGATCCGCTACGATCGGGCGCATGGCGGCTGGCGCGGCCCGGTCGGGCATATCGATCCCGGTCCCGGCTGGCCGGAGCGGCTGGCAGGGCGGGCGCTGCCGGCCGGAGCCGACGGGGTCGGCTGGCACTTGGCAGTCGTGCTGCGTGCCGAACCGGGCGGCGCCGCGATCGGCCGCAAAGGCGGCGGGACCGGCTGGATCCCGTTCTCCGCGATGCGCTGGGCGCGGCCGCTGCGAGCCGACGGCACGCTGGGTCCGTTTCCGCGCCGCGCCGGCGATGTTGTAAAGCCGGGCGATCTGGTTCTGGTCGCGCCACTCGCCGCCGCCGTCGGGACGGCGGTGCCATCCGGCGGACCGACCGTCGCCAAGGCGTCCGATCGCCTGTTCAACCTGTGCCAGATTCCGGAGGTGTCCGGGGCGCTCGTCGCGATCGACCCGCATACCGGGCGGGTGCTGGCGATGACCGGCGGCTTCAGTTTCGAGATGAGCCAGTTTGATCGCGCGACGCAGGCCGAGCGGCAGGAGGGGTCGGCGATCAAGCCGTTCCTCTATCTGACCGCGCTCGAACACGGTTTCACGCCATCGACGCTGATCCTCGACGCGCCGATCGCGCTGAGCCAGGGGCCGGGGCTGCCGCTGTGGGAGCCGCACAATTACGAGGACCGCTTCGGCGGGCCGACGACGATGCTGGTCGGCCTCGAACATTCGATCAATGTCATGGCGGCGCGCACCCTCGCGATCATCGGCCTCGATGCGCTGGCCAAAACGGTCGAGAGCTTTGGCATCATGGACAAGATGCCGCACGATTATTCGATGTCGCTCGGCGCCGGCTTGACGACGCCGCTGCGGCTCACCGCCGCCTACGCAATGCTCGTCAACGGCGGCGAGCGGATCACGCCGACGCTGATCGACCGGGTGCAGGACCGCAACGGCAGGACGATCTATCGCGCCGACACGCGCCCGTGCCCCGAATGCAGCAATGTCGAATGGCACGACCAGCCGGTGCCGGTCGTCCCGGACACCCGCCAGCGGATCGCCGATCCGGCGGCGGCGTTCCAGGTTGTCCAGATGATGGAAGGCGTCGTTCAGCGCGGCACCGGCCGCGCGGTCGCCGTGGTCGGCCGGCCGATCGCCGGCAAGACCGGCACCAGCAGCAATTTCCAGGACGCCTGGTTCGAGGGCTTCACCCCCGATCTCGCCGCCGGCGTGTTTGTCGGCTACGACCAGCCGGTCTCGCTCGGCAGCGGCGAGCAGGCGG
>Ga0335074_10006298_pt1 | contig 16474 bp, 17 predicted proteins | sample Lox_Sample_23_FD_206715 | JGI IMG/M metagenome (GOLD analysis project Ga0335074, IMG submission 206715) | Soil microbial communities from Loxahatchee National Wildlife Refuge, Florida, United States - Lox_Sample_2.3 | ecosystem: Environmental > Terrestrial > Soil > Wetlands | place: USA...
CCGCCGTGTCCACCACCGTCGACGCCTCCAGCGGGGCGGGCGGACTCGCCGCGCGTTATGACGAGGAGCACTGGATCTGTCTCGAGGCGCGCGGCACGGTCGTCACCGCCCGTGCCCAGGTCGCGGGCGTCACGCAGAGCTGGCGGGCCACCGTTCCGGCGGGCGACGTCGAACTTCGCTTGGAGATGACCGTGCCGTCGGCAGGCTTCGATTTCGTGGCGATGGGCGGCGACCGCATCCGCCTGCTAGCCGGCGGGACGCTGGTCACCGAACTCGACGGGCGCTACTGGACGTCGGAAACGTGCGCGTCCTTCACCGGCCGGGTGATCGGGCTGTACGCGTCCGCGGGCACGGTGAGCTTCGCCGATTTCCGGTACCGAGGCACGGACGCCTGATGGACCGGATCGGCTTCGGCGCCGCGTACTACCCCGAGTACCAGCACCGCCCCGACCTGGCGGCCGACTTCGGGCTGATGGCGAAGGCCGGCTTCTCGGTGATCCGGGTGGGCGAGTCGGTCTGGTCGACCTGGGAACCGGAAGACGGACGGTTTGAACTCGACTGGCTCGAGCCGGTCCTCGACGCGGCCCAGCGGCACGACATCGGGGTGATCCTGGGCACGCCCACCTATGCCGTCCCGATGTGGCTGGCCCGGCGCTATCCCGAGATCGCCGCCGAAACGCCTTCCGGGCACCGGGTCGGCTGGGGCGCGCGGCAGGAGGTGAACTTCACGCATGCCGCCTACCGGTTCCACGCGGAACGCGTGATCCGTCAGGTGGTAGGCCGTTACCGGGATCACCCGGCCATAACCGGCTACCAGGTCGACAACGAACCGGGCCTGCGGCTGCTCTATAACACCGGCGTCTTCGAAAAGTTCGTGGACTGGCTGCGCCGCCGCTACGGCAGCGTCGGCCGGCTCAACGAGGAGTGGGGCCTGGCGTACTGGTCGCACCGGCTGTCGAGGTGGAGCGATCTGTGGCGCCCCGAGGGCAACTTCCAGCCGCAGTACGACTTGGCCTGGCGGCGCTTCCAGGCCGAACTGGTTACCGAGTTCATCGGCTGGCAAGCCGGCCTCGTCCGCGAAGTCACCGGCGGACGAGGGTTCGTCACCACCTGCATCTCCTACGAGCAGCCCGGCATCGAGGACGCCGAGCTGAGCCGGGCCCTCGATGTGGCGTCCGGCAACGCGTACTACGAGATGCAGGACTCGCTCGCGCACCCGAACGCGCTGCCGCGCTCCAGCGGCCCGATGGGCTGGGTCGTCCGCGGGCCGTGGGCGGTCACCCAGCTCGCGGACCTCATGTACTCCTCAAAGCAGGCCCCGTTCCTGGTCACCGAGACCAACGCCGGCTCGATCGGCTTCTCCGCCATGAACGAGTCGCCCTACGACGGTCAATGGCGGCAGCTGGCCTGGCTGCTCGTTGCGCGCGGGGCGCGGCTCATCGAGTACTGGCACTGGAACACCCTTCCGTTCGGTACCGAGATGTACTGGGGCGGCGTGCTCCCGCACAGCGGCCTGCCCGGCCGCGCCTACCACGAGATCGCGCGGATCGGCGCGGAACTGCGCGAATCCGGCCGCGCCTTTGCCGCGGCCGAACCCGATTACGACATCGCGGTGCTTTACGACTCCGACAGCAAGTTCGCGCTGTCCACGCAGGGACCGCTGCGGGGTGACGCCTTCTGCGACCCTGACTCCTACCGGCACATCCTTGCGGCATTCTCACGCGGCATCTTCGACGCCAATCGGCAGCAGCGGCTCGTCCGGCCGCAGCACCTGCTGCCGTCGCGCGGCGGCGAGCACGACGCCGCCGAGGTGGCCGCGCGCTATCCCGTGCTGATCGCCGCCGCGTTTTACACCGCGGCCGACGAGGACCTGGACTTCCTGATCGATTACGCGCAAGCCGGGGGGCACCTCGTGGTCGGGCCCCGAACAGGCTGCGGGGACGAGGAAGGACGAGCGCGCGCCGAGCGCGCGCCGGCCCGGATCACCGACGCGGCTGGCGTCTGGTACGACGAGATGGCTTCGCTGGTGTCACCGGTGCCGGTGCACGGCTCGCTGCGGGGCGCGGCGACCGGATTCGCCGAAGGGCTCGTTGCCTCGGACGCGGAGGTGTTCGCCTCTTATCAGCATCCGCACCTCGGCCGCTGGGCCGCCGTCACGACTAGGCCCGCCGGCGCGGGCCGGATCACCGTAGTCGGCACCGTCCCGGATCAAGACCTGGCCGCCGATCTGGCGCGATGGCTGGTGCCCCGAGGTGTGGACGGGTGGACCACCGACGACTCGGTCACCGTCTCCACCAGCACTGACCGGGCGGGCATCCGGCTGCACGTCCTGCACAACTGGAGCTGGGACGAGGCAACGGCCGCCCCGTCCTCGACGCTGACCGACCTGCTCGGCGGCAGGCGCCACCCACCGGGCGAGGCGGTAGTGCTCCGGCCTTGGGACGTCCGGCTCTTCCGCGACGATGAAGCCCATACCCAGGGAGCTGCAGAGAATGAATGGTAAGCAAATGTTGCTCCCAGATCCTGAGGAGGCCCGCCGGTTCCACGATGTCCGCTCGCGGCTGGCGCGGCTTTCACCCACGGAAGCCGCACCCATCCTGCGCGACATGGCCCAGCGCGTGCGCCGCGACGACCTCCGCATGGTCTACCGGGCGGGGCTCGGTCACCTGGGTGGCGATTTCTCGGTCGCCGACATTCTCGTCACGCTTTACGCCGGCGTGCTTAACGTCGATCCGATGCATCCGCTGTCCGCGGAGCGTGATCGGCTGGTGCTCAGCAAGGGTCATACGGCGGGCGCGTTGTATGCCACTTTGACGCGGTGCGGGTTCTTCGCGCGTCACGAGCTGGAGACCTTCGCAGCACCGCGGTCCGCGCTCAACGGCCACCCGAACCGGACCAAGGTGCCTGGGGTGGAGACCAGTACAGGCCCGCTGGGGCATGGGTTCCCGGTGGCCGTCGGGGTAGCACTGTCCGCGCAGCTGCAGGCTTCGTTCCGGCGCACCTTCGTGGTGCTCGGAGACGGCGAACTGCAGGAAGGCAGCAACTGGGAGGCCGCCATGACGGCCGCCCACTACGGCTTGTCCGCGCTGTTCGCCGTTGTCGACCGGAACCGCCTCCAGCAAGGCGCGCGGACGGAGGAGACCAAGCAGCTGGAGCCGCTGGCCGCCAAGTGGACCAGCTTCGGCTGGGAGGTCCGCGAAGTCGATGGCCACGATCACGCGCAACTGCTGAGCACCTTCCGGCGGCCAGGCACGACGCGCCCGGTCTGCGTGATCGCGCACACCGTCAAGGGAAAGGGGGTCTCCTTCATGGAGGATCGCGTCGAGTGGCACCACAAGGTGCCGAGCGCGGAGCAAGTGGAGATCGCGATCCAGGAGTTGTCCGCATGAGCCAGCAGACGCAGGCCGCCATGCTGCACGACTGCCGGATAGCCTTTGCGGACACCCTCATCGCGCTGGCTCGGGAAGACGCGCGGATCGTTGCCGTATGCAACGACTCGGTGGGCTCAAGCAACCTGACCAAGTTCAAGGCCGAGTTCCCGCACCGGATGATCAATGTCGGGATCGCCGAACAGGACCTCGTGGGCGTCGCCGCCGGGCTCGCCAACGGCGGCCTGATCCCCTTCGCCAGCGCTGCCGCGCCATTTCTCACCGGCCGTGCGCTCGAGCAGGTCAAGGCGGACGTGGCCTACAGCCAAGCGCGTGTCGTCCTGTGCGGACAGAGCCCAGGCCTGGCCTACGGCGAGCTGGGCCCCACGCATCATTCGATCGAGGATCTGTCCTGGCTGCGTGCCGTGGCCGACCTTCCGGTTGTCGTACCAGCCGACCCGGTCCAGACCGCCCAGGCGGTCCGCTGGGCCGCGGCCAATCCCGGTCCAAGCTACCTGCGCGTCCCCAGGTTCCCGGTGCCCGACGTTACCCCGCCCGGCTCGCCCTTCCAGCCGGGCCGGGCCCTGCGGTTGACTGACGGGAACGACGTCACGGTCATCGCGACCGGGACAATGGTCTCACGCGCGCTGCAAGCTGCCGAGTCGCTGAGGAAGCAGGGAATCCAGGCACGTGTCCTGAATGTCGCATTCGTAGAGCCGCTCGACACCGATGCCGTCCTGGAGGCGGCGGCCCAGACCAGGGGGATCATCACTGCCGAGGAGGCAACCACCACCGGGGGTCTCGGGGCCGCGGTGGCGACGCTGACCGCACAGCATCGGCCGACGCGCCTGCGCATCCTGGGGGTGTCACGTGCTTTCGCGCCCACCGGGAGCACGGCATTTCTGCTTGAGCATTTCGGCCTGACCGCTGACCACATCGCCGCTGCCGCACGCGACATCATGACTCATGCCACCGGCTGAACCGTTCATCCTGGCCATCGACCAGGGCACGAGTGCGACGAAGGCCGCGCTGGTCAATCAGGCCGGGAACGTAGTAGCGCGTGCCTCCGCGGACCTTCCAGCGCGCCATCCCCGCCGCGGATGGGTTGAACAATCTCCCGCCGAGATCTGGCACAGCCTGCAGAAGTCGGTCCGGGCCTGTCTCGATGGAACAGCCGCCAGTCGGCTCGCGGGCATCGGACTGAGCACCCAGCGGGAGTCCCTGCTGCTCTGGGACCGCCGGACGGGACAGGCTCTTTCTCCCTTGATCAGCTGGCAGGACCAGCGCACCGCGTCCATGTGCCGCGAGTACGCATCCGCCGCCGGCGCCGTCAGGCAGAACAGCGGGTTGCCCCTGGACCCGATGTTCTCCGCGACGAAAGCCCGGTGGCTTCTCGATCATTTTGATCGTGACCGAACCCGGGCTTCTCGTGGCGACCTGTGCGTGGGCACGGTGGACGCCTGGCTCTTGCGCCAGTTGACGGGCGAACACCAGATCGAGGTCGGCAATGCCTCACGCACCCAGCTGATGGACATCCAGACTTGCCGGTGGTCCCCGCAGCTCCTTGACCTGTTCGGCGTGCCAGCGCAGGCGCTCCCGGACATCGTCAGCTCCGTCGGCCCCTTCGGGCCACGCCTCGACGACGGAGCGCTCCCGGTCAACGCGCCGGTTCTGGCCGTCATGGGCGACTCGCACGCCGCGTTGTTCGGCCATGCGGGCTGGCGCGCAGGCCTGGTCAAGGCCACCTACGGCACCGGATCATCCGTCATGGCCGCCTCCCCGGGGCGAGCTGACCAGGCCTCCGGACTCTGCGAGACGATTGCCTGGCAGATCGGCGCTCAGCCCGCACGAGCCGTCGAAGGCAACATCCGGTCCAGCGGGGCAACCTTGTCCTGGCTCGCCCAGCTGACCTCGGTCTCCCCCGCGCAGCTCGCCTCGATCGCGGCGCATGCGGACGCCGACGGAACTCACCTCGTTCCAGGTTTCAACGGGCTGGGCGCGCCTTGGTGGGATTCAGAGGCCACGGGCCTGCTGACCGGCCTGACGCTGGGGACAAGGCTGGAGAACGTCGCGCGCGCGGCGCTGGAGTCTATTGCCTTCCAGGTCAATGATCTGCTGATCGCGATACGCGAGGCCACCGGGGAAGCCAGCGTGGTCTCCGTTGACGGCGGGCCCGCCGCCAACTCATCGCTGATGCAACTGCAAGCAGACCTGAGCGGGATATCGGTGCTGCGCCCTGAGACGGCCGACCTGTCGGCGCTCGGTGCCGCCCACCTGGCCGGGCTCGCGGCCGGCCTGTGGAGTCTAGATGACCTGAATGCGCTCCCGCGGCCGCACGACGAATTCACGCCAGCCGCGAGCACGACCTGGCGTGACAGCAAAGTCACCTCGTGGCGCGCGGCGATCCGCCGGGCGCGCTACCAGTCCTTGTAGCCGAGAAAACCTCGATGGAGGAGACATGACCCAGGAGCCGCGGTACGGAGCCGGCCTTTGGCACTTCGCGCAGTACGTCGACCGCTACGCGACAGACGGATACGGACCGCCTGTCACCACCCTGGAGGCGATAGACCTGGCTGGCCAGGTCGGCGATCTAGCCGTCGTCGATATCACCTACCCTTTCAACCCGCCCGGCCTACCGGTTAGCCAAGTCGCCGCGGCCCTCAAGCGCAACGATCTGCAAGCCATCGGCATCACGCCGGAGATCTACACCCGGGAATTCTGCCGGGGAGCGTTTACCAATCCAGATCCCGCCGTGCGCGCGCGGGCCATCGAACTCGTCAGCCAAGCCGCCGACGTCGCACGAGAGCTAGGCTGCGACTACGTCAAGCTATGGCCTGGGCAGGACGGGCATGACTATCCGTTCCAGGTTGATCATGGCCAGATCTGGTCTTACGCGGTCAGCGGGCTGCGATCAGTGGCGCAAGCGCATCCAGGGATGAAGTTCGCTATCGAGTACAAGCCGCGTGAGCCGCGGGTGTCAATGTTCTTCTCCTCAGCCGCGAAGACACTGCTGGCGATCGAGGATATGAATGTCGACAACGTCGGCATCCTCCTGGACTTCGGCCACTCCCTGTACGGAGGAGAGTCCCCGGCCGAAGCCGCCCGCCTTATTCACTCACGCGGCCTGCTCTATGCCATCGACGTCAACGACAATTTCCGGGGCTGGGACGACGACCTCATAGTCGGTTCGGTGCATCTCGTCGAAACCCTCGAGTTCTTCTACACGCTTCGCGAGTGCGGCTGGAAGGGCGTCTGGCAGCTCGACCAGTTCCCGTTCAGGGAAGATTCCGTCGAGGCGGCGCGCGAAGGGATCGACACGATGCGGAGCATCCACCGCGCACTGGACCTGCTCGACGTAGCTGCTCTGCGGGATGCTCAGGCCCGGCAGGATGCTCTGGCAGCCAACAAAATCGCCCGTCAGGCGCTCTTGAGCTGCGAGCCGAAGGCTGCCACGCCTTAGATGCGAGTCACTGAGTCCTGTTCAGTACCAGGACGGACCGTGGCTGGTGTAGGGCTTTTCGAGGGCGGCGGCCTCATCGCCGGTCAGTTTCAGGTCGAGCGCGGCGACGGCTTCGGGCAGGTGGTGCGGTCTGGTCGCGCCGACGATGGGGGCGCTGACGGCCGGGTGGCGCAGCACCCAGGCAAGCGCGACCTGGGCCATGGTGACGCCGCGAGCGTGGGCGAGTTGCTGTACTGCGTTAACGACAGGCTCGTCCAGGGGTGAGTCGAAGGCCTGCACGACGTGGTCGACGCTGGACCGGGTGGACTGCTCGCCCCAGGGGCGGGCCAGGCGGCCTTTGCCTTGCGGGGAGTAGGGCACCAGGCCGACGCCGGTGTCGGCGCACATGGCCATCAGCTCCGGTTCGTCCTGGCGGCGCAGCAGGTTGTACTGGTTCTGCATGGACACGAACCGGGTCCAGCCGCCCTGGCCGGCGGCGTGCTGCAGTTTGGCGAACTGCCACGCGTACATCGATGATGCGCCGAGGTAGCGGACCTTGCCGGCCTTGACGATGTCGTGCAGGGCCTCCATCGTCTCGGCGGCCGGGGTGGCGGGGTCGAAACGGTGGATCTGGTACAGGTCGACGTAGTCGGTACCGAGCCGGGTCAGTGACGCGTCGATCTGCTCCATAATCGCCTTGCGGGACAGGCCGGATCCGCCGGGGCCGTCGTGCATCTTGCCGAACACCTTGGTGGCCAGCACGATGTCCTCTCGGCGCGAATAGCGCCGGATGGCGCGGCCGGTGACCTCCTCCGACGTCCCGGCCTGGTAGACGTTCGCGGTGTCCCAGAAGGTGATCCCGAGCTCGATGGCCTGGCGGAAGAACGGCTGTGCGTCGTCGTCGGCCAGGGCCCACCGGTGGGCCCCTCCGGTCGCGGGGTCGCCGTAGCTCATGCAGCCCAGCGCGAGCCGGCTGATCTTCAGCCCGGTGTCACCGAGCCGGGTGTGCTCCATGTCGCTACCTCCTAATGAGTTGGGGCACGGGCGCGCGGCCGGGCGCCCGAGTCCGGGTTACCGAGCCTACGGCTGGCCGGGGCCGCTAGATGACCATCCGCAGCCTCCCGCCGGGCGACGCCATGCCCGGCTGGCTAGGGTGCCCCGCCGGGACGGCTGTCAGCTAGGTCTAGCGCGATCGTCGGCAGGCTGGTTCCGTCACTGTAGATCTGGGCGCGGTTGCCGAACCCGGCGGCCACGACGTAGGTGCCCGGGTCCGGGTGATCCACTGGCTCCAGGACGGCGTACCGGAGGATGCCGGTCTTGCGGCCGGTGTGCTCGAGCATCAGCAGCCGTGGCCCGAACACGAATCCTAGCCGCGCCCGGTACAGCCAGACTGGTGCGCGCACGACCCAGCGGACCCGCATGAGCCTGGCGGCCCAGGCGGCGGCTGACGGCGACGTTCGCGCAGGCACTGGTCTCCTCCCTGGTAATCTCAGGCCGGCCACTGTCGAGCCGCGGTCACTCGGGTGCTGGCTAGCTCGTTTTGCCGGTGTCCGTGCCGCCCACGTGCGGTGACCCGACTGCGTTGTCCGGCCGGGCCTGCAGGCTGCGGTTGCCCCGGGCGATTTCCTCCGCTGACCGGCCGGTGTTCGCCAGGTAGGCCTGCGAGTCCGAGTGATCGTCGGGGTTATTGTGGCGATTCACTATCCGGGGGATGACGATGGCTGCCGTGCCGAACAAGAGCCCAAGCACGGCGGCGAGTATTCCAATGGCCATGGCAACTCCTCTCTGCTGACCAGAGGCAGGGTGTGGTTTCGCGGCAGGAAAGTGGTCACGGACCGCTGCTTCCGCTGGTCGCTTCCCGGCTAGCGGTAGCGTCGCGGCTGCCGTCGTCTGTGTGCGGCGGGTGTGAGTTCCGTGGTACCGGGACGAGCAGGCTGACCCGGTCGCCGGCGGCCAGCGTGATCTGGCTGTCCGGCGGGCGGAGGCGGCGGTCGCGCAGCACGGAGACGGGGGTGCCGGCCGACGGCCAGCGGAGGTCGCCCAGCTTCTGTCCGATGGCCGGCGAGTCCCCGGATACGGTGATCTCGATGACCTGGTAGCCGGGCAGCGGGGCCGGGGGATGCTGGAGCATGGCCTCCGCGTCGTGGTGCTCCGGGTCGGCGGCGGCCTGCGCTTCGACGGTAGCGGCCTGGCTGCCCGTGATCTGCCGGGTGAGGGCGCGCAGCACGCTGGCGCCGGTGACCCAGCCTTCGACCCGCTGCCCGTCCGGGGCCAGCACCGGCAGCCCGTCACGCCCGTAGACTTCCAGCTGGCGCAGCGCCTGGCTGAGCGATTCGGAGGCGAACAGAGCCTGCGGGTCGTGCCGGTAGGTGACCGGCCCGGGGACGGCCTCCGGCGTGCTGCCGTTGCCGGCCGGGGAGCCGCTGTGCGCGGCGGACGCGGTGCCGTCGGGCGGGACCGGCAGCGCGGGCCGGAACGGGCGCATGACGTCGGTGATCTTCAGGTCGGCCAGTGCCCGCCACGGGGCGGCGCGGTCGATGTCGGTGCCGCGGCGCAGCAGCTTGGTGGTGTAGATCGTGCCGTAGGACAGCGCCCGCGAGACGGTGGAGGCGATCGCGACCGCGAGCATGACTGGCAGGGTGAGCGCGAAGTCGCCGGTCATCTCGACCACGCTGGCCAGCGAGGTCAGCGGGGCGCGGGCGGCGGCGGTGAACACCGCGCCCATCGCGACCACCGCGTACAGCGCGGGCTGCCCCGCCGCCGCGCCGAAGATGTGATGGACGATGTCGCCGTAGGCGTAGCCGGAGGTGACGCCGATGAACAGCGAGGGGGCGAAGACCCCGCCGGAGCCCCCAATCCCGATCGACAGGCTGCACGCGAGGATCTTGCCGAACGCGAGGATGATCAGGAACCACACCGCGTACCCGCCGGCCGTGGTCTTGTCCATCACCGGGTAGCCGACGCCGTACATCTGCGGCAGCGCGAGCAGCAGCAGCCCGAGCGCTATCCCGCCGACGGCGGGCCTGGCCCACTCCGGCCGCCCCTTCCACAGGCGGTCGCACAGGTCCTCGATCTTGTACAGCACGCTCTTGAACGCGAGCCCCATCAGCGCGGCGACCACCGCGAGCACCGCGACCAGCAGGTAGTTCTGCGTGTTGTGAAGCACGATCCCCGAGGGGAAGCCGGACAGGAACGGCCTGTCCGGCAGGAACTGAAGGGCGACGACGTCGGCGACCATCGACGACAGCATCACGGTGAACAGCGCGTCGACCGCGAACTCGCGCAAGATGATCTCCACGCCGAAGAACACGCCGGTGATCGGCGCGTTGAACGTCGCGGAGATGCCGCCCGCGGCGCCGCACGCGACCATGATCCGCAGCCGGTTCTCCGGCATCCGCACCCACTGGCCGACGCTGGAGGCCAGCGCCGAGCCGATCTGCACGATCGGGCCCTCCCGGCCGACCGACCCGCCCGATCCGATGCACAGCGCGGAAGCCAGCGCCTTGACCACGCTGACCTGCGGCCTGATCCGGCCGCCGTTGTCGGCGACCGCGATCATCACCTCGGGCACGCCGTGCCCGCGCGCCTCCCGCGCCCACCGGTAGATCAGCGGCCCGTACAGCAGCCCGCCGATGACCGGGATGACCACGAAGAACCCGAGCCCGAGCCACGGCAGGTGGCTGCTGCCGACGTACCCGGCCTGCCCGAACTGGCTGTGCCCGGTGGCCAGCCAGGTAAAGAAGTAGATGAGGTACCGGAACGCCACCGCGCCAAGCCCGGCCCCGGCCCCCACGAAAAGGGCCAGCAGGAACATCCCGCTCCGGCCCGCCCGCAGCCACGCCGCCGCCCGCGCGATAGCCGGGCTGCCCGCCGCAACCGCCGTCATGCCCGTTCCTTCGCGTGATCGCGGGCGGGCGGAACCGGCAGTTCCGGCCCGCCCCTCTCGCTGACGGGCACGGCCGCCGGCCACTCGCTGTCCGGAACCTCGCCGGCGGCGCCGGCGAACGCCCGCAGCGCCTGCGCCACAGCCTGCTGCGCGGGCACCGGCAGCCGTTCCAGGATCTCCGCGATCAGGGCGCGGCGCCGGCTGGTCGCCTCGTCGACCACCTGCCGGCCCGCCGCGGTGACCGACACCAGCACCGAGCGCCGGTCGCCGCGCGCCCGGTGGCGGCGGACCAGGCCCTTGCGCACCAGCCGGTCGCACATCCGCCCGGCCGTCGACGGCGCCACGTCCAGCGCCTCGGCCAGGTCCACCATCCGCCGCGGGCCGCGGGACGCCAGCACCACCAGCGCCCGGTACTGCGCGATCGTGGTCTCCTCCGCGGCCGCGCCCAGCGACCTGGTGGCGACCGCGATCAGGGACCGGCTGGCGGTCAGTACCGCGTCCACCGCGGCCGGGTCCGCGTGCTGTTCTCCTGCCACCTGGTTATCCGCAATGCGTGCATCAGTCAATGTTTGCATATCGCAATAATTGTATCATGCATTTCATGGTGGTGCGCAACACGGGCCGGACAAAGGGGTCGCAGCGGGAGCAGGTCATGCGGCAGCTCAGCGTGGCCTATCTGGACGCCGGGATCACGCCGAGCGAACTCGCTGCCAGGGCGACGGCGGGGGGTTAAAGTGACCGCCGCCGGCAGCTCGGGAGTTGGGCATCGATGGCACCGCGACAGTAACGCCACTCTGACTCAGTCTGCCGTAGCACGACACAATGGCGTTAGTTAAGGTCTGCGTTCCGGAGGGCGGCGACCGAGGCGGTCAGGGCGCAGAGCCCGACCGTGATCAGGACGGTGAAGTCGCCGGGGCTGACTCCGCGGGTTATCTGGTCATTCCCGACCGACCAGTAGAAGAGTGACAGGTAGCGGCCCGGCCGGATCGCGGAGATTGCCGGGGCGAGTGAGCTGAGCAGATACGAGGCGGCTGCCAGTGCCGAGGCAATGCCCAGGGCTGTTCCCCGCCTGCCGGTGGCGGCGCCGGTAGCCATGGCGATCAGGCCGAAGTCGAGGCCCATCAACATCAGCGCTACGGAAATCGCGACCGCATCGCCTACGCCGACGGTCAGCTGGAACTCGCGGCCGATGACGACGCACAAGGTGACTGCGGCTGCCAGGAGGAGCGCCTGGACGGCCATCGCCCAGGCCTTCTGAAAGAGGATCGTCCGCCGGTGAACCGGCAGGGCCGCTATCAGCGCCAGCGTGCCGTCCTCGTCCTGTCCGGCCACTGCTGCCGCCCCGTAGCCGATGGTCAGCAGCAGCATGACGAGAGGAAAGAAGTTGCCGTAGATGTTGCCGTTGAGCCAGCCGCCGGGCGAGGTGAGCTTGCCGGTCACGCCGAACAAGGCCGCGGCCGTCGAGCCGCTGAGGCTGTCCAGGGACGCGGAGTTCTTGAATGACGGGTAGAGCGCCACGACGACCAGGCTGTAGAGGGCCATCCCGATCGCATAGCCGGCAGTACTGCGCCGCCGCAGCCTGAGGTCCAGCCGGGTGATGTCAGCCGGCATCCGGCACCTTCTTCGCTGCCGGCTGCCGGTAGAAGCCGAGGAAGAGCTCGTCAAGGTCAGCCGGCCGCGATGTCAGGTCAACCGGGTCGTGACTGGCGATGACCCGCAGCACCGGCCCGATCTCGCCGGTCACGTCGAGCGTCACTCGCGGCCCCTCGGCCGCGGTCACGGTCACGCCCCGCAGGCCGCTCAGCTCTGCCTGGTCGACCGGGCGGCGGAACAGGATCTCCATCTTCCGCGGCGCGGCTCGCCTAAGGCCCGCCACGGTGTCCTCGGCCACCAGCCTGCCGTCCCGGATGATCCCGATCCGGTCGGCGCTGCGCTGCACCTCGCCCAGCTCGTGCGAGGACAGGAAGACGGTCCGCCCCTCGGCAGCCGTCTCCCGCAGCAGGTTCTCGAACTCGCGTTGCATCAACGGGTCAAGCCCGGAGGTCGGCTCGTCGAGCACCAGCAGCTCAGGCCGGTGCATGAAAGCCAGCACCAGCCCGATCTTCTGGCGGTTCCCCTTCGACAGTTCACGGACCGGGCGGTCGGTCACTACCTGGAACCGGTCGACCAGATGCCCGGCGAGCGATTGGTCATCCAGACCGCGTGACCGGGCAAACCATGAGATGTGCTGACGGCCGGTAAGCCGCGGGAAGAGCTCGAGATCACCGGGCAGGTACCCGACGCGACGGTGAATCGTCACGGTATCGGCCTGGGCATCGAAACCAAGGACCGAGACCCGGCCGCTCGTCGGCCGCTGCAACGCCATCAGCATCCGGATCGTCGTTGACTTGCCTGCTCCGTTGGGACCAAGGAAGCCGAAGACCTGACCCGTCTGTATCCGCAGGCTGAGGTCGCTGACAGCGGTGACGCTGCCGTACCGCTTCGTCAGCCCGAACGTCTCAACGGCGCCCGTCACGGGTGCCCGCCTGCCTGGTCTCCCGCCGCCGGCAGTCCCTCCGCTCCCGCTGGAGCGGCAGGCATGAAGACGCCTCCGGCGTAGACGTCGAACACTTCCGCCGACCAGCGGACCAGCCCGTCGCGGGCCAGCGGGTCGACCCCGGTGACCTGCGAGATAAGGGGCCGCAGCAGCAGCATGGCCAGGTCGTTGCTCAGCAGGAAGGCATCGCGGACCGGACTGTCTCCCGACGGACGGACAACCCCGGCCTGCTCCAGGGCCCGCAGGCCGGCCCCCGTCGCCTCGTAGAGGCGCTCGAACAAGGCCGCTCCGGCCGGACCGCCGTCGCACAGCAGCCGCCGGACGTAGCCCGCCAGGGCCGGCTCGCGTTCCAGCCGGTCAGCGAACAGCTCAGCGACGCTGGTGCTGGCGCCGTCCTCCTGGATCCTGGCGAGTTCCGCCAGCATCGATTCCACGAACGCGGCGACCCGCTCCTCGAGGACCGCTCGCAGCCGTTCTTTGGAGCCGTAGTGGTGGATAACCAGCGCGGGCGAGACTCCGGCCGCCGAGGCGATCTGGCGGACGGTCACCCCGGTGTACCCCCGCTCCGCGAACAGCCTCATCGCCGCGATCCGGATCGCCGCGGCTGACGTCAAGTCCGCAGGATCTGAACTCATGTTTACATAATTGAACAAATGTTCAGCTAGGTCAAGGTCATCGCATCGATGCGCCACGCATCGCGTACCGTGAGGCGCCTAAAACCGGAGGTCAGATACCACCACCCCGATCGGGAGCCAGGTAGGTCCGGAGAGCGGACATGCCCAGCCGGATATGGGCGTTCAGCGCATGCCTGCTGACCCCCATCGCGGCGGCGATCTGGGGCTCCGGCCAGTCCGCGTAGTACTTCAGCACCAGCGCCTCACGCTGGCGGGCGGGAAGGCCGGAAAGCACGGCCACGACAGGTGCCCCTGGAATGCGGGGCGCCGGCTGCCCGGCCCCGAACAGGCCCCGCGGCCAGCCGGACTGATCAGGCGGCGCAGCACTCCGGGAACGCGCCCCGGTGACAACGGCCCGCCGCAGGTAGCCCAGGGCCTTATCACCATCCTGCAGGCGCCACCACGCGCGATGCACGGCGACAAAGGCGTCCCGGAGTATTTCATCAGCCTTCGCGCTGTCGCCGGCTAGCAGCGCGGCGATCCTGGCCAGGGAGCGGCAGTGCGCGTGGTAGAGCGCCGTCACGGCCTGATCGGCGTCCTGTCGCGGCCAGTCGCGCCGCGGGCTCCACGTCGGCGTTGCGGTCGCGGCAGATCCCGGTCCGGCCGACACTCCGGCGGCTCGATGATTCTCGTGTGATCGGGCGGCGTCATCGTCACCCGATCGCCGACTGGCGCGCCGTCCGCGAGATGAACGCGGCACCCTGGTACGGGTCACCGGCACCTCAGAGTCACTGTCCCCCCATGGAGAGACAGGCCGGCCGGCCGCCTGAGCGGCGCGGCGGGCAAGCCGCCCTCATGGATGATCGCATGACGAAGCATTGTAAGAAGCAATAGTTGCTATCTGCAAGTCCCAGTCGGCGCGGCCAGGAAGGCCCGGCGGCCAGCGATGCTCACCGCCCCGGGCAGGCCGGCAGACTGCGGCCGTGGCAGGCTAGCGTCAGGACGGGCTGTACTCTGTGTAGACCTTGCGGGAGATGGTGCCGTAACCCACCTCGCCACCGGACCACAGGGTGAAGCGCTGCCCGGCGCCGAGGTACTCGCCGGCCTCATCGTCGGTAACCGTGACCGTTACCACGCAGGACTCCCCGCGACGCAGCGGCTGCTCGCCGTTCCAGGAGATCTCCGTGGTGAAGTACCGGGTTGAGCCCTCGTGGCGCAGGGGACGTGCCCGGACCATCAGGGCATGGGTGTGATTATGGAACTGGGGCACGGCCGCATGCAGCGCCCCAGGGCGCGGCTGAACAGAATAGAGCGTGATCAGAGCCCTGAACCTAGCCTGCCGCACTGCACCACCGCCGTATGGCCGATAAGGCTTTGCGCAATACAAATATTGGTACCTACAACACATTAGCCTGAGAGAAACCGCAAGGCAAAGGGGCCCGCTGAATGCCATCCACGCGCGACCATGGCGCGCCTGAGCTCGATCCGGAAACGGCGAGCGTGCTGCAAACCGCGACCCGGATGCTGGCCGGCGTAGCGCTGCGGAGCCTGGACGTCCTGGACGACGAGGTGACGCTGCCCCAGTTCCGGCTGCTGGCCGTGCTGGCTGACCTGGGACCAGTGCCGTCCGGGCAGGCTGCCAGAACGCTCGGACTTGATCCGTCGACCGTCACCCGGCTGGCTGACCGGCTCGTCGCCGCCGGGCACGCGGCCCGCGGCACCGACCCGCGGCACCGCGGCGTCGTGACCCTCGAGCTGACCGCCAGCGGCCAGGACCTGGTAACCGCGGCGAGCACATGGCGGCGGCAAGAGCTGGCGCGGATCATGGCACGGCTGACGACCCGTGACCAGGCGGCGGTGACCGCCGCACTCGGCCTGCTGATAGAGGCGGCCGGCGACGAATACGGGATCACCGAGTACAGCCCCGTCCCGCTGTGACCCTGGACCGCAGGCTGAACGCCTGCCAGCCGGGGGGTAGCCCTCCAGCAGTTATCGAGGGCGAGGGCCATGAGAAGAACAGCCCGGTCGTCAACGAGACGGGACGGCCCTTGCCCGGATTTATCAGCACCCACAAGGTGGGCCGCGTTGATGCACCCGCTCGGATCGGCCAAAATCGGCCGGCGTCACCGCCGCCAGGCCATCGCCGATCGCACGTTCGGCGTGCGGCGCACCTCCGGGTTGACGCAGCCTTTAGTGAGCGTGCCCTGCGCAAGGTGTAGCAGGGCGTCCACGACCGCGTCGGCCGTGCGCCGCGCAGCGAGCGCCGTGAAGGAGGCGGCGTGTCCGCTCGGCACAACGTTGTCCAGCCGCGTCAAGCGGTGGTTGGCCGGCATCGGCTCTTGGATGAAGACGTCGAGGCCGGCGCCGCCGAGATGACCTCGCTCGAGCGCCGCCTCGAGTGCCTCCTCGCCTACCAGCTCGCCACGGGACGTGTTAATGATGATCGCACCGCTCGGCATCGTCGCCAGTTCCCCGGCCTGCCGGTCATCGTCTACAACGTGCCGGGCCGCACCGCGGTCGACATCGCGCCGGAAACCATCGCCCGGCTCCGCAAGGCCCACGACAACATCGTCGGGGTCAAGGAGACCACGAAGGACTTCGAGCACTTCTCCCGGGTACTGCACGTCGCGG
>Ga0335074_10006299_pt1 | contig 16471 bp, 12 predicted proteins | sample Lox_Sample_23_FD_206715 | JGI IMG/M metagenome (GOLD analysis project Ga0335074, IMG submission 206715) | Soil microbial communities from Loxahatchee National Wildlife Refuge, Florida, United States - Lox_Sample_2.3 | ecosystem: Environmental > Terrestrial > Soil > Wetlands | place: USA...
ATCCTTATCCTCTTCGCCGCATGGGCGTCGTTACCTGAGGCAAGAGCCGGATGCGGGAAATCCGCCCGTCCGGATCCGTGGAGGGGGTCAGGAGCAACCCTGATCCCTACTCCGACTTCTGAGCCGGGCATTCCCGGCTGACTGTGGAACGCGGAGCGGGTGCACTCTTGCACAAAAATTCCGAAAAGAGCGCGTTAGAAGCGTCTATTTCGGAACCGTGGCCCGATGGCGGCGCCGTCACCGCAGCTCCGACCGTCCGTCTACAAAGAAAACAGCCGGATGCGCTTGAACAGGTCATTGAGCGGCTCTGGCGTACGAGCGACGCGAAAAGATTCGGTTTGACGGAAGCGCGGTTCGCAGACATCTTGCTCCAGGCCGGCGAGGCCCAGTCTTGGGGGAGTGCCGAGCGGGCAACGGCGCCGGCTTCGGCGAAAGCCGGCTTTCTCCAGTCGTTGAAAATCGACGACCTGATCCTCGCCCGAGCCTGCGCCGCCGGGAGCGAAGTGGCTTGGGATTTATTCCTGACGAGGTACCGCAAGGTGCTCTATCGTGCCGCCTATGCAATCGCACGACAGGAGTCCGCGGGGCGCGAACTGGCCGACTCTCTTTACGCCGACCTATACGGGGTCGCAGAGCCCGGCAGAGCGCGGCGCTCGCGACTGGAGTCGTATATGGGACGCGGCTCTCTGGATGGGTGGCTGCGCGCCGTGCTGGCGCAACGTTTCGTTGACGAACGTCGCCGGACGCGCCGCGACGTCAGCCTGGACGAACAGGAGAGCGAGATACTTCTTACCGCACCCGTTTCCGATATCGGAGACCGTGGAGAGAAGCTCCTTGCCCGGATCGACAGCTCGCTTGCAGCGGTCCTGACGCGACTGAATACAGAGGAGCGCTTCCTGCTTTCGTCGTACTATCTGGACGGAAGAGCGTTATGGCAGATTGCCAAGCTGCAGGCAGTGCACGAATCCACGATCAGCCGCCGGTTGGAACGGCTGACACGCAGAGTCCGGAAGGCATTGCTGAGTGAATTGCAGAAATCGGGCCTGAGCCAGCGAGCAGCTCAGGAAGCTTTGGAACTGGATGTGCGCGATTTGCGGGTAAATGTTCGGAAATTGGTGCAAGCCGTTCCGGGCCCGGCGTTCGAAGAAGAGGGAGCGAGAACCGATCGATGAATGCGGGCAACAAACCGATGACGCATCCGGACGAGAACAGGCTCGCTGCTTTCGCGGAACGGGCGCTACGGGGCGCAGAACGCGCAACCGTGGCGGAGCACTTGGCAAACTGCGCTCGCTGCCGGGAGATTGTATTCCTTAGCCAAGAGGCCCTGCAGGCTCAGGTCGTGGCGCATCCGAATCCCGTTCGATGGAGTTGGCAAACGGTCGCAGTAGCTGCGTCAGGTCTGGCACTGCTTGCCGCGGTTCTGCTGACTCGGGAAGGGATCCGGTTTTCCTTTCCCGGAGGCGAACACGGGATTGCGCAGTTCGCCCCACCCAAGGTGTCGAACGCAACTGGCTCCGCGCCGAAACTCTCTTCGGCGGCACAGCTGGGTGTCACTCCAAATCAATCCGGAATCGGAGTTGGATCAAAAGCAGAGCCACGACGTACGCAAGAACGCCGTTCTTCGGAAGAAGTTTCCACTAGCCGCTCCACTCCGGTAAGGCGTGCATCGAAGGATCGAACAGTGCCAGCGACACCGCAGGCTCTGTCGGCGGGCGCGCAGCCGGCAAGTCCGCCAGCGTTGCCCGTACTCACGGGTGTGAAGCCCAGCCTCGAAGCCTTCGATTCACGTCGATTCTCCGCTTCGCTCGTTTCACTGCCGGCGGTGCAGAATTCGATCCCGCGATTCGCCGTAGTGAACGGGAACGTGGAGCGATGGGACAACGGCGGATTCCAGATTCTTCCCCTCCCGAACGGTGAGCGGGCAGAAGCCGTTTCGAGCAACTCAAGAGTCGTGTTAGTGCTGTCTCGTGGCCGAAAACTCTATAGGAGCGTAGATCTGGGCGAACGGTGGGCACCAGTTCTTGTCCAGTGGAACGGCACGGCGGCAAAGCTGGACGTGAAATCGGCCGGTTTGCCTTCCGCCACAGACCAACCTTTCCTCGGCAACGGCCCCACTTCCGCTGCCGCGGCATCTGCTTCCATTTCCTCGCCCGCGACGGCTAGGGCGTACAATTCGCATCCAGCCGTTCCGCGCGAAGTTCCGAGCTTTAATGGTGGAGTCGCACCATCCGACACTTCGTTTGTGCTGACCAATGGCGCCGGAAAGCGGTGGATCAGCGAAGACGGCGGTCAGACCTGGAGACCCGAGTAAGTACGTCGTTCCGTGATCGAAGTTACTCCGTTTTCAAGTCGCTTAGCGCACCGCGCCCGTGCCGATCTGCTCACTCACAATCCAGCCGTCTGCGAGTTGAATCACGCGGTTGCCGTATGCCGCCCACGCGTCGTTGTGGGTCACCTGAATGATCGTGGTGCCTTCCTCGTTCAAGGTTTTCAGCGTATCCATGATCATCTTGCCCTGACTGGAATGCAGGCTGCCCGTGGGTTCGTCGGCGAGGATCAACTTGGGCTTGCCGATCACGGCACGCGCCACGGCTACGAGTTGCTGCTGTCCTCCGGAGAGCTGGTTGGGATAGAGGTCTTTCTTGCCCACGATCTGGAAACGGTCGAGCGCGTCGGCGACGAGCGCCTGACGCTCCGATTTGCGGATGTCGCGGTAGGAAAGCGGGAGGTCGAGATTTTCCGCCACCGTGAGGTTGTCGAGCAGATGATATTGCTGGAAGACGAAGCCGATGTATCGCTTGTGCAGCTCGACGCGGCGGCGATTGTCGAGCCGGTGCACCGCATGCTCGTCGAGAAAGTAGTCGCCCCGCCAGTCGCCATCGAGCATGCCGATAATGCCCATGAGCGTGGACTTGCCGGCGCCCGAAGGCCCCATGATGGTGACGAACTCGCCTTCGCGGATGTCCACGTTGATGCGCCGCAGCACCCAAGTGGTGCCGCCCTTCGATCCGTAGGACTTCTCAACGTTTGCAAGTTTGATCATCGTGCAGTCACCATCCGTTGAATTGATCTTACGCCGGGACGGCTCGCACACCGCCGCGGCGAGCAGCCGCATGGCATGCTCCTGTCAAAACTCTTCCACCGTCATTCATTCGTACCGCAGTGCGACCATCGGATCGACTCGCATGGCACGACGAGCCGGAATCCAGCAGGCGAGCAGTGCCACGCCGAGCAATAGCCCCGTAACGGCGGCGAAGGTGAGCGGGTCGGTGGCGCTCACGCCAAATAGCAGAGACTTCATTAGCCGTGTCAGCCCGAATGAGGCGACAAGCCCCAACGCGATTCCCGCCAGCGCCATCTTGCCACCCGTGCCGAGCACGTCTTCCAGTATGTCTTCGGGCTGAGCGCCGAGGGCCATGCGGATGCCGATCTCGTGCGTCCGCTGGCCGACGAGAAATGAAACCACGCCGTAGATGCCGATTGCGGCGAGGAGCATTCCTATTGCCGCAAACACGCCGAGCAGAAGAGTGGAGATGCTGGTGTCCTGCATGTTTTCGGCAACGACCTGTATCATCGTGCGGACGTGAAAAGGCGCTAGCGTGTTGTCGGAAGCCTCCACCGCGTCGCGCATCGCCCCGGCAAGGCTCGCCGGTTCGACTGCCGTTTTCAGGGAGATGATTGTGCTCGCTCCCGGTTGGCCCGGCAGCACGTCGAGCACCATCGTGAGTGGGCGATATGCTTCGGGAATAGGCTGTTTCTGAATTCCCCACTGCCGCTCGTTTCCGACCACGCCGATCACTGTTGCGTGAACTCCCGCCGGTCCGCCGTACAGATATTCCTTGCCGATAGGGTTCTGCTTCGGCCAGAAGGTTGTAGCCATAGATTGATTGATGATGACCGGAAATGAATACGCTGGCGGTACCTTCATGCTGGACCAATCTTTGGTTCTCTCGAAGAGCGCATCCACCTTGTGGTTCACTTCGCCCGCCTGTCGCAAATCTTCGTCGGTGAAATTCCGGCCTCTGACAAACGGAATCCCGAACGTGGTGAAGTAGCTCGGAGTCACGGCGTTGTCTTCCACAAGCTGGTTTGCCAACGCCGGATTCGTGTTCCCCGGAACCGTGACGTAACCGTTGGAGCCGCCTTCGAGCGCGATTTCGTAGGATACGGCCGCGCTTTTCACTCCCGGAACTTGACCGAGGCGCACCAGAAGTTCTTTGAAGAATTCTTCCCGCTTTTCGAGCGTGTTGTACCGAGCCACTGGCAAGTTCAACCTTGCCGTGAGCACGTCCTTCGTTTGCACGCCTATGTTCGTGTTTCGTAACGTGGCGAATGTGCGCAGCAAAAGTCCGGCACCGACCAGCAGCGAGAGCGAGACGGCTATTTCCGCTGCGATCAGAGCCCCCCGCAGAAATTTACCGGCTGAACGGTTTGCCACGGTAGCTGCACTAGATTTGAGTTCTTCGCTCAAGTTCACATGCGAAATGTGAACAGCCGGGGCGATCCCGGACAAGATTCCAACCAAAAGGCTGACACCCACGGCGAACAGCAGCACCGTCACGTTAACGTGCACCGGCCTGATTCGCGGGATTGGCAAAGTCTGGTCGGATTGCAGCACGCCGACGCACCACCACGCGGCCAGCACGCCAATCGTTGCGCCGCCAGCCGCGAGCAAGAAGCTTTCGGTCAGCAGTTGCCGGAGCAATCTCCAGCGGCTTGCCCCTGTTGCTGCCCGGACAGCCATCTCCCGCTGTCTGACGGTCGAACGCGCCAGCAACAGATTCGTGATATTTGCGCACGCGACCAGCAGAACCAGCGCTACCGCGCCCAACAGAACCAACAATTCGGTGCGCGATTCGCCCACCAACCGCTGCTTGAGAGGGAAAAGCAGCGAATGGATGCCTTCGTGGCCCCTCCCGTACTGCTTGATGATGCGATCCGAGATCGTCATCAAATCGGCGCGGGCCTGCCCGATGCTTACGCCCGGCTTCAATCTCCCAATGGCTAGCGCCCAATGATTGCCACGGTCGTGCATGAGTTCGGAGGTCATGTCGAGCGGAACGAATACATCAGTAGAAGCAGGAAATGCCAGCCATTGTGGCATGACGCCAACCACCGTATAAGGCTCGTTGTCCAAAAGCAGCGTCTTACCGAGTGCATCCGCCTGTCCGCCAAAATGCCGCTGCCAGAACCCGTAACTCAGTATCGCGACATAGTGGGTGCCCTGATCTTCGCCTTTAACGAACGTGCGCCCGATCAGCGGGCGTACGCCAAGCGTGTCGAAGAAATTCGCCTGCATTCCCCGCACCGACGCGGACTCTGGAGCACCCGCGCCGCTGGCGTTCTGCCCACGCGGCTGCGTATAAAGGCTCATCGATGAGAACGTGGTGCTTTGGGCCTGCCAGTCGAGATAGTCTCCGCCGTTTAGCGGAAAATCGCCGGGCGCATTCTCGCTCTCGCGCAAATCCACGAGTTGCGACGGATTCTTGAAGGGCAGCGGCTCAAGCAGTACCGAATTCATGACCGAAAAGATGGCCGTGTTTGCACCGATGCCGACGGCGAGCGTGAGAACGGCGACGGCGGCAAAGGCCGGAGACTTGCGCAACATGCGCAGTCCGAACCTGACATCTTGCAGGAGCGTGTCGATCCATGCTCCCACCCGAGCGGCCCGCACCTCTTCCTTCACCTGCTCGACGCCGCCGAGTTCGATCCGCGCCGCTCTCCGCGCTTCTTGAGGCGTCATGCCGTCTTTAATCTTCTGATCGGTCAGAAGGCCGAGGGTAGAGTGAATCTCGTCAACAAGCTCGGCGTCGATTTGCCGTTTGCGGAAACAGGATCGGAAGAAGCTCTTCACAACTGAGATCAATCGCATGACGGACTCCTTCTCAAAACTCTTCCGCTGACCTTTATTCGTAACGTACAGCGACCATGGGATCGACTTTCATGGCGCGGCGTGCGGGAATCCAACAGGCGAGGAGTGCAACCACGAGCAGGACTCCCGTAACGGCGATAAACGTCAGCGGGTCGGTCGCACTCACTCCCACAAGCATGGATTTCATCAGGCGTGTCAGACCAAATGATGCCGCGAGCCCCAGAGCAATTCCCGCCAGAGCCATTCGGCTGCCTCGGCTCAGCACATCTCGAACGATGTCCCCCGGCTGCGCACCAAGCGCCATCCTGATACCAATCTCGTGGGTTCGCTGGGTCACAAAGTACGAAACGACGCCATAAATCCCCATCGCAGCCAGCAGGAGCGCCATCCCGGCAAATGCACCAAGCAGCGCCATCGAAAATCGACGCCCGGCGAGCGAGCCAGAAATCATTTCCTTCATCGTTCGGGCATCGTAAACGACCGCATTTGGATCGAGTGCCTCGACGCGCTCCTGTATGGCTGGCACGAGGCTGAGCGGTTTCACCGACGACCGAATGATCAGCATCGTTGAGGTCGGGGCACCGGGGAATGCCGCGTAGGGGAAATACATCTGTCCGAGAGCCGACGCCGCGTCCCCATCGAGTCCCGTTGGCAGCACGTGCCGAACCAGCCCGACCACTTCCGCCGTCGCTTGCGGACCTAAATCCAATCGCCTTCCGACAGGGTCTTCGTTCGGGAATAGCTGGCGAGCCAGCCCTTGGTCGATAACAACGACGGGTGCGGAATGCCCATCTTCTTCTGTAAATTCGCGCCCACGGATCAGGGGAATCCGCAGCACTCGGAAGTAATCGGGGTCTGCGGCGACTGCCGCCGCCCAACGCCACTGGGTTAGCGCCGATGGTGGAGTCTGTCCAGAGCGCCAAAGAGGGTATGCGGACCAGCTTCCCGAAAAGGGAACTGAACCCAAACTCAAACTCGCTGCACTGACTCCGGGAATGGACGAAATTCGATCCCTAAGTTCGCGATACGAGGCGAGAGCTTTGCGCGGGCTGGAAAGATTCGCCGAGGAAATACTGACGGACATCGTGAGAACGTCGTCAGGATCGAAGCCGGGATTCGTAGACCAGACGCGCACGAAGCTGCGCATCAAGAGACCGGCCGCGATCAGCAACACGAGGGACAGGCTAATTTCGGTCACGACGACCGCAAATTGCGTGCGATGGTGCCCAGAAGACGTGGTGCCGTTGCTCTCCTTGAGGCCGCTCTGTAGACCCACGGCTGAAATTTTCAGCGCGGGAGCGAGTCCAAACAGCACAACGCTCAATAGGGACGCCGCGAGAGCGGCTCCCAGCACGCCCAGATTGGTTTGCACGCGGACAACCGAGGGTAAAACGGTCGGAAACATGCTCAAAACGTAGCGCGTGCCCAAGTTGGCGAGCAAAACTCCACCAGTGCCCCCTGCCAGTGCAAGGATCGTGCTCTCCACCAGCAGTTGCCGCCGCAGACGTTTCTGGCTTGCCCCCAAGGCGGCGCGGATCGCGAATTCCTGCGCTCGGCCGCTGGAGCGGGCTAAGAGCAAATTTGCCAGATTCGCACACGCAACGAGGAGAACGAGGCCGACCGCCCCGAGAAGGATCAGCAGCGCGGACCGGAGGTCGCCGCCAACATCCTGCTTCATGGGAATCACGACGGCTCCGACTTTCGCATTGGAGTTGGGATAGGTTCTCGCGAGATTCGCGGCGATTTGATTCATCTCGGCTTGCGCCTGCCCCACCGTGACACCCGGCTTCAGCCGGCCAACGGCGGTCAGGCCCATCCTTACGACTCGGTCGCGGAGCCTGCTCACGTCCCATTGACCAAGAGGGACGAAGATCGCGTCTGGGACTCCACTATCGAATCGCGAGAAAAAACGGAATCCTGAGGGAACAACACCGACAATTACGTGTGCTTTGCCGTTCAAGGCAATCGTTTTCCCCAGAACGTCGGTATTCGACGCGAAGGCCCGCTTCCATAGTCCTTCGCTGATTAGCGCCACCGGCTGAACGCCAACTTGGTCGTCTGTGCCGCGGAAGGTTCGTCCGAGGATCGGTCGCACTCCCAGCACCGAGAAGAAGTTGGCAGAAACCCGCTCGCCGGGAATGCGGGCAGGCTTGCCCGAACCCGTGAGCGTGAACTCGTCGCCCATGTATCCCGCAATCCCCTCGAAGCCGTGGTTGTCGCGCTGCCAATCGAGCAGGTCTGGGTAGGGAATACCCGCTCTGGAGGTAGTGTTCGTCTTCTCGTAGAGGTCAACCAGCCGGTTTGGATGTGGAAACGGCACCGGATTCAGGAGCACGGCGTCGGCGACGCTAAAAATTGCGGTGTTCGCGCCGATTCCGAGCGTCAGCGTCAGCACAGCCACAGCGGCGAAACCCGGATTCTTTTGCAAGACACGCAGGCCGAAACGGACATCGCGTGCGAAAGAGTCTAGCCACGTGCTCACTCGCGCATCGCGTACTGCCTCCTTCACCTGTTCCACACCGCCCACCTCGATCCGCGCTGCTCTTCGGGCCGTGTCGGGAGGCATTCCGTCTCTAATCTTTTGGTCCGCGAGCAAATCAACCGTGGAGCGAATCTCATCGTCGAGTTCCGCGTCCATCTGTTGTCTGCGGAAAAGAGACCGGAAAAAGCTCTTCGCGATTGAGAACGGACGCATCGCATGCCCCTTGTCAAAACTCTCCCTCCGTCATTCATTCGTAGCGCAGGGCGACCATCGGATCGATTTTCATGGCACGGCGAGCCGGAATCCAGCAGGCGAGCAGCGCTGGGAACAGCAGCGCCAGCGCGGCTGACCCGTACAAAAAGGGATCATGCACACGAACGCCATAAAGCTCGCCCCGGAGCAACCGGCTCGCCACCAGCGAGAGGACGATGCCGCCAATCAGACCGCCGGCAGTCGGTATCATTCCGCGCCGTATGAAAAGCCGGGCAATTTGGCCGCGTGTCGCGCCCAAGGCCATCCGCAGCCCGATCTCCTGAATTCGCTGCACCACAAAATACGCCACGACGCCATAGATGCCGATGCAGGCCAGCACGAGAGCAATGCCAGCAAACGAGGCCACCACGTCCATGTTCAGCCGGGGCTCGGCGACAGCCTGATCGAGCAACTGATCCATCGTCTCGATGTTGCCGATCGACTGAAGAGGATCCACTTCGTAAACCTGCCTCCTAATGGCGTTGATCAGTTGTCGTCGGTTTCCCTCAGCTCGGACCAAAAAATAACGATGCGTCTCGCCGCCTGCATTTGAAGGCCAGTAGACCTCGGGTCCCGGTTCCGCCGCGATTGATCCGCTGGTGCCCCGTATATCGCCGATGACACCAACGATCTCGTGCGCCTCGCCGTTCAGAATCAGATGATGCCCGATGGGATTGCCATTCGGGAGGAACTCTCGGACGAGCGCCCTGTTGACGAGGATTGTAGGCGACTTCGCTACTTGGTCCTCCGGTGTGAACGCTCTACCGGCGAGCAGAGGCGTGCCTAACGCGGCCAGCAAGTTGCCCGCTATGTCGCGGGTTTCCGCGTTGATGGCCGGTTGACCGGGAATGCGTGGCAGCCAGTCCGCGTCATAGCTGCGGCGGACGTGCCAATCGACCATGGGCGGCGCATCAATCTGTCCTGCGGCGAGCACTCCGGGCAGGTTTTCAACGCGCTGCTGTACGTCGTTGTAAAAATTGCGTCCATCTTCTGGTTTTGTGTCCCATGGCAGACTCAGCGAGAAGACTAAGAGGTGCTCCGGCTGGAAACCCAGCGGCCGCTTCAGAAGGTTCCACAACGACTCCGCGAACAGGAAGGCGCCCACCAGCAAAACCAGAGACAATGCCACCTGTAGGCCCACGAGTGCGCTGCGCAGATTATTGCCCGCCGACCCGCCCAGCCGCGCCTCACCTTGTTTAAGTGCGGCGGCCAACTGCACTCTGCGGCTTTCCAATGTGGGTGCTAACCCGAACGCAATGCCCGTAATTAGGCAAGCGAGCACGGCGATTCCCGCTACGATCCAGTCGGGATACACTGCGCCCGGACGGGCGAGCATTCCCGGTAGATGGGACGCAGAGAGTCGGACCAAGATAAACGCCGATGCTATTCCGGCAGCGCCGCCGATCAGAGCCAGCATGACACTCTCAGTTAGAAACTGCACCGTGACACGACCCGCCGAGGCACCGAGCGCCCGCCGCAGTGCCACTTCGCGCTGGCGAACCGTCGCCCGCGAGAGGAGCAGATTCGCCACGTTGATACATGCGATGAGGAGGAGCAGCGCCGAGGCAATCAGCAGCGCAATGAGTGCTGGGCGTACAGTGCCGTAGCGATCTTCGCGCAGCGTCTCGCTGGTAAATCGCCACGAGCCATCGGTAGCGGGATACTCCCTCCTGAGTTGGTCACCGATGCGCTCCAGATCGCTCCTCGCCTCCGCCTGGGTCACGCCTTGCCGCAGCCGGCCAAAGACGTTGAAGTAGCGCAGCCCCTCGCCTCGATAACTTCCCCACGTAGAAGGCACCAGCTGCGCCGGGTGCCAGAGGTCAACTGCGCCGGGAGCAGAGAAATCCTGCGGCATGACGCCAACAATGGTGACTGCGCGTTGATTGAGCTTTACCTGCTGGCCGATCACATTGCGGTTGCCTCCGAAAATCTTCTGCCATCCCTCGTAGCTCAGCACCGCTGTTTCCGGCGCATTTGGCGCGTCGTCAGCCTCGTCAAACGTGCGGCCAAGCATCGGTGCCACATCGAAGACGTTCCAAAGGGCCGCGTTGACACCTGCCTCACTAACCCACATCGGCAGCTTCGTGCCGGCGATGAGTGTGCCTGCTTCGAAATATAGGAACGACACGCCTTGAAAGCTGCGGCTGCGCGCCTGAATGTCGAAAAATCGGGGGGCGGTCATGAGGCCGCCTGTTGATCGGCCCTCGATGCGCGTGTCGTGAATGGCGATGATGCGGTCGGCGTGCGGATAGGGCAGGCTGCGCAGCAGCGTCGAATACACCAGCGTGAAGATCGCTGTTGTCGCGCCGATGCCGAGAGTGAGAGTGAGGACGGCGACGGCGGTAAAACCCGGATTCTTGCGCAGCATCCGCAAGCCGAATCGGATGTCTCGCACGACGTTATCAACCCACGCGCCGATTCTTGCGGCGCGCACCTCTTCCTTTAGTTGTTCAACGCCGCCAAGCTCGATTCTCGCCGCTCTCCGAGCCTCCTTGGGCGAAAGGCCCTCTCGGATTTTCTGATCGGCTAGCGACTCGACGGTGGCGCGAAGCTCATCATCGAGTTCCGCATCCATTTGCCGCTTGCAGAATATAGACCGGAAGAAACTCTTCACCACTGAGAGCAGCCGCATGGCAAGACTCCCTTCACGCTTCGAGTGCCCGCGCTATCGCGAGCGAAATCCGACCCCAACGCTCGGTCTCGGCTTGGAGTTGCCGACGCCCGGCTTTGGTCAGCTTGTAATACTTCGCCTTTCGGTTGTTCTCCGACTCGCCCCAAGAGGAGGTGAGCCATCCCGATTCCTCCATCTTGTGGAGCGCGGGGAATAGGGAGCCGGGGCCGACCTTGAAGGTGCCCTTGGTGATCTGCTCGATGCGGCAGGAAATGCCGAGGCCGTGCATCTCTTGAAGCGCGAGCGCCTTGAGGATCATCAAGTCGAGCGTGCCTTGCAGAAGGTTGGTGGATTCGGGTGCCAAAGTGCATCTCCTATAGACTGCCGATGGGGAGGGTAGTCCCGTCCGTATCGGGTGTCAATAGGAGAATCTCACTCCAGACGGAACCTGGGGGGAGCAAAAATTACCTGACCACGTACCGCAGTGCGACGATGCCGTTCTTGAAAGTCTTCTGCCCAGTCAGTTCGGACTGCGTTCTCGCGGCCGGGCCGGGAAGCATCGGGATTCCGCCACCGAGCAGGACCGGAACAATGGAGACCTCGACGGCGTCCACCAGACCATCTTTCAGCAGGCTGTGAAACAGGTTCGCGCCGCCGAAGAGCAAAATGTCTTTTCCCGGTGTGCTGCGCAGCACCGTCAACATTTCCTTGCCGTGGTCGGCGACAATGGTCGCTTTCGGAGAATCGCTGCGGCGCAGTGTTCGAGAAAAGACGACCACCTGTAATCCGGGAATCTCGGTTTGACCAACGCGTACCATGGTCTCAAAGGTGCGCCGGCCAACTAGCACCGTGTCGAATCGTGCGAACTCTGCCGCGAAGTCGATCTCCGGGTCGGAGACAATCCAGTCGTACTCGCCGTGTGGTCCGGCGATGTACCCATCAAGACTCATTGCCACGCGGTAGAAAATCTTCCGCATCAGGCCCTCCGCGAGGCATCCGCAAAGCCGAACCCGGATTTTGCCATGCCAGTACTCCTCGAACCGATGACTCTTTGGCAGTGTGGCACCCGGCCAAGAAGGCTGGGATGATCGCAAGAAAAATCAAGATTTGTGCCGGTGACGGCGCTATCGTCCGCTCCATGATCCGAAGCGTTGCAGCGGTACTCGCGGGCATCACGTCCTTGACGGTCGCATCGCTCGCCATCGAAGCCTTTGCCGACCCAATGTTGATGCACCTGTGTCCTCGCACGTTTCCCGACGCCGCCGCACTGAGTCGAAGCATCCCGGCGCACATCGTCATGTTCGGTTATACATTCGCCGGCGTGGCACTCGGCGGCTATGTCACCCCATGGATAGCACGGAGTGCCCCCACGCGCCACGTCATCATCATGGGCATAGCAGAGGTCGGCCTCACGATTTGGGCGATGTTCGTGCTCCCGCACCAGGCCCCGCTGTGGTCTTGGATCGCCGGAATGGCTTTTGTCGTACCGGCTGCGTGGCTCGGCGGAGCCGTCTGCGTCAAACGCTCGGCCCCGCACCGAGCGCAGCCTGCTAATCACATAGAACGCTCATCGGAATGACGGTAGGATATGCTTCCATGCCGCGCAAACGCCAAGAAAAGCCATCCAGACGGACCGCGTTCAAAAAGATGCAGCCCATACTCTTCCACGCAGTCACACATCTGGACGAGGACGTTTCGCTAGATGCGCTCGCTAACTGGTCCGGCCTCTCTGGGCCCCATCTCCAGCGCGTCTTTGCGGCGACCATCGGCGAATCGCCGAAACAAATTACGCTCCGGCTTCGGCTCGAACGAGCCGCAGCGATGCTGCTCACGAGCAAACGCACGGTCCTCGACGTCGCGCTCGACTGCGGATTCCAGAGCCATGAAGTTTTGACTCGCTCATTCCGCCGATGTTTTGGCATGCCACCGAGAGCATATCGCACCCACGGCTCTCTCACAGGCATGGATAACGTCAGGGCAAAAGATCATGCAGCGGTCGTATCAAAGGTCGGGCCCTGCATCGGGCTTTATCACATTCGGGAAGATTGGAGGCTACAGACACCGGACATGGCACAGATCATCACGAAAAAGGAAATCACGCCGCAGCCCGTGCTATTGATCCAGCGGCGTATCAAGCCTGCTGACCTCGCCTCGACACTCGCGCAGGTCTTGGGTCATATCTTCGCCTTCGCACAGAAACACGGTATTCCGTTGGCTGGCCAGCCACTCACTCGGTACCTTGAGTGGGGACCGGGCCTCTGGAACATTGAAGCGGGTCTACCGATTTCGGCGTCCCCTCGCGAACCTGTAACGGGCGCTGAAGTCAGGGCCGACACGCTGCCGGGCGGCTCCGTCGCGACTACGACACACGCTGGACCTTACGAAACTCTTTCCCAAACACACGCGGCGGTCCAGCAATCACGACCGGTTTCTGACGTCCTCACGAGCTTGTGAGGACGTCACACTTGCGCCGGGCAAAAAAGTTCTCGCCTCATATACCTACAAATGCCCACTTCTGTTTATACATAAGACACTTTTCCCGCTTCGTGCAGTAAGCATAGTCAGCAAAAAGAACGTGTCTTTTCCAGTTGCGCGATACCGTGAGCGTGCGAGTCGGCTCAGCATTAGCCGGAACTGAGCGGAGGAACTGTATCCGTGCCGCCTAGATATCCGTGGCTGAATTCTGGATCCCGTCGCTGCCGCATGGCTATATGCCAGGGCCCTTTGGTGATGTGCAGCAGGGATCTTCGGTCGTTCACTTCTGAGCTGATCGTTAGCCATCATTGTCTATCGGAGAACCTTTGAAATCGCTTCGGCATTACGAAATCTTCCGGAAACTTCCCGACAATGACGCCAAGTGGCTTGAGAGCAGAACAGATTTGGACGAAGCCAAGAATCGCTTGGAGCAACTGCAGATCAATTCTCCGGGAGTCTATTTCGTTCTAGATACGCAGAACACTGAGTGGTCTGTTTCGCAGGATTGTCGTCCCGCGAATCGCCCCTCCGAGACCGATATCGACGGCAAAGGGCATCGTGCCAGCACGACTCGGGATGGAACAGATGGACTTTCCGCGGGCCCTAAGAAGGGCTACGCTCCGCCCGCGTTTCGGCGTATCGAGATACCGCGATCGGCGCGGCGTCATGCGCTCGGCGATCCGCCGCAAAGTCGGCACCGCCGCAACTGACAGTCGCACCTTCTGCTTGGTTTTCGCCGTTCGCGGAATTTTGATCTGAGGAATGAGCCGAATGTCGTCTGTGGCCAACCACCAGTCCACGATCCAACGCGTTGAGCGCCGGGAATGGGTGCTGTGGTCCTTCGCAATTGTCGTGACGCTGCTATTGACGGCCGGGATTGTCTCGGTCGTGATTCCGGTATTGCACCAAGGGTTTGGGGATTTTAGTAGCCTGCGTATGAGCTTGGCTGTGCGCGGCCTAATTGGTTTGGTTCTGCTCTTTGATCTCTATACGATCTATCAGCACCTTCAGATAAGCCGAATTCGAAAACTGCTCGTACAGCAACAAGAGTTGTTCCGCCTCATCAGCGAAAACGCGGGAGACATGATCGCGGTCGTTGATGTTCACGGAAACCGAATCTATAACAGCCCCTCGTACGAGCGAATCCTGGGTTACAGTGCGGACGACCTCGATGGCACCCTAGGATCCGAACAGATTCACCCTGACGACCGACACATGGTTGAAGAAGCAGCGCGGGAGGCACGCGATCACGGCGAAGGCCGTTCCGTCCAATACCGCATGCGTCATAAAGACGGAACGTGGCGGACTCTGGAATCGAGCGCGACCGTGGTCAGTGGATCGGACGGGCGAGCGGAGAAACTAGTGATCGTGAACCGCGATATTACGGCCCGCAAGCAACTTGAGGAACAGTTCCGCCAAGCGCAAAAGATGGAAGCCGTCGGGCGCCTTTCTGGCGGCGTGGCGCACGATTTTAACAATCTTCTCAGCGTCATCATGGGGTACGCCGAATTCCAGCAGGAGAGCCTCCAGCCGGGAGACACTCTGCGGACGAGCGCAGACGAGATTTTGAAGGCGGCCAAAAAAGCGGCGTCGCTGACGCGTCAGCTCCTCGCCTTCAGTCGCCAGCAAGTTCTTGACCCGAAGGTGATCGATCTCAACAACGCGGTAGCTGATATGGAGAAGCTGCTGCGGCGGCTTATCGGTGAGGACATCGAGCTAAGAACATCGCTTTCCCAATCCTTGGGGCGCGTGAGAGCCGATCAAAGCCAGCTCGAACAGGTGATTATGAATCTGGCTGTGAATGCTCGCGACGCGATGCCTGAGGGCGGCAAGTTATCGATTTCGACCGAGAACTTCGTGATGGACGAAATTTTCGTTCGGCGGTACCCGTATCTGGTCCAGCCTGGCCCCTACGTGCTCCTATCCGTAACCGATACCGGCATTGGAATGGATAGCGAGACCAAATCGCGCGCTTTTGAGCCTTTTTTCACGACCAAGGAGAAGGGGAAAGGCACGGGCCTTGGTCTGGCGACGGTTTACGGGGTGGTAAAGCAAAGTGGCGGCTACATCGAAATTGAAAGCTCGCTCGGCGCGGGTACAACGTTCAAGATCTATCTGCCGCGAGTTGACGAGGAGGTCGAAGCACCAACGCGTCTTTCCGGCGGCGCGAGCCGGATTGCAATTGGGAAGGAAGTAATCCTGCTGGTCGAGGACGAAGAGTCACTGCGTAGGCTTACGCGCGCTAGCTTGGAAGCGGGCGGTTACAAGGTGCTGGACGCCAAAGACGGCCTCGACGCCCTCGAAATCAGCAATCAGCACGACGGCGCGATTGACCTGCTGCTCACGGACATCGTGATGCCAGGCATGGGCGGACGCGCGTTAGCACGGGAGCTCGTTCAAAGGCGTTCCGAAATGCGGGTCGTTTATATGTCCGGCTATACCGGTCAGGCGGTAGGCTCGCAAGGTCCAGTCGGACCGGGAAGCTATTTCGTTGCGAAACCGTTCACCCGCGAAGTTCTTATCAGCAAAATCCGTGATGCCCTAGATTATCCAGCAGTCGTGGAGTCGAAATGACCACACTCACAGGCAAACAAAGCAACAACTCTCCCGGTGTTACGAATGCCCCGGCATCCAAACGGCCTAAGATACTCTTAGTGGACGACGACGAATCCGTGCGCGCGATGTTACGGCTGAGACTGTCAGGGAACTATGAAGTCGTAGAGACGGGGGATCCGGAACAAGCCGTGGCTCTCGCCCTTGAACACAAGCCCGACGCCAT
>Ga0335074_10006300_pt1 | contig 16470 bp, 18 predicted proteins | sample Lox_Sample_23_FD_206715 | JGI IMG/M metagenome (GOLD analysis project Ga0335074, IMG submission 206715) | Soil microbial communities from Loxahatchee National Wildlife Refuge, Florida, United States - Lox_Sample_2.3 | ecosystem: Environmental > Terrestrial > Soil > Wetlands | place: USA...
TGCAGCCCGATGCCGAGTGACCCGCCCGCCCGCGCGTCAGCTGTACTGCCGTAGCTGCGGCCACGTCTGGCCCCAGGGCCGACGCGGGCCGGTGCACAGGTACACGTGCCCGTGCCATTCCTGGTTGTGCAGGCCGTACGGGTTGGACAGGGTGGCCACGGCCTTGACGCTGGTGAAGAACGTGCCGAGATAGGCGGCATCTCCGCCGCCGTCCATGGGGCCGGGCATGACCGCTACGACGGTGGTTGCGCGCGGGTTGCCCGGGCCCCACCACCAGTAGGTGTTGTGGCCGCTGACCGCCTCCGGCAAGCCTGTGCCCCGGCCCAGGATGTTGATCGCGCTGGCCTCGCCGTAGTTCGAGGTGAAGATGACCGCGCTGGCGCGCTGCCTCGCCGGCAGCGAGAACCACACCGTGCGAACCGAGCTGACAAGCTGGGGCCAGCCCACGGACTCCGCCATGACCGCGTTGAGCTTCTCGGTTCCGCCGAGGTCCCTGGCCGGCAGCACGGGCAGGACGACCGGCGCCGCGAGCGCGAAGGAGGCCGCCGTGGCGACCAGGAGGACGCGGAGCCGGGCCTTGCGCGCGGCAAGCCAGCGGTCGATCGCGACGGCTCCGGCGCCGAGCAGGTAGATGTAGGCACCACCGAGGTAATAGATCTTCCCGCCGGTGGTGAGCGCGAAGAACACGAACAGGATCACGTACGCGAAGGCCAGCGCCCGCCAGAGCGGCCGCCCGGACCGCCACAGGAACCGCAGTCCGGCCACCCAGACCGCCACCATCGCGAGGGCCGTCATCAGCAGCTGCCCGATCACCCAGTTGGCGATGTTGGCGAGACCGCCGTTCTCTTGCGCGAGCGCGCGCGTCATCGCAATGGTGGCCCACTGGTGCTGCGCCTGCCACCAGATGTCGGGGATGGTGAAAGCGGCAGCGATCGCCGCGCCGGCCAGGATCCATCGATTCAGCACGAGCCGCCGGCCGCCGCTCAGCAGTGCGCCAGCAAAGAGGGCGACAGCGAAGAATCCGACGCTGTGCTTGTTCGCCAGCCCGAGACCGAGGATCAGCCCGCCGAGCAGCCACCACCGCGTGTCACCGGTACGCCCGATCCTGACGACGACAAGCGCGAGGCCAGCCCAGGCAAGCACGTCGAAAGCCGTCGGCCCGAACAGGTGATCGGCACCCAGCACAACCGGCATGGTCGCGGTCGCCACCGCGGCCAGCAGTTGCGCCCGGCGGCCTCCGCCGAACTCGCGTGCCGTCAGCCCGGCAACGATGACGGTTGCCCAGGCCGCCAGGGCCGGCCACATCCGCAGGCCGAGCAGCGACACGCCGAACAGTTTCAGTGACACCCACGCCAGCAGCGGCGTCAGCACAGGCTGATCGACATAGCTGGCCTGCAGATGGCGAGCGCATTCCATGAAGTACAGCTCGTCGCGGTGGAACCCGTACCGCGTCGCGAGTGCCAGCAGCACGGCGAAAACGACGGCGCCGACGGCGATGACGCGCCGGTCGAAGGGAGCGATGCCGCCGGCTGGACCGGCGGCGTCCCGGCCCGCCTCGGCCGGGGCGTTCGATGCACCTGAGAGAAGGTTCATGGAAATTATGCTCAACCGCCGGCGGCCTGTTCCGCATCGGCCGCAGTGCCCGTTCGCCAGGCCATCCCGAGCGGGCAGAGGGCGGCGACTTCGACTACCCCGTTTCCTTCTTTGGTAGGGGTTTGCATTTCAGCCGCACGACGGATGGCCCGCACGTCACGGCCGCCTTTACGATCGGCTGGTGAAGAGGCTGGCTAGCTGGGCCACCGGGCTGCCGCCGCGGATGCAGGATCTCGTGCTCGCGGTAGCGCTAGCCATGTACAACGTCGGCTCGCTGATTCCGGAGACCAGGCAGCTTCAGCTGCCCTACGTCGCGTTCCTGCTGGTAGTGCTGCAGGCGTTGCCGCTGGCCTGGCGGCGCCGCTGGCCGGTTGCGGTCTTCTTCGCGGTCGGCATCCCGCGGACCATCTACGACCAGCTCAACCTGAACTACGCGCCGGTTCCGCTCGGCCCGGCGATTGCCTATTACACGATCATGGATCGCTGCTCGACCAGGGTCCGGGTGGCGATCAGCGCCGTGCTGCTGTTCGGCATCGTCAGGTCGCAGATGCTGCCCGGCCACAACGAGCCCTATGACTTCTTCGTCGCCGTGCTGCAGCTGGGGGTCGCAGGCATCCTCGGCATCCTCAGCCGGACCCGGCGCGCCTACGTGCAGGAAGTCGAGGCGCGGGCTGAGCACGCGGAGGCCGAGCGGGCCCGCCAGGTGGCGCTGGCAGCCGCGGAGGAGCGGGCCCGGATTGCCAGGGAACTGCACGACGTGGTGGCGCATCACGTCAGCCTCATGGCCGTTCAGTCGGAGGCGGCGGCGGCGCTGCTTCCCGGCAGGCCTGAGGAGGCTAGCAAGTCTGTCGAGGTCATCGGCCGGACGGCACGCGATGCGCTGACCGAGCTTCGCCGCCTGCTCGGCGTGCTGCGCGGTCCGGCTGACGTCGACGGCCGGGCGACGACAGCGCCGTCACCGTCGATCAGCCGGCTTGACGAGGTGCTCGGGCAGGTCCGGCAGGCGGGAATCGCCGTCGACCTGCGGGTCGAGGGCAGCCCGGGCAAGCTGCCACCGGGCGTTGATCTCGCCGCGTACCGCATCGTTCAGGAGGCGCTGACCAACACCGTCAAGCACTCCGGCGCATGCGAGGCGGCAGTGACCGTTAGCTATCAGCCTGGCTACGTGACGGTTTCTGTAACAGATAGCGGAAACGGGGCGGTCGCGATCGCGGTGAACGGCACGGCCAGTCGAGAACTCAGTTCCACGGCGGTCCGCGACGGCGGCGGCACTGGTAGTGGCGGGCCGCACCTCCTCGCGGATTCGGGCGGATTCGGCCTGGCGGGGATAGCCGAACGGGTCGCGTCGTGCGGCGGCAAGCTGACCGTCGGGCCCGGCGATGCCGGCGGGTTCGCGGTCACGGCACGGCTGCCAGCGCCATGAGCTCAGCAGAAGCTATCCGGGTCATGGTGGCAGACGACCAGGAACTAGTCAGGACCGGATTCTGCGTGATCCTCGAAGCGGCCGACGGGATCACCGTGGTCGCCGAGGCGGCGAACGGAGCCGAGGCGGTCCGGGCAGCGGCCGAGCACGACCCTGACGTGATCCTGATGGACGTCCGCATGCCGGAAATGGATGGGCTCGAAGCCACCAGGCTGATCACCGGCGGCGACCGGGCACGCGCGCCGCGGGTCGTCATGCTGACGACTTTCGATCTGGACGACTATGTGTACGAGGCGCTGCGAGCGGGCGCCAGCGGATTCCTGCTCAAGGATGCCCCGCGGCACGACCTCATCGCCGCCATCAAGATCGCCGCAGCGGGAAACGCGCTGCTGGCGCCCTCGGTGACGATGCGGCTGATAGACGCGTTCGCCCGCAGGCCGGCACAGACGCTGCCGGCGCCGTCGCGGCTGGCGTCGCTGACGGTCCGCGAGCACGACATCCTGCTCCGGCTCGCCCGCGGCCTTACCAACGCGGAGATCGCGGCCGACCTGGTAGTGAGCGAAGCAACGGTGAAGTCGCACGTCGGTAACCTGCTGGCGAAACTCGGGCTGCGCGACCGGGTCCAGGCCGTGATCCTCGCCTACGAGACCGGCATCGTGCGGCCAGGGGATCCGGACGCCGGGCGCTCAGCGGGTCATTCGTCCCGGTGAACCGTGCCGGGTGTGAAAGCGGGCACGCAGACCGAGATGTACTCAGCGCCGTCGGCTCCCGGCGTGCTGTACCGCACCCATTCGCCGGGTCTGGCATGAACCGCCTGCCCGGCCTGCACTGTCAGCCGGCCCTCGGCCGACTCCACGACCAGCGCCCCGCGCAGCACGATGGTGTATTCGTCGAACTCGGGCCGCTGCCCCGGCTCAGCCCAGCCCGACGGGCTGCGCATGTGCGCAATGCTGAGGCCGTCCTGACCGGTGTTCGCCCGGCCCACGTACTCATCGATCAGCTTCGGCGGCTCGCCGGCCGCCGCGACGCGGCTCGGCTTACTGATCAGCTCAGGCATGATCGCTCGTCACCGGTAGGAGTTGGTGGACAAGCGCAGGGTCCTGGCCTGGTTCCGGTCGTGGCCGTAGATCATCGGAGCGCTCTCGCGGTCCGCCCTGTCACGCAAGGCCAGGGCACTGGTGCGGGCCGTCTGCGGGTCGGCCTGGCCGTCCCAGCTGTCGTGGTCGTAGTTCTCCTGACAATAGACGGCATCTCCGCAGATGATCATGTTCCCGCTTTCCGGCAGACGGAGCAGAACCGACTGGTGACCGGGAGCGTGACCGGGCGTCGGGATGACTTCGACGCCAGGGAACAGGGTCGTTTCGCCGTCCAGCAGCTCATAACTGAGGGCAGGCAGGCGCCAGTACTGGTTGGGGAAGGACGGGTTGTCCTTGGCGTACTCGTAATGCTCGCGCTGAACGAAGAACGTAGCGTCAGTCAGCAGGTCGTTGTTGCCCGCGTGGTCGAAATGCAGATGCGTATTGATCACGTACTTGATGTCGGCCGGCGCGATGTCCAGCTCCGCCAGCCGCCACAGCAGGCTGTCCTCGCGCCGCATGTCTGGCATCAGCGCGTCGTTGGTGGGCGTGCCGCGCCAGGTGAGCTCGGGATCGGCGATGTGCAGACGGCTCATCCCGGTGTCGATCAGTGCCAGCGAGTCATCGCCGAGGCGGACCAGGAACGAGGGCACCGGTATGTGGATGCGCTTGCCGTCCGCGACGCCCGGCGCGATGACCTCGTAGTTACAGCAACAGTTGCCAAGCGGCAGGATGTACAACTCCACGATGCATCCCTTGCGATCGTCTGACGGCAACCGACACGTTACTGGGCGATCGTCAGGTCGGCCCAGCAGTACGGCGTGTAGTTGAGGCCGAAGACGTTGCCTTTGGCAAGGAAGTCCAGCCGCGCACGCCTGAGCGCGGTGGCCACCGTTGCGCCCGGAGCCAGCAGCTGGTCGAAGAAAATGCTGGCGAACTCCATCGCCAGCGGCTGGCTGACCTTGACCTCCGTGCCGATCACTCCGGCGGCGTTGCCCCCGCCGACGAAGACGTCGATGTAGTTGAAGAGTGCCTGCGGGTCGATCTCGGCTGAATGGCAGGCGTTGATAAACACCAAGGGCCTGATCCGGTTCCAGACTCGCAGCTGCCGGGTGAAATACGCCTCCCTTACCCAGCCGGAGAAGTCCTGCGGGCTGACGTGTTCGTTGTTGCCAATGCCGAGGAAGGTGTCCGGACGATCAGGATCGGGCCGGTCGCCGTGGCAGTAGAAATAGACCAGCGGCAAGTCGCGGCTGATCAGGTCCTTGAGGTGGCTCTTGTCCTTGGCCTCGTCGGTGCCGACACCGTTCAGGCGGGCGACAGTCTTGGCGATCGTCGCGATGTGGTCTTGCAGTGCTTTCTTATCGACCTGATACGTGGTCTCCGCTACCACCACGCTGCTGCCGGGCGGAGCGCTGATGCTCAGCACGGGCTGCTCGGTGCTGTTGAGCTGCTCGATGTCGAACCGGTAGCCGAGGAAGCCGAACGGGCAGAGCAAGTCACTCGTGTGCGGCACGGTGCCGGCCTGCGGGCAGGACAGGGGCTGTCCCGACACCAGCGGGCTGCGGCCATCCCAGTTCGCTACCAGCGGGCAGAGCGGCACCTGCTGGATGTTTGTCTGGTAAATCGGAATGGTGTAGACCAAGGCCCATGGCACGCTCAGTGTGACCCCTGCGGGTCTGGCCACATGCAGCACGACTGATGTCGTGCCGTCGCCGAGGCCAAGCAGTACGTCGGGCATCAGGCTGAACAGCGCGGAGTACATGTTCCAGCCCAGCGGTGCCAGCGTTCGCAGGGCTGTAGTGAGCTGGGCTCTGCTCTGATTGCTGGCCGTCGGCGCGACCGAAGGGCCGGCCAGCGCCTCCCGGAACTCTCGCGTGGCGCTACCGATCGCTGGCGGCAGGTTCGCCGCAGCCGACACTGGCGTCCCGGAATCTGTGCCGCGAGTCCGGAGGTAGATCTGATGGTCGGTGCCGTTGCCATTGACGATGACGGCAACCCGGGGCCGGTCGGGGATCGCCGACGCGCTGGCCAGCGCGGCTGCGACGGTGTAGTCGGTGACAATCGACCAGGGCTCGCCCTGGCCGCCTGTTGCTCCGCCGACCTGAGCGGAGAGTAGGTGCGACTGGACCACCGCTCCGCGGAAGTAGTACGTGACACGGGCCATCGCAGGGCCAGACGCGGCCGGCGGTCGCAACACAAAGGTGAGCGTGCTGCCGCCGTCCGGTGCCCGGGCCGGGCCCCCGTCTCCTGGCAGCAGGAAGCTGTCTTCGGCGGAACTAGCCGTGGGTGCGGTCTGCGGCTCACGACCGACCGTGAAGGAGCTGCTGCTCACCACTACGTCGATCTGCAGGTCACCCTGGGGCAGCCGGTCATCCGGAAACGGCACCGGGCCTGCGACCTGACTTGCGTCAGAGAGCGGGCCGATGTCCAGCCGCAAGTGCAGCAGATCCAGGGGCCCGATGACCCGGCCGCGCACCCATGATTCGCCGGTTGCGGCGTCAGCGAGGCTCGCATTGGCGTACCGGGGGTCAGGCTGCCCAGAAGTCGCCGGGGGAGGCGGCGATACAGGAGGTGGCGGCGACGCCGGAGGTGGCGGCGACACTGGCCGGCCGAAGCCCGCGCCGGGATGGGATTGTCCCGCGGCGCCGGGACGCGGTGCGCCGCTGCCCGCAGACAGCTCCTGGCCTGGCGACACTGGCGGCAGGCTGAGCGCTGGCGGCTCGGCAGCGGTCGCCGGCGGTGGCGGTACCGATCGGGACGGCGCTGCCGACTGGGATGGTCGTCCCGACTGGTACCGGGATGGTGGTGCTGACCGGGATGGCGGTGCTGACCGGGATGGTGGTGCTGACCGGGATGGCGGTGCTGACCGGGATGGCGGTGCTGGCCGGGATGTTGGCGCCGAGCCCGGGGCAGCGCGTCCGCGGCTGGGCTGGCGGCGGCGCCGGGCCCGGGCAGCTATCAGGTAGCTGATCGCAGAAATGGCAACTGCCCCGCCGGCCGCGATAAGGCCAATTTCGGAGGCGGACATCAGTCGCCGTTTCCGAGCCAGGGCACGTTCTTCAGAACTGTCGCACCGAGTATGAGGTAGACGAAGAAGCCGACTGCCAGCCCAATGCAGTACCAGCCGAACAAGCTACCTTTGAAGAGCCCGGTGACTGCGGCTCCGCCGACGGCGCCGACCACAGAAGCTATGTTGGAAATGGCGACTTTGTCGGTCCTGCGCAGTGTCCGGTAAGTTACCCAGCCCATGATGACGCCGAAGCAAACTGCGCCAACTGGTAGAACGTGCACGTCCCGCCCCCTCCCGGCGTTTGACGTACAACGTTAGCGCAGCAGAATGGCAATTGGCCGATACCAGGGCATTAGGAATTGGGCAGCCGCCAGAATCCGCCGGTGAGTCCAAGACGCTCGAGGATTGCCTGGTTCTGGTCTGTCGTATGTGACCGCCAGTCGGGGGAAGGCAGTGGAATAGCACGCTCTGGTCATCAGGACGCTCTCCATGCACCGTGATGTGCAATGCCTGTCCGCAGTCCGGGCAGGTGGTCTTGATCCGTCCGTCGGCGTGCAGGGCGGCGCAGACGCCGAAGGCATCCCAAGCGCAATTGCCGTACCACCACCGGCCGTCAGCGTGGACGCGGTACGCGGTCGGAACGGCAGAGAACGGGTTGGCCATCAGGATTTCACCGGTTGCCTGATCGAGCACGAGCGCATGCTCGGCATGCAGCGGCTCCCAGCCAGCCGCGGTCCCTGCCGGGCTCCGGCCGTTTTCCGCAGCGACCCCGGCTGCCGTCGGCGCGTCCCAGCTGCACGAAAACCGCGTAGGTGAGACGGCGCAGCCCAAGGTCGTCGTCATTCATCCCGGTGTCCCGACTCCGTGTCCGAACGCCCACGCCACCATCAGCGGCAGCTCTTCTCGCCAGAATGCACCACCGTGCGATCCGACGCGCTCGGTCATCACGACGACGGCGCCGGCATCGCGCAGCGCGGTCGCCCATCGAGCGGCGTTATCGCGGAAGAACGGCTCCTTAGTACCCGCGACGAGGTACGCGCGCGGAAGCGGGCTCGGCATAACGCCGGTCGGCTGGTAACCGCCGCCAGGCGAGGCGCAGAAGATCGCGCCGTAGACGTCCGGATGCCGAAGCCCGACGGCGAGGGCGAGTTCCCCGCTCGCCGACACACCGAAGACGGCGGTGCGTTCGGCGGGCATTACCGTTCCGAACCGCGCTCGCACCCATCCGCGCACGTCCTCGACGAAGAACTTCTCGTGCGCCGCGAACCGCTCTGGCTCAAAACCCGGTGAGTACTCATGGAGCCGCAGCGTCTCATCGGACAGCCGGTGTACGCCGACGATCATTGTCGGCAGTACGCCGGCCGCTTCGAGGGACTCGCTCCATTGCGAGATGAGCTGGCCGTCCCCGGCGAACACGACGGCCTGCGCGGGAGCCGGCGGGACGTACACCGTGACCTGCCGGCCACCGTCGTACTCGAGCCTGTCGGTAACAAGCTCTCCGGCGATGGACGACATCGTTGTCCCGTCTCCTTCCCGGCACGGACGGCACTTTGACATTCTGCGATCAGCGCAGTCGCTCGATGTCGGCAAGCGGCAGCGGCTCGCAGGCTAGTATCACCGGGCTGGATATGTCCGGGCCGCCGTACCACATGTGGAGTGCCTGCCCCTTAGTTTCCGCGTACGGTCGCGGCGGCGTCCTCGTGCCCGGCCACGGATTATGACTGGCCTCGTCAACGTAATCTTGGAGCTCATCCAACGCCTGAACGGCCACGCCGGTCACGCGATTGGAAGCCGTCCGGCACGATCGCTGCCAGCCGAGGGGCGAGAGCCTCGGCCAGCCGATCTGCATCTACGTCCATGCCCTGCATTGTGCAGTCGACGTCAGCAGAGCCTTGCTGTCGGCCTCACTTGCTGTCGTACTCGTCGTGGCGGCGCCACCACGGTCCCGCCGCCTCGTTGCGGCCTCGCGGCGCTCGGTCAAGCCACTGGTACATGCCCCAGATGCCGTCCAGCCCGCGCGAGTAAGCCGAGTAGGTGTGGTACACGACGCCGTCCTTGAGGACGAAGGCGCTCATGCCGGGGGACTCCTGCCGGTACGTGGCCCAGTCCGTGCCGGTCGGCGCGGCGAACGCGAGGACCCACGGGGCGTCCGGGCTGGGATTCAGGTCGGGGCGCATGTCGATCCGGGTGAAGTTGTAGTCGATGGGACCCGACTGTTGCTGCTGCGGAGTGTGCGCCGTCTGGAAGTCGTAACCGAAGTCACGGCCGAACGACGAGGCCCACGGGAAGGTCCAGCCCATCCGCCGCTTGTACGCCTGCAGCTTCGGCAGCGGCGCCCGTGACACCGCGCAGAGCGTGACGTCGTGATGCGCCAGGTGGGCGACGGATCCGCTGAAGCCGTCCGCGATTGCCGAGCAGGACGGGCAGCCGCCGGTGTAGTCCGGCCCGAACATGAAGTGGTAGACGAGCAGCTGCGAGTTCCCACGGAACAGGTCGGCGAGTGACGCTTCGCCTTCGTCGGTGTCGAACCGGTAGTCCTTGTCGATCCGGACCCACGGCAGCTGCTGGCGCTGCCGTGCTACCTCGTCGCTTTGCCGCGTCAGTTCTTTCTCGGCTCTGAGTAGGTCGAGACGGGCTGCCAGCCACTCCTCGCGCGTTCCGGTCTGGTGATCGGTCATTGTTCCTCTCCTGTTCTGCTAGATCGTTGGTGCGGCGATGAGGATGAAGAATCCGAGGCCCACGATGGCCAGCGCCAGCGGCACATCGATGACGGCACGGGGTGGCCAGAGCTTCTGGACGACGACTGCGGCGGCGACCGCGGCCATCCAGGTCACGCTCATGATGCCGACCGCCACCATGATGACCATCAGGTTGATGCTGGATCCGACGCAGCACAGCCCGAACCCGATGCCGGAGTCGGTGCCTGAGGCAGCCCAGCACTGGCGCCGGAAGTGCTGCTTGAGCGGCGTGAGCTCGTACAGGCCCGCCGCGATGACGAGCACGCCGGCGGCGGTGGATCCGTGCGGCCGGTACACCGCGTAGACCGCCACGCCGACGACCGCCCAGATGGCGAGGTACAAGCCGACGAACAACAGCACGGCAGGCACGCGCCCGCTGGACCGCGCGCGTCTCAGGACTGCCGGGGCTGCCCCCGGCAGCATCATCGCCGCCATCATCGGCACCCACAGGGCGATGAAGAACGCGAACGAGCCGAGTTGCGTGGCCGTGCCCATGTCCATTCCGCTCATCTGCCGGATCGAGATGATCCAGCAGATGGCGGCAAGCGCGAGCGTTGTCGTCAGCGCAGCGGCAATCGCTGCTCGCGCCCGGCGTGCCTGCATCGCTTGGGTGGCGTTCATCTTGGTGTGGCCTCCCGGTGACGGGCGTTAGTTATTCAGGTGCTCCCGCAGCGCGTCGAGCTTGTCGTCCCAGTTGCGCGCGAGCGCAGCCAGGAACTGCTGTGCCACTTGCATCGGGGCCGAGCGGAGCCGGTACCGCACCCGCCGCCGCTCACCCGGCTCGGCCATGACCAGTCCGGCCTCGGCCAGCAGGCCCAGGTGCTTGGCGATGGCCTGCCGGGTGATCGGCAGCCTGGCGGCCAGGTCAGTCGCCGTCGCCGGGCCGCCGGCCGCGAGCGCGGCCAGGATGGCGCGCCGGGACGGGTCGGCTAGGGCGACGAAAACCTGCTCGGCGATCGCCTCAATGTCAGGCGGCATTGAGGTAATCGACCAGCTCGCCTAGCTCGCTTGCCCAGCCCTTGGTGTTGCCGTCGTACGCCTCGCGGAAGGCGTCGGCGGATAGCTGAGCGAAGCCGGACTCGACCACGGTCAGCCGTGTGCCGTCACCCGTCGGCTCCAGGGTGAACTCGACATAGGTCCGGCGCGGATCGTTCTCGGGCAGGCCGTAGATATGCCAGGTGAAGCCGAACACCGCCGGCTCTTCGACGCGCTCGACCCGCATTCTGGCGGTGTGCTCACTGCCGAACGTCATCTGGGCCGATCCGCCCGGCCGCAGGTCGATCGACGCCTCGTTGCCGAACCAGCTGCTCAGCCCGTCCGCTGTGGTGAGCGCGGCCCACACCTTGGCGGGCGGGTGGGCGATCTCGACGGTCCGCTCGATGCGATCGGGGAATCCCATGACAGCCTCCACTATGTTGCAACCGAATGGTTGCAACATTATTGCAACCGGTCGGTTGCGTCAAGGCGCGTGGGTGCCTATCTGCTGGGGCCAGGGCACCAGTAACTCGCCACCCAAAAATGATCTCTGGGCATCCCGGTGGGATCTACGCCGCAAATCGGGCGCGGGAAGCGCGGGGCGGGCCGCAGGGATCTGCGATCGTTGGGGGGGTAGGCGCGCTGCGGCGGTAACAGAGCCGGTGCGGCGCGGTTGGCCGGCCGGAACGGGGTTGGCCGGGAAGAAGAGGCTGCTCGCGCGGCCACGGCGGCGAGAGGCCGCGGCGCTGCCGGCCCGGCTAGGAGAGCCGGGGCGGGCCCGCGGCGATCCGCTCGGCCATCGCGTCGCGGGCTTCCCACCTGGTCTCCAGCCACCAGGTGCAGCCAGCAGAGCGCCAGGAATCGGCCACGGTCGCTGCCAGGGCCGGCTTGTCGCCCCGAGTCTCGCCATCGGCGATCAGGTCGAAGGAATCCGGCAGCCGCTGCTCGGTCAGCCATGCGCGGACCGCCGCGGCGTCGCCAGGACCTGGCTCGGTATCGTCACCAGCGGTCCCGGAGTACTGGGGGATGATCCCGTCGCAGCGCAGCACCCGCCGCATCGACCGGGGCGCTGGCCAGACGGCGACCACCCAGATCGGGATGCGGTCCTGGACTGGCTTGGCCGCGGCGGCCAGGTCGAGGCGGCCGGTCTCGTAGTCATAGAACCGGCCGTGGTAACTGCGGCCGCCGTCCCAGAGCATCCGGATGAGATCGATGCCCTCGTCCATCCGGTCGGCCCGGTCCCGGAGCCCGGTGACCTCGCCGGTGTCGGGCAGGTCCGTGTCCAGCGCGCCGACCCCGACCGCCAGGATCGCCCGGCCATCGGATAGCTGATCGAGCGTGGCAACCTGACTGGCCACCTTCCAGGGCCGCCGGAAGGGCAGCGGCGTCAGCATCGTGCCGAGTCGCACCCGGCTGGTCCGTGCCGCCATCGCCGCCAGCATGGACCAGGCATCCGGCCCGTAGGCCGCCTCCCAGACAAAGATGCCATCCCAGCCTGACTGCTCTGCCAGCACGGCAAGCTCGAGCTGTTCAGGGGCCGTCCCGCCGGGCAGGACAGCCCCGTAGCGCAATTGCTGATCGTCCATGACGCATTGTCTAACAGAGGCCTGCGACAGGCTGGCAGATGCATACGGGTGCGGGGGACTGGCACTCCCTGCTGGTTTGCCGGGCACAAAAGACGCATAACGGGCGCGGAAGGCCGGGAAACCGGCAGGGAGTGGCTGCTCTCCGTGAGTTCGCGGAAACAGAGCCGGCCATCAGGGCACCGCTTACGGCTGCCTGTCCGCTACACTCAGCCACATCATGATGTGCGGCCTGCTCCTTCTGCGCCGCGGCGAGGCCCGGTAACCACTCCGGTCGGCCCCTCGCCGCGGGTCGTTGTGGTGCCGCCGACCGATGTCCACCCGGTTCGCCCTCCAGGGATTCAGCCCGGAGCAAGTCATCAGGAGCAGAGCACCGTCATGAGCAACCCGTCTTTGCAGCGTCCGTCCGGTATGCCGTGTCACCGGTACACCCCGTTTCCAGCAGTAAATTTGCCCGACCGGACCTGGCCGTCTCGTACTATCACCGCCGCCCCCCGCTGGCTCTCCACCGACCTGCGGGACGGCAACCAGGCGCTCATCGATCCGATGAACGCCGCCCGCAAGCAGGCCATGTTCGACCTGCTGGTGCGGATGGGCTACAAGGAGATCGAGGTCGGCTTCCCGGCTGCGAGCCAGACCGACTTCGACTTCATCCGCGGCCTCATCAACTCGGGCGCCATCCCCGACGACGTCCGCATCTCGGTGCTCACCCAGGCCAGGGAAGAGCTGATCGAGCGGACCGTGCAGTCGCTGGCCGGGGCCAAGCTGGCCACCGTGCACATGTACAACGCGGCCGCGCGGCTGTTCAGGAACGTCGTGTTCGGCTGGGAGGGCGACGGCCGGGAGGAATGCAAGGCAGTCGCTGTCGACGGCACCCACGCCGTGCTGAAGTACGCCGAGGAGTACCTGCCAGGGACGGACTTCGGCTACGAGTACTCGCCCGAGATCTTCATGGACACCGAGCTTGACTTCTCGCTGGAGATCTGCGAGGCGGTCATGGACATCTGGCAGCCCGGGCCAGGCAGGGAGATCGTGCTGAACCTGCCGTGCACGGTCGAGCGGTCCACCCCTAACGTGTACGCCGACCAGATCGAATGGATGAGCCGCAACTTGTCCCGGCGCGAGTACATCGCACTGTCGGTGCATACCCACAACGACCGAGGCACCGCAACCGCCGACGCGGAACTCGCCATGCTGGCCGGCGCTGAGCGGGTCGAAGGCTGCCTGTTCGGCAACGGCGAGCGCTCCGGCAACGTGGACCTGATCACCCTCGGCCTGAACCTCTACAGCCAGGGCATCGACCCGATGATCAACTTCAGCGACATCGACGAGATCCGCCGCACCGTCGAGTACTGCAACGGCATCGGCGTGCACGAGCGGCACCCGTACGCGGGCGACCTGGTGTACACCTCGTTCTCCGGCTCGCACCAGGACGCGATCAAGAAGGGCTTCGACGACCTGGACCGCAAGGCGGCGGAGGCCGGCTGGCCGGTCAGCGAGCTGCCCTGGCAGATGCCGTACCTGCCGATCGACCCTAAGGACGTCGGCCGCACCTACGAGGCCGTCATCCGGGTGAACTCGCAGTCGGGCAAGGGCGGCGTCGCCTACATCATGAAGGCCGACCACCATCTGGACCTGCCGCGGCGGCTGCAGATCGAGTTCAGCCAGGTCATCCAGCGTCACACCGACACCGAGGGCGGCGAGGTCGAGCCGGCCCAGATGTGGGAGATCTTCGCCGCGGAGTACCTGCAGCCGGGTTCGTTCGAACTGGTCAGCTACTCGTCGGTCAGCGAGAGCGGGACCGAGCGAGTCGACTGCAAGGTCCGCGCCTACGGCACCGAGTACGAGCTCACCGGCATCGGCAACGGCCCGATCGCGGCCTTCTGCGCCGCCGTCTCCGAGGTCGACCTCGGGCTCGGCGGCGTGAGCGTCCGCGTGCTCGACTACGCCGAGCACGCGCTCACCTCCGGCCGGGACGCGGAGGCGGCTGCTTACCTGGAGATCGAGATCGGCGACCGGGTGATGTGGGGTGTCGGCATCAGCTCGTCCATCGTCCGTGCGTCGGTCAGCGGCGTGATCAGCGCGCTGAACCGGGCGGCGCGGACGCGGTAGTCCATGATCGCGTAAATTCTGTCGCCGGGCCGGCGACGGAATTTACGCGTCAGCGCGGCCGGCTTTCGCCGCGCCGGTAAAAGGGCGTGGCGAAGGCCGAGATCCACTCGTCGATGTGATCTGGCTCGCGTTCACCGGGGAACGTTACATCGATAGGAAACGAGGTGTCCTGCGCCGGTGCCTGCCACGCCGCGCGCTCGATTGCGCCGACAGCGAGGTCGCGTGCGGCCGCCTCGGCCGGGTCGTCCAGCGTCACCGAGATGAGCAAGCCCTCGCCGGCGAACTGCACTGACACCCAGGCGGCGGAGGCGTCACGCACCTGGGCGATCTGCATCAGCCCGGCGGCAATCTCGGCGAGCAGCCCGTCGGGTCGCACCGGCAGCGGCCCGACAGTGATCCGGTCCAGCTCGTTCGCGCTGTCCTGGGCCGCCAGGTAGGAGACGCCTTGCGGGTACACCGGCACGCTTTCGCTCGCGCCCGCGTTGAGCGCGATACCGACGCTCGGCGGCAGGAGCCTGGCAAGGTCGGCTGCGCGCACCACCACGTGCGGCAAGGTCGCAGCAGGCTCTTCCGCAGCGGAGGTTTCCGCAGCTGCGTTTTCCGTCGCGGCACTGGCCGGGCCGGCCAGTTGCTGCAATAACTGCGCTGACGAATACGCGGGCACGAAGTCGCTGCCGAGGTAGCAGACAGTCGGCAGCGTCACCGCCGTGCCCTGGATGGCCGCGGCACCGCCGGCCGGCAGCGGCAGCCAGAGCCGCGCCCGGCGCAGCACGTCGAGCAACTCGCCGATCCGGCTCGCATCCTTGATCGCGGCGGCAAGTGCGCGTTCCACGGCGCTCTCCGGCACGGTCTCGGCTAGCTGCGGCGCGACAGGCCGGGTAGCTGGAGCTCCCAGGCGGCCAGGGTCCGGCGTGGCAGTGTTGCTGTCGGTGACGATGCTCATATCGTGTCCTCCAGAAGGGCCGAGACCTGCGGATTTACTCGGTACCCTGGTGCTTCTGCGCGACAGCGGGGGTGCTCGTCGTCGGCATGTTCACTTGACGGATAGTAGGCGCTTGGGGGCAGTGCGTAATGGAAAACAGCCGGCCTGCCACTCAGCGCTGGCTAGATGTCGGCCCGGAGCGCATCGAACGCTGGCTAGATGAGTTCGCCGAGCGGCACGGTCCGGCGCTGCATGTTGTCGGGGAAGAGCGCGAGGTTGTCACGGTTCGCGCCGCGGACGGCAGTATCGCCGAGTGCCACGTCCCGTTCCCGCCGCTGCCGGCCGGCGCTACCGGGACCGGGGCGGAACTGGCCGCGCACGCCAGCGCCGACCGAACGGTCGCCGTACTGCTGGTCCGTCTCGGCGGCTACGCGGCGGGCGTGTTCACCGGCACTCAGCCGCGGCTGGTCGCTTCCAAGGTGGGCAGCCGGCTGGTGCACGGTCGCAGCGCCGCCGGCGGTACCTCCCAGCACCGGTTCGCCAGGCGCCGGGAAAAGCAGGCGCGGGAGGCGCTGCAAGCCGCCGCGGACACGGCGGCAGCGGTATTCGGGCACTTCGACGGGAAGCTTGACGCGATGGTGCTGGGCGGAGACAAGCGCTCGGTAGCGGTACTGCGCGACGACCCGCGGCTGCGCCCCTACTTCGACATCGCGGTCAGCAGGTTCCTGACCGTGCCGGACCCGCGCCTGGTGGTGCTGCAGGGCACGCCGCGACTGTTCCGCGCGGTGCGGATCAGGCTCGCCGAGCATAGCGAAACCGACGACGACCGCAGCGTTAGCCCGGCCGCGTCGCCTGGCCGCTGACGAGCCATAATGCGTTCGCCGGGCGCTCGTCGCCTCGGGTAAGCTCGCTGCCGTGCAACCGCTCCTGTCCTGACGCCATGCGCTGATTCAGGGGAGGAGTCTGCCCGCAGGCAGGTTCTCCCGGCTGGCGTCTGATCCGATTCCGGTGAGCTGGAGCGAGTTTTCCCGATGA
>Ga0335074_10006302_pt1 | contig 16468 bp, 14 predicted proteins | sample Lox_Sample_23_FD_206715 | JGI IMG/M metagenome (GOLD analysis project Ga0335074, IMG submission 206715) | Soil microbial communities from Loxahatchee National Wildlife Refuge, Florida, United States - Lox_Sample_2.3 | ecosystem: Environmental > Terrestrial > Soil > Wetlands | place: USA...
CGAAACGGCGGCGGCTGTCGGTCCTGTCCGCGTATTGGTGCATGATCGATCTGTGGTCAGATCAAGCCGATCGCAGCGGCCTCCGAAGAGATGCCTGTTCTGCGGGCGTACCGGAAATATGACGAAAGAGCATGCGTGGCCGCGGTGGCTGGGCCAAGGCGAGCAAGTCGAGCCAACACAGACGACGCGTACGATCGGGTTCGGCCGCACCGCAGACGACGCGATGACCGAGGTGCCAAACCGGGTCGTGACTAAGCCCGGCTCTGTACTGACGGCACGTGTCCGGGAAGTCTGTGCTGACTGCAACAACGGGTGGATGAGTCGGCTGGAGGAAGCGGTCATGCCATTGCTTGGGCGACTCTGGCAGCTGTCCTACCCGTTCGGTGTGGCGACGTTGAGCGCGGGGGAGGCAACGATCGTCGCGACCTGGGCGGCCAAGACTGCCTGGGTGCGGGAACGGGTCACCGAACCTGACTCCACTCCGACCGCCGAGATGCGCGAGGAGCTCATGGTCCGCCGCATGCCTCCAGATTTCACCTCCGCATGGATCGCGCGTCACCAGGGCCAGTCGAACTTCGGGGTCTACCTCGCCCGGATCGAGGTAAATCACCAGGAGGACCACTGGGGCACTAGCCGTCGCCGCCATGTCCTGATCTGTACGATGACCTTCCGTGGCTTGTCTCTGCTTATCCGCACCGACGACGGCTGGGGCGTGCCGCCGATGAGGCTTCCTGCGCAGAAGTGGCAAGCGCTTTGGCCAGCAAGCGGCAGCAGCATGCAATGGCCGCCCGACTCCCCCGTTTCCGATAGCGATGTCCATGCAGCGGCCGCATACCACGCAGGATGGCTCCGCATGCCTGAAGTCCCGGTCTTCAACCGCGACCCGAACGGCTGGGAGAAGATCCGCCGGAATTAGGCGCGCTAATTCAGAAGGACCGGCTCTGCGACCAGAGCTCAGACCGACACGAGCACCGAGAGGCTGGAGCGGGCCCAACTGAGTCTGCCTTTACGCTGCAGGGTCGGCAGCAGCCCATGCAGTCTCGAAGGCCTCGCTGAAGGCTGCGGCCATGTCGCTGTCTTCGGCGCGTTCCAGGTGAAGCACTGGGCCGGACTTGATCGGTACCCCGTAAACGTGCTGGCCAACCAGCATCTGGTCGTCGACGTAATACACGGAGTTGTACGCCTCTCCACGGTGGAGCCTGATCTGCACGTCACCCGTTGTGCGTAACGGCGCATAGACGACGAATCCCTCGCGAGCGCGGACCTCCGGAGTGTGATCACTACCTGGGCAGACGGCGCCCTGCGCGTCTGCCGACGCGTTCGCGACGTGCAGGCATATCCGGATCCTCACCCCTGACCTTGCCCGCTCTGCTAGCACGGCCGCTATGGGCGGATCGGCTGCGACAGGCATGTCGACATCATCGAGGATTCCGATCTCCCGCTGCGCTGAGCCGAACAGGCGTAGCCACACCGCCAACGGCACGGCGTCGCGGTGGGGGTAGATGGCGAGAACCTCATCGGGCCTGGTGCGCGTCGTGCGCAACTGAGGCCACAGGTCGGTCTCGTCGACGCCGAGCATGGCGGCGATCGCCCAGCGGTGGCGCAGGTAGGGGACGCGGCCTTCGAGCCACCGGCGGACGGTCTTGGGGTCGACCTGCAGCCGGGCGGCCACGTCCCCTTCGGTAAGCCGTGCCCGCAGCAACGCGCGGCACAAGGTCTCGTTCAACGTCGGTGCCTCCAGAATGCACGACGACGTTCCCGACTCTAACTCAAGACGTCCCTAGTCGTCCCTCGCTGGGGTACTGGAGTTCCGCGCCGTCCGCGAGCCTGGTCCTGCGTCCCCGCGTCCGCGGCCGCTTCGGACTGCGGACGCGGGGCGCTGCCAGACGTGACCAGGCGGAGGTACCAGCAGTGAACGACGTGACGCGGCTGCAGCCGGAGTCCCTGGGCTTTCGGATCGGCCGGGAAGCCTCTCCGAGCCGACCCCGGCACGCCGCCCGCAGCTCTCGCCTGCCGACCACCTTTTTAATGAGCCAGAACGCGACGCCGCCCCCAAATCACGCCACACACGGCAGGTGTGGTCATGAGTAATGAACTGGTCGCGCCGAGGGGAGTCGACCCGCAGACTCCTTCACCAGCTCGCATCTACGACTACCTCCTAGGTGGCAAGGACAACTTCGGCGCCGACCGCGAGGCCGGTGACCGGCTGCTGAAGGCGGTTCCGACCGTGCAAGTCGCGGCCAGAGAGAACCGGGCCTTTTTAGGACGAGCTATCCGGTTCCTCGACGAGGCCGGGATACGCCAGTTCATTGACATCGGCGCCGGCCTGCCGGCCGCACGAGCGGTCCACGAGATCGTGCGCGGCGCCGTGCCGTCACCCCGCACCGTTTACGTCGACAACGACCCCGTCGTAGTCAGGCATGCTCAAGCGCTGTCTGGCTCGGAACCCGGGGTCGCCGTGATCCACGCCGACCTCCGCCAGATGGAAGCCTTGCTGGACTACGTGACGTGGCGTGCGCTGGTCGATCTCGGCCAGCCGGTCGCGATCCTCCTGGTTGCCGTGCTGCATTTCATCCGCGACGAGGAGGACCCGTGGGCACTCGTGAACACCCTCAAGGACCGGATCGCGCCGGGCAGTTATCTGGTCATTTCGCACGGCACGGCCGATCACATCTCGCCCGAGGCCGCGAAGCGGGCGCGTGACGCCTACGCCGACGCGTCCGCACCCGGCGTGGCGCGATCGCTAGGCCAGGTCGCCCGGTTCTTCGCCGGGCTTCAGATGGTCGAGCCGGGCCTAGTGCCGGTGTCTGAATGGCGGCCCGACCACATCGGGATGCCCCCTGAGCCGGTGTTGTTCTATGCCGGGATCGGACGCAAGACCATGCCCGGACGGCCGCGTTGACTGCCGGCTCTGGGCAGGAAAAGGAGGAGAACGACGCCCGCTGGCGCGAGGCCGCAGCACTGCGAGCCCGGTTCCGTGGCTGGGTCGTGGTCTGGCTGGCGCCGGAGTGCTGCTTCCGGGCCTACCGGCGCAGCTCCAACGCCCGTCGCGTCGGCGGCCTGGCGGCCCCGAGCTCGGCCGGCATGGCCGAGCTTATCGAGCAGGCCGACGCCAGCCCAGGTCGCTGCGGCCGTCGAGAAGATCCTGGTCGCCATCGCAGTCCCGTAGTTGACGACTGCCCGATGTCCCCCACCTAGGGCAGTGCGGAAGCCCGGCCGAGTCGCCAAACCAGTACCGGGCTCCCGCGGTGCCTCCCACATGTAGAGAGGTGTCTTCAGTATGCGACGACGCGCCGCGGCCCTGGCCGCCGCCTTGTCCCTTGTCCTGCTCGCCGGGTGCGGCTCCACTGCCGCCAGACCAGCCACCGGCCTGGCCAAGGTGACGGACCTGACCGTCGCGGCTGTGCCCGCCGAAGGTGCCGCCGGGCTCTACATCGCCCAGGACGACGGCCTGTTTGCCAAGGCCGGGCTGCACGTCACGATCGAGCCCACCGAAAACCCGGCGGCGGTCATCCCCGCCATGCTGCACGGCTCAGTGCAGGTGCTCTCCGGCCAGTACCAGACCTACATCGCGGTGACGGCGGCCGGGATCGCGGACATGCGGATCATCGCGGCCGGGTACGCCCTCGGTCCGCACGTGCAGGAGATCATGATCGGCCCGAAGTCGGCGATCCGTTCACCCGCGCAGCTCAAGGGTGCCACGATCGCGGTCAACGCGCTCGACAGCGTCACGACCGACCTGCTGTACACCGCGCTCCAGCCCTATCGGATCAGCCCGTCGCAGGTCCACGTCGTCGCGATCGGGTTCCCGGCCATGGGCGCCGCCCTGGCCGCGCACCGGGTGAACGCGATTTACGAGGTCGAGCCGTACGTTACCGAGGCCTCCGAGAAGTTCGGCGACCAGGACCTCGATGACATCGACTCGGGCCCGGCGCAAGGGTTCCCGGTCAACGGGTACGGCGCGCTCGCGTCGTGGGTCGCGAGCAACCCAGAGGCCGCCAAGGCGTTCGTGAAGGCGATCGATGAAGGCAACCTGATCGCGTCGGCTAACCTCGCCGCCCGCGAGCACGCGCTGCAAACCTCGCTGCATCTGAGCCCGAACGTGGTCGACGTGATGGCGGCCGGGACGTACCCGACCACGCTCGATCCGGTGCAGATCCAGCGCGCGGTCAGCATGATGCGTCAGTTCGGCCAGCTCGCCCACCCGTTCACCGCCGCTTCGATCTGCGGGGTGTGAGGTGACCGGCAACGACGAGCAGCTGACGGCGGACGTCACCGCCGCGTACACCGTCCTGGCGGGCACGTGGGACACCGCCGGCGCGCAGTGGAACCAGCCCGTCGGCAACCGCCTGGTCGAGTTCGCCGGGCTGGCCCCGCACCTGCGCGTCCTGGACGTCGGCTGCGGGGCGGGCGCGGCGACCATCCCCGCCGCCCGCGCCGTCAGCCCCGGCGGCCACGTCACCGCGATCGACATCGCGGAGCCGATGCTGGACCGCACCGAACACGCGGCGCAGGCGGCGGGGCTTGGCAACGTGGCCGTCCAGCACGCCGACGCCGCCGCGCCGCCGTTCCCCGCCCGCAGCTTCGACGCGGTGCTCGCATCGCTGGTGGTCTACCTGCTCGCCGATCCCGCTGCGGCGCTGGAACGGTGGCGGGAGCTGGTACGGCCCGGCGGGATCCTCGCGTTCTCCTGGGTGCTCGGCGAAGACCCACTGTGGGAGGCGGTGTACGCCGCAGTCGACTCCTACCTGCCCGCAGGACGGCAGGGCTGGAACGAGTTCTGGCATCGGCCGCCCTGCAACTCCGTCGAGGGCGTGGAAGCGATGCTCGGCGGGTACGCCTGCGTGGTCACCACACCCGAGCCGGTCACAACCCGGTACACCAGCCCGGCGCACTGGTGGCAATCCTCATGGACCCAAGCACCCGCGCTGATCTGGCAGCACATCCCGGCGGGCCGGCGCGACGCAGCCCGCGACGCCGCGTTCGCCTGCCTGCGCCCACTCGCTGCCGCCGACGGCACCCTGGAACGCACGCGAACCGTCTGCTACACCACCGCGCGGGCGATGCCGGACTGTGTCCGGCGTGACTGACCCGCAGCCTCCCGAGGAAGATCAGGCGGTCATCGACTGGTACCGCGAAGGCCTGACGCAACAGCAGGTCGGCCTCAAGGCCGGAATGTCGGCGTCGAAGGTGAAGCGGGTGCTCCGCCGCCATGGCGTGCCAGCACGGCGGCGGGGTAACCGGTCGTGGGCCGACGTCAACGGGCCACAGGCCGAGCAGCAGGTCATCACCGCGTACCGCGAGGGGATGCCGCTAAGGGACATCGAGGCCACGTTCGGGCCCGGGCGCAACGCCATCGCCCGGCTGCTGAAGCGCCACGGCGTGCCACGCCGGCCGGTGGGCCGGCCACGGACAAGACCACGACCGCCGGCCGATGTCACCGAGGACGGGGAGCAGCTGCTGACCGTGGCCGAGGCCGCCAAGGTATTGAGGGTCTCAAAGCCTACGGTGTACCGGATGATCCGCGACCGCGAACTCGAAGCGATCCGGCTGAGCCCACGCGGGCTGCGGGTGCGTGAATCGGTGATCCGGGCGTATCTGCGCTCGCGGCGCACAGGGTCAGCTGCACGAAACGACGGCCAGCAGGCCGCCGGCCAAAGGACGTCTTCAGGACGTCCCAAGACGGTCCGGCACGCCCGTGACCGTCCGGCAACGGGCGGATAGCGTCAGAAGGCATGACCGACACCGGCAGAGCACACGACATCGCCCGCTCGCTCCTAGAGGAACCACTGCCGCGCCGCTGGGCGCACGTCCAAGGGGTCGCCGACACGGCCCGGACCCTGGCCCCGATCCTCGGCAAGAACGCCGGCCTGCTCACGGCCACCGCCATCTTGCACGACATCGGCTACGCGCCCAGGCTTGCCGCCACCGGTTTCCATCCTCTGGACGGCGCCAGGTACTTGCGCGATGTCGAGCGCGCCGAGCCAATGCTCTGCCGTCTGGTGGCCCACCACTCCTGCGCCATCATCGAAGCAGAAGAACGAGGCCTCGCCGGGCAACTGGCCAGAGAGTTCAGGCGCGCACCTCGCGACCTGGCCGACGCATTGATCTATTGCGACATGACCACCGGACCCGACGGACAGCGCATGCCCATCGAGCAGCGGCTGGCCGACATCCGCGCCCGGTACGGGCCAGCGGACCTGGTCACCCGCGCTATCGCCCGCTCCACACCACAGCTCGAGGCCGCAACCAGACGGATCGCCCGCAAGGTTGCCGCGCACACGGCGGTGCCCCGGCCGGTCATGGTGGCCGCTGGCGTCGCGTTCTAGGTAATGAAAGGGTGGGCGCGCCGCTCCATGAAGTGCTGCACACGCAACCGCATCGAGCGGTCCATCTGGAATCCTGCGAGCTCGGCCTGTGGCACCCAGCGGACCTCGGTCGTCTCGCTGCTCGTCGCCGTCTGGCCGCCGACAGCTCGTGCGGTCAGCACGATGGAGAACTCCTGCCGCACCTCGCCGTTGCTGGTGTAGAGCATCACATGGCCCGGGTCGGTGTAGATGCCGGACAACCCGGTGATCTCGCACTCGATCCCGCTCTCCTCGCGCGTCTCGCGGACTGCCGCCTGAGTGAGCGACTCGCCGATGTCGACCGCGCCGCCGGGCAGCGCCCAGTTGTCGTTGTCCGAACGGCGGATCAGCAAGACCTCGCCCGCCTCGTTGGTCACCGCGACATTCACCGAGGGCACGATACTGTTCGCCGTCGGCGCGCCCGGGTCATGGTGGAAGTCGATCCTGCGCGGCATCACAATTCACTCCGGCAGCGGCACGGCCGTGTCCCACACCCGCTCGAAGCTGTCCAGATAAGTCCCGGCGATCTCGCCGCCGGCGACCTTGCGCAGATGCCACACCGGAGCCAGCGCGGCCGTCAGCCCGTAGACGTGAGTGTTGACCATCAACTGGTCATCGGCGACGTAGATCGAGTTGTACAAGATGGTCCGGTGGAACCGGAACTCCACGCCTTCGGTGCCTCGCAGCGACCGGTACAGCACCAGCGCGTTGCGGATCTTCGCCGCCATCGCATCATCGACGCCTTCGTCCGCGCCTCGCTCCGCGACCGGCTCGCTGTCTGGGTCACCCATAAGCATGCGCACCCGAACCCCTGCGCGAGCCCGCTCGGCCAGCACCTTCTTCGCCGCGGCATCCTCGGCCAGGAACAGGCCCGCGTAAGCCAGCACGCCGATCTCCCGTTCCGCCGACGCGAACATCCGCTCCCACGCATCTCGCGGGACGTCCGAACGATGCGCGTAGATGGCCAAGACCTCGCTATCCGACGCCGCCGCGACCTGCTCGCGTGACAGTGCCCCTGGCCAGAGGTAAGCCTCGTCGAGTTGCAGTCGCGAGGCGACGGCATATCGATGCCGCCGGTAGGGAGTCCGGCCTGACATCCAGCGCTCGACCGTCTTCTGGTCGACGCCGATCTCCTCGCCAAGTGCGGCAGGCGTCAGGCCGCGCTCCAGCAACGCAGCGCGCAACCTCTCGTTCGGCATATACCAGACCGGGTCTGCGGGACGTCCAGGACGGCATCACCCTAGCCGGGACGTCTCGCCCCCGTCCACCCGCGCAGTAACGGCGTCCCCACCCTCCGTCGCACGCTGCTGCCATGAGAACCGCCATCGTCGGCTTAATCCTCGCAGTGATCGTCATACTGGTGGCCCTGGCCGCCCTGCTGCTCATCGTCCGCGCCGGCATCCGCCGCCAGGAACGCGGCGCCTGCCTCATCTGCCACCCGCCATCCCTGACGGCTGCCATCACCCGCCGCGTGGTCAACATGCACTTCCGGGCACCCGAGCACACCCATGAATGCCGACACACCTACCGCGAGCCCGACGCCGTGGCGAGCCAGCAGCCGCACCTGCCAGCCAAGAAGGGGTCAGCGCCATGACCGCTAGCCTTCTCGCCGAGTTCGGCCATCCAGTCCAGGCAAAGCGCGCGGACGTCGCTCGTTCTGCCCGTGCCGCGAGTGCTGGTCACCTCGGCGCGCTCGCACTGCGGGACCGGGCAGGGCTGGTGGCTGGCCTGACTTGGTTGCCCAACCAGGCCGAGGTCCAGGCAGGTGGTCCCTTCCTTCCGGCTTCGGCGCCCGGTGTGATCGGCGGCGCCATCGTCCGGGGCGCCCGCAAGTCGGCGCGCATGAGCCGCCGCAAGCTCGCCCGGATGCTTGCCGTCAGCTCCGATACCGTGCGCAACTGGGAAGACGGCACCTGCCCGCTGTTCTGCCTCCCCTACGCCGACCTCTGCCGTCTGGCAGCCGCCTTCGACCAAGCCGGAGCCAAGGTGGGGTGCGATGTCGCCGAACTCGTGCTTGCCTCGCAGTGCGACCTGCTGGTGACCGGTATCCTCCAAGGATTCGAGGACTACGCCGAAGTCCCGCCCATTGACGAGGACAGCACTGAGGGCAAAGCCGCCCGCGACCTGCTCGGCTGGGCACTCGCTGGCAACCTCCCCGAACGGTACCGCCCATTCGCGCCCGCCCGGCCGCTCCTGGCACAGAACCGGACCGCCTTCACCGCCCTCGCGCGAGAGTTGAGCAGAGGCTCGCACGGCGATCAACTCGCCAGCTTCGGACGCGCTCTGGCAGCTCTCAGCGTGGGATGACCGCGCTCATATGACAGCAGCACCGGCTGCGTCCTGGGCTCCTGCTTCCGTTGCGACAGGCGGCCGTACTGGGCAACCGGGTTCGCTGGTGACGTCTCAAGGCCCGGCCGGGGCCGACGGAGGCGGACGTCAGCTCCGTGAGCTTCTCTGCATCACCACCTGCCTGGTTGCCAAGAACGAGCTGGCCTCGTAATAGCCGACCAAATCGGGCGAGCAGAACAGCGTGATTGCTGGTATCGCGCCAAGCTTCTGGATCAAGCGGTCAATCACTGCCTACCCGACGCGCTCGGTCCGCCCAGGAATATGCGCCCGGCGCCGCGCGAGAAAGTACGGACGTCGCCGCCTCGTGCGTGCAGTGATCAGTACGGCAGGGCCGCAGCCCACCTGTAACGCGCACCACTCATGTCAATAAGTGTATTTTACGAGTCATTACCCGTATATGCGTATAGTGTCTCACTTTATTCAAAGATAGCAGGTTTGAGCAAACTAGTCAGCCTTGTCAGTGCGCCCACACTGACCACGCGAGAGGCGCCAAGTCAATCGAGTTATCCGTCGTGGGCCATCTGAAGTTGGTATCGGCCGCCGCTGGCCGGGCGGCTTGCCGAGCGCCATGAAACGTGACCTCCGCGGTCGATGGGTACACACTTGGTGATATAGCCATGTCGAGAACCCCAGAGCTCACCGTGGAAGGGGTCTGAGCCGATGGGCAACAATATTGGTGAATCGGGCGGCCGGGCGCGAGGTCCGAGCGGTCGGGGACGGGGTCCGAGTGGAGTTTATTCGGAGGGCAAGACAGGCAAATCGGATGTGACCTGGACCAACATTGCTGACGGGCCGGGCGAGATCGGCAGGGATCCGAGTACCTCGAAGGCTCAGCCTGCAACGGTTCGGGAAAAGAGGGTCAATCAAAGTTCCGATACGAACTTGACATGGGAGCAACGCACTCTTCTCCTTTTGTCGCAACTGATAGCAGCGAGAGGCTTCAAGGACCTGCATTCCAGGTTGAAGGATGAGGTCCGCAAACTAATTGATGACGCACCGGATAGCGCGCGCTCGTGACCGATAGAGACACGAGTGAGCCTCGTGGTGAATGGAGTCCCCGGCGGCCGGAGGGCTACTACGACGCCATGCAAGCGGTGGGCACGATGATCGCTCCGATCCTCGCAGGATTCATATTTGCAATCTTGGCGCTCGTTCTGATACCGCCAGCGAAGGGAGCCGCCGATCCCGTGCGCTGGCGAGACCCGGTTCTCGCTCTGCTTGTATTTTCAGCTCTTCTCTTGATCATCTGCACTCAGGGCGCGATTCGCGCGCGGGGTACGCTCGTGAAGCCGGATGAACTGCGCGCGTGGTATCCGTCATCGGTTGACGAAGTCGGACGGCCCAAAAAATGGCTGGCCGACTATCAAAAGGTACTCGAGGGGCGCACGGCACGGGCGAGCACGGTATGCCGACACACCTACAACGCGGGCGTATTGTTGCTGTTCACCGCGATTGCGGTCCTGCTGGTCCCACCGAGCCCAGTCGACGACGCACGCCGCGTTACACTCGTGGCCGCCACGCTCGGGGTCGCGATTGAAGCCGGTTGGCTAACCGGAACATCACTCCGCCAGCATCGCTGGACGGACCGTCTGCCGACCTTGCTGACACCTGTCAGCTATGCCGTAGGAGCTGCCATCATTTTGTGCATCAGTTCGACAGGCGCCTCGCGCGCCGCGGCTGCAGCCGGTATCGCGGTTGCCGGTTCCGCGACGCTGGTAGCCGCCACTAGGCTGACGTTCGCCGGAGAAAGGTGTCGAATCCGATTCGCTGGCATCGTTATGCTGGCGCCAACTGCCGGTGCAGCGGCTGCTGCCGCGCTCTTGTTGGCTGATCGCAAGCAGGCTGCAGCAGTCACCGACTTGACGACGATTATACTCTTCATCCTTCTTTTTATAGCGGCTATGCTCGATGCCCCTGTGAAAGGGCCGGATGATGGCTAACTGGATCCGCCTCTGGCATTGTTTCGCTGGACACCCTACGGATGGAGAATATGGCTGAGAAAGGATCCTTTCTTAAAGTCAGTGTCCGAGGTCGTCAGCTTCGATGCCAGAGTGGAGCCGAGGAGTACCGGCTTAATGTTGTCGTTGTCGTCGAAGATGGTGCTTTGCAAACTTGAGACCGTTGCCAAGTACGAGGCGTAAGTGTTGACGTCGAATGTTTGCCATTTGGGTAGCTGGCTGCCGATCTTGCCGACATAGCCGGAGACGATTAGTTGAGAGTTTGCCTGAACCATATCCAGCTCCACTTGGGCAGCGATCGCTGGGATGCTGAGCTTGGCTTGATTTTCGGAGTCAAGAATCTCCAGCATCACTCGAATGGCTACTCCGTAGCGGTATGTGAAGTTACCATGTAGCACGTCGGTGTAACGTGAAGTCCCGAAGATCATTACTCGCAATTTCTCGCTCAGCGTGACACCCCACAAGGGGAACCCGACGGAGGCCGCCAGGCTAGGGGCTATCTCATAACTTTCCTGCTCCCAAGTCGACAGAGTCTCGGCCGACGGAATCGATTCCGGGGGCGGGAAGGGTTCCGGGGCCGACGGGACATTGCCGCCGACGCCAGCAGTCTCGGCCCTGCCAGCGAAGGCAACTTGAGCCGAAAGCGCTTCGGCAGGCATGTTCACCGGAATCAGCGCCGGTTGCACCTCGGACATATTAGCTCCTTTGCTTGACCTTAAAAGTGCAAGCGCGAATATCTTCAAGATTCAGGATAGATATGACTGGCGACATTGGCAAGGTCCGCGAGTGAGCGCCGGAACCATCTTCTGCACGCGAGTCTTCGTAAGGAACCGTTGGCCTGCGCCGAGGTAGGAATCGCTGAACGTTATTCTGTATAGATATGCGAAACATAAAATTCTGCGCAAACCAAGCACTATGCGACGTTGGGGTGAAGGCAGGCTAACCGACAAACCCTCGCAGTCTGTGAGGGTGCTGATAGAGCACCGGGGCAAAACATCGCAGGTGGCTGCAGTGCCTCGGTGGCGTCCACTGCGGTGGTGCGCTCTGATACGCATCCGGGGCGGATGACCGGTTCCTGTTCGGCGCCGCGCGCGGAATTAATACCCGGAGCGGCACCAGGAGATGGTGGCTTGGATGCCCTCGCCGTATTGCGGCGGCGGATCGACGGGGTGGCCGCCGGGGCGGCGTTGGAGGACGACATCCCTCGGCGGCTTCTTCATAGGTGCGGTCATAGGTTGTTGGCAGGCCGACGGCGCGCTGGCAGAGCGCTGACGGGGGGTCTCGCCGAGAATTCAGATATGGATGTCGCGGACGCCGCGCAGCCAGTCGGCGTTCATCCATATGGCGCCCCAGCGCCAGGGATGCTTGGCGTCGGATGGTGACATGAGCTCGCGGAAGTCGACGGCCTCCAGGCCTAGCAGCGCGTGGTCCGGGGTCTGGCTGATGTCATCGTCGGTGCGTAGTCGCCCTGAGCGCCGATGAGCCTGCCTCGGTTGTCGTCGTCGACGGGGATCTCGTCGGTGCCGCCGGCGAGCCAGGCCAGGATGGCGCGGGTTTCCCGGAGTTGGTCGCAGAAGTCGGTGGGCACGCCGGGCGGAGCGGTGGGGTCTTCGGGTTCGGCGGCAGCTTCGGCCAGGATTTCCTCGCGGGACGGAGGTCTGCCCGGTGCGAGGGACAGCGTGACCGGCGAGGGCCGCGTGCCGGTCAGTGCCCACTGCCATGCCAGTGCCGCCCGGCCGTCTGGGCCGACCTCCTGCAGGCTCTGAGCCAGCACCGCCTCGACGTGACGGCGTGGCCGGGCAATGGCGGGACTGAGTTGCTCAGGTAGATGCACGGCGGCCACATCCTCCACAGTAGATGGGTACGAGCCCTTATCAGCCGGGCTCGGCTTCGGCAGGCCTGGCTTCTGGCTGGGTGGCGTGGTAGCGCTCGAGGACCCGGGTGGAGGGGACGACGTCCGGGCGCGTCGGCTGGAGCACGGCGTCACGTTCGGGCCCGGCCGGGGCCGGCCAGGCAGGCCCGGGTGAGAGGTCGTCGGTGTCAGTGCCGGGCAGTGGCAGGTGTGCCAGGTCGTCGAGCCTGGCCTGGGCGATGCTGGCGTTCTGCCTGATCCGGAGCACTTGCTCGGGGATCTGCTCGTGTGCTTTTTGCATGGTGAGCCCGAGCGTGAGCTCGGCATCGGTTTCGCGCCAGTCGCTGGCCGCGGGTTCGGTCCGTCCGGGCAGGCCGTCCGCAGACGGGGCCGGGTTGGCGGGTCTGGGGATGCCGTCGGCTTCGGCGGGGTGGGGGCGCAGCGGGGAGATTTGCCGGCCGGGGTGGCGGCGGTGTAGTTCGACGTCGGCGGCGATGGCGATCCGGCGGGTGGGCTCGGTGACTGTTTCCCATTGGCGCCGGGTTTCCTGAGCCGCCGCGAAGATGCCGGCTTCGGTGGCCGCTTTGGCCTCCAGGGCGCGCCAGATCCGGCCGAGCTGCTCGTGCCGGGCCGCGGCCTGTTCGTCGTGCGCGGCGCGACGTTCGTGTTCGGCGCGGATGTCATTGACGTGGGCGTCGCGTTCGGCGATACGCGCGAGGCGCAGCTCCTGGGCGACGTGTGGCGGTGCCCAGGCGGTTTCGCGTTCGTAGGTGCCGCGGCGCAGCCAGAGGTCGCCGTCGGTGCAGGCCCGCAGGTCGATGCCGTTGACGCGGCCGAGCGCGCCGAGCGCAGCGTGCCAGGCCGCGCGGGCTTCGGGGCTGGTCTTCGCCGGTGCCGGCCCGATCGGGTCGGCCGGGTGGGCGTAGCCGTAGCGTTCCCGGTATGCGGCCACGAGGCTGGCCCGCTGCTCCCATTCGAGGCGGGCAACCGGATCGGCGGGGACGGGACCGAGGGCCTGGCACGCCCACGATGGATGTGTCGCCGCGGCGTGCTCGCCGAGCCGGCGCACACGGTCGTCCATCGCTTCGGCGAGTTCGCTCAGGTACCGGTCCAGGTCGGCGGAGCCCGTCGACGGCACTTGTTCGGTCCACGGCCGGAACGGGTGCGGTTGCACGCCGTCGAGCCGGTGCCGAACCCTGGAGTCCAGGACACGGGCGACGTCGCGCGCGCCGCTCATGCTTCGTGACGCGACGGCTTGCTGGAGGATGTGGGCGCCGTCGAGCCCTGCGGCTTCGGCTTCCCGCAGAGATCGCCACAGCCAGGTGCACGCCGGATCACCCAGTGCCTGGTCGACGAGGCTGGCAGGCAGGGTGCGGCGGAGCGCGTGCTCGAATCTGGTGGCCTGGACGCGGCGGGTCACGTCGTCCCAGATCCCGCCGAGCACGCCGAGGTGGTCGGCGCGGGACAGTTCGTGCTGGAGTGTTTCGGTGGCCGACAGTTCGCTGCCGTCGCGGGCGAGAACACCGGCCAGGACTGTCACCGGGTCCAGGACGGGCAGCTGCTGGCCGTCACGGACCGGTTCTCCCGGTGGCAGGCCTGCGCGTTCGCGGCCGAGCCGCTCGGCGCGGTCGAGTTCGGGGGCGGGGCGGCTGCCTTCGCGGGTGTCGGCGGACCGGCTGTGGTCGGTGATGCAGTAGGCGTGGTTGGCGTCGCGGCCCCGGCTCATGGCCACGTACAGTCCCTGCCGGTCGCCGAGCCCGTCGACCAGGACGTGGGCGGTGCCGACGGTGCGGCCCTGGGCGGCGTGCAAGGTAGTCGCGTACGCGAGGGTCGCGTGATCGGCCAGGTAGCGCTTGGGCACCGCGAACGGCAGCGACCAGCAGGCCTGGCCGGTGCCGGGGTCGTGGCCGGTGAGCCTGCGGACGTGGGCATGCATGCCGTCGGCGGGGATAGCCGTGATCTGCAGGACGTCGCGGTTGGCGAGGTCGCGGCCGTGGTGCCCGGCCCGGACGGCGCGGGTATTGCAGCGGGCCATGACCAGATCGCCGTTGCTGGCCTGCTCGCCGTGGGCCAGACGGACGCTCCGGCCCTTGGACACGATGCCGTAGCGGATCAGGTCGTCGCGGGCGCGGCGAGAAAGTTCGCGGGCCTGTTCCTCGGTGCGGGCCAGCAGCAGGGTGTCCTTGCCGTCGAGATGGTCGGCCAGCCAGCCGCGGTAGGCCTGTTCAGTGGCCTCTTCGGCGGTTCCGCCGCGCAGCCGGCCGTGTTGTTCGTATTCGGCGAGCACGGTGATGTCCCCGGCGCGCAGCCGCAGGGTGGCGTCGCGTTCCCATGGGTGGGTGAACCGCTGGGGTTCGGCGAGCTGGACGTAACCGAGGCGGCGGGCGAGCAGCATCATGCCGCCGCCTCCCTCGACCGCGGACAGCTGCTCGTGGTCGCCGGTGATCACGACCTTGCAGTGGTGGGCGCTGGCTATGGCCAGGATCGCGGCCATGTCGGCCAGCGACATCATGCTGGCCTCGTCCAGGACCAGCAGCGACCCGGGGCTGACCGGCACCGGTGCCCGGGCTTCGCGGCGTTCGCGGAGGTGGCCAAGGAATCGGGCCGTGTTAAATGCCCGGGTTACGCCCGCCTCGGCCAGGACATTGCGCGCAGTCTGGGACGTGGTCAGGCCGATCACCTCCCCCATGCCCGCCTCCCGCCAGATCCGGGTCATCGCGGCGATGGTGCGGGTCTTGCCCGACCCGGCCGGGCCGGCCATTAGCTCGGCGCGGCGGGCGGAGGTAAGTACCGCCCAGGCTGCAGCGGCCTGATCCAGGCGCAACCCCGACGCGACCCGTTCAAGGCACAGGACTTGAGTGGGTGTCTGCGCCTGGATTTGCGCCTGAAGATGCGCCTGATCTGCGCCCAGCAGGCGCGCCGCGGTCGCGGGCTGCAGGCGGGGCGCGCCGGACTCTTGCGCCTGTGTGAGCAGGCGCTCTTCCAGGGTGAGCTGCGCGCTGGTGGCGTAGCGGGTCGCGCCGTGCGGGATGTACCGGCTCTCGCCGCAGGCGCGGCGTAGGCAGTCCGGCACGCGCGGCCATTCCGGCGCCGACAGCGCGACCGCTTTGCTGGCCAGGGCCTGGCGGGCTAGCGCGGGCAGCAGTGCGGCGGCGTCGGGCGCACTCATCGCGCCGACCTGCGCGGGGAGGCGCTCGCCGAGGTGACGGATCAGGTCGGCTTCGGTCCAGGCCGGCTGAGCCGTCTGCACGGCGGCGACCGCCTCCTGGATGAGGCGCCGCGCCTGAGGTTCGGTCAGCGGCGCAACGTGCGGTTGCGCCTGCTCGTCTTGGTGGTCGGGCTCTGGCGGTGGGGACGGAGCGCTGGTGCCCATGACGGCGGGCGCGACGGGCTCGAGCGCGCCTGCCTCGCTGGCGCGGGCGTGCGCCGACCACTGGCGCACCAGCGCCGCCAATTCGAGCGGCCCGGCGTCCTTGCCGCGCCGGGTGGCGTGGTTGGCCCACTGACGCAGGCTCGCCAGCGCGCGTGCGTCCGGCGCGCGCCCGTTCTGCGCCTCGAACGCCTGCGCCAAGCGCGCGGTGAGCGGGCCGATGCTGCGCCGCCGCGAGGAGAACATGCCCATCAGCGCCTCCCCCACGCCGGCGATCTCGCGACCGTGGCCGTCGGCGCGCGGGATCCAGCGGACGCCGAAGTCCCGGGTGAGCGCGTTCTCGGCGGCGATCGCGGCGATCGCGGACGCGGCCGGGCGGTGCCGGTACAGCGACATCGAGTCCAGCGCCCGCCACTCGCCGTCGCTCTCCCGGCGGACCTTGTGCAGGATCAGGTTGTGCACGTGCAGCTGCGGGTCACCGTCGCGGCTGGTGTGCTGGCGGAACGAGGCGATCACCCACGCGCGGGCATCCTCCCACCGGCCGCCCGGGTGGTAGCCGGCGCGGGTCTGCCCGGCCTCGCGCTGCAGGTAG
>Ga0335074_10006303_pt1 | contig 16467 bp, 13 predicted proteins | sample Lox_Sample_23_FD_206715 | JGI IMG/M metagenome (GOLD analysis project Ga0335074, IMG submission 206715) | Soil microbial communities from Loxahatchee National Wildlife Refuge, Florida, United States - Lox_Sample_2.3 | ecosystem: Environmental > Terrestrial > Soil > Wetlands | place: USA...
GCGACTCATTGCCGTCGCCCGCAGGAGTTGAAGTGGCATGCGCGTTCACATAGCCCACTTCTTCCGGCCGAATCCCGGCATCTTTCAGCGCCGCGCGCATGGCTCGCTGTGCTCCCTGACCCTCCGGCGCGATGCCCGTCATGTGATACGCATCCGCGCTCATGCCGTAGCCGATCATCTCAGCCAAAATTTTTGCGCCGCGCGCCTTGGCAAATTCAAGCTCTTCGAGGATGAGAATGCCCGCGCCCTCGCCAATCACAAAACCGTCGCGATCCTTGTCAAAGGGGCGGCTGGCACGCGTGGGTTCGTCGTTGCGCGTTGAAAGCGCGCGCATGGCGGCGAATCCACCCACTGACATAGAGGTCACGGCGGCCTCGGCTCCTCCGGCGATCATCACGTCGGCATCACCATGCAGAATCATGCGCACCGAATCGCCGATGGAGTTAGCGCTGGTGGCGCATGCCGTTGCGGTTGCGGAGATGGGCCCGCGCGCGCCGTAGCGAATGCTGATTTGCCCCGCCGCCATGTTCACAATCGCCGCCGGAATAAAGAAGGGCGACATCTTGCGCGGGCCGCCCTGCAGCAGGTTCGAGTGCTCGCGTTCAATCACTTCGAATCCGCCGATGCCCGAACCGATGAACACGCCCACGCGGTCGCGGTTTTCGTCGTCAATCTCCAGGCCCGATTGCGCCATTGCCTCCTGTGTGGCGGCAAAAGCATAGTGAATGAAGCGCCCCATCTTGCGCGCTTCCTTCTTCTCGACAAACTGGAGGGGATCGAAGTGCTTGACCTCGGCAGCAAAGGTCACCGGGAAACCAGTGGCGTCAAAGCTCTGGATCGGCGCCATTCCGCTGGCGCCGGCCAGCAACTGCTTCCACACTTCGGGAGCGGTGTTGCCTACACCGCATAAGAGCCCCAGACCGGTGACTACGACTCTTCGCGTCGGTTCCTGATTCAAGATCCTACTTGCCGCCTTTCGCATTCTTCTCGATGTAGTCGATGGCGTCCTTCACCGTCTTGATCTTCTCGGCGTCTTCGTCGGGAATCTCCATATCGAAGGCCTCTTCGAACTGCATCACAAGCTCGACCACGTCGAGTGAGTCCGCGCCCAGGTCCTCCTGGAAGCTGGCGCCGGGCGTTACCTCGGCTTCATCCACCTGCAACTGCTCGACGATGATCTGTTTCACCTTTTCTTCAACGGCCATGCATTTTTCTCCTCGTGTTATTGGAAACTCGCTAAACCTTCCGGGAATTCACACAGCTTTGCCGCTCCGCGAACCTACCATACCGGTCCGCGGTGGGCCGTGACAACCACCGCACCAAAAAACTTGCGCATGGCCCCGAATCTTCAAGTCTACCGGGAGGGCCCAGGGGTGTAAAGGCGTGGGAAACAGGAGATTAGCCGGCGCCGCAACCCCGGCTGCCGCGGCTCCGCCCGGCGTTCCGCAGCGTCATCCGCAATACGGCGGGTGCGGTGAAATCTCCGCGCGAAAACCACAAGCGAAAGGCGTATATTTGGCGAAGAGGAACCTAAAAGTGATGACCTTGTCCCTGATCGTCGGCGCGGTCGCCACAATCGTCGGAATTGTTGTGGGATTCTTCCTCCGCGGCATCCCGGCCAGGAGCGAGAAAACGCAACTGGAATTGCGCAGCGCAGATCTCGCGCGCGATTTATGCGCAGCGAAGAGCGACCTGGCGCAGGCACAGTCTGAATCGGCCGCACGCGCACGGTTTGAAGCGTTGGCTGCGGAGCGCGAGAGGTCGGAGGAGAGCTTGCGAAGCGATTTGCAGGCGAAGGCAGAATCGGAGCGTTCGCAAACCGCCCGCGTAAAGGAACTCGAGGCCGACCTGCGCAACGAGCGCCAGAATATGGCGGAGAAACTGGCGCTGCTTGAGAGCGCAAAGAAAGCTCTTTCCGACCAATTCCAGGCGCTGGCCGGCGAAATTCTGGAGCAAAAATCGAAGACATTCTCCGAAGGCAGCCAAAGGGAGCTGGGAACGCTGCTCGATCCGCTCAAAACTCAAATCAAGGAGTTCCGCGAGAAAGTGGAGCAGGCCCAGAGCGACTCAAAGACGGGCGTCGCAAAGCTCGAAGGCCTGATTGGCAGCCTCGGCAATTTGAATCAGCAACTCACAGAAGAAGCGCGCAACCTCAGCACCGCTCTGCGCGGTTCATCCAAAGCCCAGGGGGACTGGGGCGAGTTCATCCTCCGCGATCTGCTGGAAAAAGCCGGGTTGCGCGAAGGCGAACAGTACAGTTTTCAGCAGACATTCTCAGGCTCTGCCGGCGAAAACGGCGAAAGGTCAAAGTCTGCGCGCACCGACGTGATCCTTTTTATGCCGGGTGGGCGCAATCTGATCATCGACTCGAAAGTATCGCTTGTCGCTTACACCGATTACGTGAATGCGGCCGACGATGCAGCGCGCAGCGCTTCGCTCAAGCTGCATCTCGCCAGTGTGCGTGGGCATGTGGCCGGGCTGGCGAAGGCCCAGTACGATCGCCTGCCGGGTGTCGAATCGCCCGATTTCGTCGTGATGTTCGTGCCCGTCGAACCCGCGTTTCTCATCGCACTGCAGAACGATTCTGCGCTCTGGTCCGATGCATACCACCAGGGAGTTCTGCTCGTAGGCCCGACCACGCTCCTCTACGTGATCCGCATCGTGAATGTTCTTTGGCAGCAGGAGTTGCAGGCGCGCAGCGTGCAGGACGTTATGAATCGCGGTGCTGAGCTCTACGACAAGTTTGTCAATTTCGTCGGCGATTTGGAAAAGGTTGGCGTCAGCCTGCGTGCCGCCGACGCAAACTACACAAATGCTATGAAGAAACTGAGCGAAGGGCGCGGCAATCTTGTCCGCCAAGTGGAAATGCTCAAGCAGCTCGGGATCAGGACCACAAAATCGTTGCCGCCAAGCCTGCTTGACGCTGCCGCCGTGGAAGAATCCGGCCTCGCGCTCGCTGCCGAAGCCGCCGACGGCCCCGAATCGCAAAACGAAGGCTGACGCCGGTCTTTCTGGATGGGCCGCACCAACCGCTGCTGCGCATCGCGCGCCCGTTTTAACTCCGTTAGTCCGCATTGACGCATAGCAGGCAGCAAAACGATAGAACTTGAAGTGCCATCCAGCGGAGCGCGCTTGGGCCCCGCATTCGCAACGCGAATACGGGGAAAGCGGAGCCGAAGGATCGGCAATTGTCCTGCCATCATCCAGAGCTCCTCCAAGAATCGGCCTTGGCGTTTGGCGTAAACGTCGATATGGCCCAGGGCGGGGTAGGTGCTATTGACTCGGCGTGGCGGGGCTTGCCGGCGCTGCATCCTTGGTCCGCTTCAACGTCAACTGCATGCCGGGAAAGTCTCCTGAGTCAGACTTTGTCGACATTTTGATCTCGTCGCCATTCACCGTGCAGTCGTGGTGAATCGTCATGCCGTTGAACGAGACGTCGAAGCTGAACTTGTCGCCATCCACTTTGCCGTTGCTGATGGCGATCGGGTCGCCCTGCGGCCCCTGCACTGTGCCGGTCAGGCTCGCGCCGTCTTGTTTGAAAGTGAACGTGAGCTGGAAGTCGCCGTTGGGCGATTGCGCCGATCCTGTCCACGTACCCGTCACATCGGCGGCCAGAGCGGTTGCAGCGGTCAAAAGCATGGCCACACCAGCGCAAAAACACAGCAGTCTTTTCATCGGTTCCTCGCAGCCGTTTCCACGGCGCACCCATCATACAGAGAGAAGCGAAAAGTGGATAGCGGTCAGTTCGTGGTTCGTGAACCGTGATTCGTGGGGCGTGAACCCGAAGCGCTGGCCGTCAACGAAGTGAAGGAGTGAAGAAGTGAAAGAGTGAAGAAGTGAAAGAGTGAAGGAGTGAAAGAGTGAAGAAGTGAAAGAGTGAAGGGGTGAAGGGGTGAAGGGGTGAAGCAGTCATTAGCCGGCAGAATGCTAAACCGCCCGCAATCTTCTGTCCTATTCCCTATTTCCTGTTCGCTACTCCCTACTCCCTATTCCTGACTCCCTATTCCCGGTCTTCAGCAAACGCCTCGCGCATGCGTTGCCACGTCGTATCCAGATCTTCAGGCAGTACGCGCGCCTCACCGATTGTGGTCATAAAGTTGGTGTCGCCCAACCAGCGCGGCATGGCATGCAGATGCAGGTGACCGGCAACGCCCGCGCCCGCCGCCTTGCCGACATTCAGGCCAAAGTTGTAGCCGTGCGGCGCGTAGAGCTTCTCCATCACGCGCTCGGTCCGTTGCGCCAGGTCGATCAGCTCATGCGCCGTCTCGGCGGGCAGTGCCGCCAGGCGGTCGAGGTGGGCGTAGGGCATCACCATCACATGGCCCGACGTGTACGGGTACGCATTGAGGCAAATGAAGCATTGCTTGCCGCGCAGCACCAGTCCGCCGGCCGCCTCAGCCTTGTCGCGATCCATTCCGTTGGCAATGGCGTGATCGATCGAGGCGATCAGATTGCAAAAGACACAGCCATGATCGCCCGCCCACGCAGCCAGCGCCTTGGGTACGCCGGGCCGCACCGCGCTCTCTGCCGTCGTGATGTAGGCATAGCGCCAGGGTGTCCAAAGATAATCCATTTCGCCGTCCCAGTTCGTCTGGTTGTGGTTCGCCCCAGTGTCTTTCGTCCCAATGTGGCCCGCCCCAGTTTAGTTCGCTCCAGTATAGAGGGCATCGCGCGCCCTGCTTATGGCGATCGAAACCCACGCATCTCGCCGTGCCGGCCATCCTTCATCGCACCCAATGCAAGCAGATCGAGCGAATTCCAATCGGATTGCCGCGGTACGAAACTCCTCGCGGCCGTCCCCCATGCCGCGGCTTCGATTGACGCTAGAAACCGGAGATTGCTACACTCACAACGTAGCTTCCTGCGCGGATTCCTGCAGTGAGTTGCGGCCGCCCTCCCAGCTAGCCGTTGCCTGCCGGCGTTTCCCAAGGAAACATGCCGCATTTTCGATCCCAGAGCAACCGTTTGGGGCGGCGTTTCCTGCGGATAGCGCAAACGGCGCGTCAAATGGCGCGAGGGCAAGGCAAGGGCTCTGGGACGATTGCAGGGCAACCTGCCGCGGTAAACGGCGCAGAAGCCACCCAGCGGTCAGCGAAAGCGCCGCAGGAGCACGGAGTCCCGGAGCTGGCAGTAATGGCAAACGTCCTCAATCCCGAAACCGAGAGCATAACCCTGAACACTACATTGGAAACTCCAACCCTCGAACCTGCGACGGAGCTAGAAACTCTAGCGAGTATTGACCAGCCGTCGTCTGAATCCACGTCCAACCCAGAGACCGTCGAAGTAGCCGAAGCCCCCATGCTGGACGCCGATGCCCCAACCGAGCCTGTTACCGAGGCCGTTGAACCCACTCTCACCACCTCGCCCGAGATTCCGGCTGAAACACCTGTCGTAGTCGCCGAAACCAGGCCCGCAGGCGAACCCGGAGGAGATGATTTTTCTGCTGCTCTCGCCGAGTTTGAGCGCGAGCAGGCTGCTGAGGCTGCCGCCGTCGAGGCTTATGGAGACAAGCTTGTCTCAGGCAAGGTGGAGAAGCAGACCGACAAATATCTGGTGGTGGATGTGGGCCTCAAGTCAGAGGGCCTGGTTCCCCTGGAGCAGGTAACCGACCATACCGGCGCCGTGAAGTTTCAGCCGGGCGACGTGATCGATGTGGTCATCGAGCGCGAGGAGCCCGAAGGCGGCTACCTGGTGAGCTACGATCGCGCCCAGCGCGTGCGCGTGTGGGACACGATTGAGAAGGCTGCCAGCGACAAGACGCCGGTCAAGGGCACGGTTGTGAGCCGCGTCAAGGGCGGGCTCACCGTCGACATCGGCATGAAGGCCTTCTTGCCCGGATCGCAGCTTGAGATTCGCCCGGTGCGCAATCTCGACGGCTATCTCGGCCAGGAAATCGAAGTTCGCGTCATCAAGCTCAACAAGAAGCGCGGCAACGTCGTGGTCAGCCGCAAGGAGATTCTTGAAGAGGAGCAGAACTCCAAGCGCTCGGCCACCATGGAGCACCTGGGCGAAGGAGCTGTTCTCACCGGAACGGTGAAGAACCTCACTGACTACGGCGCCTTCGTCGACCTCGGCGGCATCGACGGCTTGCTGCATATCACCGACATGAGCTGGGGACGCCTCACGCATCCCCGCGATCTGGTCAATGTCGGCGACGAGATCCAGGTAAAGGTTCTCAAGTTCGACAAAGACAAGCAGCGTGTCTCTCTCGGTTTTAAGCAGTTGACGCCCGATCCGTGGCTCGACGCCTCCGAGCGCTATCCAGCCGGCGCCAAGGTGCACGGACGCGTTCTCTCGGTGACCGATTACGGCGCGTTTGTCGAGCTTGAGCAGGGCATCGAGGGCCTGGTTCACCTTTCTGAGATGACCTGGTCCAAGCGCCTCAAGCATCCCTCCAAGCTGGTCAAGCCCGGCGATGAGGTGGACACTGTGGTTCTCAGCGTCAATCCCGCTGATCGCCGCATCTCGCTGGGAATGAAACAGCTCATGGAAAATCCCTGGGAGAACCTGACCGAGCGCTATCCCGTGGGCACGGTCGTCGAAGGGCGCGTGCGCAACCTTACCGACTTTGGCGCCTTCATCGAAATCGAGGAAGGCATCGACGGGCTGGTTCACGTTTCCAACCTGAGCTGGACCAAGCGGGTCAAGCATCCCTCTGAAGTAGTGAAGAAGGGCGAGAAGGTCAAGGCCGTTGTTCTTGGCGTCGAGCCGCAGAATCGCCGCCTCAGCCTCGGCATCAAGCAGCTCCAACCCGACGTCTGGGAGAGCTTCTTCGCTTCGCATCGCGTCGGCGATGTGGTCCATGGCAAGATTCTGCGCACCGCGCAGTTCGGCGCGTTTGTCGAGATTGCCGAGGGCGTCGAGGGCCTCTGCCACATCTCTGAAGCCGGCGACGGCCCCGAAGGGCACAACAAGCTCGAACAGGGCATGGAAAACGACTTCAAGATCATCAAGATCAACGTGGAGGAGAAGAAGGTGGGCCTGAGCCTGCGCGCAGTCAGCGGCCAGGAAGCCAGCCGCGCCACCGTCGAGAGCTACAAGGCCGATACCCACAAGCATCCGGTCTCAAGCTCGACCACCACGCTCGGCGACCTGGTCAACTGGCGCAAGAACGAGCGGTAAGCGTTGATTTGCAGCATTTATGCGTGCAGCGGCCACCCTTCAGGGTGGCCGTTCTGCTTATCTCGCCGTCATCGCGATCGCTGCTCGCCGAACGCGATCTGCTCTACTCGCGGACGCCCACACCTACAGCGGTTTCAGAATTGCCTTACACCGGAGCCGAGATTGCCGAGTGGCTTTTTAATCAAGAAAAAGCCACCCTTGAAAATGCCGAAAAGTGCGCGGGAATTGTGAAACCGCTCTAACCGCCAGCGACCGCGCCACTTGAACCTCAGTCCCCGACCTCTGATCTCTGATCTCTGTTCCCTGTTCTGAGCACCAGCACAATCCCCAGCGCCGTCAGAACGCTGATGAGGGCGAAGAGAAACGCGCTGGGATAGCCAAAGAATCCGATGAGCGCACCGGCAATCGGGCCGACCAGGAAGAACGACACATCGGCAAACGCGGTATAGACGCCGAGCGCCGTGCCGCGGTTGAACTCCGGCACGCGTTTAACCGCCTCCACACCGATCGCCGGGAAGACCAGCGAGAGCCCCAGGCCGCCAATCGCAGCGCCGGTCATTGCCATCCACGATGCATGCGCCTGCCACAGGAACACCATGCCGACAGATTCAATCAGCAGCGAGGCCATCGCTACGGGATACCCGCCGTAGTGGTTGATGGTGCGGATAAAGAAGACGCGCGCCGCCACGAAAGCGAGGCCAAATGCGGTGAGGCAGAGCGCTGCGCCGTTCCAGTGCCGGTGCGCGTAAAAAAGCGTCACGAACGTGGCCAGAACGCTGTAGCTGACGCCGCTGAGCGCCAGTCCCATGCCGTGCGGCGCTACGCGGCCCAGCACGTGGGCAAAGGGCAGGTGCTCGCCCGGTTCCACCGGCACCGGAGCTTTGCGCAGGGCCATGGCAAAGCTGATGGCCCCGATCAGAATGGTAAGCACGCCGATCGACGCCAGGCCCCACTGCGCGTCCAGCACCACGCCCAGCGGAGCCGCCAGCGCCATGCCGCCGTAGGTGCTGATGCCGTTTTGTCCGATCACGCGCGCCGTGTTCTCGTGCCCCGTCGCAGTGATTCCCCACAGCGTGGCTCCCGTTGAACCCAGGCTCTCACCTACGCCCAGCACCAACCGGCTCACGATGAGAACCGCGAAGCTGAGCCAGTGAATCTGGTGCAACATCGCCGCAGCGACCAGAAATGCACCGCTTCCGGTGCAACATGCCATTCCCCACAAAACCGAGACCTTTGCTCCCATGTGGTCGCTGATGCGACCTGCCCATGGGCGGCTCATCAGCGTGGCAATGTACTGGATGCTGATGGCCAACCCCGCCAGCATCGCGCTGTAGCCCATGCGCAAATGCACAAAAGGCGGCAGCACCGCGAGCGGTAAGCCGATGGAAACATAGCAGATGAAGGTAAAGTAAACGTATCCAGCAATATGCCACGTCCGGCCTTTGGCGGCAGCTTGCGCCGGTATGGAAATGGTGGCAGTTGCGGGGTAAGGCATGTTGGAGAACTGGCTTCGACCGAAGAAGACCGTTCTCAACCAGTATACCGAAATGCGTTTTCCACCGTGACTGGGCTTCTCAGGCCGCTTCCAGGGGTTCCAGAACAGTCGATTGCGGGTTCTAGACTAGAAGCGATGCCCGGTTTTCACGTTGAAAATTTCGGTTGCAGGGCCGCCCGTGCCGACGCCGAGGCCATCAGCGGCCATCTGCGTGCCCTCCACGCGCATGAGCCCTTTGCTGCTGACGTGGTGGTCGTGAACACCTGCTCCGTGACGGCCGAAGCCGACCGCGCAGCCCGCGCCTACATCCGCCGCACCCACCGCCGGAATCCAGCCGCGAAAATCGTCGTCACCGGGTGTTATGCCCAGCGTGCCCCGGAAGAACTGGCGGCAATCCCCGGCGTGGCGGCCGTGGTCGGCAACAGTCATAAGGCGCTGGCGGCTCAGATTGCCCAGAATCTCATTCGAACCGATCCTGAGTCCGTAGCTCCCCCGCCCACGCTGGTTCCCGTGCAGTCGCTGTTTTCGCCCGGCGTTCAACTGTCCGCACCGGTGTGGGTTGATGATCGCTTTGCGCACTCTTTCCTTGAAGAAGTGCACCTCGTGCCCGGCCGACAAACGCGGCCGAATTTGAAAATCCAGGAGGGCTGCTCGAACCGCTGCACGTTTTGCGTCATTCCGTCCACGCGAGGCCCCTCAAAGAGTCTGCCCCGCGCAGTGGTGCTGCGGCAGGTTGAAGCTTTTGTGGCTTCAGGCGGCAAAGAACTCGTGCTCTCCGGCATCAATCTCGGCCGCTGGGGGCAAGATCTCTCCGGCTCGAAGAAAGAAACGCTTGCCGGTCTCACGCGCTCCATTCTCGAGCAAACATCATTGCCCCGTCTTCGTCTCAGCTCCATCGAACCCATGGATTGGAATGACGAATTGATCGCCCTCCTGCGCGAGTCTGGAGGGTCACGTATAGCGCGTCACGCTCACCTGCCGCTGCAGTCCGGCTCCGACGCCGTGCTGCGCCGCATGCATCGCCGCTACAGGCCGTGGCATTATGCGGATAAAGTCGCGGCGCTCCTCAGCGCCGTTCCCAGCCTCACTCTCGGCGCCGACGTGATGGTTGGTTTTCCTGGCGAGACGGATCGCGAATTTGAAGAAACGATCGAATTCCTGCGCGAGTTGCCCTTCGGCTACCTGCATCTCTTTCCCTTTTCGCCGCGGCCGGCCACTCCGGGCTGGGCCCTTCACGCTGCGTCGCCGGTTGCTCTTCGAGTCGTCACAGAACGCATGGCAAGTCTCCGCGCACTCGCCGCTGAAAAGACGCGTGCTCACCGCGCGCGCTTTGTCGGCAACGAGCTGCCGGTAATCACCCTGCACACACCGGCCTCGCTCGCTGAGCAGGGCCGCACCGCCGCACTCACTGACAATTTTCTGCCGGTTGAACTCGAAGGTTCTTTCCTCGCCAATCAGCTGGCCAAGGTTAAAATCATTGAGCTTTCACCGGAAAATTCCCTCGTTGGATTACGGCTCCAGTAAGATCATCGAGCGTTGGCTTTCCAGGCATCGCCGCATCTGAAAAGTGGAATCAGCAATGAGGCGCAGGAAAAATATCGTATGGGCGTGGCTTGCAATTTGGCTTGTCGCCGCCGCTGTTTCGCAAGGCTTGGCGGCTCAGGCGCAGGGCTCCTTTCCGCACAAAACACAAAACGTCATCCTGGTCATGGTTGACGGAATGCGCTGGCAGGAGGTGTTTCGCGGCGCCGACCCAGCGTTGTTGTCGACACCTGGCCCCAAGTGGCTGGGCGATCCTGAGCAGATGACGGCGGCGGCAGAGGCACAGTACGGCGCCGCAACCCCGGCGCAGCGGCGGCAAAAGTTGATGCCCTTTTTGTGGAGCGTGATTGCCGCGAACGGCCAGATCTTTGGGAACCGCGACCTCGGCTCAGACTCTCATGTGATCAATGGATTCAATTTCAGCTACCCCGGCTACAGTGAGACGCTGACTGGCTTCGCCGATCCACGCATTGATTCAAACGACAATCGGCCCAACCCGAACCCCACTGTCTTTACCTGGCTCAATGCAAAACCGGAGTTCGCGGGAAGCGTGGCCGCATTCGGTGCCTGGGAAACATTTAACGGCATCTTCGACAAGAAGCACTGCGGGTTTGTTGTCAATGCCGGCTACGATCCTTTTACCGCGATCCCGGCCACGCCGGAGCTGGCGCTTCTGAATGCGCTCAAGGTTGAGACCGCGCGCGTATGGGCAGACGAGCCCTTCGATCCAGTCCTGTTTCACACCGCCGTGGAGTACATGAAGGCGCGGCATCCGCGCGTCCTGTTCATCGGGCTCGGCGAGACGGATGATTGGGCCCATGAAGATGCTTATGCTGCCTATCTGGGCGCGGCGCACCTCGCCGACGAGTATCTGCGGCAGATTTGGCAGCTGGCGCAGTCGATGCCGAAGTACAAAGACAAAACTACTTTGATCGTTCTGCCCGATCACGGACGCGGCGACAGCGGGAAATGGACCAGCCACGGCTCCAAAATCCCTGAATCGCGGCAGACATGGATGGCGTTTCTGGGCCCGGATACGCCCGCACTCGGCGAGCACAGGAGCGGGACCGTGGTCACGGAAAGTCAGATTGCGGCAACTCTCGCGGCTTTTCTGGGGCAGGATTACCATGCCGCAGTTCCGCGATCGAGCTCACCGATCAATGATGTTCTGGGCCATGTTCCCGGCCGATAAGTTCCAGCCGAGGCCAACGTGCACTGCCGGTTCGAACTTGAGTCCTGTAACCCCTTTGTTCGCCGCGAACAAGCCAATGCTATACTCAGGGTGCTATCGTGAGGCCGCAGTGCGCTGGCAACCTGCCCAGGCCCGGCTGACACGGCATTTGGAGGAGTGCCATCGCATTCGACAAACGTTCGGCTAAGTCCTTTATCCGCATCAATGAGCGCATTCGCGCGCGCGAAATCCGCGTCATCGACGAAAATGGCGAACAACTTGGAATCCTTGCACCCTACGAGGCGCTGAAAATTGCCCGCGAGCGCAGCCTTGACCTTGTTGAGGTTTCGCCCAACGCTGTGCCGCCGGTGTGCCGCATACAGGATTACGGCCGCTTTCTCTACGAAAAAGAAAAGAGCGAGCGCGCAGCGCGCAAAAAGCAGAAGGTTATCACCCTCAAGGAAGTCAAGTTCTCTGTCACCGTCGACGAACACGACTACCAGACCAAGAAGAACCAGGCTGCCCGCTTCCTCAGTGAAGGCGACAAAGTCAAGGCGAGCCTGCGCTTCCGCGGCCGCCAAATGGCGCACCGCGAACTAGGCTACAAGATCATCAACCGCCTGATTCAGGACATTGGCGATGCGGGCATCGTCGAGTTTATGCCGCGCATGGAAGGCACCACTCTGCACGCCATCCTGGCGCCAGCCCGCAAGGACGGACCCAAGGCAAAAGCTGCCCCTGCGGCGCAGGCGTAGTGCGCTTCGCGGCTTCTCCCGCCCGATCTTCGGCTATAGCAATTCCTGAGTTGCTGTCTCCCGAAGCCGGGAACTCCAAGCTGACGCGACCGGTGGGGAGTCGCCGACATGGCATCGGCCTTGAACGGATACACTCACTCAGGAATTGCCGTAAATAATTTAAAGTTTGGCGTGCGTGCCGTCGCAAAAGCACGGCGTGGCTGTGTGCTTGCAACCGCAGAAATAGACCGTCTCTGACTGCGTGGCTTCGTATTTCACCGGAGTGAATCCGCTTCCCCGGTGACTGCCGTCGCAGAAAGGCTGATTCGCGCTCTTTCCGCAGGCGCACCAGAAGTAAGTCTTTGATGCTTCCACGTCTACCGGGTAGGGCCCCTTCTGCGCAACTTGAGGTTCTGGCATGGATGATTGCTCCCTGTTAGGAACTATATCCGCTCGCGACAGTCATACGGAATTTCTCCTCGCCGGGCGTGTGCACAGCGCAGAAGGCTGCGCCCGACGGAAACGCATCCTGGTCTGGTATGGAAACCCGTTTTAGTGGATCCCCGATTTCGGGAACAACTGCGCCAGCCACGGGAAGTTGACGAAAGACGTCACTACCAGGACTGAGCAGCAAATCGCAAGCAACACCATGACGCGCGGCTCGCGGTAGAGCTTCTCAGGATTCTGCACCGGGCTATCCTGCGTGAAGGCAAGGTTGAAATAGACTGCCATCAGCAGCGCGATAAATGGGAATGCGAAGATCATCTCCATGCGATAGCGCATGATGAACGCGCCGAAGAACAGCATCGAAGTGGCGGCATAAAACAGCACTGAAACCAGCAGCGACTGCTCCGTATAGAAGATGAACGAGCGCCGGTATTTTGCCGCTGATTCAAACCCGATTTGCCGATATTCGCTGAAGCGCTTGAGGGCCATGAAGTAGCCGCCCAGCATCCAGTACGCGATCAACAAGGACGCCGGCGGAATCACTGTTGTGGTGACGATGTACCAGCCTACGCAAAAGCGGATCGGATTGTTGATCGACTCCGACAGCACGTCGAGATACGGGACATCCTTGCTGCGGATGGGAGGTATGTTGTAGAGGCATCCCATCACCCAGAGAGCCAGAATGCTGACGAAGAGCTGTTTTGAAACGGCAAGAGCCAGCAAAAACCCGATGGCGCCGCAAACCAGCCATTGGAAATAAGCGAGCGGCACGTTCACGCTGCGGCTGGCAGCTGGACGCATGCGCTTGGTTGGATGGAGGCGGTCAAACGGCGCGTCGAGGAGCTCATTCAGAACGTAGTTGCTGCTCGCTGCGGCAATCACCGCCGCAAGCCCCAGAACGGCCCGCCCAAACAAAGCCAGACCAACGCCCTGCCCAGTTAAGCTGGCTGCGATCACAATCCCAGGTAAGACAAAGACTTGCTTGACCGTGTGATCCAGGCGCAAAAGTCCAAAGTGGGCGGCGAAGCGCCCCTTTGCGGCCCGGATAGGTGTGACAGTAGTCGACAGGCTCATGACTCAGCGCTAGAATGCGGCCCCCGCCGCAGGATTGGCTATACCCCTTTGGTTGCGTTCTGGTCGTGGCCCCATCTGCAGAAACTTCCCCTCCAGCCAGCGCTTCTAAGCGGGACCTGCAGGGAAAGCAGATGAACCCTTACACCATTTCACCTTTACATTGTTGTAAGACGTGTTTTTCCGGGTTAGGGATACCCCGGGGCCTTTTTTTTGTATGATTTGGGACGATTTCCACCAGCGAAAAGGTCTAAATCGGCTCAAACGGCTCCGATGGCGGCTTGACCCGCAACTCCGGCAGGGATGTTGTCGTCTAACCCATAGACTGGGCAGGGAAAGTGCTCTGTGCGGGGTTGTCCTCTCGATTTGGGCTTCCGGCACCAATGCCCGTCAAAACCCCGAGTGGCCAGGTAGTGATGAAACAGATCCTGCACATCTTTTCGCTTTTTCTTATCTTTCTGGGCGCCCTGCTGCTCTTTGAGCGCCCTGCCTACGCCTACACCGACCCTGGCACCGGCCTGCTGGCCATCCAGGCGGCAGGCTCTGCGCTGGTGGCGACGGGGTGGTATCTCCGCCGGAAGATTTACGCGCTGTTTCATCGCGGTCCTGCCAAGGATTCGCCTGAAGACATGCCGGCCGCGGTGGATGGCGAGGACTCGTCCCGCTCGTGAACGATTTCGCACCTCTAACCCAGGTCGATGCCGCCGTCCCATCCGGGAACCTCAACCTGGAACCGACATTTCGCGACCCGGCGGGCGAACTCCGCCTGACGGTGAGCCATGCTCTGCGGCGGATTCATCCCTCTTCGGTTGAAGAGACACAGGCATTCCTGGCCTCACCATTACGCGCCGCTTTGGAGAAAAGCGGCGATATAATTCCAACCGCGATTGCAAGTGCGGCAACTCATCCCTGCGTCGCGCCGGGCGAGCTTTGGCTGGAACATCCGCGAATTGACCCGATCAATTACCCGTGGGAGTGGACGCCGGCGCAATGGCGCGCTGCTGCCGAGCTCACGCTGCGCATCGCAGAGCGCGCTGTCGCCAGCGGCTGGCAACTCAAAGACGCAACGCCGCTCAACATTCTCTTCGCGGGCGCGCGGCCGATTCTGGTAGACGCCCTTTCATTCGAGCGGCGCGATCCGCATTCCAGCGTGTGGCTCGCTGATGGGCAATTTGTGCGCAGCTTCCTGCTGCCGCTCGTGGCGGCAAAGTATTTAAGCTGGCCGCTTGAAGCCACGCTTTTCGTGCGCGACGGCTACGAGCCTGCCCGGATCTACAAAGCGCTGCGCCCCTGGCAGCGGCTCAATCCAAGCCTGCTTGACGTCGTCACGCTGGCCACCGTTCTTGAGCGCAAGGGCACGAAACAGCAGGCCGCCCGGCCGGCTTCCGCCCGTGATCCCGAGCTTGCCGCGCACATCCTTAAAAAGCGCCTGGCCCGGCTTGTAAAGCAGATTCGCGGCACAGCTGGCTCGCCCGGCCGCAGCCAATGGAGCGACTACACTCAATCGGCCACACATTACCAGCCGGGCGATGCCACCGAAAAACAGGAGTTCGTGAAAAACATCCTGCAACGCTGCGCTCCGTCGCACGTGCTCGATATCGGCGCCAACACTGGAACCTACTCTTTGATGGCGGCGGATTCCGGCGCAAAAGTTGTCGCAATTGACGCCGACGCCGCGGCGCTCGAAGTGCTTTGGACGAAGGCCGCTCACCAGAAAAGAGCCGTTACTACGCTGGTGGCAAATATCGCGCGCCCCACGCCGGCCGCGGGATGGAAAAATCGTGAGCATTTCTCGCTGCTTGACCGGCTCACCGGAAGATTCGACGTGGTATTCCTGCTCGCTGTCATTCACCATTTGATTTTGCGCGAGCAGTTACCGCTGGCTCATATTGCCGGCCTCTGCGCCAGCCTCACGCGCCGCTGGCTGGTGCTGGAGTGGGTGCCTCCGTCGGATCCCATGTATCAGGAGTGGCTGCGCGGCCGCGACAACCTCTACGGCCACTTGAATGAAGACGATCTGCAGAGGGCATTCGCACCATATTTTGCTTCGGTCGATCGCTGCGAACTGGGCAACGGCCGCGTGCTCTTTCTGCTGGAACGGTTTCCGGCCGGCGGGAGTGGTACCGGCGCAACTTCGCCACACGCCGAAGAGAGCCTGGCATGATCAAACGAATCGCCCAGGCGTACGGCTTCGCCGCCATTCTGCTGCTGCCCAACTACATTGACCTCACCTCATCCACCGGCGACTCGCGCATGCGCTTTCCCTCGCCACTTACCAGGATCGCGCTCGCCCAGCTCGTGGATTTTGCTGTGGTCACCATCGTATTCGCTGTGCTCATCGCTGCATTGCGCAAGCTCAAAGCGTGGCCCATCGTGCGCTGCGCGCTCATGGCCCTGTTGCCGCCTTTCCTCTTCGTGCGCAACCTGAATGTCTTTCCCTTCGATATACCCAACGCCGTGGTGGTCGCCTTGTCGTTGGCTTGGATCGCGCTTGTCGCGTTCCTCATCCTGCGCTTGCCGGCGTTCGCAAACCGGATGCGCCGGCTCGGCAGTGCCGTCCTTACCGGATTTGCCATCTTCGCGCTCGTCGTCACCGTGCAACTGGCTCGTGCGGCCGTTTGGCGGCCGGGACCGCAGGCTTACGCATCAGCTATCCCCATGCCGCCGGCAAGCAAGCCGCGCCTGATCTGGATTCTCTTCGATGAGCTGGCCTACAAACCCACCTTCGAGTCGCGGAATCCGTCGGTCAACCTTCCCAATCTCGATCGCCTGCGCCGCGAGAGCACGCTCTACACCGATATGATGCCGATCGCGTATCGCACCACGCGCGCGGTGCCCAGCCTTATGCTGGGTCAAATCGTGACCGACATACAGTACACGTCAGA
>Ga0335074_10006304_pt1 | contig 16466 bp, 12 predicted proteins | sample Lox_Sample_23_FD_206715 | JGI IMG/M metagenome (GOLD analysis project Ga0335074, IMG submission 206715) | Soil microbial communities from Loxahatchee National Wildlife Refuge, Florida, United States - Lox_Sample_2.3 | ecosystem: Environmental > Terrestrial > Soil > Wetlands | place: USA...
GAAGGGGCCATGTTCAGGTTCTTGATGTTGATGCCTGGAGCCGTGAGCCAGAGGCCAACCAGGCGATCAGGGTCCGGATAGGGGAGCGGTTTGAGCAAGACACCTTCGAGAACACTGAAAATGGCGGTGTTGGCGCCAATGCCGAGGGATAGCGTAAGAACGGCGACGAAGGTAAACATCGGAGCGCGCCTCAAACGACGGAAGACCTGCTTCAACTGGCCAGACAAGGAACCCATGTACTTGTATTACGAACGTGGCGCTCTAAGGGTTCAAATAGTTCGCTCTGCTTATTCGTGGGCGTCATAAACAGCTTTCGACCATAGATCACCCTAACGTTAGAACTCATGAGGTTTCGTGGGCCGTAGGCCCGCAACCGCGACACAGTCTTGGCGCGCTGCGGCGTCTTTTCCTCGGGTGCTGCTTTCGCATCGGTTCGCGGTCCTCCCAACCGCGAATCGATCTTGCCCAAAGTCAATTGCCGAATCGGAATAGAATCCGTCGCTCAATCGCCATTCAGGCCTTCTCACCTGTCGGCCATCCGACGGGGATGCTATCCGAACTCCCACTTGCCGGCGTTCGTTGCTAGACTGCCTATATATAGCTCAACTGACTATGGCGACCGAACGAGCCGAACGGCTGGAATTTCTGCAAGGAACCCTGGAAATGCTGGTACTGAGAACCCTTCGAATGGGCGAACTGCATGGCTACGGCATTGCGCAGTCGATCCGGCAGGCATCCAACGAAGCCCTGTTGATTGAGGCTGGTTCGCTGTACCCCGCACTGCAACGTCTCGAACTGCAGGGCTGGATCAAAGCCGAGTGGAAGACATCCGATACAGGACGTCGAGCTCGTTTCTATAAGTTGACTCCTGCCGGTCGAAGAAAGTTGTCCGCCTCGATCTCGCGCTGGGAAGACTTTGTTACGGCGATCGGCTTAGTACTCCGTTCAAGAGAGGGCTGAATGAAGAAGTTGTTCCGCAGAATTTATCTCCTGCTGCCGTGGGTCCAGCGACAGCACGAAAAGAGTCTCGATGAGGAACTCGCTTCGTATCTCGAAATGGCCGAGGAAGCTGCCCGCGAAGACGGGCTGCCGCCCGAACGAGCACGCCGCGCTGCCCTCCAGGATCTCGGCAATCTGACCATTACCCGCGAGTCCGTGCGTTCGGAATGGATACCGCTAAAGCTCGAGCATATGGCGCAAGACATCCGGTACCTCATTCGCTCACTTCGTCGGGAGCCTGTCTTCGCATGCATTGCAATCGCTTCAATGGCGCTCGGAATCAGCGCCGCCAACACGGTGTTCTCACTCGTGGACGGAATCCTCCTGAAACCACTTGCGTACGCCCAACCGGGCAAACTCGTTTACATTCAGGAATTCGTTCCGGTGCTCTCGCATCTTTACCCCAAAGTGCCCTGCAACTTCCAGCACTTTCGTTACTGGGAAGGTCACAACCGGAGCTTCGAAGCAATGGCTGCGCTTCGCGCCTCACGGGGTACGCTAGCGGGCGCGGGCGACCCTTTCGAACTTGATTCCGTCGAGACCACCGCCGGATTATTTCGCGTGCTCGGCACAAAGCTAGCCCTGGGCCGTGCCTTTCTGCCTGAAGAAGAGGTGCCCGGACGCTCCGGAGTTGCCATTATCACCGACGCGCTCTGGCGCACCCGATTCCTTTCAGACCGGAATGTTATCGGGAAACACATCCTGTTTGGAGGAGCACCGATTGAGATCGTGGGTGTGCTGCGACCCGATTTCACTTTTCCGGCCGGAAACGATCTCGGGCAGCTCGCAGGACTCGGCAAGCGCGTCCAGATCTTTCAGCCGATTCAATCACCTATCAACGGATGGGATGGCGATTATGATTACATCGTCTTCACGCGCCTTCGCGCCGGCGTAGATTTGCCTCAGGCATTAGCTGAACTCAACTTGTTGACACGGCAACTAAACACGGCTCATCAGGTCGAGAGTAAGCCGCATCCGGTTGGGACGCCTCTGCAGGATGTAATCGGTGGTTCTGTCCGCGCGAGTCTTTGGGCGCTCTTCTCCTCGGTTCTCGTTTTGCTGCTCATTGTCTGCGTCAACTTGGCGAACCTGATGCTCACGCGCGCTCATGGCCGGGTCCGTGAGTTCTCGATCCGTACCGCGCTCGGCGCCGGACGAAATCGCTTGGTGCAACAGATTCTGACGGAAGCACTCGTCCTTTCCTCGCTTGGTGGCCTCTTTGGTATTGCGCTCGCTGACGGCTTCATTCGTTTATTGAAGGTAAATACTGCGCTTGAGCTGCCGCGCATGACAGAAGTGCACATCGATGCACGTGTGGCGCTCTTCTCGCTGGGGCTCACAATTTTTTGCGCCTGCATCTCCGGCCTACTGCCCGCTTATCGCGCAGCCCAGTCCGATCTGCACGAAGCCATTCGCTCCGGTGGTCCTGCCGTGACCGCAACTCACCGTTCCCTCCGTCTACGCCAGAGCTTGGTCGGCTGTGAAGTAGCCTTCAGCACCGCACTTGTGTTCCTGGCGGCGCTCCTGATTTCAAGCCTTCTGAATTTATTACACGTGCACAAAGGCTTTGAGGAGAAGCGCGCGGTTGCAATCGATCTCGATCTGCCCGACGTGCAGTACCCAGATGCAGCCAGCCGAGCTCGCTTTTTCGAACGGCTTTTAGCCGATGTCAGGGCTCTGCCGGGCATTCGCTCGGCCGCAATCGTGCAGGGATTGCCGCTTACAGGCGAAAGCATGGTCAACGGCATCGAGCTGGAGGGCTCGCAGGGTGATTGGATCGATGCGTCTACCAGGACCCCCGTTCTGGTGAATGTACGTTTCGTGAGTCCGGATTATTTTCAGACGCTTGGCATTCGGCTACTCAAAGGCCGCTCGATCGAGCCACAGGACCGCACCAGGAAAGTAGCGGTCTTGTCCGAACGCTTGGCCTCTAAGGTTTGGCCAGGACAAAACCCGTTGGGTAAGAAATTTAAGACCGGGTCGCAAGTCGGCGAAACGCAGGTCATAGGAATTGTGGGCGACACCTACAATGGACGGCTCGAAGAGCAGCCCACGTTAATCGTGTACGTACCGTTCTGGATTCGGCCGCCTGGGGGTGCAACCCTGGTCTTTCGCACGGCGGGCGTTCCGCAACCACTCATCCATTCGGTCCAGCGAGCGATTTGGTCTATCGATCCAGGTATCTCCGTTTCCGAGGTTCGCACACTCTCCGAACTAGTGTCGGCCGCAACGGCAAACCGGCGGTTTCAGATGGAACTGGCATCGACCTTTGGCTTCGCTGCGCTGCTTTTGGCTGTCATCGGAATTTATGGGATTGTCTCCTACACGGTAGAACAGCGCAAAGGCGAATTTGGACTGCGGCTTGCGCTCGGCGCCCAGCATTTCCAATTGTTGCCGCTAATAATGCGGTACGGCTTGATTCCGCTGTGGCTGGGACTCGGCGTTGGATTTCTATTCGCGCTCGCGATTGGAGGCATCGCGCGCGGCCTTCTGTTCGGTGTTAGCGCCACCGATCCCGGTATCCTATCGGCCGTTTGTCTGCTGCTGATCTCCACCGCAGCCATTGCTTGCCTCGTGCCAGCCAGCCGCGTCATGAGACTGGAACCAGCGTATATTTTGCGACACGAGTAGCGCACTTCACAGCCCGAGCCGGCACAGATCGCCCCTGGTATGGTTGAAATTTCCGCCGATGTACAGGTTACCGATCCTGCTCCTAATTGCGATTTCAGTGCTGTCGCAGGAAACGGCCATCCGTACAACTGTTCCTCTTGTGACCATCCCCGTGAGCGTTACAGATGCGAACGGCAATCCAGTCGAGGACATTTCCGCGACCGACTTCGTGCTGCTAGATAACGGGTTCCCCCGGCCAGTGAACGTGGACGTCCTCGAATCTGGTATCTCACCGATTTCTCTCGTCGCTATTGTGCAAACCAGCAATATGTCACTTGCGGCGATCGCAAAAATTAAGAAGATCGGCTCGATGATCCCGCTTGCGGTGGTAGGAGCCAATGGCGCTGCAGCCCTGGTCACCTACGATGCTGAGGTAAAAGTCGTGGAAGACTTCACCACTGATGCAGATGCAATTACCCAAGCCTTTTCCCGCCTCAAAGCTGCGGACGCAACGAGCGGGCATATGCTTGACGCAGTGAACTGCGCTCTCGACATGCTTGCAGCGCAACCCGGAGGCCATCGTCGCAACATCCTGATCATCGGCGAAGCGAAAGACCGCGGCAGTAAAGCAAAGTTGGAAACAATCGTACAGAAGCTGCAGAGAACCGGTACGACGGTTTATTCGATGAACTACTCGAAGCTAATCACGCCGTTCACCATGCAACCAGACGAATACGAGCCTACTGGCAATTACTTGCAAGGCATGATTGAGCTGGTTCGTTTGGCTAAGCGCAATACGATGAACGCCTTGACAGAGACGACGGGTGGCAAACGGTTCGGCTTCGAAACCAAAGCCGGTCTAGAGCGCGATCTGATGCTGCTGAGCAAAGACATCCACAACCGCTATTTCCTCTCGTTCACTCCAGCAATTGAACAAACGTCGGCCTTCCACAAAATAGAGATCAGGGTCAAGAATGCTCCTGGCGCAATCATCCGGGCCCGGATCGGCTACTGGAGTACAACTCAATGAATGGCGTGTGGGACCGGAGATGTATTTCGGTCAGAGCGAGGCGGTTCCGCAAAGCCCGACGTTACCGTACCGGAATATGTTGGCTGCGTCTTGCTGCTCGTGTCGCTTCATTTTTCCCAAAAATTTGTTGAATATTCCGCGTGCTGTCTGGATACGTTGCAGTGAGAGGACAGACCCTGGACGACGCGGCGGCCATCCAGAAATGCAAGCAGGGCAGTGCGAATGCATTTCGCTTTCTGGTCGAACGTTACCAGGCCGAAGCCATGGGGCACGCGATCGCCATCACGGGAAACCGGCAGGATGCTGAAGACGCCATGCAGGAAGCATTCCTGCGGGCCTACTCTTACTTGCAGCACTTTGACGAAACTCGCCGCTTTTATCCCTGGTTCTACAGCATTCTCCGCAACTGCTGCTGGAAGTTGACGGGCTGTAGCGAGCGGAAAAAAACCGATGCCCTCGCAAGTCCGGAGCTTCTCGCAAGCGGCAGTAGCGGCAGCTTGGAAGAACGCCTGGCGTTAGAACAGGCGCTAGCCAACATGTCGCCGCAGAACCGCGAAATATTAACGCTGCGCCATCTAGACGGCTTGTCCTACGAAGAGTTGTCCAGCCGGCTCGAAATACCCCTCGGTACCGTCATGAGCCGCCTCTTCTACGCGCGTAAAGAACTGCGCAAACGATTGGAAGGAAAACGATGAACTGTCAGGAAGTGCAACTCGCGGCTATGGCCTTGATGGATGGCGAAGAGCCGCCACTATCTCTTTCGGAAATCGAAGCGCACCTTGCGACCTGCTTGGCCTGCCAACATGAACTGAAGGACCTGCAAGACCTGGCACGTCTCTGGTCCTCCCAGGCGAGGCGAACCTACCCGGCCGATGTCTGGCGAGAAATAGCAGGGAGTCTCCCGCCGCTTCCGAGCAAGCCTCTCATACGCCACTCCGCCTGGAGCGAACGTCGCTGGCTGCCCGCGCTTGTGCTGGCGCTGATCGTCTTCAAGCTATTTGAATTCATCCCGGATCGCAGATTCGCCATCTGGTTCCAATTCCTGCCCCTGGTCATAGCCGCTGCAATGTTCCCGTTGCTCGGCCAAAATCCCTTTCAAATCAAGAGGGAACTTCCTTCACACACGGAGTCAATATGAATACTAACAACGGCTCCAGCGCTTACGTGCTGGGTCAGAAATACGCCTTTGCAACCGCGTCCCTGATTATGGGAATCGTTTCTTACGTCAACTTACTCGGCTTGGAAAAAGGCGCTGTAGCGATACTGTTCGCATGGCTGGCTCTGCGCAGCTCGCCGGTTCCGCTGCTCACAGAGCGGCGCCGCTGGGCCCAAGCGGGGCTAGCCTTAGGCGCTGCCTTGTGGATCATCGTTCCGGTCTTACTGCTTTGGAAGTGGGATCGCGTGAGCGAGTTCCTGCTGCGGCTCCAGGACCTCAAGAAATGAAGTGCCTTCTCCTATGACTACTTCGGGACAAAAGTTAGCGTTCATCTTGAGCCTCCTATGACTACTTCGGGACAAAAGTTAGCGTTCATCTTGAGCCTTCAACTTGACAAGAATCTAAATGCTCTAGCGGAATGGGAGTAAATCTGCCACCCTCACTCCTGCCGTAGCGCCCGCACCGGATCGATTCGGGCCGCGCGCCACGCGGGAATCCCGCCTGCGATCAGAGCCGTCGCAGCCAAAATGCAAGCGACAGCGGCAAACGTCAGCGGGTCGTTCGGCGAGACGTCGAACAACAGATCGGCAACCAGCCTCGTCAGCGCTAATGCAGCGCAAAGGCCCATTACGATGCCTGCTACGGCAAGCCGGAGACTCTGCCCCACGACGATTCTCATCACGTCCGATGCACGCGCGCCCATTGCCATGCGAATGCCGATCTCGCTCGTTCGCTGCAGAACCATATAGGCCATCACTCCGTATACGCCGATGACGGCCAGCACCATGCCCAGCAGCCCGAAGAGTCCGAACAGCGCAGCGGCGATGCGCGGAGCCCATAGCGCTTGTCCAATCACCTGCTGCATGGTAGCTGGATTCAGCAGTGCGAGATCCGGGTCGAGCGACTGGACAGCCGCTGTTATGCTGGGCAGCAAACGTTCCGGCGGCACAGACGCGCGAACCGCCAGCACCTGGAACGGTTGATAATCCTGTTCCAATGGCATGTAGGCGACCGGCTGCGGCACCTCGCCAATATTGATGACTGTGGTTTGCTTCACCACGCCGACTACTTCGAGCAGGCCGCCGGGCCCCGCGGTGGCGAAATGGAAGCGTTTGCCCGTTGCCTTTTGTCCTGGCCAGAGCCGGCGCGCCATCGCCTCAGAGATCACCGCAACGGGACGTGTTCCGGCGCGATCGAAACGATTCAGCAGACGTCCTTCGACGAGCGGAATTCGCCAAGTGTCAAAATAGCTGGGCGTAACGGCGGAGGTAAGCACCAGCGTGCCGAGGCGCGAATCCACCGGGTCGCTTTCATGAAAAACGGTTTGCAGGAAGCCGCCTTGCAGAGGCGCGGTATCGGCAATGGCAGCCGATGCCACACCGGGCACCGCGCTCACTCGCTCCAGAACCGAGCGCGTGAACTGCAATCCGCGAGGCGGGGTCATGTGCTCGGAACCGAGATCGAAGGCCAGCAGACAAACGTCGCGAGTATCGAAGCCTAAATCGATGCGCTGGGCATTTTGCATGCTGCGGATAAAAAGTCCGGCCCCGGCGAGCGCAACCATGGCCAAAGCCATTTCGCACACCACCAGCACGCTGCGCAGCCGGTTCCTTCCTCCGCCCGGAATGTTGCCGCGGCCGCCGGTATTCAGCACGCTCGCGATGTCGGTCACAGAGGCGCGAAAGACCGGCGCCAGCCCGAATAGAATACCGGTTAGGACGCTCACGCCTAGCGTGAACACGCAGACGTGCAGATCGAGCTGCAGATCGATGGAGCTCTGTGCCAGAAAAGCCGGACGCAAATTCCAAAGAACGCGCGCGCCGGCCCAGCCGATCGCGATCCCCAATGCGCCGCCGGCGAGCGCAAGCAATTCCGCTTCTGTCAATAGTTGAAGGACCAAGCTGGAGCGGCTCGCGCCGAGTGCTGCTCGGATACCCATCTCGCGCGAGCGTTTGGTGGCACGCGCCAGCGACAAGTTCGCGATGTTTGCACACGCTATCAGCAACACGAAACCCACTGCTGCCGAGAGCGCAACAGCCGCCGCTGTGGTCTGCCCGCGCGGCAGAAAGCCCAAGGCAGCTTCCGATAGCGGCGATGTTTCGACACTGCGACCGCGATTATCGGCCGGGTATTCGGCTTCCAAGCGCGCGAAGATCGTCTGCATGCTGGCGAGTGCGCGCCGTTCATCCACTCCTGGCTTCAGCCGTGCAAACGCGCTGAGAAATCGCATCCGGCGCGAGTTGAAGAACTGCTCAGCGGGCCCGGTGAGCACCTGCGCGTGCATACTGAGGGGCACCCAAACCACATCGGGCGGCCCCACTGTCAGGGTGCCCTTGAAATTCGGGGGCGCGACTCCGATCACTTCGTAGGAGACGGTATTCAAAACAATCGTGCGGCCAATTGCCGTGCGGTCGCCGCCATAGAGCCGCTGCCAGAGGCTGTAGCTCAGAACAGCCACCGCGTTCCCGCCCGGCAGCCGGTCTTCGTCGGGGCGAAATACCCGCCCAACAGTAGCCTGGATGCCCAGCACGTCGAAATAATTTGCCGTCGCTAGAAATACGTTCTGCTGCAGCGGCTTTCCCGCGCCGGTCAGCGTCACGCCGGTCTGCGTGAATCCCGCCATCCCGGTAAACACGTCATTTTGGTCGCGTAGATCCACGAAGTTGGGATATGAGAGCGAGGTGCGCGTGAGATTAGCGATGGTCGAGTGAGTCGCGTGATCCACCTGGAAAAGCTCAATCACCCCCGAAGGGTCCTTTACCGGAAGCGGATGCAGGAACACGGCGTTCGTCAACGTGAAGATCGCGGTGTTGGCGCCGATCCCCAGACCCAGCGACAGCAATGCCGCGAGCGTGTAGGCCGGGCTGTGCAGCAGCGTTCGCGCGGCGTACCTGAGACTTTGCAGAAACGAAGTCATTGGACTCTGGACGTATGAAGCGAGAGAACGTTACGCCAGTTGTCCATGGCCGAGCGCACAGGGCGTTTGGTGCCCGTTGTGCGCGCTATTTTAGACTGGGCGCATGCTACTCCGTAAGTTCATGCCGCGTCTCTTGACGCTCCTGGCGTGTTGCGGAACTCGCTTGGATAGCGCGACAGCGTGGAAAGGTTACGCAATTCTCGGTAACGGACATCTAACGGCCGTCTATTCCGACGACAAGCGCATCACTGCCGCTACCCACGCCCAAGGCATACAACATCTCTATTTTGAGAACTACACGGCCGATTACATCGCCTCTACTGCTTTCGACGTGCCCAAGAAGAACCACACAACCGTCGGGATGAAGAATTTCTTCACAACCGAAACGCAGCACGGTGCGGCCGGGACTGTTCTTTGTTTCGTTCATCCCGCGGGCGCGGCGGTGCTCTCCTTTACAACCGCGGAAGGCCGCCGATACGGATTTCAGATACGTCTGCGGTCGAAGATCAAGACGAATCGAGAGATCCGCCTGACTTCGCTGCGCGAAGAAAACGGCGTCGCAATGGCGATCTGGTCGAACGGAACCGCGCTGGCGATCGCACCCGAATCGGCAGATCAAATCCGGGTAAAGGGAGCAACGGTATCGATTAAGGGGAAGCTGGCCGGAGAAGCGCAACGGGCTCGAATCTTGCTGGTGCCGGCTGCATCGGCGTCCGATGCAATCGCGAAAGCGAGATCGTTAGCGGAGGAAAGGGATCTCGAAGCTAGCGCCGCCCAATATTGGAACGAGTGGATGAATCGCGGCGTCCTGCCAGCGTTTCCGGCCGGCGAGCCGCAGGCTGCGCAGTATCTCGAAGCTTATAAGCGCAACCTTTATTGCGTCAAATCGGCCAACTTGAATGGACAGATCCCGGCCGATATTACCGGCCAATTCGTCACCAACAACATGCCACAGCTTTATCCGCGCGACGCCATGATGTGCACCCGGGTTCTGCTGTTGACCGGCCACCCAGACGAAGCGAAACAGGTTATCGAGTTCTGGAGCAGAACCGCGATTCCGATGAAGACACCGGGCGAGTGGTACGCCCGCTACGATGCCTACGGCAAAGCGGTAGATGGTGGTAGTGGGGCGAGGTTCGACGAGCCGGAGTGGGACTCGAACGGCTACTGCATTTATCTATTGAATCTGTATCACGCCCAAAAAGGCGTCTGGCTGGCCCAGCCTGAATTCATCTACAAGCTGGCTGACTTTCTGGTGGACCATCTCAGCCCGAATGGCTTGCTGTGGGAAGGCGGCATTGTCGAATGGACCGGCTATTTGCCCGCAACCAACATGATCGATGCGGCCGCTTTGCAGACAGCCGCAAAGATTGCTCGCGAGTTCGGAGACACGGCTCGGGCAGAGCGCTACCGCACAACCGCACAGAAGATCTCCGCGGCACTGCCCGAAATGTTCGACAAAACACGGCGGACGTATGCCGATGTGAGATTCGCCGCGAAAAAAGGCGCAGGCGCCGTCAGCTCAACGGAACGATCCGGGCAAGAGATATATCTGTGGGACACCACAGCCAATGTCGGCGTGATCTGGGGCTATCCCGATCACCGCGATATCGACTTATCGAACGTATTCTATGACAACAACACGGTGAAGCTGGGAGGCGGCATGCAGTATTTCGATTCGCCGGACCCGGGGCTCGCTAGCTACGGACACGGCGTGTTCTTCTTTACGACGGCTGCCGCTGCGGAGTATCAGACGTTGTACGGGGAGAAATCTGCTGCGCGAAATTTCATCGACTGGATGATACGGAACGCCAATTCCTATGGGCTGATGCCGGAACATATCTCACCGGATGGCAAAGAGGTCAGTCCGGCGTCGCCGCTCTCCTGGTGCAGTGCCGAATTCGCAGCCGCGCTGCTCTTGTGGAGTAAATCATGAGTGGAACCCCGGACATGAAGGATGCTGATGATATGTTCTCTGTGTGCCCAGCCTGGTAGCTGCTGTCGTTCCCTCTGAAAAACTTCTCTCCCTCAGCACTGTCGACCTGCTCGTAATTGTTCTGTATTTCGTGATGGTGCTTGGCATCGGCTTCTATCTGAAGCGCTACACCAAAACTGGCGAAGATTTTTTCCTCGCCGGGAGAGACATGACTGCCTGGATCGCCGGTCTCAGCTTCGTGGCAGCCAATCTCGGTTCGCTCGAACTAATGGGTTGGGCGGCATCCGCTTACCAATACGGAATTCTGGCGACGCATTGGTATTGGATCGGCGCCATTCCCGCCATGCTGTTCCTCGGCGTTGTGATGATGCCGTTCTATTACATCTCGCGAACTCATTCGGTGCCCGGTTACCTTCAACTGCGCTATGGCGAACCCGCGCGCGCGCTATCCGCCATCAGCTTCGGATTTATGACTGTGCTGATGAGCGGCATCAACATGTACTCCATGGCGCTGGTCATGAAAATCATTCTCGGCTGGGACATTCATTTCAGCATTTGGGTTTCCTCCATCACCGTCGCCGTTTATGTCTTCCTCGGCGGGCTGCTCTCCGCCATCTTCAATGAGGTTCTTCAGTTCTTCCTCATCTGGCTGGGCGCTATCGTGATCTCGATTCTAGGCCTGGTAGAAGCGGGCGGCTGGAGCGGCATGGTTCACCGCATCCATGAGCGCTGGCCCGGCCAGGATTACACCCATCTTTGGAGCGGTCTCGGATCGTTCACTACCAATCCTATGGGCATCAACTGGGCGGGAATCATACTCGGCCTCGGCTTCGTCATCTCCTTCGGCTATTGGACCACCGACTTTTTGGTCGTGCAGCGCGTCCTCTCGGCGAAAGATCTTCGCAGCGCGAAGATGGCGCCCATCATCGGGTCGGTCTTCAAAATGGCATTGCCCTTCATCGTCATTCTTCCGGGGTTGCTGGCGCTCGCGGTGCTGCCTGAGAAGCTGGTCGGCGAATCGCAGGCGGGCCCCGGCGTGCACACTTACAACGAAGTACTGCCGTTGATGCTCGCGCGCTATTGCGGCCCCGGCTTGCTGGGCCTCGGCATCACCGCGCTCATTGCCGGGTTCATGTCCGGCATGGCCGGAAACGTCAGCGCCTTCGCGACGGTCTGGACCTATGACATCTATCGGGCCTTCATGCGCAGGAACGCGAGCGACACCCACTATGTTGCGATCGGGCGCTGGTGCACCGTACTCGGCGTGCTCGTCAGCATCGGCACGGCCTATCTGGTCATGCAATTCCTCAGCATCATGGATTATGTGCAGGCGCTCTTTAGCTTTTTCATCGCGCCGCTGTTCGGAACGGTCATCCTCGGCATGCTGTGGAAACGCGCTTCGCCGGCCGGAGGTTTTTGGGGCCTGCTCGCCGGAACCGTCTCCTCCATTGGCATGTTCGTTTGGGTGAAAGGCGATCCTAGCGCCTTGCGCTACATCGCGCTCTCGCCTCACGCCAAAGATATGGCCGAAAATATGTACCGCGCTCTGTGGTCGTGGATCATCTGCGTGGTCGTGACCGTCGCGGTAAGCCTCGCCACCAAGCCCAAACCCGAATCCCAGCTTGCCGGCCTGGTTTATGGCGCAACCGAAATACCATCCGAAGGCAATCTGCCGCTGATCCAGCGCCCGCTCTTTTGGGCCGCTGTGGTCATCGTCATTTTCTTCGTCCTGAACATTATCTTCTGGTAAGCGAAAACATATGCATGGCCCTGGTTTCATCTCCATCTGGTTTTTTATCGGCGTGTTGTTGAGCGCTTATGGCCTGCTCATCACCGCAACCGGCTTATATGAGTTAACCTCGCCGCCGGCGAACCCGCCCGTTCTCTTCAATCTTCACGCCACCATTTGGTGGGGAGTGTTACTGCTTATCATTGGCTTGATTTACTTCGTTCGATTTTTCCCAAGGAAACCTTAATGCCAGACCGTCAACAGCGGCCCAAGATCGGGCTCATCATCGGCAATCGCGGATTCTTCCCGGATCACCTATGCGCCACCGGCCGTGAGGACATGCTGCGCGTCATGCAGGGCGCCGGCATCGAGCCCGTTGCGCTCTCGACCGATGAATCGAAGTTCGGCGCGGTTGAGACGTTTCAGGAAGCCAAGCGCTGCGCTGAATTGTTTAAGAAGCATCGCGAAGAGATCCAGGGTGTGATCGTTTCCCTGCCGAACTTCGGCGACGAGCGCGCCATCGCCGATACCATGCGCCTGTCGGGCTTGAACGTGCCTGTACTGGTGCAGGCGACGCCGGACACGCCCAACAAGATGACCATTCGCGATCGCCGTGATAGCTTCTGCGGCAAGATGTCGGCGTGCAATAACCTGATGCAATATGGCATCCCATATTCCCTCACCACTCTGCACACCGAAGCGCCCGATTCCGAAGAGTTCAAGCAAGACCTCGACTGGTTCGTCTCCGTATGCCGCGTGGTTCGCGGTCTGCGCGGTCTGCGCGTCGGTTCCATTGGCGCGCGCCCCGCTGCGTTCAACACCGTGCGCTACAGCGAAAAGCTGCTCGAAGTCAACGGCATCTCGGTCATTACGATTGATCTTTCCGAGATTCTCGGCCGCATTCACAACATGAATGCCGACGATCCAGCCCCACAGAAGAAGCTCGCCGACATTAAGAGTTACGTCTCGACCGAAGACGTACCCGAATCGTCGCTGATCAAGATGGCCAAACTCGGCGCTGTCATCGACGGCTGGATGCAGGATAACGAGCTTGCTATCAGCGCCGTGCAGTGCTGGACCGCGCTTGAAGAGTACTTCGGCGTTGTTCCTTGCACCGTGATGAGCATGATGAGCAACAACCTGATGTCTAGCGCCTGCGAAGTGGATATCGTCGGCGTGGTGGGCATGCAGGCCCTGGCGCTGGCGTCCCAAACTCCCAGCGCGCTACTAGATTGGAACAATAACTACGGCGACGATCCGAACAAGGCCGTCTGCTTCCACTGCAGCAACCTCCCCAAGCACTTCTTCAACGACGTGAAGATGGAATTTCAGGAGATCATCGCCGGCACGGTGGGCAAGCTGAACACATTCGGCACGCTATACGGCAAGGTGAAGGCAGCGCCGATGAGTTACCTCCGCGTGTCTACACGCGACATGGAAGGCAAGCTGCGCGCCTACGTTGGCGATGGCCATTTCACGAATGATCCGCTCGAAACCTTCGGCGGCGCCGGCGTGGTCGAGATTCCACGCCTGCAAAGCCTGCTGCACTACATCTGCGAGCAAGGCTTCGAGCATCACACTGCGGCCAATCTGTCACACTCGTCGCGCATCGTGCACGAAGCCGGGACGAAGTATCTAGGTTGGGAGATGTATTGGCATCAGGCATAAACCTCGGCCGAAATGAGACGATTGGAGCATGCGAGCAGTTCCAATCGCTTCCCTGATTTTTCTGTTGTGCGCCGTCAATCTAAGTAGCAGGGACAAACCCGCAAAAGTATCGTTTCAGCAAATGGCGGCAGGAATGCGAGATGCTTTCAACTGCGGTGTTGTAGTGGAGCGGTATCTCCACGGGCCGCTGAAAGGGAAGGACGACGACTACCACAAACTAAGAGCAGAAAACAATTGCGATTACGTGGAATCTGTTCTTAACACTCTGCCTGAGCAACACTGACGCTGTTGCGAAGGACATCTTCTATGCAATCGAAATCCTCGCCCCAGCGCGCGCAAACGCCTGCGGACTCCTTTGAAAGCGAGCATGTAATTTTGATCCGGGAGATCGCGCTTTCAGACGCTGAAGCCGCTGCCCAACTGAGTGCCGAACTGGGTTATCCGGCTGAAATCGACGAAATGAAGAAACGCATAGCCCTAGTGAGCTCGGCGGCCGACCGGGTCGTCTATGTTGCGCAGAGGGAGACCGTGGTTGGATGGATCGACGTAAGTATCGTTCACCACCTTGGGACCGGCACTTACGGTGAGATTGGAGGCTTAGTCGTTTCGGCTGAACACCGAGGCTCCGGTATCGGGCGAAAACTTGTCGCGCAAGGCGAACGGTGGGTCGCAGATCGAGGCATCGCAACCATGGTTGTGCGCTCACGAATAACGCGAGAAGCCGCTCATCGATTCTACCTTCGCGAGGGATACACGATGACGAAAACCTCGGCTGTCTTCTCGAAGACGCTGAAGTCCTAAATCCCATGCTGATACGGTCGTAACGATGACTTCACGCACAAGCCGCCGAGCGGTCATCCGTACGCTGGCCACATCCGTTGGAAGTATCCTTCCGATATCACGGCTCTATGGGCGCAGCGCAGAAGTGACTGCGCGAAGCGGTGAGCAGTACGACTTTGCTCCTGTGCGACAGCGAATTCGCCAGGAGGTTACAAGCGGAAAAGCCACGGGGGTCGCGGTCGCTGTGGTTCATAAAGGCCGTCTCGTTTGGGAGGAAGGCTTTGGTTTCGCAGACCGCGAGAAGCGTATTGAGGCAACAGCCCGCACACCCTTCTGCCTGGCGTCCCTTACCAAACCCTTCACCACAACAATGCTGATGACGCTGGTTGCAGAGGGGAAGGTCGCCCTGGATGCGCCCGGAAATCAATATCTCGCCGCAAGCGGAATCAAAGGTCCGAACGGCAATCCCCACAATGCTACGGTTCGCTTGTTAGGTGCGCATATGAGCGGGTTACCGGGTATGTTTTCAGGGTACTTCAAAGGCGGACCAACGCCAGCTCCGGATGCCAAGACCGTCCTGCAAAAGTTCGGCAGACTCGCCTACTCGCCAGGCTCGGTTTACGAGTACAGCAACATAGGTTTTACTGCGCTGGGCGCGATCGCATCAAACGTGACCGGCACAGACTTCGGCAGCTTAATGACGGAACGGGTTCTGCAACCCCTCGGCTTAAGTGACAGCTTCTTCAGCACCGATACCGTACGGTTGTCAACGAGTGCCATCGGCTATGATGCTGCGGCTAAGCCGATCCCGTATTACACCACGTCAACTCCTCCCTCAGGAGAGCTATACGTCAGCGCGCACGATCTCGCGCTTTTTTCGATGTGGAACATGAAGAGCCATCTCAAGGATCAGAAAAGACTTTTTGAGGAAAGGTGGATCGACGAACTTCACAAGCCGGTATTTGTAGGGCCCTTGGGCGTAGCAACGACGTTCGGCTGGTTTACCGGCACCTTGAAGTCAGGTTTCCCGTACGTGTTCAAAGGCGGAGGACAGCCGGGCGTCGCTACCAAACTCTACATGGTTCCGTCAGAAGGCCTCGCCTGCTTGGCGCTCACGAATCGAAGCGATGGAACCGCGCTGGCTAACGGCATTTGCGATCAAATTCTCACGAGCTATCTCCCCGAATGGACGCCGCCGAAGGAGGATGCCGGGCCTCCCTCGGAATCCTTTGCGGCGACAAGCGAATTCATCGGCCGGTGGAAGGGCATACTGAGGAACGGCGGTGCAGAGGAGCCGGTCCGCTTACAGATAGACTCGAGCACTTTAGCAACACTGGCTCTTGGAACGCGGCCTGCAGCGAAGATTCTCCAGATGCAATCGCAGGGACCCGACGTCGAAGGGATGTCGACCGGGCTCATTGAATCCGACGACGCTGCGGCCTTCGGAGTTCGCAATTTGGTAGTCAAGATCATTCCGCAGAACGGAAAACTGGTAGGTAGGGTGATCGCTCGCGGCGTAAGACCCGGTCTGGTGCTCGCCAACCTGCCTTATGTTTTGACCCTGGACCGGGTACCGGATTAGCTTCCGCCCTTCCCTGAGCATCCAACATCCGGCTGGTGAACCTACGTGATGCGGATTAG
>Ga0335074_10006305_pt1 | contig 16465 bp, 14 predicted proteins | sample Lox_Sample_23_FD_206715 | JGI IMG/M metagenome (GOLD analysis project Ga0335074, IMG submission 206715) | Soil microbial communities from Loxahatchee National Wildlife Refuge, Florida, United States - Lox_Sample_2.3 | ecosystem: Environmental > Terrestrial > Soil > Wetlands | place: USA...
TCGTGTCCATCACCGCGGCGGCGTCCTGCGCCTGGCCGAGCCGTCCGAACGCCTGGCCCTTATCGAGCAGTGCCTGCACGACGATCTGCCGGAGCGTCAGATCCGGGTCGCTCCCGAAACGCGCGTCAATGTCGTCGCACACGGACGGAACCTCGTCGCCCCTCTTCATCGCCCAGAGCGACTGGACCTTCATGCGAAGGACGAGCGCGACGCCGCGTCGGACTCCTACGTCGGGGTCTGCACCGGCGAGATCGACGACCTCATCGCAGGCCTGCAGCGCTTGCTCGTGCTGACCGAGCGCCTGGTACGCATTGACCTCGAGCACGGCAGTCGTCAGCCGCACCGCCCTGCGGACCTCCGACCGCTCATCCGTGCCGGAACGGCTGGTGATCTCCTGCGACAGTTCGAGTGCCTGAGCGAACTTCCCCTGGCGTAGCAGGATCATTGCCTTCATGCCCATGGCGCTTACCCGGTCCCGCCGTATCCGGGCACCGAGATCCTCGTCGCCGCCATTGTCGGATCCGTCACAGATCGCGACGATTTCGTCGAAACGTGAAATCGCTTCGTCGCCGCGCTGCAGTTCGCCGAGTGCCTCCATTTCGTTCAACCGCGCGCTCAGCACGTCCGCTGCAACGGCCGGATCCGGATCTGTGCCGTAACGCTCGACGATCTCGCGAGCCCGCGGGAGCGTCTCGTCGAATCTGCTCAACTTGTTCAGGACCGCGGTGGTGTCGATCCGTGCCGTCCGGACCAGGCAGGTCACCGAGGGATCGGTGTCCGCGGCGAAGCGAAGCACGAGGTCGTCGTAGACCGGCACCGCATCCGCCAGGCTCCCGGCCTGTATGAGCGTGAACGCCTTCGTGATCAACGCGCCAGCGACCTGCGGGTGCGCGGCCGGATCGGGATGCTGCCGGTAGATCTCGAGCACCTGGTCGCACCCGTCGCGGAACTTGTCGATGCCGTCGACCACGTTGCCCGCTTTATCGAACCCCGAGCTGATCGCGCTCAGCACCCCGGCGACCCCGGCCATTGCGGGCACGAATTGGAACGCCATCGACGCGAGCTGAAACAGGCCGCTGAACCCCGACAACGTGCTTTCGACCGCGGATATGGCAGAGACGGTATCAAATACGTCAAAATCAAAACTGGCAGTATCAGGCCCGTCTTTCGCGATCATTGAGACCCCCCTCGATTAATCCCACGATACTGTCGGCTTAGTGCATAAGTCGACCACCACGCGCCTCACGCTCCTGGCGCTCGTCTGGGGCTCCAGCTTCCTGTGGATCAAGCTGTCGCTGCGGGTCCTGTCGCCGGTCGAGGTCACGTTCGGGCGGCTGATCCTGGGCGCGGCGGTACTGCTGCTCATCGCCGCCGCGGCGCGCAGTTCGCTGCCGCGCTCGCCCACTCTCTGGGCGCACATGTCGGTGGCCGCGCTGTTCGGCAACGCGGCGCCCTACCTGCTGTTCGCCCTCGGGGAGCAGAGGGTCAGCTCATCGACGGCCGGGATCCTGAACGCGACCACGCCGCTGTGGACGCTCGTCGTCGCCATGGTGACCCGGCACGAGCGGACCGTCACCCCGGCCCGGCTCGCCGGGCTGGTCATCGGCTTCGGCGGCGCGCTGCTGATCTTCTCGCCCTGGCGCCCGGGCTCGGACCTCGCGTCGCCCGGCGGGCTCGAGTGCCTCGGCGCCGCGATCAGCTACGGCATCGCGTTCGTGTACATGGACCGGTTCATCGCCCGCCGCGGCATCAGTCCCGTCGTGCTGTCGGCGGGCTAGTTGCTGGTCGCCTCGGGCTTCCTGGCGGCGGGACTCGGCGTCGCGGGCGCGCCGAGCCCCCGGCTGGGCGCGGTGGTGACGGTTAGCATCGCGATCCTGGGCCTGTTCGGCACCGGGATCGCCTACATCCTGAACTACTCGATCATCACCAGCGACGGCGCCACGATCGCGTCGACGGTGACCTATCTGCTCCCGGTCGTGGCCATCATCCTGGGGATATCGGTGCTCGGCGAGCGCATATCGCCGCAGGTACTGGCCGGGATCGCGCTCATCCTGTCCGGAGTGGCCCTGGTCAGGAAACGAGCCGCGCGGCCCGGCGCGCCCTGCCGCGGCCAGGAGGCGGGTAGCGTGCCCACATGTCGCGGCGACGGGGCGTAATGACTCTAACTCGAATCGACCGGGCGGACGGCGGGTGACGGCGCGGCTGACGCGGCGGCCCGGGGGAGCGGCCCGGCTGCGGCAACTGCTGGACTCGGGCGAGACCATCGTGGCTCCGGGCGCGTTCGACCCGCTGGCCGCCCGGCTGGTGGAGGAGGCCGGGTTCCCCGCCGTGTACATGACCGGGTTCGGGACATCGGCGGCGCTGATCGGGCGCCCGGACGTGGGCCTGCTGACGATGACCGAGATGGCCGGCAACGCGGGGCGGATCGCCGCGTGCGTCGACATCCCGGTGCTCGCCGACGCCGACACCGGCTACGGCAACCCGCTGAACGTGATCCGCACGGTCGGCGCCTACGAGGCGGCCGGGGTGGCCGGGATCCACATCGAGGACCAGGTGGCGCCGAAGAAGTGCGGTCACATGGAGGGCAAGCAGGTCATCCCGGCGCAGGAGATGGCCCAGAAGATCCGGGCCGCGGTCGAGGCGCGCTCCGAGCCCGAGTTCGTGATCATCGCCCGTACCGACGCGCGCGCCGTCGAGGGGCTGGCGGGCGCGCTCGAGCGCGGCCGCCGGTACCGGGATGCCGGGGCGGACGCGCTGTTCATCGAGGCGGTGACATCCGAGGACGAGGCCGAGGCGGTAGCGGGCGCGTTTCCCGGCGTGCCGCTGCTGTTCAACTGGGCCGAGGGCGGCAAGACCCCGCCGATCGGCCTCGACCGGCTGACCGAGCTCGGGTACCGGGTCGTCATCTTCCCGATCAGCACGTTGCTGGCGGCCACGGCCGCGATGCGGCGGGTACTGCGGGAGATCGCCCGGGCGGGAACGCCGGCCACCGCCCTCGGCGAACTGCCGTCGTTCGGCGAGTTCCTGGACTTCATCGGGCTGCCCGAGGTGCGCGAGGCCGAGCAGCGCTACGCCCCCTGACCGGCCGCAGATCACCCGGAACGGACGATGAACGCGGCCGGCCCCGCGGCTCACCCTGTTGGGAGGCAATCAGCGAGACCATCAGGAGGACCAGCCGTGGCCAAGACCGACAGCACGTTCATCTATGTCGCGACATATCCGAGCGAAAACGCGGCGCGAGATGACTACCAGGTCGTCAAGGGACTGCACTCCAGTGGCCTGGTTGGCTCCTACGACGCCGCCGTGATCACCAAGGACGCCAAGGGCAAGATCCACGAGAACAAGGACGAGACGGCCACGCGCCACGGCGCCTGGTGGGGCGTTGCCGCCGGTGCCGCCGTCGGGATCATCTTCCCGCCGTCCATCCTGGGCGCGGCCGCCGCTGGCGGGGTCATCGGCGGCGTCAGCGGCCACCTGTCCAAGGGAATGTCGCGGTCGCGGGCCAAGGAGCTGGGCGACTTCATCGACCCGGGCCAGGCGGGCCTCATCGTGGTCGGCGAGAGCAAGATCGAGGACGCGATCCAGCGCGCGGTGACCAGGGCCGAGAAGGAAACCGCCGAGGAGCTGGGCGTGGATCCCAAGGAGATCGACAAGACCCTGCAGCAGGCCGTCAGGGAGATGTGACCCGGGCCCGCAGCAGGCGCATGATCACCGCGCCGACCGCGATCAGCACGACCACGTTCAGCAGCAGCTGGTAGACCGAGCCCAGCGCCCGGCTCGCGTCGGTGTAGGCGATCGACAGGCCGATGCTGGCGGCGGCCGGGATCGTCGTGACCGAGATGAAGACGCCGATCAGGGCGCTGGCCCGGGCCTCGGTCAGCGACACCACGCCGACGATCCCGGCCAGGACCGCGACCACCACCGAGAACAGGTCGGGGCTGCTGATCAGGTCCGCCACCGGGCGCACGCCGCGTGAGAACGCCGCAGGCGTATGGCCCGACCAGCGGATCACCGCGCCGAAGGCCAGGGTCAGGATGATCGCCGCCAGGAACCCGGCGGCCAGCGCCAGCATGCCGCGCGCGACCGCCGGCCCGTCGCCGCGGTCGATGCCCAAAGCGACCCCGATGATCGCGTTGTACTCCGGTCCGACCACCATCGCGCCGACGATCAGGATGTCGGAGTTGGTGAGAATCCCGACCGAGCCGATCAGCCCGGCGATGGCCAGCAGCACGTAGAAGCTCGGCGGGTACGCGGCTCCGGCCTGGATCCGGGCCTCGACCACGTCCCAGGCCGGGGCGATGTCCCGCTGCACGATGCCGAACCACGCCGGCCGGCGGGGCCGCTCGCCGATGACCGCGTCCACGACCTCGACGGCGACAGGACCGGCACCGTCGCCGGCGCCCTCGGCCCGGACCGCCTTGAGCCGCGTGAGCACGGCATTGGCGGCGGAGGACCGCACGTCGCACTCCACGGCGTCGCCCTCAGGCCGCCGGCCTGCCCCGGGCAGCACCACCAGGTTGGACACGCCCGGCTCGGCGGCCAGCAGGGCGACGATGCGTTCGGTCAGGTCGCCATGAGAAACGATGCGCAGGTGAAAGGCCACCGCGGCTCAGGAGTGGAAGAGCGCCCCCTGCAGCGAGCCGATGCCGTGATCCATCTGGTAGTCGAGGTTGATCGCGGCGTTGATCAGGGCCAGGTGGCTGAACGCCTGCGGGAAGTTGCCGATCTGCTGCCCGGTGGCGTCGATCTCCTCGGAGAACAGGCCGAGATGGTTGGTGTAGGTGCCCATCTTCTCGAACGTCAGCCGCGCGTCGTCGATCCGGCCGGCCCGGGCCAGCGCGTCGACGTACCAGAACGTGCACAGCGAGAACGTGCCCTCGCTGCCGGCCAGCCCGTCCGGGGATGCGCTGGGGTTGTACCGGTAGACCAGGCTGTCCGACACCAGTTCCCGGTCCATCGCGTTCATCGTGGACGTCCACATCGGGTCGCGCGGGGCGATGAACCCCATCAGCGGCATCATCAGCAGCGAGGAGTCGAGCACCTCGGTGTCGTAATGCTGGGTGAACGCGCCGATCTTCTCGTTCCAGCCGCGCTCCATGATCTGGTTGTAGATCTTGTCGCGTTCGGCGACCCACTTGCCCAGGTTGGCGGGCTTGGCCCTGCGCTCGGCCATCCGGATCGCCCGGTCGAGGGCCACCCAGCACTGGAACCGGCCGTAGGTGAAGTTCTTCCGGCCGCCCCTGGTCTCCCAGATGCCCTCGTCGGGCTGGTCCCAGTGGTCGCACAGCCAGTCGGTGATGCTGGCGACCGACTGCCAGCCCCGGTGCGCCATCTCTCCGGTGCGCGCGTCGGCCAGCGCGATCGCGTCCATGGACTCGCCGTAAACGTCGAGCTGCAGCTGCCCGGAGGCGCCGTTGCCGACGCGTACCGGGCGCGAGCCGCGCCAGCCCTCGAAGTGGTCGAGGCTCTCCTCGGTGAGGTCCGACGAGCCGTCGACCCGGTACATGATCTTGAGCGGCCCGGACCCGTCGCCCGCCTGCTCGGTCGTCCGGTCCCGCAGCCACTGCATGAACTGGGCCGCCTCCTCCAGGTAGCCCAGGCCGAGCAGGGCGTAGATGGAGAACGAGGCGTCCCGGATCCAGGTGTAGCGGTAGTCCCAGTTGCGCTCGCCGCCGACCTGCTCTGGCAGGCCGGTGGTCGGCGCCGCGACCAGGGCGCCGCTCGGCGCGTACGTCATCAGCTTGAGCGTCATGGCCGAGCGGCTCACCATCTCGCGCCAGCGGCCGGTGTAGCTGGACCGGCGCACCCAGTCGCTCCAGAACCGCGAGGTGTCGTCGGCCAGTTGCTGCGCCTCCTCGGGCGCGACGAAACGGTCCGGCACGCCGCCCATGGACTCCATCACGATCCCGGCGATCTCGCCCTCGCTCAGCGTGCGGGTCCACTGCAGGCCCCCGCCGTCCGGCTCGATCTTGAGGTCCATGTCGCGCAGCGTGGTGCCGGCCGGCACGATGCCGGTCACCGACAACTCCATGCCGTCGGCGTGGAACATCAGCCCGTGCTCGGAGTACTCCAGCTTGTGCGGGGTCCGGCCGTAGTTGAATCGCGGGTGGAGCTCGATCCGGAACTTCATGGTCCCGCGCACGACCTTGATGTTGCGCACCAGCCGGTGCCGGTCGGTGGCCTGACGGCCGGCGACCGGCATGAAGTCGTGCACCTCGCCGACCCCGTCCGGGGTCATGAACCTGGTGACCAGGATCGCGGTGTCCGGCAGGTAGAGCTGCTTGCTGGTGTAGTCATCGCGGTCGGGGGCGATCCGGCAGTAGCCGCCCTTGTCGGCGTCGAGCAGCGACGCGAACACGCTGGGGGAGTCGAACCGCGGCAGGCAGAGCCAGTCGACGACCCCGTCCTTGGTCACCAGGGCAGCGGTCTGCAGGTCGCCGATCAGCCCGTGGTCCTCGATGTTGGGATAGCGCTCCAAGATCCTCACCTCGCGGTGCAGTGGTCGGTCACGCGCCCACGATGGCCGCCGCAGCCCCCGCGCGCATCATCCGCGCGGGGTGAGCGGACGGTTCACCCCTCGCGGATGATGTCCGTCCCCGTCCGCGCGGCAACAGTGACGGTCAGTGGCCAACTTTCGGGGACTAGAGGAGCCATGAGAAACAGAGGGAACAGCAGCAGCAGTAGCAGTAGCAACCTTCCGCAGGTGCGGCCCGCCCCGCTGATGACCGGCGGCGGGCTCATTGTGGCCGGCGGCATTCTCATGCTCGCGGGCGTGCTCGTCGGCGGCGTGCACGTCATCATGGCCACCCGGAAGTGGATCAGCGAGATGGACGTCCCGCCCAGCGAGGCGGCCCGGCTCAAGCTGGCGCAAGCCAAGGCCGCTGCCACGGCCGGAGCCAGCGCGTGGCAGGACGGGACGACCACCGGGGCGCGCTCGCGGTGACCGGCCGGCCGCCAGGTCCGGCCGGCCTGCCTGCCCGCCGCTGACGCGGTCAGCCAGTTGCTGTCCTGATCCGGATCGAGCTCATTCCTGCTCCGCCACCGCGGCGTCGTCACCGGCTTGGAATGATGGCAGGAACGCGGGGGAGGCATCGGACGGGCCCCGGACGGACAGGCAAAGGAGCTGGCACATGGCGGCAGACCAAGTTGACGCGCTGGTGATCTTCGGCGCCACCGGCGACCTGGCCAAGCTGGAGACGTTCCCGGCGCTGGTCGGCCTCGTCGATCGCGGCGTGCTCAACGTGCCCGTGGTCGGCGTATCCAAGCAAGGCTGGGGCCTGGACCAGTTCCGCGACTACGCGGTGGCCTCGCTGCGGTTCAACAACATGGACCCGAACGCCCCTGCCGCGCAGAAGATGCTCGGGCTGCTGCGCTACGTGGACGGCGACCTCGGCGACGACGCGACGTACAAGGCCATGTCGGACGCGGTCGGCACCGGCTCCAAGATCCTTTTCTACCTGGAGGTGCCGCCGCTGCTGTTCGGGCGCATCGCCGAGGGCATCGCCTCGGCCGGCCGGGCCGGCAACGCGCGGATCATGGTGGAGAAGCCGTTCGGCACCGACCTGGCCAGCGCGCGCCAGCTCAACGAGACCATGCACAAGTACTTTGCCGAGGACCACATCTACCGGGTCGACCACTGGCTGGGCCTGGATCCGGTGGAGAACGTCCTGTTCGTCCGGTTCGCTAACTCGATTCTCGAGCCGCTGCTCAACCGCACCTACGTGGAGCGCATCCAGATCACGATGGCCGAGGCCTTCGACGTGGCCACCCGAGGCAAGTTCTACGACAGGACCGGCGCCATCCGCGACGTGCTGCAGAACCACATGCTGCAGGTGCTGGCCACGGTGCTGGCCGAGCCGCCATCCGGGCCCGCGCTGGGCTCCTGGCGGGACGCCAAGGCGGCCGTCGTAGGTGCGCTGCGGCCGCTCACCCCCGAGGTCACGGTCCGCGGCCAGTACGAGGGCTACCGCCAGGTCGACGGCGTCGACCCGAGCTCGGACGTGGAGACGTTCGTCGCGGTCCGGCTGGCCTGCGACACCTGGCGCTGGGCCGACGTGCCGATCGAGATCCGGGCGGGCAAGTGCATGCCGGTCACCGCGACCGAGGTGGAGATCAAGTTCCGGCGGCCGCCGCACGACGTGTTCGGGATCGAGCCCTTCGCGGTGGGCAACTCGCTGCGGTTCCGGGTCTGGCCGGAGACTCAGGTCGGGCTCAGCCTGGCCGGGAAGAAGCCGGGCGGCGCGCTGGAGCCGCAGCCGGAGGACCTGCAATTCACCGAGCGCGAGGGGTCGGACATGCGCCCCTACGACCGCTTGATCGGCGCGGCCCTGGACGGGGACTCCTGGCTGTTCGCCCGGCAGGACACCGTCGAGGACGCCTGGGCGGTGGTGGACCCGGTGCTCGGCAACGTCACCCCGGTGCACCCGTACGCCAAGGGCAGCTGGGGCCCGAAGGAGGCCGACCGCCTGCTGGTGAACCGGGACATGTGGCACAACCCGGCGGGCTGACCGCCGGCCGCCGGACCGACGCGGGAAGTTGACGCAGGAAACGGGGCATGACGATGACGGATGAATCGGGCCGCCGCCGGGTGGTGATCATCGGCGGGGGATTCGCGGGGCTCTACGCCGCGCGCGCGATGCGCCGAGCGAACGTGTCGGTCACGCTGATCGACCGGGCACAGCACCACCTGTTCCAGCCGCTGCTCTACCAGTGCGCGACCGGGATCCTGTCCGAGGGCGAGATCGCCGTGCCCCTGCGCGACCTGCTGAAACGGCACAAGAACATCGACTGCGTGCTGGGCGAGGTGACCGGCTTCGACATCACCGGCCGCCGCGTGCTGGCCCGCCGGCCCGGCGGCGAGCATCTGGACTACCCGTACGACGACCTGATCCTGGCGGCCGGGATGGAGCAGTCCTACTTCGGCCACGACGAGTACGCGGGCATCGCCCCCGGCATGAAGTCGCTGGAGGACGCGCTGGCCATCCGGCGCCGGGTATACGGCGCGTTCGAGCTCGCCGACACGGCCACAGACCCGGCCGAGCGGGCCTCCTGGCTGACGTTCGCCCTGGTCGGCGCCGGCCCGACCGGCGTCGAGCTGGCCGGGCAGATCCGCGAGCTGGCCACCAAGACGCTGCGCTCGGAGTACCGCATGATCGAGCCGCAGGACGCGCGGGTGCTGCTGTTCGACGGCGGCAGCGCGCCGCTGGCCAGCTTCGGGCCGAAGCTGTCCGAGCGAGCGGCCACGATCCTGCGCGACCTCGGCGTCGAGCAGCACATGGGCACCAGGGTCACCAAGGTCGAGCGGAGCGGGATCGAGGTCCAGGATCACGCCGGGCTCACCACCCGCTACGACGCCCGCACGGTGCTGTGGACCGCGGGCGTGGAGGCGCCGGCCGTGGCCAAGGCCCTCGCCGAGGCCACAGGGGCCGAGCAGGACCGGTCCGGGCGCATCATGGTCCGGCCCGACCTGACGATCGCCGGGCATCCGGAGATCTTCGTGACCGGCGACATCATGAGCCTGGACAAGCTGCCGGGGGTGGCCGAGGTCGCGATGCAGGCCGGCGCGTATACCGGCCGCCGGATCAAGCGCCGCGCGGCCGGCGAGCCGGAGAGCGGGCCGGACGGGGGCGAGGCCAAGCCGTTCCAGTACCGGGACCTCGGCACGGCCGCCTACATCTCCCGCGGCCGGGCGGTGGTCCAGGCCGGGCCGCTGCAGACCGGCGGGTTCATCGGCTGGTGGGCCTGGCTGTTCATCCACGTCGCGTTCCTGACCGGCTACCGGAACCGGTTCAGCGCCATCCTCACCTGGTGGTTCACCTTCACCAGGGACAGCCGCAAGGAGCGGGCCTTCACCATCCAGGAAGTCAGGACGTTCCTGGACGTGTACACCGGGGGGTTCCAGCCGCCGCACCCGGGCGGCCCGCAGCCAGCGCCGAGCCCGCTGGCTAGCGACCCACGGTCATCCGGGCCAGCTCACTGAACGTCGAGCCGGACAGCAGGTTGACCGTGCGCGCCTTCGGGCCGGCGTGCACGGCGCGGCGCGGCAGGCGGACGGTCAGTGCGCCGGGCAGCGACTCGAACACCAGCGGCGGCTCCATCAGCATGGCCTCGCCGTCGATGCCGATCTCGACCGGGCCCCCTGAGCCGACCTCGAACCGCCGCGCGCTCCACTCCTGCCAGCCGGGGAAGCGGCGGATCTGGCCGGCCGCCTGCAACGCGACGAACCGCCGCGCCTGCGCGGCGTCCGCGATCCTGGCCGCCAGGATGCCGAGCACGCCGCCGTCGAGCCGGTCCCGCCTGCCCATCCCGCCGATCCGGTCCAGCTGGTAAGGATCGTTGGAGACCAGGATCAGGTGGGCGGTCGGGTAGTCGGCGTCGGGGCCGCGGTAGCGCAGGTCGAGCGGCCGCGCATCCGGCCCGAGCAGGTCGGGAAGCATCGTCGCGGCCGTGCTCAGCTTGGCGTCCCGGTACTCGGGTGACTGCACCACCTTCGCGTACAGCCCGAGTGACGCGTTGTTCACGAACACCCGGCCGTTGACCGACGCCAGGTCGATCCGCCGGTCCACGCCGTCGGCGAACGCGTCCAGCGCGCCGACCACATCGCCGCGGTCAAGCCCTAGGTCGAGCGCGAAGTGGTTCCTGGTCCCGGCCGGAACGCACACGTGCGGGATGCCGCGCCGGCTGGCGACGGTCGCGACCAGCGCCTGCGAGCCGTCGCCGCCGGCCATGCCGATCACGTCCGCGCCGCGATCGATCGCGCCTTCGGCCAGCTCGAGCAGGTCGTCGCCTGGCCGCAGCACGACGGGCTCGATCCCGCGCTTCTCGCACTCGTCGGCGAGGCGGAAACGTTCGGCCTTGCCGCCGCCGGACTTCAAATTCATGATCAGAACGCCCCGTCCCGGTCGCATCGCGGCCCGCAGGTGCGATCTGGTCTCGTGCGATGCGCCGCTCGCCGGCCGCAGGGCGTATCGCGCCGATGCCACTGACGCCGCGGCCGCGACGATGGCCAGGCCGAGCGCGATCCCGTTCAGGTTCTCGAATACCAGCGCCGTGGCGAGCGCGGCCACGGCCAGGACCATGACGATCAGCGCGAGGGCCCGGGCGATGCCGCGCCTGGAGACCGCGTACCAGCCGGCCGTGACCACCACCAGCATGCTGACGATCCCGGCCACCACGGCCAGCACGTGCAGCACCACGCCGATGAGCAGAAGGCCCGCGGCGGCCACCGCGGCGAGAAGGGCAAAAGCCGCCGCCGCTCGCCGCATCATCGCGCCATGATGCGGCACGGGCCGGGGCGTAACATCACCCGTCCGGGGTGGGGCGGGCGCGGATCGCCGCTGATGAACTGGGCCGCACCGTTCCACCTAGGGAGGACCCATGGCTGATCTGATCGCCATCGGCTACCAGGACGAGGCGACCGCCGAGGCGGCGGCGGACGAGGCGCGCAGGCTGGCGAGCGACCTCATCATCGAGCCCGAAGCGATCGCGGTGATCGAGCGCGACGCTCAGGGCGACTACCACGTGCACACCCAGCATCACATGGTCGGTCGCGGTGCGACCTGGGGCATGTTCTGGGGGCTGCTCTTCGGGCTGCTGTTCTTCATCCCGGTTTTCGGGATCGCGATCGGCGCCGGCCTCGGCGCGCTCATGGGCAAGGTCACCAAGTCGGGCATCGACAAGAATTTCCAGGATCAGGTCCGCGGCATGCTGCAGCCCGGCACCTCGGCGCTGTTCCTGATGGTGGACAAGGTGACACCGGACAAGGCCATCGACGCGATGAGCAAGTACGGCGGGACCGTCCTGAAGACCTCGCTGTCCAAGGAGGGTGAGCAGCAGCTGCAGGAGGCGCTGCACGGCCACGCTGCCTGACGCGCGGCACCGCCGCCGCGCCGTCCGCGGCAGCAGCCCGTCCCAGCCGACTGGCCGGTACGGGCTGCTGCTGTTGCTCCTGATCGTCACCTATCTGCTCTCGGCGTCGGGCCTGTCAGCGGTGGCCGCCTACGTGCAGTTCGCGCTGTTCTTCGGCGTGGTGGTGCTGGTGCTGCGAACGTCTCAGCTGAGCGGGCGGGTGGTGATGCTGACCGGGGTGGTGACCCTTGTCGGCTCGGCCGGCGCGATCGGTGCGGCGGTGACCCGCACCGGGGCCGGCATCGGCGCGGCGGACCTCTGGAAGGGCGTGCTGCTGCTGTTCACCGCGGTGCTGATCGTGCAGCGGGTGCTGTCCAGGCCTACGGTGACCGTGCAGAGCATCTACGGCGCGCTCAGCGCCTACCTGATCATCGGGCTGATGTACGCCGCCTTTTACGGCGCTATCCAGCACCTGGGCGGCGGGGACTTCTTCACCCACGGGCAGCCGGCCAACACCCAGACGTTTCAGTACTTCAGCTTCACCACGCTGACCACGCTCGGCTACGGGGACTTCACCGCGGCCGGCAATCCCGGCCGGGCACTGGCCGTGATCGAGGCGCTGACCGGGCAAATCTTCCTGGCCACCCTGGTGGCGCGCCTAGTCGCGGTGTTCCGTGCTGCCGGGAACCAGGATCGCCCGCAGGCCCGGCGGCGCTGGCCGCCGCCAGGCACGAGCCAGCGATCGCCGGTCAGCCGGCCGGGCCGGACGGCGCGGCCGGAGCGGCCGGAGCGCCGGCGCTGACGTCCTGATCGCCGGCCGGGGACGGGCCCCCCGCCTGCTCGGCGCTCGGCGGCGCAAGCCGGGCCGAGATCACGTACGCCACCACGATCGCGACGATGACCAGCGGCATCACGTGCATGCCGTCGGAGCCGAGGAACAGCGTCACGAGCAGGGCCGCGGTCAGCGGCAGGCCGAGCACGGTGGTGAACAGCGCCGCCATGGCCATGGCTGCCGCCGGAACCAGCGGCAGGCCGGGCAGGTGCGACATCGCTATCCCTCCGGCCGCCCCGAGCAGCAGCGTCGGGAAGACCGGCCCGCCGCGAAAGCCGCTCAGCGAGACGCAGTAGGCCAGGCCCTTGCAGGCCACGAGGAGCACGAGCACCGCGACGGTGTACGAGGCGCCGTGACCGATCAGCGGGCCGAGGGCGTTCTGCCCCGAGAACAGCACCTGGGAGGGGCCGCGGCCCGAGCCCGCGCCGTAGGCGGCCGCGAGGCCCGCGATGGCCACGCCCGCGGCCGGCAGGAGCAGCAGCATGCGCCGCTCGACCACCGGCTGCAGCACCAGCCCGAGACGCCGGATTCCGTGGCCGAGGAAAGCGGCCGCCACGCCGATCACCAGCGCCCAGCCGAACTCGGCGGCATCCGGCGACCCGACATGCGGGAGATTGGGAATGACCAGCGAGAACGTGCCGAGCCCGGTCCAGTGGCCCAGCCCGATGAAGATCAGGGAGCCGATTCCCGCGGCCAGCAGCCCGGGCAGGAGCACCAGTTCGAGGGTCGGGCCCGCGATTCCGGACGCCTCCATCAGCAGGAACGCCGCGGCCAGGGGTGAGCTGAACAGGGCGCTGACTGCCGCGAAGCTGCCGGCCGCGGCCACGGCCGAGACCGCCCGCTGCTGTACGTCCCGCTTGGCCAGCCGGACGGCGCAGACCGCGAGCCCGCCGCCAAGGGCGATCAGCGGCGCTTCTGGTCCGAGCACCACGCCGAGGCACAGGGTCGCCAGCGACGCCAGCAGCACTCCGGGCAGCTCGATCGGCGTCGGCGCGCCGCCCGCCTTGAACCCCTCGGCCGGCTTGTGCCCCGCGGTGCCAGGCAGGAACCTGATCGTGAGCGCGACCAGGATCCCGGCCAGGACCAGCCACGGCAGCGGCCACCAGAGCGGCTCGGAGCCCAGGCCGGCGGCGCGGGGCAGGCTGGTGAAGATCCACCGCTGCAGGTGGGACACCAGCGCCAGGAAGCCGAAGGCGGCCGCCGACACCGGGGCGCCGATGATCGCCGCGAGCACCAGCAGCGCCAGGTAGCTGCGCGACCGCAGGGGCGCGAGCGGGTCGGAGGGCCTGGTCACCGCGCCGGGTTGCGCGCGGGCCGGTCTGCGGTCACAGGTCCTTTTCCGCGTGGATCCGCCCCGCCGACACGGCGGTGAGCAGCTCCTCGTAGTCGCGCTCGTTCTGGTCCGCATACGCCACGGCGAACTCGGCGATGGCCTGGTCGAAGGCGTCCGAGCCGCCCAGGTACGCGGCGATCGCGATGCGGTCGCCGGACCGGGCGTGCGCCCGGGCCAGGGTCCAGCCGCACATCTGCCCGTACAGCCGCATGCCGCGCGGCACCATCGTCTCGATGTCCATGGAGAACTTCCAGTCCCGCAGCTGGCGCACGTAGAAATCGCGGCTCCGGCTATCCAGGCCGGCCTCGTTGCGCTGCCAGCCGAGGAAGATGTCGCTGGACGCCTGCATCAGCCGCTGCCCTGCCACCACCCGCTGGCCCTGGTTGGCGAACCGGCTGGTGCCGACGTACCGGCTGAGCACCGACTCCTGCGCCTCCTTGACCTGGAGGAACAGCGGGTCGTTGTTGTCGCGGCCGCGCATCAGCACGATCCAGCAGCGGGTGCCCACGCTGCCGACGCCGACCACCTTGTGTGCCATGTCGGCGTACTCGTACTGTTCGAGCAGGTAGCGGCGGTCGGTCTCCAGCGTGCGCTGGTATCCCGTGATCAGGCCGGTGATCAGCGACTCGAAGCTCTTTCGGTCCATTTCCTCCGGGATCAGCTGGTCGATCGGGACCAGCAGCGGCGGATCGGAGATGATCCTGGGCCGGCCGTCGACCATGCGGGTCAGCTTGCCAACTGCCCGCATGCTGTCGCTGGTCCGCGCCTTGCTCATGCCCTTGTCGACCTGCTTGCGCTGGCGAGCCTTCAGCAAGGAGGCGCCCTGCTGCCGGAACTGCTCCACGTCGGCGATCGAGTACCAGACGTTGAGGTCGGTCATGCCGGCGAACTCGCGCATGGCCATCCGGTAGCGGGCAACCATGGCGGCGACGATCGCGCGGCGCTTCTTCTGCGAGAAGCCGTTGCCACGCGCGGCTACCTCGAGGCTGGCCGCCAGCCGCTTGACGTCCCACTCCCACGGGCCGGGCTGGGTCTCGTCGAAGTCGTTGACGTCGAAGATCAGGCGGCGCTCGGCGGACCCGAACACGCCGAAGTTCGACAGGTGCGCGTCGCCGCAGGCCTGCACGGCCAGGCCGGACACCGGGGTGGAGGCCAGGTCGCTCGCCATCGGCAGCGCGGCGCCGCGGAAGTAGGTGAACGGCGAGACCATCATCCGGCCGTAGCGGACCGGGACCAGCTCGGGCACCCGGCTCTCGGCCTGCTCTTCGAGCAGCGCGATCGGGTCGGGCCGGTCGGGGCGCGGGTCGAATCGCGCGTGGCTGTCCAGCGGGACCTCGGCCCTGGCGTTCTTACCGCGCACCGCGCGCTCCTCCGGCGTCAGGTGCCGGACGCTCGCGTCGAGCTGGTACCGGTGCGCCGGGCGAGGCGGCCCGGCCGCCCTGGCCCGCCGGGCCGGGCGTGCGGCCCTCGTCGGGGTTGCGGCCCTCGTCGGGGTTGCGGCCCGCGACGGAGTTGCCGCCCGCGACCGAGTTGCCGCCCGCGACGGGCGCGCCGCCCGCGACGGTGTTGCCGCCCGTGCTGAGCGTCCGGTCCGCGCCGGGCGTCCGGTCCGGGCCGGGCGTTCTGCGCGAGCCGGCCGTTCGGCTCTGGCCGGCCGTTCGGTTCGCGCTGGCTGTTCGGTCCGGCCTGGCCGTCCGGCTCTGGCCGGCCGCTTCGCCGTGGCCCCCCGCCTCGCCTGAGCCGTCCGCGTCGGCCGAGCCGTCCGCGTCGTCGCGGCCGAGCGGTTACCCGTCGCCCGCCGCGTCGGCTGTGTCGCCGTCGTCGTGCTCATCCTGGGCCCCCTTCTGGCCATGGCTGTCAGACCTTGCGTCGCCGCGTCAGCCACGATGCCCGCCGGCCGGGCCGGCTGCGTCACCCACGCGGGGTGATCGCCTGCCCGCGCCCGCGACGAGGATGTCCACGCTCAGGGCCAGGATCCAGGCCGGGAACAGCAGCTCGACCCAGACCGAGATGCTGGTGCCGATCAGCAAGATCAGCGCGACCGCGACCCCGCTCAGGGTCAGCCACCGGGAGACGATCGCGGTGCGCCGCGCGATCGTCACCGTGGTGAGCGTGAACACCGCGGCCATCCGGATCGCGTAGATGTTCACCAGGAGCGAGGTGACGTTGCGCCCGAGGCTCAGGATCCCGCGGTTCGACGAGCCGGCGTGCGCGGCCCCGGCCTCGGCGATGACGCCGCCGGCGAGCGCGGCCGCCACGAACAGCATGCCGACGAACAGCAGCCCGCTGCCCAGGAACACGGTGGCGAAGAACCGGTCCTCGCGCCGGCCGATTCTGTCCCTGACCACGCCGATGAACCACAAGAACGCGATGCCGGCGAACGGGATGAAGTTGAGCGCGGTGACCACAGCGGCCCGGCGCGCCGGATCTGCCAGCCAGGAGCCCACCACGGC
>Ga0335074_10006306_pt1 | contig 16464 bp, 13 predicted proteins | sample Lox_Sample_23_FD_206715 | JGI IMG/M metagenome (GOLD analysis project Ga0335074, IMG submission 206715) | Soil microbial communities from Loxahatchee National Wildlife Refuge, Florida, United States - Lox_Sample_2.3 | ecosystem: Environmental > Terrestrial > Soil > Wetlands | place: USA...
CCGCCGGCTCGAGATCCTTTACGAGTGTGGACGGGCTGAGCGGGCTGGTCTCGGTATGCAGGCGCACCAATTCGGCCAGCGTGGACGCTTCAAAAGCGCGCCTGCCGGTGAAGATTTCATACAGCACCAGGCCCAGCGAATAGATGTCGCTTAAGACCGTGACTTCTTTTCCGGCCAATTGTTCGGGAGCCATGTAGGCCGGGGTGCCGTTGCGAATCTCTTCGCCGGGGATATCGGCGGCCAGGGCGGCCAGACCAAAATCGGTGATTACCACCTGGCCGCGGCCGTTCAGCATGATATTGGCCGGTTTCAAATCGCGATGCAGGACGCCCTTGGCGTGAGCGGCGGCCAGGCCCGCGCACAGCTGGCGCGAGATTTCGACGGCTTTATCCGATGGCAGGCGGCCGATGCGGCGCAGCAGCGAGCCCAGATCTTCGCCGTCCACGTACTCCATGGACAGGTACGGCTGGCCATCCACTTCGCCGAGATCGTACACGCGGCAGACGTTGGAATGGGAGACCTGGCGCGCGATGCGGACCTCATTATAGAAGCGCGCCAGAGCGGCTGGATTTTGCGCCATGGCTTCGGGCAGGAACTTGAGCGCCACTTCCTGGCCGAGGGTCAAATCGTGCGCGCGATAGACTTCGCCCATGCCGCCGCGTCCCAGAAGCGCCACGATGCGATAGCGGCCGGCGAGCAGCGCGCCAGGCAGGAAGCGGCCCTCCGGCAGCGAGCCCGAAGAAGAGCTGGAAAGCGAATGGGAAGACGGTCGGGCCGGTGTCGGGGTTGCGGCGGGAGCGGCGACGGTTTGAGTGATGAGCGCCGGACTGCCGTTGAGCGCCGCGCCGCAGGCGAGACAGAAGCGGCTGGACTCCGGGACTTCCTTGGCGCAGGTGCGACAGATCACAGCGATTCCTTAAGGGTGAACCATTCAGTAAGGGTGAACCATTCAGTCATCGTGATGCTGGATGGCTTCCTGATCGGCGATGGCCTTATCGCGAGCGATTTTCGAGTTGGCGCGGCGCGCCGAATTGATGTTGTTCTGGCGGATGGCGGCCGAATCGACGCTGAACAGCGAGATTTGCTGCTCCAGTTTGCGGCTCTGGCAGGCGGGGCAAGAGGGTTCGGACTTCAGAACCAGGGCTTCGAATTGTTCGCCGCAATCGAGGCACTTGAAATCGTATAAGGGCACGGGATCTCCTTTCAGGCCACCTTTATTATGCTAACCTCTAGTTCCCTCGCGAGTTTATTATGACGAAAAGCGACGTTGCCGCGCGCCGGGACGCGTTCCGAAAATTGCACCAGAGCGGATGTTTTGTGATTCCGAATCCGTGGGACATTGGGACGGCGCGATACTTGCAACATCTCGGATTCCAGGCGCTGGCTACCACCAGCGCGGGATTTGCATTTTCGCGCGGGTTGCCCGATGGGGTGGCGCCCTTGGAGGCGGTGCTCCAGCACATCGCCGAGATTGTGGGAGCAGTGGAGCTGCCTGTAAATGCCGACTTTGAAGCGGGCTATGCGCGGGAGCCGGAGGGCGTGGCGCGGAACGTACAGCGGTGCGTGGAAACGGGCGTGGCGGGATTGTCGATCGAAGACGCGACGGGCGATCCGTCCCGGCCGCTATACGATCTGGAGCAGGCGGTGGAGCGGATGAAAGCCGCGCGGGCGGCCATCGACGAATCGCATTCCGGCGTATTGTTGATCGGACGCGCGGAATGCTTTCTGACCGGCCATCCGGAGCCGCTGAAAGAAGCGCTGCGGAGATTGCAGGCTTATGCGGAGGCGGGGGCGGATGTGCTGTACGCGCCGGGAGTGCGGGAACACGCGGATATTCAGGCTCTTGTGACGGGCCTCAGTCCGAAACCTGTGAACGTGCTGATGAGTGCCAATACCGGGCATAGGGTTTCCGATCTCGCGGAGATGGGCGTGCGGCGAATCAGCGTGGGGAGTGGACTGGCGCGGGCGGCGTGGGGAGGGTTCATGGCGGCTGCGAGGACGATCCGGGCGGAAGGAAGTTTTGCGGGCTTCGAAGGCTCAGCTCCTTTCGGCGAACTCAACGGATTTTTCCGCGCCGATTCTGGAAAATAGCCCCACCGCAAGAAAGATCAAGCAAGAGCCGGCGGACGTAGGCTAGATTCAGAGGGACGTGCCGAAACGAATCCAGTCCGTGGTCGCGTATGCGGCCAGGCATCTTGACGAAGATGTTTCGCTGAAGGCACTGGCCGGCCGGGCGGGCCTGTCGACCTTTCATTTGCAGCGCGTGTTCGCCGCTGTAGCTGGCGAAACTCCGAAGCAGTTCACACTCCGGCTGCGGCTGTCACGCGCGGCGGCGATGCTGCTGGCCAGCGAAGATTCGGTGCTGGAGATTGCGCTCGCGTGCGGGTTTCAGAGTCACGAAGCGTTCTGCCGGGCGTTTCGACGGGCATTCGGAATCTCGCCCAGCGCTTATCGGGCGCGAGGGTTCGCGGGCGGCGCCGATGCATCCGAGGCAATGGGACACGCCGGGGTGGTCGGTAATATCGGCCCATGCATCAAACTTTTCCGCACTCCGTACGAGCGAAGGGCACAGAAAGAGAATATGGCATACTCGATTACCAAAAAGGAAATCCCACCTCAACCCGTGTTAGTGGTGAAACGGCGGATCAAACCGTCGGACGTGGCGGCCACGCTCGGAGAAGCGCTGGGGCAAGTTTTCCTGCACGCGCAACGGCAAGGCGTCGCGCTGGCCGGACAGCCATTTACGCGTTACCTGGAATGGGGACCGGGAATCTGGACCATCGAGGCGGGCCTGCCGGTGACTGCTATCGCGGCGGAGACGTCTTCGGAATGCGATGTTCGCGCCGGCGTGTTGCCGGGGGGCCTGGTCGCGACCGCCACTCATACAGGTGCTTACGAGAAGCTGAGCGAGGCTCATGCCGCGGTCCAGCAGTGGATTGAGGCGGAGGGGTTGCGCGGCGCGGGAGCTCCGTGGGAAGTTTATACCACCGATCCGGCCGATTATCCAGATCCAAAGGATTGGAAGACGGATATTTTCTGGCCGATCGAAAGTTCCAAATAAACGACGCAGCAATCTGAGGGATTTCACGCAGGTGTAAGGCGTGGGTATCACACTTGGGGGCGTAAGGGATTGAATTTCCGCGATTGCCGGACTGGATCGACGATTGCCCTTAACTGCAGCGGAGGCGGAAGACAATGGCAGATATCAGCTTGACACCCGCTGTAGTGATTTGGGTAATTCTCGCAATCGCAACCCTAGGTTTGGCGCTGTATCGAAAGTTGATCTCCGCCAGTGAAGAGGATTTGATCCATTTGGGTCCGGGAGAGGATCGGCAAATACCGGAGCAGGTAGCGCTCGCGGCACGGCTGAAAGTAGTGGACCGCTGGGGCAAAGCCCTGACGGTGATTACGGTGGTGATCGGTCTGGCAGTGGCGGCAGTGTATTTGTATCAGGCTTTCCTGATTCACAAGTAGGGGAGGGGAGCGGGGCCGGATTACGCTGGAATTCGTGGAACCATCAGATGAAAGAGCTTCAGCGTGGATCCGGCCCCAGCCTGGATGGTTGCCGATTCCAACGGGCCCAGATAGACGCCGGCGCCGCGCCCAACCTCGTAATCTTTGTTGTCCAGACGGATGGTTCCCTGGCCCTCCATTAAATAGATCAGCTGATGCTTTTCGACGGGCTGGGGGTCGAATTTCTCACCGGGCGAGAGCCAGCGCAGGGTTCCAAATACATTCTTAGCGCCCTCCAGCTTTTCATTCAGAATTTCTGTAACCTCACCGTGCGGAGTTTTCACGCGCGGGAGTTGGTTGGTATCGATGAAAGTAAGTGAAGTAGTCATGAGCAACTATGCGGCTTAGGTTTGGACCCAGACGCGGCCGTCCACGCGGTTCCAGCGCAGATCGTCGGGCGTGCCGTCCAGGATATGAGTCTTAAACCGGTTGGGCGCCTGGAATTCGAAATAAAATAATCCGGTTTCAGTGGCGCGCAGGCGGTGCCTGGCTTCGGCCGGAATGAAGACCAGATCCCCGGGGCCCACGGGTCGCACACCTTCTTCGGATTCAACCGTTCCTTTGCCCTCCATGATGAAGTAGAAGTGTTCGCAGACCTCATGGTAATGGTAAGGCGAGGATCCGTGCGCTTTGTACACCATGACGCCGGCCAGCATGTCATCGATATGGGCGAGTTCCTTGTTCACAAAGAAGGTGCGCTCGCGGCCAGGCACCACGGCTACCAGCTTGGGCAATTCGTCTTGGTGAAAGATGTAGGCCATCCCGTTCTCCTGTCCAGGTTTCCTAATGCGGCCGATATGCCACGCGCGCCACTTCCGCGTAGGGGGCCGCGGCGACAGTAGCGCGAATCTCGGCTTGGGCGTGACGTTCCACGGTGGGTTTGGCCGATCCGCGCCCTGGCTCGCCCCATACCACGGTAACCGCGGTTCCCGGCTCACTGAGCGCAACGTCGACGATTCCGAGCGACAGCATCGCGCGCTCGTTGTAAGTGTAGCCGGTGTAAGTGGAGAACCCCACCGTCTTTTCGTCTTTCAATACTTTGTCGTAGGGCAAGGTGGAGTAGTTTGCCAGCGGTAAGTCGATATATTTCGAAATGTCCCCGCCATGAGTTAGAGATCCGAACACGCGCGAGAAATCCTCGCCGTTCCACACCAGAGTTACTTTCTTGCGCGGCTGGTTATTTGCCATGGCTTCCAAGGCCGATCGTCCAATGAAATCGTGATCGAATTTCACAAACGGACCGTATCCGAGGTCGTACGGAGTGAGGTAGTAATCGGTGATTTCGTGGGAGACAAAACTACCTCCTAATGACGCCATGGCTTCGTAACTGCTCGCCGTTAGCCACTGCCGGTACGCTTTCATTTGGTTACCGGTATAAATCGCGGGAAGCGGAGAGGGAATCCATCCGGATTCGAGACAGGTGGTGGGATAAGCGCGCGATCCAACCTGGCGGATTCCGTACTCTTGCCCCGCTTCGACGATGGCGTTGCGGACCGCCTCACCGTCTTCCCAGGGCCCGAACAACTCCCATCCCGGCTGTCCGACCATGCCATGGCGCAAGGCGCGCACCTTGCATCCCGCGACGTCGAAGACATCCATATGGAAGAAGCGAATGTCGGGCGTGGGCTGGCCGGTCACTTTCTCCATCACCCGGACCGCATGCGGCCCCTGAATCTGATATCGATAAGTCCGTCGCCGGCCCTGGTTCATCGCGGATCGCTCGTCACGCTGCGCGGTAGCGTCGTAATGGCCCGTTTCGACGTGATATTGGACCCAATTGATGGCGGGCGGACGCCCGACCAGGTTGAATTTATTTTCGTCCAGATAAAACAGGATCGCATCGCCGATCACATAACCATCGTAGTTACAGGCGACGAATTGCTTGGCCTGGTTCACTTTGAAATTCTTGAAGCTGTTGATCGCCAGATCCGAAAGTACGCGCGGCGCGTCCGGGCCTTCCACATAGAGATCGCTCATGTGGTGCGACTGGTCCAAAAGAGCGCAGGTCTCCTTCCACGCCCGCTGCTCGTCCCGCCAGTTGGTAAATTCCGGCCGCACCACCGGAAAGGCATAAGGTCCGATCTGCGAATTGCGCAAACGTTCCACTGGATTCGCGGAGGCTTGTAGTACGTCCTCCAGGCTCTGCTGACTCATGATGGCCGGTTTAACCTCGTCGTGATCGATGCCGCTCGAACTGGCTGAGGCGTCATAAGAATCGCCGCGCCGAAGGGCATTATATCAAGCGGGCCGCGCGACACCGTTCTTGCGCGGACCGTATGCTACGCTCCCGTCATGTTCAAAACCCTGCCAGCGGTATTTTTATTGGCGGCTGCCGAACCTCGGCAAGATGGCGTTGATGGGGCATTCCATTGGCGGCGTGCTGGCGCAGCCTACGCGCTCAAGTATCAACAAAATCTCACCATGCTGATCCTGTGCGGCACCTTCTACAGCACTTCGAAGATGAACGAGGTTTTTCAAAAGCAACTGGCGGCCATGATGCCGGAACCGCGCGAACGCATCCAGACGTTGGAACGGGCCGGGCTTTTCGGCAATCTGAAATCGGTGGAATATGGCGACCGTATTTCGAGCATTCACGTTCCGACGCTGATCACGGTAGGGGATCACGACGAATGCGATCCATCGCTCGCGCGCTACATGAACGATAAAATCGTCGGATCGAAGCCCGCGATCGTGCCGCAAAGCGGGCACATGACGTTTGTCGATCAGCCGGACCTATTTATCCGAACCGTGGAAAGTTTTCTTATGCGAAAATAGTTCAAATCATCTAGCTGTTTTACGGAGGGTTTTGTGATTTCTCAACAGGGTATTTCAGCGAACACTCCCATGGGCGCCACACTGGTTCCAGGCGGAGGAGCAACCTTCCGGACATGGGCGCCGCGCGCCTCGGCCGTCTATCTGAATGGCACTTTCAGCGGAACCGAGCAGACAGGCCAAACCGACGATCTGCTGATGGCGAAAGATGCGAATGGCTACTGGACCGGCTTCCAACCGCAGGCCCAAGAAGGCGATCTCTATCTCTTCTGGGTGAATGGAGCAGGTTCGAGCGGCTATAAACGCGATTCCTATGCGCGCCAGCTTGGCACGGATGCGCCGTTCCCGAACAGCAGTTGCATTATTCGTTCGGGCGCCGCATATCCGTGGCATGACTCGCAGTTTGTGACACCCGACTTCACCAATATGATCATTTATCAATTGCATATTGGAACTTATTACGTAACTAAGCCCGGAATCGCGTCCACGTACCTCGACGTCATCGGGCAGATCCCCTACCTGGTAGCGCTAGGAATCAACGTGATCCAACCCCTGCCGGTGGACGAGGTGGAGACCGATCCATCCTGGGGCTACGACGGATCGGATATTTTCTCGCCGGACTTTCCTTATGTCGTGACTGACCCAGCGGCGTTGACTCAATATCTCGCCACCATCAACGGTCTTCTCCAGGCAAAAGGTTTGCCGCCGCTCGCCGCAGGCGACATCACCGCTGGAAACGCCCAGCTCAAGGCGATGGTGGACCTGTGCCACGTTTACGGCATCGCCGTCGCGTTCGATGTCGTCTACAACCATGCCGGAGGCTTCCAGGGCGACGATCATTGCCTCTACTTTTACGATCGCGCCGCGAACGGCAACAACAATAACAGCCTGTACTTCATCGACCAGGATCGCGGTACCGGCGGGCTGTCTTACGCGTTGTGGAACAACGACGTGCGGCAATTCCTTATTAATAACGCCAGTTATTACATTAATGAATTCCACGTGGACGGTTTCCGCTACGACGAGATCAGCGATCTGATCTCGATGAACCAGAACAGCGGCTGGAGTTTCTGTTGCGACCTTACGAATACCCTACGCTACATCCAGCCCAGGCTACTCCAGAACGCGGAATTCTGGCCGGGGGAAGTGGGCGGCAATCCCTCGCCTCAATCCATGGTGACCTCCGTTGCCAGCGGCGGCGCCGGATTTGACACCTTGCAACACGATGGATTGCGCACGGCGGTGCGGAACGCGGTGCTGGCAGCGTCTTACGGACAACAGGCCGCGATCAGCTTCGATAGCATTGCCGCCACTTTGTACCCCGGCGGCTTCGCTCACGCCTGGCAAACGGTTCCTTGCGTTGAGAATCACGACATCGTGAAGGTGGGCTGCGATCAACGGATCCCCTACCTCTCCGACTCGAGCGACCGCCGCTCGTGGTATGCGCGCAGCCGGTCGCGGTTCGGCGCCGGCATTCTGCTTACAGCGCCTGGAATCCCGCATATTTTCATGGGCCAGGAATTCCTCGAAGACAAACAATGGAACAACGACCCTAGCGACACTAGCCATCTGATCTGGTGGTACGGACTAAACAGCGGAACCGATACGGCCATGGTGAATCATTTGCGCTTCACTCGGGAGCTCATACGCCTGCGCTGGAATTATCCCGCCCTGCGCGGCGACAACGTGAACCCGTTCCACGTCTGCAATCAAAACCGTGTGATCGCGTTTCATCGCTGGCTGGAGGGCACGGGCCAGGATGTGGTCGTAGTCGCGACGCTTTCCGAGACCACCTGGTATAACTACAACATCGGATTCCCGGGCGCGGGCTGGTGGAAAGAGATCTTCAATAGCGACGTCTATGATAACTGGGTGAATCCCATCGTGGCGGGCAATGGCGGAGGGATTAACGCATCCGGTCCGCCGATGCACGGCTTCTCAGCATCCGCCAGCATCGTGATTCCGGCCAACGGATTTGTTGTCTTCGCGCGCAGCTAAGCGCTGCTATTCGGCGGGCTCGATGCGCAGCACGGTGCCTTCTTTTTCGTCGGTCAGCGCGTACAGCAATCCGTCGGGGCCCTGGCGCACGTCGCGAATGCGCTGGCGTAACCCGCGCAATAGCGCTTCACGCCGCAGCTCCTCCCACTTGTCGTTAAATAAGATGCGCTCCAAGTGGCCGGTGCCGGGGATTTCGCCGGTGCGCAGCGAACCAACGAAGACGTTGCCTTTCCACTTGGGGAATTTGTCGCCCGTGTAGAATGTCATGCCGGAGACCGCAATGGCCGGAATCCAAATTACGATGGGCGCTTCAAATCCCTGATGGCCGGGAGGCGAAACCTGCCAGGGACCCTGATAGGTCCGTCCGTAGCTCACCAGCGGCCAGCCGTAATTGCGGCCGGGCTTCAAAATATTGATCTCGTCGCCGCCGTTGGGGCCATTCTCGTTTTCCCACATCTCGCCGGTGAACGGATTGACAGCCAGACCAAGCGCACTGCGGTGTCCCAGGGTATAAACTTCCGGCCGATGATTGGGCTGCCCGGCGAACGGATTGTCCTGGGGAACTGAACCGTCTGCGTTGAGCCGCAGCACCTTGCCGCCCAGGGTATTGGGATCCTGCGGATCGCGGCCGGTGGTGCTCATGTACAGCTTGCCGTCCGTGCCGAAGGCGATGCGCGATGTACTGGCCGCGGGCAAGACGAAAATATCCTTGACGTCGGCGAGGGCGCCTCGGTCCCATCGGCCGCGGGCAATAGCCGTGGTCCGCTTGCCGCCATCGAGCGGCTTGGTATAGGAGATGTAGACGAAATGATTTTCGGCGAATTGCGGATCAAGCGCGATATCCATGTAGCCGTGCACCGCGCCGGGATCGCCCGATTCGCCCGTCCAATAGGCCACTGGTCCGCCGGCGACGGGTTTGGGATCGAGCATGGCATTACCGCCAGGATTATGGCCGCCCGGGTTATGGCCGCCCGGGTTATGGATGAGCCGCAACTGGCCGGTACGCTCGGTTACCAGCATGCTTCCGTCGGGTAAGAACGCGGCGCTGGTGGGGTATTCCAGATCCTTGGTCACCACCACGACGCGGATGTCCTGGCCTTCGGCGGTGTCGAACACCACGGGATGATCGGGTAGCGGATGGTGCTTCAGGCCGGTGGGTGCGACCGGGATATTGAACTTGGCATTCCATTCCGCTTTATATGGAGCGGAGGCGGATTGAGCGAAGGCGGCGGTAGCGGAGAGGGCCAGGACGCCTGCGAACAGAGCGAGCGAACGCGGATTCTTCATAATTGGGTTACCCGGAAACGTTTTGATCCTATCATTCACTGCTAGGCCACTGCCAGGCGAGTGCTAATCGCGCAGCACCCATTGCGCCAGGTCGGTGAGCTTCAGGGTTTTGCCTTGCGACAGAATGCCGATGCGGAAAACGCGCGCCGCCGCCCAGGCCACGGCGAGTCCATAGGCGACTACGCCGAGCAAACCGAGCCAGGGTTGCCAAGCCGGGACACCGGCGGCCGAAGCTTGCCGAAGCAACATCAGCACCGGGGTGAACGGCGGGATGAACGAGGTAACCAGCGCCAGAGGGCCGTTAGGATGCTGCATCACGGGCGTGAGCAGAAACATGGGCACGTAGAGCGGAAGGATCAGCACGAACGCCAACTGCTGCGCGTCCTGCGGATTCGCACAGGCCGACCCGAGCGCCACGGCGAGAGCGGAGAGCAGCACGACATCGGCGATCAAGTAAACGAAAAACCAGGGGATCAAGTGGAGCGGCGCCAACCCGATCATCGCCATGCCGGCCAGAGCCGCCAGTCCGGCCAGGATGTAGAGCGTGGAACTGGTGAGGCAAGCTCCCACGGCCGCGAGAACTTTGCCCGCCATCAACTCAAAGGGCGACGCGGAAGTGAGCAGCATTTCGAATACGCGCTGCATTTTGTCCTGCGCCACCGCGCTCAGATTGGACGCCGAACCGAAGGTGCCGATGACGAAGAGCAGAAATACGAGAAAAAACGCCACGAATCCGCTTTGCAAGCTTCTCTTTTCCCCTCCGGCGATGGCCCCGGAGGGACTCTTGCCGACGAGATTCATGGATACGACTCGATCGTCGCGCATGACGTCCGCCACGCGCTCCTGGTCCAGACCTAATTGCACGAGGCGTACATGGCGCAAGCCGTCGTTGACGGCGGCAGGCAGCCAGAGGCTTAACGGATCGACCAAGCCGCTCGAATTGGCATAGTATCGAACGTCCGGCTGGCTGGTATCGCCGGACGGGTGGAGGGCGCCGGGCGCGATGTCCACCAGCGCAAATATCTCGCCTCGGCGAATCTGGTCCGAGAGCGACAACAGTTGCGCCGCCTGATCGGCTTCGGGCTTCACTTCTTCGAAAACATAATGCGGCGCGAACGCGAGTGCCGCCGGTGTCTCACGAATGGCTTTTTGGGTAGCTTCCTGGCAAGCCTGGATGACGGCTGCCGCGGCGATTCCGGTGCCGTCCAGCACCGCGATGCGCTGAGCTTTGGTGTCCATTTTATTCGCCAAGGCGAGAGCGAAGAATCCGCTCCCGAACAGGAGCGGAAGCAGCACCAAACCGAGCAGAAAAGCCTTGCTTTGCACGGTCTGCAAATAATCGCGCCTGGCAATCAGGAGGATTCTATTCGGCATTGGATGCGGAAGCCGCCTCCTCCGGTTGTGGGCCCGCGATGCGGACGAAGATATCGTGCAGCGAGGGCTTCACCACCGAAAACGAAATCACTCGGGTTCGGGCGACCAGGGTCTCGAGCACCTGCTGCGAATCGCATCCGGGCGCCATGCGCAGTTCCTGGACCTGCCCCAGGTCGTTGATTCTCTCGATGCCGGGCAGATGGCCCAGCGCGTTCGAGCGGCCCTCCACTTCCACGCGGATGGTGTCGCTGCCATAGCGCGACTGGATGGAATCGAGAGTTCCATCCAGCACCTTCCTGCCGCGAAAAATCATGAAAATGGAGTCGCACAGGCTTTCGGCCACCGCCATCTCGTGCGTGCTAAGGATAATAGTGCAGCCGCGCGAGCGCATTTCGAGAATCGCGCCGCGAATGGAATCCGCGCTCACGGGATCCAGGCCCGTAAAGGGCTCATCCAGAATCAGCAGCCTGGGTTCGGGAATTACGGTGGCGATGAACTGGATTTTCTGGCTCATGCCTTTGCTAAGGGTTTCCACTTTGTCGTCGGCGCGGCTCGCGAGTCCCAGGCGTTCGAGCCAGGAATTCACTTCGGCCGTGACGTTGCGCCCGCTGCGCAGCTCTCCGTAGAATTCGAGCAGTGATCGCACGCGCATTTTGCGGTAAACGCCGCGCTCTTCCGGGAGATATCCGATTTTATTCGAGCGGGTGCCGGAGCGTTCTTCACCGAAGACCAGGAATGTGCCGGAGTCCGGATGAATTATATTGACGATCATCCGCATGGTGGTGGATTTGCCGGAACCGTTGGGTCCGATGAACCCATAAACCGATCCTTCAGGCACCGCAAGCGAGAGCCGGTCGACCGCAGTGACGTTTTCGAAGGCTTTGGTTACGTCGCTGATTTCGACGACCGGCACTTCAGGGATGCTATCACGGATTTGCCACGCTCACGACCATCGGGCGGGCGATGGCTGCGGATTGAGCCTTTTTCCTTGACAAAGTCGCAAAAACGGGCAAAACTGGCTTAATCTGCTAAGTCCGTCGCTGGCTGGATTGAAGAGTGAACCTCGTGTGTTCGGCCACAATCAGAGCCGCTCTCGGCAATAGCAAAAGAGGTTAAGAAAGCAATGGTATGCACACTGGTCGGAGGTGTTTTTGAATCGGGGTTCCATGCTCATTAAAAGCCTTTTGCGCGCGGGCTTGGTTTGTTGGCTTACGTTTTCGGCGAGTTCATTACTGTTTGGGCAAGCTACAGGAAGCATTTCAGGTTCAGTGACGGATGCTTCGGGCTCCGCGGTGCCGAATGCGAAGGTGACGGTGACGATTCCCGCGACCGGTGTGTCGCGATCCGTGACCACCAACGACAACGGCGAATACCTGGTTCCTCTGCTCGGTATCGGCGATTACGACGTTCAAGTGGAACTGCAGGGTTTCCAAACCGCGAAGGCCAGCGACATCCGGCTGCAGGTGGATGAACACCGCGAACTCGATTTCAAGTTGAATCCGGCAACCGTGCAAACCAGCGTGGAGGTGAGCGCCAGCGCGGTGCAGATCCAAACGTCCGATGCAACGCTCGGCCAGGTGATCACTACGCAGCAGGTGGCCGACCTTCCGCTGAATGGCCGCGATTTCGTTCAGCTTGCCTCTTTGACCCCGGGTACTGCGCAGGAGACCAATCCGAACAGCTTCTTCAATGGCGGCCCCAGCAGTGAGGCGTCGGCGCGCGGATCGTATTCGCTTTCGGTCGGCGGATCGCGCGCCAACAGTACGGACTGGCTGCTGGATGGCAACGATAACAACGAGCTGACGTCGGGCGCGATCTCGATCCTTTCTTCGATCGATTCGATCCAGGAGTTTAAAGTCCTCACCTACAACTACTCGGCGGAATGGGGAACGCGCGGCGGGCCGACGGTGCTGGTAACCACAAAATCGGGAAGCGACCAGTTCCATGGAACGCTCTTTGAGTTCTTCCGCAATACGGATCTGGACGCTCGCAGCTTCTTCGCCAACAATGTCGAGCAATTCAACCTGAACCAATTCGGCGCCTCCTTCGGCGGTCCCATTAAGAAGGACAAACTCTTCTTCTTCATGGATTACGAAGAGAAATACCAGCGCCACGGGATTCCGTTCACCGGCCTGGTCCCGACGGCCGCCATGCGCGATGGCAACTTTACCGACAACGCCTTCGGCCAGCCAAACACCATCCAGCTTGTGAATCCCGCGGCTGGATACACGCCTTTCACCTGCGGTGGGACACCTTGTAACATCATCCCGCCCAGTATGTTCGACCGGGTTGGCCAAGAGCTGATTAATCTGTATCCGCTGCCGAACGCGAATGACCCCGCGCTTGACTACAACTACACCAGTGAGCCGGTGAGGTCGCTCAACGAAGGGAAGTTCGACATCCGGGTGGATGAAAACATTACGAGCAATGACACTTTGTTCGCGCGGTTTAGCTACGATCAGGCCGAGTCCTATGTGCCGGGCGGCGCTCCGGGATTTGCCGAACAGGGCGCTTTCGCCAGCAACCAGAGCATCCAGAATCACGCCCGCAACGCGGTGATTTCGGAGACGCATCTTTTCTCACCCACCACGGTGAATCAGATGAGCTTCGGTTTTAACCGCATCTTCGACTACATCACTTCGCAGGGAACCGGAAGCTGCTACGCCGCGGCACTGGGTATTCCCGGCGCCAATTTGGGAGGCAACAGTTGCGGTCTGACCTCGGTGGAGATGACCACTTATTGGTCGCTTGGCGACCGCGGCTATACGCCGTTTGTGGGTGGCACTAACGTTTGGTCATTCTCCGATTCTTTGGATATGGTTCGCGGCAACCACGACATCCGGGCCGGATTCGAGTATCGAGGGAATCAGTTGAATACCGTTGCCGTCGGGTTCCCTAATGGGTTCTGGGTAGTGGTGGGACTTTCCGGCGATGCCGCGGCGGATCTTCTCCTGGGAGATTACGTCTATGGGGCGCACGATCAGGAGTTTGACGGCGGACTTACCGGCCGGCGCTGGAAATTGTACAGGCCATACATTGAGGATACGTGGCGGGTTGGCAAGAATTTGACCTTAAATCTCGGGCTGGCCTGGGCCTTTGTGACGCCGATCAGCGAAGTAGCCAATCGCATGTCCGACTTTGATCCGGCCACCGGCCAGTTCTTAATTGCCGGCCAAAACGCCGGATCGAGCGCTGGCATCAACATGGATTGGACGGCGCTGGAGCCTCGCGTAGGCGCTGCCTGGAAACCGTTCGGCAACAGCACCGTATTTCGCGGCGGGTATGCGATTTTCCATGACTCCTCGTGGAATCAGGGTGCGCAGGGGCTGTGGCAAAATCCACCGTATTACGCCGAGGCGGACAATTACGGAACCAGTCCCATGTCGGCGGGATTCCAGACGTTCACTTCGCCGCCTAGCCCGGGAAGTTTCACCGGCACCATATGGGCGCAGGATACAAACTTCAAGCAGGGCCGGATTCAGCAGTTTAACTTCAACGTGGAGCAACAGATTCCGGGGAACGTTGTATTGACGGCCGGTTACGCCGGTTCGCGCAGCTCCCACATTCTGGAGTCCGGGAATAACATCAACGTGGGGTCTCCCACCGCTTGTGGAACGGTCTCCGGATATACGTTGGGATGCGGTGCGGGCGGCGCCGCGTTCGCCGCGCCCTATCCGGCCTTCCCTGGTTCGGATATATCGAGCATTTACGACAATGGCCGGTCGCACTACAACTCGCTGCAGATTAAGGCCGAGACGAAGAGTGCGCGCGCCGGCCTGTACGCACTGATCGCCTATACGTATTCGCGCTCCTATGACACGGGCTTTTCCGACGGCCTGGGCAGCATCATCGGCGCGACGTACTTTCCCCTTCCCAACTGGCAGAACCTGGATTGGGGGCTTTCGCAGATCAATCTCAATCAGAATTTCACCGCCAGCATCATTTATGAGTTGCCCTGGGGCAAGGGACGCCATTGGGGAAGCAGTTGGAACGGGGCCACCAATGCGGTTCTCGGAGGCTGGGAGGCCACCGTCATCGAACATGCAACTTCTGGGTTCCCGATTTTCGACATCGATAGCAACAACACTTCCGGCGTCAACTTCGTGAACGCAAATGGAAGCGCCTTGATCCGCCCCAACATGACGTGCAATCCAGCGCTCAGCAATCCGACGCTGTCGGAGTGGTTCAATACAGCCTGCTTCTCACAGCCGGCGGCCGGCGAACTCGGTAACGCGCCACGCACGCTGCCCGTTGGGGGCCCGGACTTCGTAAATACGGACTTCTCCATCATCAAGCACTTCGTTCCGCGTGAAGGCTGGCGACTGGATTTCCGCACTGAGTTCTTTAACTTGTGGAACCATCCCCAGTTCGGCGCACCCGGCGGTAACGCCTCCGGCGCGGACTTCAATACTCCGCAGTTTGCCGTGATCAACTACACGGTAAATAATCCGCGCCTGGTGCAATTCGCGTTGAAGCTGGCCTTCTGAAGCTGGACTTTTTAAGACGGCGCGATAAACTAAACGCATGAAGCGGCTCGCGATTGCGATGCTCGCGGCGAGCGCTCTTGCCTGGAGCCAGCCGCGCCGCAAGATCATTATCAACGAAGATTGTTCCGGTCCGGGCGGCAGCAACATGCAGACGCTGGCGCTGTTGATCCAGTCCCCGCAAGTGGATGTGCTGGGTATTACCGTGGTCAGCGGCGATCAGTGGCGCGACGAAGAAGTGGCGCACACGCTGCGGCTGCTCGAAATCCTGGGGCGCACCGATATACCGGTGTTCCCGGGCGCTGTGTTTCCGCTGGTGCGGACGCGGCAGGAAGCCAGCCAGTGGCAGGAACAATACGGCCAGGTCTATTATGAGGGCGCGTGGGATAAGCGCTGGTGGCATGAAGCGGCGGTGGTGCCCGCGCTCGCGGAAGGAAAGCCCTCCATCAAGCCGGCGAACGAAGACGCGGTGCATTTTTTGATTCGCACGGTGCACCAATATCCGAACCAGGTGACCATCTATGAAGGCGGTCCGATGACCAATCTCGCGATGGCGGTCTCGCTCGATCCCGAATTTGCCGGATTAGCCCAGGAGCTGGTTTTCATGGGAGGGAGCCTGAATCCCCAAACCGACGATCCGGAATTTGCGGATAATCCGCGCCACGAATTCAATTTCTGGTTCGATCCCGAGGCGGCGCACGCCGTACTCCAGGCGCCTTGGAAGAAGATCACCTGCACGCCGGCCGACATCTCGATCCAGACCCGATTTTCGCCCGCCATGGTGAAGCGGATCGAGGCCAGCGGAACGCCGCTGGCGCATTATCTGGCCCGCTTCTATCAACCCGGAGACGGCAACGAATATATGTGGGATGAATTGGCCGCCGCGGCGTGGCTGGATCCATCCGTCATCACCAAGCAGGAGACTCGTTATCTGAGCGTCGACATCGGGCACGGCGCCGGATATGGCAACACCCTATCCTGGACCGATCAAGACAAGCCGAAAATTACGGGAGTGCCGGTAACGGTACAAGTGGAT